>Ga0209617_10000068_pt1 | contig 35869 bp, 29 predicted proteins | sample LakEriepJuly2011_2_FD_187459 | JGI IMG/M metagenome (GOLD analysis project Ga0209617, IMG submission 187459) | Freshwater microbial communities from dead zone in Lake Erie, Canada - CCB epilimnion July 2011 (SPAdes) (version 2) | ecosystem: Environmental > Aquatic > Freshwater > Lentic >...
AACCTGTGGCGGGCAGGCGCAGCAGCGCCGTCCCGCGGGAGGACGTTCAGGCCTGCGGGGGGCGCTCCAGGGGGGCGATGACCTGGCTGTGCCAGGCGTTTGACGCGGTGCGGCGCCAGGCAGCGGTGCTGTCGGCAGGCGTGGTGGCTTGCACGCTCAGCACGGGTGCGAGAGGGAGGGCGCCTCCGGCGTCTAGCGCAGAGGCGCCGCCAGCAGCATCGGGTGCCTGAGTGTGGTCTCCGAGGGCCACCACGCTGCTGTCGTGCGGGTCGTGGATGTGGCGCTGGAAGGTGTCATGGGCGTGCTGGTGGGCTTGCCGACGGGCCTCCTCGCGCGCCTGGTGTGCCCGGGTGGCCTCGGAATGCCGTGAGAAAGGGTGTGCCTTCAAGTCGGCCGCGCGCTGCCAGGCGTGGTCGCGGGCGTGCATGGCGTCGATCAGTTGCAGTGCGCCTGGGCCGGCCACGCTGGACACCAGGCTGCGCAAGGCACGGCGGGCGGTCCAAGGGGTTGCGGTCGGGCTGTTGGTGTCCAGGGCGACTTCGCTGTGCCGGTGCGCCGCCCCCGTCACCTGCAGCAGCACGTTCGAGACCCCGTGTGCCGGCAAGGCGAGCACCAGCACCCACACCATCAAAGGGCGCAGGCAGCTCAGGCGCAGGCGTTGCAGGAAACGGGTCATGTCGTCCTTATACGCACGCCACGTGAACTCTGGATGACGGGTGAGGCTGCGACACCGTGTCCCACCCCCACCCAGGGGGATCCCGGCTTGCGTAGCATGGGCGCCATGAACACCGCTTTGACCCTCGATTTCGTCTCCGATATCTCCTGCCCCTGGTGCGCCATCGGGCTGTCGGCTTTGCAGCAGGCCGTGGCACAGGTTGCCGCCCCAGGCGCGGAGCCGCCCCTCACCGTGAGCCTGCGCTGCCAGCCTTTCGAGCTCAACCCGCAGATGCCGCCCGGCGGCCAGGACATCGGCGAGCACCTGACCCAGAAGTACGGCAGCACGCCCGAGCAGCAGGCGCAGATCCGCGAAACCATCCGCCAGCGCGGCGCCGAGGTGGGTTTCACCTTCAACACGCAGGGCCGCGGCCGCATCTACAACACCTTCGACGCCCACCGCTTGCTGCACTGGGCCGACATCGAGCACCCCGCGCAGCAGCTCGCGCTCAAGATGGCCTTGCTGCGGGCCTGCCACACCGAGCGCCAGGCCATGGACGAACCCGGGGTGCTGCTGGCCGCGGTGCGCGCTGCCGGCCTGGACACCACCCGCGCCCAGGCGGTGCTGGACAGCGACCTGTTTGCCGAAGAGGTGCGCGAGCAGGAGGCTTTCTACACCTCGCACGGCATCCACGCGGTGCCCGCGGTGGTCATCAACGGTCGGCACCTGGTGTCGGGCGGGCAGCCGGTCGAGGTGTATGTGCAGGCTTTGCGTCAGGTCGCGGCCGCCGATTGAGCCTCTGTGGGTGTGCGGTGCGTGCCTCACTGGGATAGCATCGCCCATCCCCAGTAACGATGGCCCACCGGGCCCCAAGGTGACCGCATGAAAGCCATCTGGAACGGCGTGACCATCGCCGAAAGCGACGACATCGTCACCCTCGAAGGCAACCACTACTTCCCGCGCGAGTCACTCAAGGACCAGTACACCACCTTCAGCAACCACCGCAGCAGCTGCGTGTGGAAGGGCCAGGCGCAGTGGTTGAGCCTCTTCGTCAACGGCGACATGAAGCCCGATGCGGTCTGGTTCTACCCAGAGCCCTCGGATGCTGCCAAGGAGATCAAGGGCCGCGTGGCTTTCATGCCGGGGGTTGAGGTCACCGAGTGAGCACCCCTCCGCCTTCGCCCGAGGCCGTGCCGCATCCGCCTGGCGTGCTGCCAGACGATGCCGGGCGCTCCGCCCCGGTACCGCAAGGCCGCGCCAGCCGCTTCCTGCACCTGGGTCGGGCCGTCGGTGAGATGGCGCTGGGCGCCGCCGCCCAAGGCCTGAGCCAGCTCGCACAAGGCCAGCGCCCCGCCTGGGCCGACGTCATGCTGAGCGCCGACAACGCGCGTCGCCTGGCCGATCGCCTCTCGCAGATGCGCGGTGCGGCCATGAAGCTGGGCCAGCTCATGTCGATGGACGGCCAGGGCGTGCTGCCCCAGCCCTTCGCCGATTTGCTTTCGCGCCTGCGCGACCAGGCCCACACCATGCCGGCGCTGCAACTGGCCGAGGTGCTGGAGCGCGAATACGGCGAGGGCTGGCACCGCCGCTTCCAGCGCTTCAGCTACGCGCCCATCGCGGCGGCGTCCATCGGGCAGGTGCATCGGGCCGAGACCCATGAAGGCAGCGTGCTCGCCCTCAAGGTGCAGTACCCGGGCGTGCGCCGCAGCATCGACAGCGACGTGGCCAACCTGGCGCTGCTCATGCGCGTGCCGGGCCTGGTGCCCGCGGGGCTGGACGTGGCTCCCTTGCTCGAACACGTGCGCCAGCAACTGCACCGCGAAACCGACTACCTGGCCGAAGCGCAAGCCCTCACGGCCTACCGACAGGCCTTGGGCGAGGGTGCCGACGCTGCCGACTTCGCCGTGCCCGAGGTGCACACAGCCCACAGCACCGGCCACATCCTGGCGCTGGGCTTCCTCGATGGCCACCCGCTCGACCGCCTCGCCCAGCCCGATCAGCCGCAGGCCTTGCGCGACCGCGTGGCCACGGCGCTGTGCCGCCTGGCCATCCGCGAGCTGTTCGAGATGCGCCTGGTGCAGACCGACCCCAACTTCGGCAACTACCTGTTCGACCCGCTGACCCAACGCATCGGCCTGCTCGATTTCGGCGCCACGCAGGCGGTGTCCCCAGAGCGCGTCGAGGCCTTCCGGACGCTGGCGCGGGCGCTGCGCGACGACGACGTGCCCCGCATCGACGCCCAGGCGCGCGCCATCGGTTTCATCGGCGAGGCCGACACCGCCGCGCAAGCCCAGGGGGTGCTCGATTTGATGTGCGAAGCCGGTGAGGTGCTGCGCCAACGTGGCCCCTACGACTTCGGCCAGTCCGACCTGCTGGCGCGCCTGTCGCGGCTGGGCCAGGCGCAGCTGCGCGATGCAGGCGTGGGCAGCGTGCCGCCGGAAGACCTGGTGTTCCTGCAGCGCAAATTCGTCGGCACCTTCCTGATGTGCACGCGCCTGCGCGCCCGGGTGGACGTCGGCGCGCTGTTCGCCCCGGTGCTCGGCGCCGCCTGAGCCACGGCCCTGCACGCCCGGCACATTGCCGGGATAATCGCGCATGACCACCTTTTCCCCTGTCGCTGGCGCCTCGTTCGCCGCGCTGCCCCTGTCCGACGCCATGCAGGCCAACCTGCAGGCCCTCGGTTATGCGGCGATGACGCCCATCCAGGCCGCCAGCCTGCCCCTGACGCTTGCGGGCCAAGACCTCATCGCCCAGGCCAAAACCGGCAGCGGCAAAACCGTCGCTTTCACGCTGCCCTTGCTGCACACGCTCGATGCCAAGCGTTTCGCGGTGCAGGCGCTGGTGCTGTGCCCCACGCGCGAGCTGGCCGACCAGGTCACCACCGAAATCCGCCGCGTGGCGCGTGCCGAGGACAACGTCAAGGTGCTGACCCTGTGCGGAGGCAGCCCCATCCGCCCCCAAACCGAGAGCCTGGCCCACGGCGCGCACATCGTCGTCGGCACGCCGGGCCGGGTGCTGGACCACCTCGGGCGTGAGAGCCTGAACCTCGATGCGCTGCAAACCCTGGTGCTCGACGAAGCCGACCGCATGCTGGACATGGGCTTCGCCGATGACATCGCCCAGGTGGTGGCGCACTGCCCGAAGCAGCGCCAGACCCTGCTGTTCTCGGCGACCTACCCCGAAGGCGTCGACAAGCTGGCGCGCCGCTTCATGCGCGATCCGCAAGAGGTCAAGCTGGCCGAGAAGCACGACACCAGCCTGATCCGCCAGCGCTTCTACGAAGTGACCGAGCCTGAGCGCCTGCACGCCGTGGGCTTGTTGCTCGACCACTTCCGCCCGGCCAGCACCCTGGCGTTCTGCAACACCAAGCAGCAGTGCCGTGACCTGGTGGCCGTGCTTCAGGCGCAGGGCATCGTCGCGCTCGAGCTGCATGGCGACCTCGACCAGCGCGACCGCGACCAGGTGCTGGTGCGCTTCGCCAACGGCAGCTGCAGCGTGCTGGTGGCCACCGATGTGGCCGCGCGCGGCCTGGACATCGCCCAGCTCGAAGCCGTCATCAACGTCGACATCACGCCCGACATCGAGGTGCACACCCACCGCGTGGGCCGCACTGGCCGCGCGGGCGAATCGGGCTGGGCCTTCAGCCTGGCCAGCATGGACGAGATGGGTCGCGTGGGCCGCATCGACCAGATGCAAGGCCGCGCCAGCGAGTGGCACCCCTTGAGCGAGCTCACGCCGTCGACCGAACGCGAGCCCTTGCGTCCGCCCCGTGTGACGCTGCAGATCCTCGGGGGGCGCAAGGAAAAGATCCGCCCCGGTGACGTGCTGGGCGCGCTCACCAAAGACCTCGGCTTTGACGGCGCCCAGATCGGCAAGATCAACGTCAACGAGTTCTCGACCTATGTGGCCGTGGACCGCGCCATCGCCGACAAGGCCTTGAAGGGCCTGCAGGGCGGCAAGGTCAAGGGCAAGTCCGTGAAGGTGAGGGCGCTGTGAACGGGGACATGAACGCATCCCAGGCCGATGCCGCATCGCCCTTCCTGGCGCTGGGCCTGAGCCCTGATCTGGCCGAGGCCGTGCAGGCCTGCGGCTTCGATGAGCCCACCGCCATCCAGGCCGATGCCTTGCCGGTGGTGCTGGCGGGCCGCGACGTGCTGGCCACGGCGCAGACCGGCTCGGGCAAGACGCTGGCCTATGTGCTGCCTGTGCTGCAGCGGCTGGAAAGCGCTTGGCTGAAGGCACAAGCAAAGGGTTTGGATGAGCCCATCGGCCGCCGCCCCACCCGCGTGCTGGTGCTGGTGCCCACGCGCGAGCTGGCTTTGCAGATCGGCCAGACCTTGCACGAGCTGGCGCCGCACCTGCAGGCGCCGTTGCGTTGGGGCTGCGTGTTTGGCGGTGTGTCCATCAACCCGCAGATGATGGGTTTGCGCGGTGGGGCCGACATCGTCGTGGCCACGCCGGGCCGCCTGCTCGACCTCATCGACCACAACGCCCTGAGCCTCGATGGCGTGCAGACCCTGGTGCTCGACGAGGCCGACCGCCTGCTGGAGAAGGGCTTCGAAGACGAGCTCAAGCGCATGCTGGCCCTGCTGCCTGCGAAACGCCAAAGCCTGATGTTCTCCGCCACCTTCGCGCCCGCCGTCGAAGCGCTGGCGCAGCAGCTCTTGCACGAGGCCGTGCGCATCGACGTGCGTGCCGATGAGGTCTCGGTGCCCGACATCACGCAGCGCGCCATCCATGTCGATGCGGCCCAGCGCACGCCGCTGCTGCGCCACCTCATCGCGCAAGAAGGCTGGTCGCGCGTGCTGGTCTTCGTGGCCACGCGCTATGCCTGCGAGCTGGTCACGCACAAGCTGGAGAAGGCGGGCATCCGCGCCGCGGCCTTCCACGCCGACGCCAGCCAGGGCGCGCGCCGCGAGGTGCTGCGCGCCTTCAAGGCCGGTGAACTGCAGGTGGTGGTGGCGACCGACCTGGCCGCGCGCGGCATCGACATCGCGCAGCTGCCCGCCGTCGTCAACCACGACCTGCCGCGGTCGCCCGACGACCACATCCACCGCATCGGCCGCACTGCACGCGCGGGCGAAAGCGGCGTGGCCGTGAGCTTCGTCAGCGCCAACACCGAGGCCCACTTCCGCTTGATCGAAAAGCGCCAGGGCCTGCGCGTGCCGCGTGAGCAGGTGCCTGGTTTCGAGATGAAGCAGACCGCATCAGACAACGCCAACCCGGTCACCGACCCCGAGGGCACGGGCGGCATCAAGGGCAAGCGCAAGAGCAAGAAGGACAAGCTGCGCGAGGCGGCGGCTTTGGCGGCCGCGACGCCCGCGGGCCAGCGCTCAGGACGCTGAGCCTGGGCCGTCAAGGCGATGGCTTGGCTTGCAGATGGGCGATGCGGCCTTCCAGCGTTTCGACGATGTCGGGCAGCCAGCGCGGCGCATCGCGGGTGCCGCGTACCTTGCCCCAGGCGGCCAGCGCCTCCCGGTAGCTGGCCAGGGCCAGGGCGGGCTTGCCAGACATCTGGTGCAGGCTGCCGATGCGGGTGAGGGTGCGCGCCACGGCCTGCTCGTGTTGGCCGGGTTCTGACGCGGCCTGGCGCAGCTGAAGGCCCAGCGCCGCGAGGCTCCATTGCGCCGCCAAAGCCGATTGGGCCGGGGCCATGCCTTCCTGCATGCGCGACTCGTCCTGCCACGCCTCGATTTGAGCCTTCCACTCGGCGGCGGGCAGTGCTTCCAGGACGGCGCTGGTGGGCAGGGTGAGGGGGGTGGGGCTTCGCAGGACCGACGCCTCGGTGCTCTGGCAGGTGCCGGGTGGCAGCGGTGGGCGGGCAGACTGTTTTTTGCGCTCGAGGAACCTGGCTGGGTCGATTTCGGCCAGCTCACTCACGATGCTCCTTGCCTCGCGCCACGCCGCTTCGCCCAGGCAGGTCTGCTTGAGTTTCTGGTGCGACTGGTTCTGGTTCAGCAAGACGGTGGCCACATCGTGTTGCCGCATCAGGGTGGGTTCCCTCTCGGCCAGCGCGCGGCGCCACACCAGCACCTTGTCCAGGGTCTGAAGCGCCTGGGTGTGTTGGCCTTGCAAGGCTTGCATGCGCGCGGCGTTCAGGCCTGCGCGAGATGCCGCATCGGTGTGGACGGTGTCGGCTTCGGAGCGCATGGCCGCGTGCAAGCCCATCGCCTTCAGCCAGTGCTCACCCGCTTCGCCCGGGCGTTTCATGTCTTCGAGCAGGCGGCCCAGGGTGTCGTGCAGCCGGGCGATGGCCGCTTGGTTGTCGGCGGGGTACAGCGCCAGGGCGCGGCTGAGGGCACCGTGCGCCTGCACGAGGTGGTTGACGCCAGGCGATTCGATCAACAACTGCCCCAGCAGGTGCCAGGGCTCAGGCCGCTCCGGCAGGGCGATCGTGGCCAACCAGCCGGTGTCTGTGGCACCTCGGGGGTCGCGGAGCGTGCTCTGCAACATGGTGCGCAGCATCCATGCCTGGGCCAGGCCCGCCTCTGCTGCCGGTGTGCCGCTCTGGGCACGTTGCAGCACGTCCAGCGACAGCCCCTGCAGCGCCTGTGCCGGTTCGCCTCGCCACCAGGCGTGCAGGGCCTGACGGTACAGCGCTGGCATCTGTGCCGCCGGGCCTTTGTCGGCCAGCAAGGCCCAGGTGCCGGCCTGCTGGTCCTGGGTGTTTGCGATGACCATGAAATACTCGTCATGCGAATCCGGTGACCTGAGGCGGGCTCTCTCTGCGGCGATGGTCGCATCGAGGCTCTGAGTGCTGGTGCGCAGGGCCAAGTGACCCAAGTGAAATTCGCGCCAGGTGCTCACCGTTTCCGGCGCCGACACCAGCAGCGTCACCGGTGCAGGGGATGTGGCGAGCGATGCAGGCCAGGTCAGCAGCACGTCGTTGACCACGGCCATGGCCTCGCCTGGCCGGCTCAGCTGCAGCGTCACGGCCTCCTTGCCCGCCGTGGCAGCGGAGGGGCGTGGCCAACGGATCACGAAGCGGCCCTCCGCATCGGTGGTCGCCACGACCTTCTCCCCCATGAGCACCGAGACCCCGGCCAGTGGCGCGCCGTCCAGCCGGTCGAGGCGCACTTGGCCACGGAGCACAGGCACGTCGCTGGGTGCGGCGATTGCACGCCCGGGCCAAGCCAGCGGCAGTGCCAACAGTGGGCCCAACAGCAGGGCCAACAACAAGGGCAATGACCGGGCCCTCAGCCGTGCCAGAGCACCTGGCCAGAATGCAGCGTTCATTTCCGAAGGGTCCTTGTGCCACCGCACTCTGCGACGGCCTGGCCCGAGCGCGCCGCCAAGGCGGCCGCGTCAGCCTGGAAGGCATCGTTGCGAACGTTGAACGCCGCCACCGACGCGTTCGCATCGGCATTGCGGGCGTTGTGCACCACCACGCGTTGTTCGAAGGCCGTGTGCTCTTTCAGCAAGCGCGCTCGCCATTCGCGCAGCCGCTCCAGCTCGGTGTTGTGCGCCTTGACCAGTGCGTTGAAGGCGTTCACCTCGGCGGGCTGACGCAGGCCTTGCAGGCGCTTGCGCTCGATGTCTTCCGCCTGGCGTTGCAGGGCGGTGTTGGCCTCGGACCAGCGCGCAGACTGCGCCTTCATGCCCTCACCCACCTTCTCCAGCTCGGCCATGGCGGCCAGCAAGTTGCTGCTGGCCTGTTCGATGCTGGCCCGTTCTTCGGTGAGCGCCTGCTGGCGCTGCCGCGCGGCGTGTACATCGTGCTGCATCGCCATGTCCTGGCCCAGGCAGCGTTCGATGTCGTCCAGGGTGATGTCGGGGGCCTCTGGTGCACCGGGGCGCCGAAGGCGCGAGGTGATGGATGGCAGCCGGACGACGGGCTGCATGGCGGGCAGGTCGGTGGTCTGCGCTGCGGGCGCTGTGGGCGGTGCCGCAGCAGGTGTCGGGGGCGCGGCCTCCACCGTGCCGAGCATGGCGCAGGCCAATGCGGCAGCAAGGCCACGGGCGGCCATGGGCTGGGGCATGAGGGCTCTTCCTGAGTGATGGCGCCCCGGGAGGAGGCGCTCAGACGTTTGGGCCGGATGATCGCAGTGACATGTTGCGCATTCATGTCACCCAAATGGCCCATGCCCTCGTGTCGCTTCAGGCCTTCTTGGCCTTCGGGTTGCGCCGCCCCATCACCGCTTCGTGCAAGTCATCCAGGGGCAGCACCTCGTCGGCGGCACCCAGCTTGATCGCCTCCTTGGGCATGCCGAACACCACGCAGCTGGCCTCGTCTTGTGCGAAGGTCACGGCGCCGGCCTGGTGCATCTCCAGCAGGCCGCGCGCGCCGTCATCGCCCATGCCGGTCATGATGATGCCGATGGCGTTGCGCCCGGCCGCCTGGGCCACCGAGCCGAACAGCACGTTGACGCTGGGCCGGTGGCGCGACACCGGCGGGCCATCCTTGACCACCGCGTGGTAGTAGGCACCTTGGCGGCGCACCTGCAGGTGCCGACCTCCCGGCGCGATCAGGGCCTGGCCGGGCAGCACGCGCTCGCCGTCTTCGGCCTGCTTGACGCGGATCTCGCACACGCTGTCGAGCCGTGATGCGAAGGCCTGGGTGAAGTGCTCGGGCATGTGCTGCACCACGACGATGCCAGGCGAGGTCACCGGCAGCTTCGCGAGCAACAACTCCAGCGCCTGGGTGCCTCCCGTCGAGGTGCCGATGGCCACGATGCGGTCGGTGGTCTCGACCATGGCGCGCGTGGGCAGCACGTGGCGTGTGGCGCCCTCGGTGGCCGCGCCAGCACCAGCCGAGGGTGGCGAGGCGCTGCGCCCACCCGCCAGGGCGGCCACGGCGGGCATGCTGACGCGCCGACTCAAGGCTCGCACGTTGGCGCCAGCCGCCGCTTTGACGGTGGCCACCAGCTTTTGCCCTTGGCTTTGCAGGTGGTCTTTCAGGCCCGACGTGGGCTTCTCGACGATCTCGAAGGCGCCGGCCTGCAGGGCCTCCATCGTGGTCGGTGCGCCCTTGGTGGTCAGCGTCGACCAGATGATGACGGGGGTGGGGCGGGTGCCCATGATCTGGCGCAGGAAGGTGATGCCGTCCATGCGCGGCATTTCCACGTCCAGCACGATCACGTCGGGCCATTCTTTCTCCATGGCCCGCAGCGCGAACAGCGGGTCGGAGTGGGCGCCGATCAGTTCAATGCCTGGGTCTGCCGACAGCAGCGAACCCACCACCTGCCGGACCACGGCGGAGTCGTCCACCACCATGGCCTTGATGCGCTTTGTGTCGCCCATGTCATGCCCCGTTGGGACCGAGGCGTCCGCCATGCGAGATGGTCAGGCAGCCGTCGGTCAGGTTGAAAGTCAGGCGGCGCACCACGCGTCCGCCCGTGTCTTGCTGGATCAGGCGCATGCCCGTGGGCTCGATCAGCCGAAGGGCCTGCGCGACGTTGGCGCTGCCGATCGCGATGTCATGGGCGGTGGCGCCCCCCGCCACCGTGACGTCCACCTCCATCAGGCGGCAGCCTTGCTGGAGCAGGCGCTGGGTCATCCATTCCAGGGCCTCGTCGAGGTAGTGGCCCGCACCGTGGGGTGGGGCCCCGGGGTGGTCGGGGCGAGTCGGCAGCAGGCAGTGCGACATCGCACCCAGCTTGAGCCGGGGCGACCACATCACGATGCTCACGCATGAGCCCAGCACCGTCGTCACGCCGTGTTCGCCGCGGCCGAAGAACCAGTCGCCTGGTCGCAGGAACACGCCCGGGCGGCTCAGGCTGCCGCACTCCAGCATGCCGTTGGTGTCGAAGACCGGCAGCGGTGGGGTGGGCAGCAGGCTCGGCATGCCATGCCGGCCCGGGGCGGTGGGTGGGTTCATGGTGGGCTCAGTTCAGGCGGTAGACCGTCGGCACCAGGGGCTTGACGACGTCGGTGATGCCGCTGAGCGTCTCGGAGTGCCCGATGAACAGCAGCCCGCCGGGCTTGAGCTTGCGCGCCACCGACTCGACGATCTTGCGTTTGCCGGGGTTGTCGAAGTAGATGAGCACATTGCGCAGGAAGACCATGTCGAAGGGCTCCAGCGGGGGCAGGGGCTCCATCAGGTTGATCTGGTCGAAGGTGACGCGCTTGCGCAGCGTCGCGTCGATGCGGTAGAGGCCCTGGTTCTCGTCGTAGCCCTCCAGCACGTAGCGCTGGGCCAGGTTGCGCGGGATCTCGTCGGCGCGTTGCTTGGGGTAGATGCCCGCGCGGGCGTCGTCCAGCACCCGGGTGGAGAGGTCGGAGGCGAAGATGCTCCAGGGCCGATCGCCGAGCTCTTCGGACAAGGTCATGGCCAGGCTGTAGGCCTCCTCACCGGTCGAGCTGGCCGCGCTCCAGATCCGCAGCGGCCCGCGCAGGCCGGCCTTCACGCGCTCGCGCAGCTCCTGGCGCAGCAGGTCGAAGTGCTTGGGTTCGCGAAAGAAGTGCGTCTCGTTGGTGGTCAGCAAGTCGATGGCCACCTGGCGCTCGCCAGCCTGTGCGGGGGACTCGATCAGGGCGATGTAGTCCCGGTAGCTGTCAAGGCCGAAGTGGCGCAGCCTGCGCGAGAGCCGGCCGCACACGAGCACCTTCTTGCTGTCGGCCAGCCGGATGCCCGAGGCGGTCTCGAAGAAGCGGCGCAGCCGGTCGAATTCCTGGTCGGTGATGTCAGCGCCGATCATGGGGGTCTCCTGTGCGCTCATTGGGGCGCCGACGACATCCGGCGGAACTTGCCTTCGTCGAGCGGGGCTGTGGTGGCTTTGCGGCGGGCGTCCGCCTGGGGCACCTCGGTGCGTGTGCTTCGGGGGCTGGCGTTGCCATGGCCGACCTGCCCATGGCCGCGCCGCGAGCCGCCCTCATCGCCGTGACCTGCGTGGAAGAAGCTCATCAACTGGCGCAGTTTCTCGGCCTGGGCGGTCATCTCTTCGGCGGTGGCGGCGAGTTCTTCGCTGCCGGCGGCGTTTTGCTGGGTCAGCTGGGTGAGCTGGCTCATGGCCGTGTTGATCTGATTGACGCCGGTGGACTGCTCGTCGCTGGCGGCGGTGATCTCCTGCACGAGGTCGCTGGTCTTCTTGATGGCCGGCACGATCTCGCCCAGCAGGGTGCCAGCGCGCTCGGCGGTCTTGACGCTGCCCGAAGCCAGCTCGCCAATTTCTTGCGCGGCGACCTGGCTGCGCTCGGCGAGCTTGCGCACTTCGGCGGCCACCACGGCGAAGCCCTTGCCGTGTTCGCCCGCACGGGCCGCCTCGATGGCAGCGTTGAGTGCCAGCAGGTTGGTCTGGTAGGCGATGTCGTCGATGATGCCGATCTTGTTGGCGATGCTTTTCATCGCGTCCACCGTGGCGCCCACCGCGGCGCCGCCCTCTGACGCTTCACCCGCGGCCTTGCGGGCCATGCCGTCGGTCACCTTCGCGTTGTCGGCGTTCTGGCCGATGGAGGCGGTCATCTGCTCCATCGCGGCCGAGGTTTCTTCCACGCTGGCGGCCTGCTCGTTGGCACCTTGGGCGAGGCTTTGCGCCGTGCCCGAGATCTGCGTGGAGGCCGAGGCCAGCATGTCGGAGTTGCTGCGCACCTCGCCGATCACCGTGCGCAGCTTGTTCACCGTGCCGTTGAAGGACTGCTTGAGCTCGTCGAAGATGCCTTCGAAGTCGTTGTCGATGGCATGGTCGAGGTTGCCCGAGGCCAGCGCCTGCAGCGCCGTCTGCACGGTGCTCAGACCGTTTTCAACGACGTCCATCAGCGTGTTGGTGCCTTCGCCCATGTCTCGGAAGAAGCCCTGGCGGTCGCGCAGGTCGATGCGCGAGCTGAAGTCGCCGCCCACGGCGCGCTGGGTGATGTGCTGCACCTCGCGCAGGCCGTCCTGGCTGGCTTCGAGCAGGCGGTTGACGCCGTCGGCTGTCATGCGCTGCACGCCGGCTTTGTTGTCGGTGGTGAAGCGCTGGTTGAAGTCGCCCTGGCTGGCCAGGCCGATCACGGTTTCGAGTTCACGCTCGAAGGCCATGGCCGCCACAGTTTGCGCCGTGATGTCGGTGGCGTACTTCACCACCTTGAAGGGCTTGCCGCTCATGTCGAAGATGGGGTTGTAGCTGGCCTGGATCCAGATCTCCTTGCCCCCCTGGCCCACGCGCTTGTACTGGCCGGCATCGAACTGGCCTGAGCCCAGACGCTCCCAGAAGGCGCGGTACTCTGAAGAGTCGCGGTAGGACGGCTCGACGAACACGCTGTGGTGGCGGCCCTTGATCTCCTCCAGGCGGTAGCCCACGGTGGCGCAAAAGTTCTCGTTGGCCGACAGGATGTTGCCCTTGAGGTCGAACTCGATGACGGCTTGCGAGCGGCCGATGGCGGCGAGCTGGCCTTCGTAGTCGGCGTTGCGCAGCTTGTCGGCGGTGATGTCGGTGGCGTACTTCACCACCTTGAACGGCTTGCCGTTCATGTCGAAGATGGGGTTGTAGCTGGCCTGGATCCAGATCTCCTTGCCCCCCTGGCCGATGCGCTTGTATTGGCCGGCTTCGAACTGGCCGGCGCCCAGGCGATCCCAGAAGGCGCGGTACTCGGCGGAGTCGCGGTGCGCGGGCTCGACGAACAGGCTGTGGTGGCGGCCCTGGATGTCGTCGAGGCGGTAGCCCACGGCGCGGCAGAAGTTCTCGTTGGCCGTCAGGATGTTGCCTTGCAGGTCGAACTCGATGACGGCCTGCGACTTGCCGATGGCCGCGAGCTGGCCTTCCTGGTCGGCCGCGCGCAGTTTCTCGGCCGAGATGTCGCTGGCCATCTTGACCACGCGGCAGGGCTTGCCGTCGGTGCCGAACACCGGGTTGTAGCTGGCCTGGATCCACACCTCCTTGCCGCCCTTGCCGAAGCGCTTGTACTGGCCGGCATCGAACTGGCCGGCGCCCAGGCGGTCCCAGAAAGCGCGGTACTCGGTCGAGTCGCGGTAGGCCGCTTCCACGAACATGCTGTGGTGCTTGCCCTTGATCTCGTCGAGGCGGTAGCCCACGGTGCTGCAGAAGGCCTCGTTGGCGTCCAGGATGATGCCCTGCAGGTCGAAGCTGATCATGGCCTGCGACTTCGACAGCGCGTCCAGTTCGGCGCGCATGCCATCGGCCCGGGCCTGCAGTGCCGTGGCCTCGGTCGTCAGCCGCGCCCGCTCGTCGGCGGCTGCGCCATGCTGGCGTGCCATCGCCTCTCGCCAAGCTTCCAGCGCTTCGGCATACACCCGGGTGGCGCCGCTGAATTGCTCGACGTTCAGGGGCGTGTGTGCGCGCCCTTGCGCGGTTGCGGCCATGGCGTCGCGCGACCAGTGGGCCAGTTGTTCATGGTGGCGGGTCAGGAAGAAGTCGAGGGCGCTCATGGTGTGCTCCGTGTTGGGCGGTGTGTGTGCAGGACGGTGTGCGGGTGGGCGGGACTCAGGGCGTGCCGTTGGCCGACGGGACGGGGCGTGCAGACCGGTCGATCGAGCCCTGCACGAGCTGGTTGATGTCGAGGATCAGGGCGATGTCGCCGGTGCCAAGGATGCTGGTGCCACTGATGGCGCGCATGTGGCGGAAGATGCCGCCCATGGGCTTGATGACGGTCTGGATCTCGCCGTGGAGGTTGTCCACGAGGATGCCGGTCTTGAGGTCGCCGCTGCGCACCACGACCACGCTGGGTCGGCGCACCGTTTCGCCTTCGATGCCGAAGGTCTGGCGCAGGCACACGTAGGGCAGCACCTCGCCGCGCAGGTTCAGGTAGCGAGGACGCTCGGGGATCAGGGCATCCGGTGGCAGCTCGATGCACTCGACCACCATGTCCAGCGGCACGATGAAGCGGGCGGCCGCCACACCGACCATGAAGCCGTCGATGATGGCCAGCGTCAGGGGCAGGCGCATCTGCGTCAGCGTGCCCTGGCCCGGCTGCGAGTTCAGCGTGATGACACCGCGCAAAGCCTCGATGCTGCGCTTGACCACGTCCATGCCCACGCCGCGGCCCGACAGGTTGGTGAGTTGTTCGGCGGTGGAGAAGCCCGGCTCGAAGATGAGCTGGTAGATCTCCGGGTCGCTCATGCCTTCGCCGCTGGTGATCAGGCCGCGCTCGATGGCCTTGTTCAGGATGCGCTCGCGGTTGAGGCCGCGGCCGTCGTCGCTGACCTCCACCACCACGTTGCCCGAGTCGTGGAAGGCGCGCAGGCGCAGCGTGCCTTGCTCGGGCTTGCCGGTGGCCACGCGCTCCATCGGCGACTCCAGGCCGTGGTCCATGGAGTTGCGCACCAGGTGCATCAGCGGGTCGCCGATGCGCTCGACCATGGCCTTGTCGAGTTCGGTGTCACCCCCCACGATGTCGAGGTTGATGGACTTGCCCAATTCGCGCGACACATCGCGCACCACCCGCTGGAAGCGGCTGAAGGTCTCGCCGATGGGCACCATGCGCAGCTGCAGCGTGCCCGACTGGATGCCTTCGATGAGTTGCATCAGGGAGCCCACAGCCTCCTGCAGCCGCGTGTTGCGGGTGTCGCGTGCCAGCACCTCGACGCCCGCACCTGCGATCACCAACTCGCCCACCTGCACGATGAGCTCGTCGAGCCGTTCGGCGGGCACCCGCACGAAGCGCGCTGGGGCGTGGGCGCTGCCGCCGGCGGCGGCGCCGGTGGTCGAAGCGGCCGCGGCCGAGTTGGTGTCGGCAGTTGCTTTGGCCGCCGTCGTGGCCGTGATCGGGACTGGCAGCGTGGTGGCCGCGACCGGTGCAAGCTGGCTCGCCGGTGCGGTGGGCGCCCATTCGCCGTCGCGCAGCAGGCCGGCGTCCATCCAGGGGGTGGGCAGGGCCTCGCCCAGGCGTTCGCGCAACGGGGCCAACAGCGGCCAGACAGCGGCCAGCGGGGCGTCGCGGTCTGCCATCACCAAGGTCGTGCCGTCCTGGAAAAACTCGAAGGCTTCGCGGGCATCTGCCTCGCTGCCGGTGTCGGCTTCGATGGCCAGGGCGGCCCAGCAGTCTTCGGGGTCCAGCGTTGCCAGCAGAGGCACCCGGTCGGTCAACATCACGCGGTGGGTGATGTGCACCTTCTCGCCCAGGTACAGCAGGGCCGAGGCCGGGTCCATGCCGTCGCGCAGGCTGTCCTTGCCGAACACGGCCCACAGGCGGAAGCCACTGGTGGTGGATGCCGCAGCGGTGCTGTCTGGCGACGGCGCAGCGACACCAGGCGTCGCATCTGCCGCGGTGGCGCTCGGCGAGCGCAGGCCTGCCAGCAGGCTGCTTTCCTGGTCGGCGATGGCCACCCCGTCGGTGTCGCCTTGCTCGGCGAGGTCCAGCAGGCGGTTGATGTGGTCGCAGCAGCGCAGCAGTTGGGTGATCATCGCGCCGTTCAGCAACGGCTCGCCAGCGCGCACCCGGTCCAGCAGGGACTCGACGCTGTGCGTGAAGCGCGTGAGGCTGTCGATGCCCACGATGCCGGCCGAGCCCTTGATGGTGTGGGCGGCGCGGAACATCGCGTTGATGAGCTCGGCGTCGTTGGGGTCGTGGCCCTGTTCGATGCGCAGCAGGCCTTGTTCGAGGTCCTGGGCCAGTTCACGGCCTTCCACGAGGAAGGCATTGACGGCGCCCTGCAGGTCGATGGTGCTCATGTCGAGGCTCCCGTCGCGAGGGTGTGGGTGAAGCCGCAGCACTGGACCGCGTCGGCGGCGCCGAGCGCCAGCGACACCGTGCGCACCACGTCGGAGCTGCGCTGCAGCGTCGTCTGTCGACCCTGTTCCTGCAGGCTGCGCGCGGTGGCCATCAGCAGTTGGATGCCCGCGGTGTCGATCTCGGGCACGGCGCTGAGGTCGAGCCTGACTTCCTGCACCTCGCTGGGCGTGGCCGCCAGTTGCGTCATCAGGTCGGAGCGCGTCTCAGCCGCTTCAGCGATGGTCAGCGTGCCGGCCAGGCTGAGGTGCAGCGTGGTGGCGTCGGTGTGGGCGTGGACCTGGCTCATGGCAGCACCAGTTTCTGCACGGCAGCCAGCATCTGCTCGGGTTTGAAGGGCTTGGTCATCCAGGCCCGTGCGCCTTCGGCTTTGCCGATGGCCATCTTGTCGGCGCCGGCTTCGGTGGTCAGCATCATCACGGGGATGAACTTCAGCGCCGCGCTCTTCTTGATTTCCTTCAGGAAGGTCAGGCCGTCCATGCCGGGCATGTTCACGTCGCTGATGATGAGGTGCACCTTGCGGCCATCCAGCTTGCGCAAACCGTCCGCGCCATCCGATGCCTCCAGCACCTCGTAGCCTGCACCTCTCAGCGCGATGCCGACCACGGTGCGCACCGAGGACGAGTCGTCCACGATCAACACGCTTTTGCTCATGGCTGCTTCTCCTGTCTCTGTCAGAACATCACCAGGCCGTCGCTGTCGTCGGCGGGCTCCGGTTCGTTGCGGTGGATGCGGCCCTCTTCGGGCATCGTGTAGGACGTCAGCAAGCGCGCATTCAGTGCATCGATGTGTGATGCAAGAGGCCATCCTTGCGACAGCGCCTGACCGAAGGCCTCGGCGCTGAGCTGCACGTGGTGCAGGCGCTGCGAGACGCGGTCCTGGAACTGGAACTGGAGCAGGGCCTCCGCGACGGACATGCGGGTGGCCTGGCCGATGTCGCACAGCGCGCTGGAGGTTTCCATCACGCGTTGCATGGAGCCCCCCAACTCATCGACGATGCTGCTCATGTCTTGGCGGCTGCTGCCGATGAGGTCCAGGTCGCGTCGCTTGAGGTCTTCGGCCGCACTGGCGGTGCTCTGGATCACCGATTCGATGCGCGCCACGCGGGCCATGATGGTCTGTGACTCCTGCCGCGACTGCGCGGCCAGGCGACGCACCTCGTCGGCCACCACCGCGAAGCCCTGTCCGGCCTCGCCGGCCCGGGCCGCTTCGATGCGGGCATTGATCGACAGCAGCGTGGTCATCTGCGAGATTTTTTCGACCGACTGCGCCGTCTCGTTGAGTTCGCGCACGGCCTGCACGGCCTGTGTCACCTGCTCGAACAAGGCGTGGTTGGAGGCGACGGCCGCCTCGATCATGCCCAGCACATGCTGCAGACGTTCGCGCGCCACGTCGATCGCGCCTGCCATGCCGCTGTCGCCACTGCCCTGCATGGTGCGTGCAGCCTGTTCGGTCATGTCGATGGCCTCTGTCAACTGGCGGTCAATGCCCGCAAACAGTCCGGTCAAGTTGTCCACTGACTGGGTGCCATGGTGACGCGCCGCATCGATCTGGCGAACCCATATGTCCACCAGCGGTGCCATGTGCGCGGTGGCTTGCGTGGTGCCTGCGTCTGCCTTGACGGCCACCTGGCCAGTGCCCAGGCCCAGGCTGCTGAATGCGCGACGTGCGAAGGACTCCATGTCGCGCCTCACTCACGCCCGTCAGGCGATTGGCCCATGCGGGCGAGGTGCGAGACCTCGTCGATCGACAGCACCTGCTCCAGGCGCATCACGATGACGAAGTTGCCGTGGATGCGCGCCATGTTCTGGATGAAGTCGCTGCGGATGTTGGCGCCGAAAGTGGGGGGCGGCTCCAGGTCGTTCGGGCTGAGTTCCAACACCTCGCTGACGCCATCCACCACCAGCCCCATCTCGAAGACCTCGTCTTCGTGGCCCATTTCGACGATGACGATGCAGGTGCGGCGGCTCGGCGCGGCGGGCGGGAAGCCCAGACGGGCGGCCAGGTCGATGACGGGTACCACCGCCCCGCGCAAGTTGATGACGCCGCGGATGAATGCCGGCATCAAGGGGATGGTGGTGATGCTGCCGTACTCGATGATTTCGCGGATGGTGCCGATGCCCATGGCGTAGGTCGCCTGCGCCGCGTGGAAGGTCAGGTACTGGGCGGTGCCCGAGCGGTCTTGCTTGCCGCGGGTGGCCACTTCGCCGCGCACGCTGGCTTCGCGCATGACGTGGGGAACGCTGATGTCCATGTTGCCTCCAGCCGGTTGAACCCTGCGCACAGCCCATGGGCCATGTCGCGATCAGATGGGTTCATTCTGGACAGAGGGGCTGCGCTGCGCCACGGCTCGTCAACCGGGACGCGTCCCGGGCGCTCACCCGGGATTCGGCGGCGACACGCGCAGCATGTCCTCGATGGACGCCATGAAGTCGCCCAGGGCTTCGGCGTCCTGTGGGGTGCCGGCGAGCAGCCCCTCCTCCATGTCCCGGGCCTGTTGCAACGCCTCGCTTGGGCCCAACATGGAGAGGGAGCCCCGCACGGCATGAACGGCTTTTCGCAGCGTCACCGGGTCTTGTGCGCGCTGCAGGGCCAGCCGCAGCTTGGGCCATTCGCTGCGCATGAGTTGGCGGATGTCCAGCGACGACAAGGCCTGCAGACCCGCCTCGGTGCGCGTGCGCCCATGCGCGGCGCTGTGCTGTGGGCGCATTTCCAGCAGCAGTTTTTGCAAAGCCTGCGCGTCGTGTGGCTTGAACAGGCAGCCACGCGCGCCCAGCACCGCGGCGGCCAGGCGGTCGTCCGCGGAGATGTGGGCGCTGAGGAACAGGAAGGGCAGCGTTGCGCTGTGGGCCTGTTCGCGCATCCAGCGCGCCAACTGCAGGCCGCTCATGTCGGGCAACTGCATGTCCAGCAAGGCAGCGTCCCAGCCGCCGTCGGCCAGGATGGCTTGTGCCTGTGCGCCTGACTCTGCGATGGCGCAGCTCACACCGAGGCGACCCAGCTGGTCCCGCATGACGCGCTGGTTGAGGGGGTTGTCTTCCACCACCAGCACGCGCATGCCGATGAGCGCCGGATCGCTGGAGCCGGCGCGCGTGTGGTGCGTGGTGAACACGGCCTGGTGCAGGCGCGGCAACGCCAGGCGCGCGGGCAGTTCGTCTGACAACCCGATGGGCAGTGCCTGGACCAGCCAGGCCTGGCACCCCAGCGCGCGTGCCCGTGCCAGCCAGGCTTCTGCCTGCGGCAAGCTGGCGTCGATGACCCAGCGGCCGGCCGCGCAGGGCGCCTCTTCCGGGCTGGGTGCCTGCCGCACCGCCAAGCCTTGGCTGGCCCATTGGGTGCGCACGGTGTGGCAGAGGCGGTCGTCCAGCGTGAGCACCAGCGCGTCGGGCGCAGCTGTGGCAGTGGCGGCCAGGGGCGGCCCATCGCCACAGGCCAGGGTGAGGTCGAACCACATCAGGGTGCCGCCGCCTTGCACCGACGCCACCTTCAGCTCGGTGCCATGCAGTTCCAGCAGGCGTCGCACGATGTTCAGCCCGAAGCCTGAGCCGCCACGTCTGGGGGTGCTCAGCCGGGTCGATGCGTTCACAGGTTCGCTCAGGCCGCGCAGTGTGGCTGCGTCCATGCCCAGCCCGGAGTCGGCCACCGACAAGCGCACGGTGGCTTCTCCGGGGGCGCTGCGTTTCCAGCGTGCCCCCACGACCACCTGGCCCTGGTCGGTGAAGCGGATGGCGTTGGACAGCAGGTTGAGCAGCACCTGTTCGATGCGCTTGCCATCGCCGCGCAGGCTGCGCGGGCAGGCCTCGTCCACGTTGACGTACAGCCGCACGGGCTTGTCCATGCGCAGGCTGTCGCCGATGTCCAGCACCCGCAGCATCAGCGCGTGCAGATCCAAGGGCTGGTCGCTGTCAATTTCCAGGGTGCCGTTCTCCAGGTGGTGGAGGTCCAGCAGGTCGTTGACCACGCGCAGCATCAGGCGCGATGCCTGGTCAATGTGGGTCAGGTAGCGTCGGTCCACGCCCTCGGGCCAGTCTTGCATCGCCAACTGGCTGAAGCCGATGATGGCCTGCAGGGGGGTGCGCAGTTCGTGGCTGATGGCGGCAACGACGGGGTCCACGCTGCCGTGGGTGCCAGCTGCTTCTGGTGGCAGCGGCGACGACATCGGGGTCGGGGGCGAGGGAGGCCGGGAATGCGTCACGAAGTTTGTCCTGCTGCTGTACTGCTGCCTGACGAAAATGGGCCTGGAGGATTTGGATCCCATGCCCGACCTGCGTGTCATCGTAGCCGACGACCAGCTCCTTGTGAGGGCTGGCATCCAGCACCTGCTTCAAGAGATTGCCGGGTTCGTGTGCATTGGCACAGTGCCCGACGGCGAGCAGGCGCTGCGAGCGTGCGCGGACGCGGAGCCCGACATCCTGCTGCTTGACATGCACATGCCGGGGCCCGATGGCCTGAGCGTGACGCGACAGGTGCTGGCACAGCACCCCGCCGTCCACGTTGTGATCCTCTCGTCCGACACCTCGGCCGATCTGGCTCGGCGCACGCTCGCGGCGGGCGCGCGTGGCTACGTGTCCAAGGACTTCGTGCTCGATGAACTGGCGTCGGCGCTCAAGGCCATCGCCTCAGGCCGCGTCTACCTCAGCCCCGACATCGCGCTGGCGGCCATGCAGACCGACCGCGAGCCCGAGGTGCCCTTGACGCCCCGCCAGTGCGATGTGCTCAAGGGCATCGCACAGGGCCAGTCGAGCAAAGAGATTGCCCGGGAGATGGGCGTGAGCCTCAAGACGGTGGCTTATCACCGCGCTGAGTTGATCCAGCGGCTCGACTTGCACGATGTGGCCAGCCTGACCCGCTTTGCCATGCGTCAGGGCTTGCTGGCCTGAGCGGCCTCCTGTCGCGCTTGCCAGGCTTTCATTTGACGGCGGTGCTCGTCCATCGCGAGGTCGTGCGCATCGAAAATGCAGGGGTCGCAGCCGTTGCCGCAGCAATCGTTGATGTCCGGTGGCTCGGGCGGCAGGGGCATGGGGTCGTGGTCGGGGGGGGCAGGCGCGTGCATGGCCTGATTTTCCCGCATGGGCTCGCACTGAGGGGCTGCCGCCAGCCAAAAACCCTCGCGCACGCCGTCCCAAGTCTTGCGCGGTCCTCAGTCCGCCGCTTTGATCAGCGCCAGCACCTCGCGGAAGCGCACGTGGCGGCAGTCGTCCAGCCATTCGAAGAGCACCATCTCGTGCGTCACGACGGTGGCGCCGGCCTGCGCCAGGCGCGCCATGGCGGCGGCGTGGTCGCTCGCGCGGCGTGAGCCGCTGGCGTTGGCCACCACCCAGACGCGCCAGTCGGGCCCGGCTCGCCTGACGCGCAGCAAGCCGAGCGCGGTCTGCAGCAGGCAGACGTGGGCCTCGCAGCCCGCGATGACGATGTCGGTGCAGCCTGGCTGGGCTGCTTGCACGGCGTCGATCAGGCCGTCGGGGCAGGCGTCGAAGTGGGTCTTGGCGACGGTGGTGTCGCACAGCGCCTGGACCGCGGCCACGTTCGGCCCGAGCCGATCTGGATTCTGTTCGGTACCGACCACCGGCACGCCCAGCAGGCGCGCGCCTTGGGCCAGCAGCACGGCGCGGGTGCTGACGCGTTCGCCATCGTCGATCACGGGCATCAGCCGCCCTTGGTAATCCACCAGCACGAGCACGCTGGTGGCGGCGTTCAGGGTGGCGGCCATGGCCTTGCCAGCGGGGTCAGACATGCTGTGCCTGCTCAGAAGAAGGCCTGGATGCCGGTCTGCGCGCGGCCCAGGATCAGCGCGTGCACATCGTGCGTGCCTTCGTAGGTGTTGACCACTTCGAGGTTGACCAGGTGGCGGGCCACGCCGAACTCGTCGCTGATGCCGTTGCCGCCCATCATGTCCCGCGCCAGGCGGGCGATGTCCAGCGCCTTGCCGCAGTTGTTGCGCTTCATGAGGGAGGTGATCTCCACCGCGGCCTTGTGCTCGTCTTTCATGCGGCCCAGGCGCAGGCTGCCTTGCAGGCCGAGCGCGATCTCGGTCTGCATGTCGGCCAGTTTCTTCTGGATGAGTTGGTTGGCGGCCAGCGGGCGGCCGAACTGCTGGCGGTCGAGCACGTACTGGCGGGCGCGCAGCCAGCAGTCTTCGGCCGCGCCCATCGCACCCCAGGAGATGCCGTAGCGCGCCGAGTTCAGGCAGGTGAAGGGGCCCTTCAGGCCGCGCACTTCGGGGAAGGCGTTTTCCTCCGGCACGAAGACGTCGTCCATGACGATCTCGCCGGTGATGCTGGCGCGCAGGCCGACCTTGCCGTGGATGGCGGGGGCGCTCAGGCCCTTCCAGCCCTTTTCCAGCACGAAGCCGCGGATGGCGTCTTGCCCGTTCTCGTTGAACTGCGCCCACACCACAAACACGTCGGCAATGGGCGAGTTGCTGATCCACATCTTGCTGCCGCGCAGCGTGTAGCCACCGTCCACCTTCGTGGCGCGCGTCAGCATGCTGGCGGGGTCGGAGCCGTGGTTGGGCTCGGTCAGGCCGAAGCAGCCGATGAACTCGCCCGTGGCCAGCTTGGGCAGGTATTTGCGCTGGGTGGCCTCGTTGCCGAAGGCGTGGATCGGCACCATGACGAGCGAGGACTGCACGCTCATCATCGAGCGGTAGCCCGAGTCCACGCGCTCGACCTCGCGGGCGATCAGGCCGTAGCTGACGTAGTTCAGGCCGGCACCGCCGTACTCGGTGGGGATGGTCGCGCCCAGCAGGCCGAGTTCGCCCATCTCGCGGAAGATGGCCGGGTCGGTCTGTTCGTTGCGGAAGGCCAGGGTGACGCGGGGCAGCAGCTTGTCTTGCGCGTAGTCACGGGCGGCGTCGCGCACCATGCGTTCTTCTTGCGTGAGCTGGTCATCGAGCAGGAAGGGGTCGGCCCATTGGAAGGAGGGGTTGGCGTGGCTCATGCGGACTCCGTGGAGGATGGGTTGGCGGTGGCTGCTTGCTGCTGCAGCTCGCGCCACAGGATCTTGCCCGTGCCCGATTTGGGCAGGTGCTCGACGAATGCGACGATGCGCGGGATTTTGTAGGCGGCCATGTGCTCGTGGGCCCAGGCGACGATGTCGGCTTCGCTGACCTGGCCGCGGTGCGTGGCGCGCAGCACCACCAGGGCCTTGACGGTCTCGCCGCGGCGCGGGTCGCTCACGCCGATCACGCAGACCTCCTGGATGGCCGGGTGGGCGTACATCAGGGCTTCGACCTCGGCCGGCCAGACCTTGAAACCCGAGGCGTTCACCATGCGCTTGAGGCGGTCGACCATGAAGAAGTAGCCGTCCTCGTCGACGCGGCCGAGGTCGCCGGTGCGCAGGAAGCGTTTGCCATCCAGCGCGATGAAGGCTTCGGCATCGGCCTGCGGCTTGCGCCAGTAGCCGCGCATCACCTGCGGGCCGTGCACGACGATCTCACCGACCTCGCCCACTGGCAGCTCGGCGAAGGTGCTCGGGTCCACCACGCGCGCATCGACGTCGAAGATGGGGATGCCCAGGCACTGCCGCTTGGGCCGCTGCAGCGGGTTGATGTGCGTGGCGGCCATGGTCTCGGACATGCCATAGCCCTCGATGTAGTCCAGGCCCGTGAGCGCCTTGAGCTTGGCCGCGATGGCCTCCGGCATGGCCGCGCCACCGCCGCCGATGCTGACGATGCTGCTCAGGTCAAAGCGTTCGATGTGCGGGTGCGAGAGCATGTCGACCACCATGGTGGAGATCAGCTGTGCGCCCGTCACGCGGAAGCGCTGGATGCATTCGAGGGCCACGTCGCGGTCCCAGCGCGGCAGGATCACCGCCGTGGCGCCCAGGTAGATGGTGCCGTTCATGGCGTTTTGCATGCCCGTCACATGGAAGAAGGGCAACGCGGCGAGTTGCACCGAGTCGGGCCGGCTGCCCATCCACAGCGGGCGTGCCACGGTGTTGACCATGACGCTGCGGTGCGTGTGCATGCAGCCCTTGGGGTGGCTGGTGGTGCCCGAGGTGTAAGGCAACACGGCCAGGTCGTCGGGGCCGGCCTGCATGGGCGTGGCGGCGCGCTGGGCGGCCAGGGCCTCGCGCCAACCCACCACGCCAGGCACGTCGAAAGTTTGCGCAGGGGCGCGCACGAAGTCGGGCACGCGCAGGTCGGTGTCGGGTGGCAGGTGGTCGCTGTAGGTGGCGACCACCGCGTGCTTCAGGCCCACGCCGGGGGCCGAGGCTTGGCCTTCGTGCATCACCGGCAGCATCACCGGCAGCAACAGCGGCAGCACCTGGGGCATCAGGTCCTGCGCGGCGAAGATCACCTGGGCGCCGGAGTCCTGAACGCAGTGCTGCAGCTCGTCGCTCAGGTTCATGGGGTTGACCGGCACCACCACCGCGTCGGCCCGCAAGATCGCGTAGTAGGCGATGGCGAACTGCGGGCTGTTCTGCATGTAGAGCAGCACGCGATCGCCGCGCTTGACGCCACAGACCTGCTGCAGGTGGCCGGCCAGGTGCTCGCAATCGGCCAGGAAGCGGCCATGGGTGGTCACCGCGCCGTAGAAGATGAACAGCGGTTTGTCGGGGTGGCGCGCGGCCGAGGCCAGGGCGTTGTGAAAGAGGTGCGTGGCCGGGATGTCCAGGTGCCGGGGCACCTGGGGCAGCCAATGCGCCCAGTGACGGGGGATGCGGGCTTGGGACATCGTGGGGGCGAGCTTACGCCTGAGCCTGTGCCTGACCCTGCGCCTGACCCAGCGCGATGAAGCGCTGGAGGTGGTGGTCCTCGTCGCCCAACTGGGCATCGATGAGCACCAGGCGCTTGGCGTAGTGCGACAGTGGCAGCTCCCAGGTCATGCCGATGCCGCCGTGCAGCTGGATGGCCTCTTCGGCCACCAGCGTGCCGATGCGCCCGATGCTGACCTTGGCCGCCGACAGCGCGCGTTCGCGGGCGATGCGATCGCGGCCGTCCAGGGCGGCTGCGGCGTTGATGACGGCCGAGCGCGCCTGTTCGATCTCCAGCAGCACGGTGGCCATGCGGTGCTGCAGTGCCTGGAAGCTGCCGATGGGCACGCCGAACTGCTTGCGCGTTTGCAGGTACTCGATGGTCATGCGCTTGGCCACTTCCATGGCGCCCAGGCTTTCGGCGCACAGCGCCAGCAGGCCACGTCCCACGGCGTGCTCCAGCGTGGCCAGGCCTTCGCCAGCGTGCGCCTCGCCGCCCAGCAGGGCCGAGGCGGGCAGACGCAGCTGGTTGAACATCAGGTCGGCCACGCGCCCGCCATCGTGCGCGGGCAAGCCGCGGCGCACCAGGCCAGGGGCATCGGCCGGCACCACGAAGAGCGAGATGCCTTCGGCGTCGGTGGTGGCGCCCGCGGTGCGCGCCGACACCAGCAGCCAGTCGGCCTGGTCGCCCAGCGGCACGGCGGTCTTGTGGCCTTGCAGCAGCCAGCCATCGCCATGGCGCTCGGCCCGGGTGGCCACGTGTGGCACATGGCCGAAAGCGCCCGGCTCTTCGTGGGCGAGCGTGGCCACCTGCTCGCCGGCCATCAGCGGCGCCAGCAGCGTCTTTTGCGCGTGGGTGCCTGAGCGGGCCACGGCGCTGCCGGCCATCAAGGCGGGCAGGAAGGGCTCCAGCACCAGGCCTGCGCCCAGGGCTTCGAACACCACGGCGATGTCAAAGCCGGCGCCGCCATAGCCGCCATCGGCCTCGTTGAACAGCGCGCCGATGGCGCCGAGTTCGGCAAATGCGGCCCAGCGTGCACGGCTGAAGCCTTCGGGCGATGCGGCTGCGGCCATGCGGGCTTCGAAGCCGACCTGCTCGGCCACGTAGCGGCCCAGGGTGTCGGCCAGCATGCGGCGGTCTTCGGTGTGGGTGAAGTTCATGGCGTGGTCCTCACAGTCCCAGGATCATCTTGGAGATGATGTTTTTCTGGACCTCGTTGGAGCCGCCGAAGATCGACAGCTTGCGGTTGTTGAAGTACTGCGCGGTGGCGTGGTGCACCTCGGGCTCGGCGCCCAGCGGGCTGTCCACGCCGGCGCCCACGATCGACCGTGCGTGCGGGCCCATGGCGCGGCGCAGCAGCGCGTTGAGCTCCTGGCGGATCTCGGTGCCTTTGATCTTCAGCATGGAGCTTTCGGCGCCCGGTGCGCCACCGCCGGCCACCGCCGCGATCACGCGCAGGTTGGTGGTCTTCATGTTCTCCAGCTCGATCTCGATGTGCGCCATGCGGGCGGCGAACAGCGGGTCCTGCGCCAGTGGCTTGCCGTGCTTCATCACGCGCTGGGCCACCTCCTTCAGGCGCGCCATGGCCGCCACCGAGAAGCCCACGCCCGCGATGTTGGTGCGCTCGTAGGTCAGCAGGTACTTGGCGCAGGTCCAGCCCTTGTGCTCCTCGCCCACCAGGTTCGCCACCGGCACCTTCACGTCGGTGAAGAACACCTCGTTGACTTCGTGCTCGCCGTCCAGCGTGACGATGGGGCGGACCTCCACACCGGGCGAGGCCATGTCGATCAGCAGGAAGCTGATGCCCTCCTGCTTCTTGGCGTCGCGGTCGGTGCGCACCAGACAGAAGATCATGTTGGCGTGGTGGCCCAGCGTCGTCCAGGTCTTCTGGCCATTGACCACGTAGAAATCGCCGCTGGCGTCTTTCACAGCGGTGGTTTTCACGGCGGCCAGGTCCGAGCCCGCGCCGGGTTCGGAGTAGCCCTGGCACCACCAGTCGCTGCCATCGAGGATGCGCGGCAGCCACTGCAGCTTCTGCGCCTCGCTGCCGTATTTGATGAGCACGGGGCCCAGCATGTTCACGCCAAAGGGCACGGTGCGCGGGCAGTAGGCCAGGGCGCATTCATGCTCGAAGATGAACTTCTGCACGGCGCTCCAGCCGGTGCCGCCCCACTGCTTGGGCCAGTGGTTGGCCAGCCAGCCCTGGGCGTGGAGGATGGCATGCCACGCTTCGTGGTCGGCCTTGCCCAGGTGTTCGCCGGCGCGCACCTTGGCGGTCAGGTGGGCGGGCACCTTGTCGCGCAGGAAGGTCTGCACCTCGTCGCGGAAAGCCTGTTCTTCAGGCGTGAAACTCAGGTCCATGGCGGTGTCCTTGGCAGATGTGGCTCAGAAGATTTCAAACAGGCCGGCTGCGCCCATGCCACCGGCGATGCACATGGTCACGACGGCCCACTTCACGCTCGGGTTCTGCGCCTTGCGGCGGCGGCCTTCCAGCAGCACCGTGCCCACCAGGCGCGCGCCCGTCATGCCAAACGGGTGGCCGATCGAGATGGCGCCGCCATTGACGTTCAGGCGCTCATCGGGGATGCCCAGGCGCTGCTGGCAGTAGATCGACTGCGAGGCGAAGGCCTCGTTGAGCTCCCACAGGTCGATGTCTTCGACCTTCAGGCCGTGGCGCGCCAGCAGCTTTGGCACCGCGAACACCGGGCCGATGCCCATCTCGTCGGGCTCGCAGCCGGCCAGGGCCATGCCGCGGAAAGCGCCCAGCGGCTGCAGGCCCAGGCGCTCGGCCTCGCGGCGCTCCATCAGCACGCAGGCCGAGGCGCCATCGCTGAGTTGCGAGGCGTTGCCCGCGGTGATGAACTGGCCTTCGCCGCGCACCGGCTGCAGCTTGGCCAGCGAGTCGTACGTCGTGCCGGCGCGGTTGCAGGTGTCGTGGTCGACCGTGGCCTCGTGGCGCGTCACTTCTTTCGTGTCCTTGTTCACCACCGCCATCGTCGTGGTGATGGGGACGATTTCGTCCTGGTAGCGGCCAGCGGCTTGCGCCTCGGCCGTCTTGCGCTGGCTCTCGACCGAGAAGCGGTCTTGCGCTTCCCGGCTGATGCCATAGCGCTGCGCCACGATGTCGGCCGTCTCGATCATCGCCATGTACAGCGCGGGCTTGTGCTCGGCGATCCACGGGTCGATGCCCGAGTCACCGTCTTCCCGTGTGCGGATGCCCGAGATGCTCTCCACGCCCCCCGCGATCATGGCGGGCGCGCCGTCCACGATGATGCGGCTGGCCGCGATGGCGATGGCTTGCAGGCCGGATGCGCAGAAGCGGTTGACCGTGGTGCCGGCGATGCTCAGGGGCAGTTCGGCGCGGATCACCGCCTGGCGGCCGATGTTGCGCCCCGTCGTGCCTTCGGGGTAGCCGCAGCCCAGGATGCAGTCTTCGATCAGCTCAGGGTCGATGCCCGCGCGTTGCACGGCGGCCTTCACCGCGAACGAGGCCAGCGTGGCGCCGGGCGTGATGTTGAGTTCACCGCGGTGCGACTTGGTCAGCGGCGTGCGGGCGGTGGCGACGATGACGGCTTCGCGGGCGTGGTGCAGGTGTTGGGCCATGGGGTGCATTCTTCAGGTGAGCGTTAGATCTTGTTCAGGCTGTCGAAGGTGCGTCCTTCGGCCACCAGCTTGACCAAGAGCGCAGAGGGCTGCCAGAACAGCGGGTCTTCCTGCGCGAAGGCGCGGATGTCGGCCAGGATGCTGCCCAGCCCCACGGTGTCGGCGTGCTTCATGGGGCCGCCGCGCCAGCGCGGGAAGCCGTAGCCATGCACCAGGGCCACATCGACGTCGAGCGGGCGCAAGGCGATGCCTTCTTCGACGACCTTCGCACCTTCGTTGACCATGGCGGCCACGTAGCGGCGCTGCATCTCATCGGGCGTGAAGTGGCGCGGCGTCACGCCGGCCTTGGCGCGCTCTTCGGCCACGATGGCCTCGACCTCGGGGTCGGGGTGGCCGCTGCGAGAGCCCGCTTCGTAGCGGTACCAGCCGCGGCCCGTCTTCTGGCCGAACCAGCCGCGTTCGCAGAGCTTGTCGGCGATGTGCACGTAGCGAGCCTGGGGGTTGCGCGTCGCGGCACGGCGCTTGCGCGTGGCCCAGCCGATGTCGCCACCGGCCAGGTCGCTCATCTCGTAAGGTCCCATGGGGAAGCCGAAGGCGCGCACCATGGCATCGATCTCGTAGGGCGATGCACCATCTGCCATCAGGTGGTCGGCCGCCGTGCGATAGACGGCCAGGATGCGGTTGCCGATGAAGCCATCGCACACGCCGGCGCGCACGGGCACCTTCTTGAGCCGGGTGGCCAACGCGAAGGCCGTGGCGACCACGTCGGCGCTGACCTGCGCGGGCACCACGATCTCCAGCAGCTTCATGATGTGGGCCGGCGAGAAGAAGTGCAGGCCGATGACGTCTTGCGGGCGCGAGATGGCTTGCGCGATGGCGTCGATGTCCAGGTAGGACGTGTTGGTGGCCAGCACGGCGCCGGGCTTGCAGTGGCGGTCCAGCTCGGCGAACACCGCGTGCTTGACGGCCATGTCCTCGAAGACCGCTTCGATGACGAGGTCCACATCCTGGAGTGCGGCGTGGTTGACCGCACCGCTGAAGCGCGCCATCACGGCGGCCTTGCCCTCGGGCGTCAGGCGGCCCTTGGCGACGTGACCGTCGTAGACCTTCTCCACCCGAGAGCGGCCCAAGGCCACGGCGGCATCGTCGCGCTCGACCATCACCACCGGCAGGCCGGCGTCCAACAAAGCCACGGCGATGCCCGCGCCCATGGTGCCGCCACCGACCACCCCCACCGACGCCACCGTGCGGGCCTGGCCTTGGCGGGCTTCGGGTGTGTCCGCGGCTGCTTGTTCTGCGCGCTGCAGGTGGGCCAGGGCGTCGTCTGCCTGGGTGATCTCTGGGGCTGGGGTCATGTGCGCGGTGTTTGTGGGGTGTTCGTCGATTGTTCGAGGGCGAAGCCGTTTTGACAATCCGCGTAAGCATTGACAGGCTGTCAAAGGAAATTTGACAATCGACCCATGTCTTCCCCCATGGACCTCCACGCCCTGACCCTGCTCGTTGACATCCTGGACGCCGGCTCCCTGAGCGAAGCCGCGCGCCGCCTGAAAACCAGCCGCGCCAACGTCAGCTACCACCTCACCCAGTTCGAGCGCAACCTCGGGCAGCAACTGGTGCGCCGCAGCACCCGCCGCATCGCGGCCACCGAGGTCGGTCTGCAGCTCTATGAACACGGCCGCAAGATCCGCGACGAGCTCGCCGCCGCGCGCGACACGGTCTCCACCCTGGGTCAGACGCTGCAGGGCCGCGTGCGCCTGAGCGTGCCCAGCGGCTACGGCCAGTTGGTGATGGGGCCTTGGCTGATCGACTTCAAGCGCAGCCACCCCGGCATCGTGTTGGACGTTGCCTTCGAAAACCGCGTCGTCGACCTGATGCGCGACGAGGTGGACATCGCCGTGCGCGTCATGTCCGAGCCGCCCGATCAGCTCGTGGCCCGCGACATGGGCCCGGTGCGCTACGTGGCCTGCGCCTCGCGCGCCTACGCCGAGGCCCACGGCATGCCGGCCCAGCTCGACGATTTGTGCTCTGCGCCGCTCATCACCTCCGCCGTCGTGGGGCGCCAGTTGCGCCTGGCCGCCTACCTGCACGGCGAGCGCCACGAGGTGCCGCTGTCGCCCACGCTGACGTCCGAGAACTTCCACTTCCTGCGCCAGGCCATCGAGGCCGGCGTCGGTGTGGGCCTGGTACCCGACTACGTGGTGCAGTCCCTCATCGACAGCGGCGAGGTGGTGACCGCGCTGGACGACTGGAAGCTCAGCATCTTCGGCACGCGCATGGTCATGCTCTACATGCCCAACCGCCACCCGACCCGGGCGGCGTCCACCTTCGTGGACTTCATCCTGGCGCGCGCCCGCCAGACCTGAGCCCAGCCGTTCGGGCCGGTGTGGCCCGGGGTGGGCGTTGCACTTCGTTGCACATACGCCCCGAAAGGGGGAGATGCCGCCGCATGGGCTGCTCCTAAACTCTGCCCACACCAAAAACACAGTTCAGGGACAGATGGAATTGCCAAGCCAGATCGATGAGATCGGCGAGATCGGCGCCGTGGCGGCGCGCTTGTTGTCTGCCTGGACGCAAGACAGCCGGCTGCACACCCTTGCCACCCCGCCGGGTGCCGACGCTGCGGGCGCCCGTGCCCACGAAGCGCCCGTGCGCGCCTCGGACCTCCTGCTGGAGCGCTTCGAGCTGCACGAGGCGGTGTCCGAGCCTTTCCGCCTGACGCTGCAGGTGCTGATGCTCGACGCCCACGTGCCGCTCAAGCAGCTGTGCGGCCAGGCCATCACCCTGCGCACCCAACTGGCCGATGGCAGCCATGTCCTGCGCAGCGGCATCGTCACCGAGGCCCGCGCCCTGCACGCCGATGGCGGCTTCGCCCGCAAGGCCCTCACCGTGCAGCCCTGGATCGCGCTGCTGGCCCACACCCTGAGCAGCCGCATCTGGCAGGACCGCAGCCTCATCGACATCGTCGATGACGTGCTCTCGCGGCACCCCGAACTGGCCGTCTGGCGCTGGGACGAAGGCGTGGCCGAGCATGTGGCCCAGGGCCTGTTCGCCCGCAACGGCGGCCAGCGCGCCTACTGCGTGCAGCACCGCGAAAGCGACCTCGACTTCCTTCAGCGCCTGCTGGCCGAAGAAGGCGTGGCCTGGCGCGTGGAAGAAAGCGACGACGCCCCAGCCGGTCACGGCCTCGTCTTCTTCGTGCACAGCCAGGCCCAGCCCCATGATCCGACCAGCGCCGGAGGTCCAGGCATCCGCTTCCACGCCAGCCCCGGCCAGGACAGCCAGCAGTCGCAAGACAGCATCCACGCCCTGGGCCACGAACGCCGCCTGGGCCCCTCCGCCCACACGGTGCTGGGCTGGGACCACAAGGCCCACGCCGCCATCGCGGCCGAGGTCCCGTCCCGCCCGGACTGGGGCCCCGAAGGCGATCAGGGCGTGGCCCAACTCACCCCTTGGCTGGCCCAGTACGACCCGACCAGCGACCACCTCTTCGGCACGCCCGAAGAAGCCCGCTTCGCCGCCACCTTGCTGCAACAGGCCGAAGAAGCGCGCACCCAGCGCTGGATGGGCCGTGGCAATGTGCGCACCCTGCGCGCAGGCACCTGGGTGGCCGTGACGACCTCGGGGGGGCTGTTCGATGCGCACATCCCCGAACTTTTCGTCACCCGCGTGCACGCGGTCGGCGTCAACACCTTGCCCAAGGCCGCACGTGGCGACCACGCCGACCCCCAGGATCACAGCGAGCGCATGGCGACCGACGCCGATGAGGCCACCGCCACCCCCGCCGAAGCAGACATCCACAGCAGCGAACTCCACCCCCTGGCCACCCGCACCGGCCATGCCTGTGCCTTCGAAGCAGCGCCGCGCGCGCAGCCCTGGCGCCCGGCCTTGCACGACGGAACGGGCCTGCGCTTGCGCCCCCGCCCCACGGCCGCAGGCCCGCAGACCGCCCTCGTTGTCGGCCCCCAAGGGCAGCTCAGTGCCACCGGCGCGGACGAGGTCCACACCGATGCCATGGGCCGCATCCGCGTGCGCTTCCATTGGCAGGGCGACAGTCTGGGTGACGGTCAGGGCGAATCCCCAGCAGGCGCCGAAGCCTTCGACAGCTGCTGGCTGCGGGTGCAGCAGCGCCTGGCCGGGGCCGCCATGGGCCACCAGTTCATCCCCCGCATCGGGCAAGAAGTGCTGGTCGGTTTCCTGGGCAACGACATCGACCGGCCGGTGGTCATCGCCAGCCTCTACAACGGCCAGGGCGAATCCGGCATCGCGCCCACGCCGGCAGGCCACTCACCCAGCGACGCAGCCTCGACGCAAGCCCTCGCCGCTTCGACCGACCACACGCCCACCAGCCAGATGAACCTCATCGGCGAAGGCGCGGGCGGCCACAGCCCCGCCTGGCACGGCGCAGCGCCCGGCGCCACCACCGACGGCAACCCAGGCCAGGCCAACGCCGCCGCACTCAGCGGCATCAAGAGCCAGGAGTTTGGTGGCAGAGGCCACAACCAGCTGGTCTTGGACGACACCCCGCAGCAACTGCGCGCCCGCCTGCACACCACCCAGGCCCAGACCTGGCTGGAGATGGGCCACCTGCTGCACCAGGCCGACAACCACCGCGGCAGCCTGCGCGGCCAGGGCCTGGAGCTGCGCACCGACGCCTGGGGTGGCCTGCGCGCCGCCCGCGGCCTGCTGCTGAGTACCTACAGCCTGCGCCCCGCGGGAGGCTCCGGCCTGGGCACCAGCCCCGAGCCCGCGAGCGACAACGCCGCTGGCATCTCCCTGGCGCGGCAGATGCAACAACTCACCCAAGCCTTCCACCAGGCCGCCAGCACCCACCAGACCGTGGGCCTGGCCAGCGGCGTGCAAGCCAGCAGCGACCTGGCTCTGAGCCTGCGCGGCAGCGTCAGCACCCACAGCCTGAACGATGCGGTGCAAGACGCCCAGGCGCGCAACACCGCATCGCAGGGCGACACCACCGTGCCCCAACTGGCCGACCCGCACATCGCCCTGGTCGGTCGTGCTGGCGTGGGCCTGAGCGCCGGGCAAGATGTTCACCTCAGCAGCCAGGGCACCACCACCGTGGCCAGCGGCCAAGACAGCCACTGGGCCGTGGGCGGCCAGGCGCGCATCCACACGGGCCAAGCCATCGGCGTGCTGGCCGGGGCCATGCAGCCAGGCGGTACCGACGCTTCAGGCCAGCCTGCAGCAGGCAAAGGCCTGACGCTGATCGCCGCGCAAGGCACCATCGACCTGCAAGCCCAGAACGGCTCCGCGCAAGTGGCGGCCCAGCAGACGCTGGAGCTCAAGACGGCCCAAGGCGTGGTCCACATCGCCGCGGCCAAGCGCGTGGTGCTGGCCACAAGCGGTGGCGCGGGCATCACGCTGGAAGGTGGTCAGCTCACGGTGCAGTGCCCGGGGAAGATCACGGTGAGGGCGGGGAGGAAGTCGATGGTGGGGCCGGGGACGCTGGCGCAAGCCATGAACGCCATGCCGGGAGGCTTGTCCTTCAACGATGCCTATGTGGTGCGCAACCCCTCTACCGGCGAGCCCTTGCCCAACGTCGCGCTGGAGATCACCCGAGGCGATGGCACCAAGGTTCGCACCCGCACAGACGCAGCGGGCAAAACCCCCATGCAGCAGAGCGTCTTCCTGGAAGCCGTGTCGCTGCGCGTGCTCGATTGACGGCCAAGGTCCACCACCATGAACGACAAAGCTCCCGTCCTCATCCACAGTCGCACCCAACGCAATGGCGACCAGGTGGCGCAGACCCACCTCACCGAAGCCTCAGACCAGCGCGAGAAGGTCGTCTTGGCCAAGCCTTACGTCATCCCGGTGCTGTTCATCCCCGGCATCATGGGAACGAATTTGCGCAACAGTCAAAACAAGAAGAAGGCGTGGCGTCCGCCAAATCTCGATGTGCGTGGCTCGCTCGATTTGATCGGGCAGCTCTTCAGCTACGCCTTCAAAAGCACCGAAGAGCGGGCCGCAGATCTACGCACCCCCGAGGTCGAAGTCGACACCTCAGGCCCTATCCATGTGGGCAACAGCGGTTTGCCCGAGAACGTGCTGGTGGCGCGTGGCTGGGGGGCGTTGATGCGCTCCAGCTACCATCCCTTCATGGGGGAATTGCAAGACAAGCTCAACAAGTTGTCGGAGTTCAACTTCAAAGAGTGCAAGGCCGAACTCAAAGCTTGGGCCGCAGAGCATGGCCTTGACGCCCCCACTGAGTGGGGTGCCAGCCAAGGCGAAGCACTGACCGAGGGTGACATCTTGCACGCGGCCAACTACCAGTTCGACGTCTGGGCTGGTGGCTACAACTGGCTGCGCAGCAATGCCGAGTCAGGCAAAGCCATCCAAGACCTCATCGACAGCGTGATCTTGCCTTTCTACAACGAAGGCAAGAAGGTCACGGTCACAGATACGCCTGACGGTCAGGGCAACAGTGCGTGCAGCATCCAGCGCAAGCGCCCAAGCCGCCCCATCGCGCAGAAGGTGATCGTGGTGACGCACTCCATGGGGGGCTTGGTCAGCCGTGCCTTGACCGAGATCCACCAGTGCGATCGCGTGATGGGCGTGTCACATGGCGTGATGCCTGCCACTGGTGCACCAGCCACCTACAAGCGCATGCGCGCAGGGTTTGAGGGTAGCGCCCAAATCTTCCTGGGGCGCAATGCGGCCGACGTGGTTGGTATCTTGTCGCAAGCGCCGGGTGGTCTGGAGTTGCTGCCCACAGCCGACTACAACGGCGGCAAGCCGTGGCTCAAGGTGCGTGACAAGAGTGGCGCTGAGATTCTGGCCTTGCCGAAAAATGGCGACCCTTACGGTGAGATCTACACCTCACCGGCTTGGTATGGGATGGTGCCGGAGGCCAATGGGGGGTTGATGGGGGTGGGGCAGAAGGATGGGGCTTCAGAGACTGTGCCGCGACAGGGTGGTGAGGAGTCGCAACGCATCACCCTCAGTAAAGTGTTGGATAGCGTTCAAAGATTCCATGCGGCAATTCAGGGCGGCTACAAGAATCCGACCTACGTCCACTACGGGGCCCAAGGCTTGCGCGATACCAAACACGGTCACGGCGGCATCCTGAAGACGGGCCTGTTGGCTGCCGATGATCGCCATGCCTGGGGCGAGGTGGCGTGGGAAGGTATCGGCATCGCAGGCCTTGATCCATACGCCATCAAGGTCAGTGGCGACGACGCCAACGGTTTTCTCACTTCAAACTGTTTTGAAACCGGTTTCACCAGCTGCTGCTGCAGTTTGTGCGGCGAAGTCGGCAGCTTTGCGCCTTTACTATTCTCCATGACAAGGCCCAGCTG
>Ga0209617_10000069_pt1 | contig 35648 bp, 47 predicted proteins | sample LakEriepJuly2011_2_FD_187459 | JGI IMG/M metagenome (GOLD analysis project Ga0209617, IMG submission 187459) | Freshwater microbial communities from dead zone in Lake Erie, Canada - CCB epilimnion July 2011 (SPAdes) (version 2) | ecosystem: Environmental > Aquatic > Freshwater > Lentic >...
CTTCTGCACCCATACCGTAGTACTTTTGGTCATGGAAGATTTTGATATCCGGAATATTATGATCACCAATACGGTCACGTACCAACTGTCCGTTTACACAATAGTCAGCGGCAATGTTAAAGATTTTGGCATCTCGACCTTCTCTACGACCCATGTGGTCAAACACATTGTGTAAAATTTCATGAGCAATAACAAACTCAACTTGTTTTACCGAGAGTTTCTCAAAAAAGCCACGATTAAAATAGATATGGCGACCATCTGTGGCTGCTGTGGGCAACCAATCTTCACCTTCTTGAATTTTCAAGCGTGTAGCCATGTTGCCAAAGAATGGGTGTTTAAGCAACAGGCTCACTCGTGCAATAATAATTTTATCGATAATTGGATCTGTATGTGACATTCTTGCTCCTAAGTTCTTACTATGTATATAGTATAACACCACCCGAAGGTGGTGTCAAATGGTGTTAAACCAATTTATTTGGAATTTTTGTCAGTAGCGGCACTGATGTACTTGCCAAACTTTTGGTGGAACTCGTCAAAGCATGCAATTTCATCTGGATCCAATGGCAGTTTATAAGTGCTTAGAGCCAACTTGGTACCCATAATTACTAACTCAGTTTCAAAATTCTTCATAATAAATTCAAAGAAGTTGTTGACTTGTTCGTTCCAATTCTTGGCTTTCTTATCGCAAGAATCTTTCAACTCGTAGCACAATGACACAGTCAATGAGTACATGGCAGAGATTTCTTTGGAATCCATTTTCTTAACTTTGCCATTCAAAATGTCTGTAGGATTAGGCATTTTGCTTGCGTGTTTACGGTGCGCCATGAATTTGATAGCAAGACCTTCACCAACAGAACCTGACACCAAATCAGTTAGTGTTTCGTTATCACAATCGTCGTCGTGCAACAATTCGCTAACAAAAGACCAAGAGCGTGGTGTAGCAAAGGCACGTGAACTGGACTTTGGATCAAAGTCGTACAAGTCCTTTTTGGAGAAACTCAAGAAGCCAACCACATCCTTGTGAACCTTGTTTTCAGCAGCCCACTCAAAATAGTCATCCCAGTTAACTTGCATTTCCAAGTGAACAAAACGATTAGCCAACGGAGCAGGCATGCGGAATGTAACACCTTTGTCAGTTTCTCGATTGCCTGCAGCAACAATAACAACATTGCTGGGCAAAGTGTATGCACCAACTTTACGGTTAAGAACCAACTGATATGCAGCTGCTTGAACGCTGGGTGCCGCACTGTTCATTTCATCCAAGAACAGGATAATGTGTTTGTGCTGTTTGGCCATTTCTTGGTTAGGCAATTCGCTTGGCGGTGCCCAAACCATTGTGTTGGAGTTAGAATCAAAATATGGAATGCCTTTGATGTCAGTGGGTTCCCACAGACTCAAACGTACATCAATCACATGAGCATCAATCTCAGTGCCGAGTTGTTTGATAATATCGGACTTGCCAATTCCGGGAGGACCCCATAGGAAGATTGGACGTTGATTTTTAAAAGCCTTACGCAAAGACTTTTTAGCACCGCTTGGGCCCACTGTACGGCCTGAAATATCTGCTGCCATTTTATTTCCTATCTTAGTTAAAAAAATTGTTACGAATAACGTTGTGTATGTATGTATTATAGCGTCGATACACTATCACGTCAACAAATTTTTTAACTATTTAGGCATTTTTGGCTAAATCTTTTTCGCGTTCGTTCATGGCTTTGATAAGCCCAAATTTTCTAATGTCGTCAGAAAACAACATCAGCTCAAAACTCTTGCGTTCAGAAAATACAGTGATTGACATGTTGGTAAGATAATACGGGCAATCCACGTATCTTTCCAAAAATATGATTGTTTGGGGACTTAATTCAATTGGTTCGGTAAATGGAATTTCATACTCTTTTAAATCCAATTCTTTCACCAAAAACTCGTAGCCTTCTTCACTCAATCGAAATGCACTGTCCTTGCCAACCCGTGTGCTTTGCCACCACTTGCGTGAAAATAGCTGTACATTTGCATCATCTGTGCTTTTGCCCCACTGTTGTAAAAATATCCTAGTTAGGGCAGTTCTGCTGATCATTTTAGAATAGCACCCTGTGTGAGTTTGACCACTTGAAAATCTTCGCAACCAAATGTGAGATTCAATTTTTTAGCCAAATTAATAGCATGGCCGGGATTACTAAAGCTGACTTTCTTGTATTTCGGGCCAGGATAACTGGTAAGACTATTGAAGCTTTTCAAATTAAAAGGCTCGTTTTTGTAGAACACAGCCCAAATTGCTTCAGCTTCTAAAATCTGTTCTGCTTTATAATTTTTCTTACTGATATATTCCAGTAAGATTTTTGGCTTGGGTCTCGACATATGCGTATCCTAGTAATATACGCATATATTTATCCAATTAGTTCTTAAAATCTCCACCGTCCAGCTGTATGGACACAACTTCAGTGTTGGTGCTTTCTTTGAGTTTGATGTAGAGACTTTCGTAATCTTGTACCAGTTTGTCCTGTATTTCGGACAGAGCCAAACTAAGCAATCGTGCCTGTTGTAGAGGTAGTTTTACCTCTTTGCTTTGACTCAATTCAGCGGCTCTTACTGATTGTATAAACTGTGTTATGGGTGTGAGATTAATCTGATTTTGCATTTGAAAAAACCTGTTTCATCTCTAATTCAGTTTTAAACGGGCCCTTGTACGGGTTACGTTCCAGCGTAATAAGTTTGGGACAAAAGCTCTTGACCCATCCTTTGTTAAATTGAATTGTGTAATAACCTGCACAATACAAACTTTTACTCTGTGAGCTTTTTGTAAACAATGGCAGTTTGTTTCTAACATCGTACATACTGTTGTATGGTTTAACGCTGGTAGGAAAACCATGGCATTCTTGCGGTTCTACCTGGGTAACTTTTACTTTAGTATTGTTTAAAAAGAAAGTTTCACCAAATTGTTTGGTTAGATCTTGCTTCTTATTAAAAGTAATTTCTCCTTTGGTGCTGCTGAGAATAAACTTGTTGTTTTCTTTCTTGTGTAGTGTTGCAACCTTAGTGCCGTCTTGCTCTACGATCCAAAACTTACCATCCACTATAGGCTTGGCGTGTATAATTGTCATATTTTTCTCCTTATATACTCAGCCCCGAAGGCACTGGAGTAATGTATGTATTTATCTCTTGTTTTTTGGGATATTTTGCTTGGAAAGGCTCAGCATACGATTGAATGTTATCTGCAATTTTTTTCATGTCCCATGCATTGCAAAATTTAAGCATACGAATTCCCACTTGATCCACTGTTTTAGGCACAGCATTGATTTGAATTGTTTCTATAATTTTTGCTTTAATCTCAGCAGGTTGTGCAGTTAAATCACACAATTGCACATTGCGTTGATAATCTTCCAGCACACGATGCTCTTGACCGTTGTGGTCAGACCATCTCTGCAGCATGAGATTGTTCCACGCAAATCCTTTGCTTTTACGATCTTCAAACGCTTCAGTGAGCCCAACTTTGTTTTTACTACCTTTTGTACGCACACCGGGATAAGCAGAGAACACATTGTCGCTTGTATCGCCACGCATACACTTTTCGAACAGCATCCATTCTGGATCCTGTGCGGCTTTGGGTTCACCTGTTTTTTTGTCTTTAACAGGTTTGCCTTTGGCATCAAATGTGCCTTGGTGTGTGATATGTAAATCGCCCACACCATTGTACTGACTCACATTGCTACTAATAAGTTGTGCAAAGTCGCCGTCTGTACTGATGATCACGTGTTTTGCATCTGGATGTGCTTGCACCCAGCCAGCAATTAAGTCGTCTGCTTCTAATTCCGCATGACGCATCACTGTGCAATTAGTCTTGTCCACAATAAAATTCTTGAACTCGTCAAATGCTTCCCAGAACAATTTGTCTTCATCTTGTTCCCGTTGTGTCATTGCTGCACGAGTTTCTTGTCTGTTGGCTTTGTAAGGTTTGTAAAAGTCCTTGCGCCACGATCTGCCCTCAAGGCAGAACACCACATGAGTACCGCCAAAGTCATGCCATGCTTTCTTAATACTGTTGAAGGTAATGTGAAAAGCCATACCAAGTTTGATCTCAGCTGCGCCCTGCACCACGTGTCTAGCACGAAAAAACGTGTTAGCGGTATCAACAATAATATATGTCATTCAACTTCCGATCTGCCACCTGGCAACTTCCTTACATTGATATAACCAGCACTTGTACGTCCTGGGTCTTGTCCAGTTTCGGCAATCATGTTGCCTGCAAGATCTCTGAACCAACGGTCCACAATTTCTTCATCAGGATCACCTTCATAACCATAACCAGCTTGTTTCAATTGTACTATAAAATGATCATTCCAGTCAAGCTCAAAAAAGCCGTTTCGTATGTTTTCTTTGTTTACATGTGTGTCTAACACAGCAACCCACGGTTCATTTCGAGCAGTGGCTCGTTCTTTTGGCGTTGCTTTGGCCAATGCTTCTGCTGCCTGCGCTTTTTTAGTTTCTTCTTGAGCCTTTGACAATGCTTCGTTAGCCTGAGCTTTCTCTAATTCTAACTTTTCAATACCAAACAGCTTTTTAACAAATTTACCAATCATTTCTTTTTCCTTGAAATTATATACTGTGCAAACATATACACTATGATAATGCATGCTAGTCCTACACAGGTATAATAGAATATCATCAAGTACCCCACTCATTTTTAAATAACGGCACTTGCAAACGATCACTGTAACGCCATCCACGTTTCATAGCCGCCAGTGCCACATTCTTTGCATTGAGTGTATAAACACTTTCCACACCACCCACTGGCATTAGATAAACGTGTCCTTTGAATCCTGCTTCTCTAAATTCTTCAACAGCATGTTCTGCATCAATAATATCTTCTGTTGTTGCTACTACAAATTTAAGATAAGCTGTGCCTACTTCTTCATACTCACAAACAACTTCTGGGAGAATAGCCTCAAACCAATTCTCTCCACTTGCTGGCAGTTTAGCACTTACACTAAACGTAAGTTCTCTGCCCACTACACTATTCCACTTTCTCAAGTATTCTTTAAATTCCGGAGTAAGTTTTTGAGTACCATTTGTTTCAAATGTAATCTCTTTTAGACCACGCATTCTAGAGTTGTTAATCAAATCTGGATAAGCACGTTGCCAACCCAGCAAAGGTTCTCCACCTGTAATAACAAGGTGCTCATCTTCCCAATGATCTTGCGGAAGAATTTCCATAATTCGATCTGCAATTGCTTCGCTGGTGAGCATGGGCGACAGATCTTTGAAGTCTGGATGCCAACTGGCATAGCTGTCACAACCTGTACTAACTAAGGGCAAGTCTTCATATTTTGTAAACGGCGTAATCATTGTATGTGTGGCCGCAATGTCAGTTGCTTCGTGACTCGTTTCACCACGTGGCATACCAAAGCCAGCACATTTAAAATTACATCCAAATGTGCGCAGAAACACAGAAGGGACGCCCATGTAGCGTCCTTCACCTTGGATACTGTAAAACAGTTCAGCTATTTTTATTTTGCTCATACACAATCCTGTTCATTTGCCATTTTCTTTATTGTAGCACGTTCTTCTTTGTTTTGCCTAGCATTACGAAAAGCAGTAACATCTTCAATTGCGTTTTTTAAAGTTTCAGCATAATTGAGTGCTTGTTGTTTATTTAGGTGTACACTGGATTCTGTATCAACATAGCCCTTAGTCAGCAGAGTCCAAATATGATCCCAACGTTTTTTACTCCACCAATTTGTTTTGCCTGTGGTATAAATGGTTACTTGAATATCGCAGTCATCCGCTTCTACCCACAGGTTATGATTGTGAGTTTCATCTCCGCAATTACAAGCGACTCGGTAGACTCTGCTGTCTCCCCAATCGTTTGTTTTTAATATGCCTTCTGCTGGAATTTGATACTTCATTCTACATCCTCCTCAAACCATTCGTCAACCATTGTTTCTGCTTCGTCTTGCGTTAACGCTGGCACAAAAATTCTAGCAGGGTGTCCAACTGAATGCTGAATGTTAAATTTTACTACACCGGCAGGTATGCGATCAAATTCACGTTCCACAATAAATTCTTGTAAATTTTTAGCACGGTTAATTATTTGATCAGTTAAGTCTTTAGCTGTGGTCATCTTGGGGCAAAGTCCTGTTGTAGTTTAATGTTATCAAAAAATTCTTTCTTTGTTCCTGCGTCAGTAGTGAATGCACCTTTGAGTACAGTAGTCTGTGTTAAACTGGAATGTGCCATAATGCCACGATTCTCACAGCACCCGTGTACAGCTTGAATATATACTCCCACATTCTCGCTGTCAGTTGCCTTCATTATTTCTCGGGCAATATCATTGCACAGTTCTTCCTGTAGTGTACCACGACGAGCACACCACTGTGCTATTCTGGTATACTTGCTGAGACCAATAAGTTTATTAGCGGCAATGATACCGATGTAGGCAACCCCAGATACAGGCTGGTGGTGATGAGAACACATACTTCGAAGCTCACTACGTACCACAAGCATACCTTCGTAGCGGTCGGCGCTGTCATTTGGAAAAGCTGTTGCATCTGGTGCTGGTTCATATCTGCCCTCCATTACTTCGTTAAAGTACATTTTAGCCAGTCGTTTTGCTGTGCCTTTTGAGTTAGGATCAGTTTCACGATCAATAAGCAAACTATCTAACACCAGTTCAAATGCTTGTGCAGCTTCGTTGATTAAATGTTCTTTATCGCTTTCATGCAGGTAGTCACTGATATTATCCCCTGCCCAAAAGCGTTTGCCTTCACGTTTCATTCTCATGCGGATTGCGCCTGCCAATGTTCCTTCTTTGTATCCGCCATCGCCTGCCATTGCGTCTAGTCCAGTTTCTGTTTTAACATGTACTTCTTTTTTTGCAGTTATTATTTGGTCTGCTACAAATTTGATATCGGCATCAGAATGAAATACGGGATCGGGTTTAAAGTCTTTAGTCATCGTTACTCCTATGTTTGTATTATATAGGTTTATTTAGGTTTTTGCAAGAAATTTTAAGCTCAAATGTATTCACTTAACAGTATTTGGCACAGGTTGTAATCTTTTTGATTCTTAAATGTAAAAGCCATATCTTCATCTCGTGGGTGATATGTGAACTTGTTACCAGGTAATCCAAAAACTTCCACTACATCGGCACATATTTCATTCCACCAGTTATTATCTTGTCCAGTCCACTGGATTTTAATTGTTAGATTTTCCATCTCTTTCCAACATTTTTAATTCATCTTCGAGATATTCTCTATAACTAGATAACACTTCGGAAGCATGAATGTTTTCCGAATTTTTTTCAATATCTTCAACAACTCGTTTAATTTTTTCTTGTAATTCTTCAACAGTTAATGTCAATTTGAACTCCTTACAGATCTCAGGCCGCTGGCGCCGCCTAGTAAAATGGCAAATGCTGCCCACGTTTCCCAAGTTAGTGGAATGTTCAATACAGGAAATAGTGTATTCAAACTCCAAATACCTAAAATAGGTCCAATAGCAATCACAATTACAATTAAAGCAATGCCTAAAATAAGTTTAATTAGTGATGATGTCATAACCAAAAATCCTCCCAGGGATAAACAAGCCAACAATCTTCTTCTGCTTTATTTACTGTCCACACATAATAGTCTGGATCTTTAAACTGGCTCGATTGATTGTGTGTCAATACTGCAAATCGAACATTATCTCCCCATATACTTTCCCATTTGGGATCGTTAGGGAAACAACCGTCAGGCCAATCATTCTTAATCCATGCAACAGTGGATCCTTGATCGTTAATGTCATCGACTATAAGAATTTTTTTACCTGCATAAGCATCTTCAGCCATACCAAGATTGCTAACACAATCGCCGCCATCTCGTAGACTAATGTCAAGGCTATTCATTTTAATGCCAGTGTATTGACTTAACAAATTAGCAGGAACAAGCCCGCCACGTGTAATGCCTACAATATAATCTGGGCGCCAATTGTGATTATGCATTTGTTTAGCAATATCCAAACATGCACCTTGAACATTGCGCCAAGTGTAATAAACTTTTTTCATGCTACTAGTCCATCGGCTAATTTAACAAGTTCTTCTTTTGTCATAAAGAAATTGTATGTTTGACTGTCTTGCACTTGGCCGTCTTTAATACTTTCTTGAATAATATCAAGACTAAACAGGCCTTTTGGTGCTAGTACTTCGTGTTTAGTTACACGTACTCTGAATCCTTCAGATTCTTTAACAATTATTTCTTTGCGTGTGTGCGCTATTGATTCATGCAACATCATTTTCTCCTTTAATTGATTCCCACATTCTGTATTTAGAAAGTTCTATCATGTACTCATCATACAGTTTCTTTAGTTTCGGATGCTTACGTTCAAGTATAGCATCTCTTTCAGGAATTTGCAATACTTTTTCAATTATATCCAACCGTTCTTCCAAGTCTCGCCCATTAATAACCACTCGACCTTTGACTTCTAATTCTGGTGGACTTTGATTAACCTTGAGTACAGTGTCATTTGAATTAGACCAACTTGTGCCGTTAGACCCACTTGTTAAAAAAGCACCAGTGGTATTAGTGGGATAAACAGTTCCAACTGTTAGTGGAGTTGCTGGCGGAATAGCACCATATCCAACACTCACTGTACTGCCAACGAGGCCATTACTGACGGCGTTCTTCAAGATAGTGGTCATTGTGTATCCATTTGTTATTAACGAGAAATCCCCACTCCCGACGTTGTGGGCCAGGCATAAACAGCGTCCACGGTGTAACACCCGGTTTCAGTTCAATACGATGATAACTAGAAGGACTACAAATACGAAAGTGTCCAGGTCCACGCCAATGCTTGGTCTCACTGAGCATTTTGCCGTATTCAAAATTAGGAGTGTATTCGTAATAGCCACCTGCCAGTATCAATGTGGCATAGGACCAAGGGTGATCATGCACATCTCCAGGATCTCCTTTGTGGAACTTGTGCAAGAACACATTAAACGGAAAATGTTTACGATCCTTTAAAAACAAATAGTAGCGTGTTAGCAAAGGCTCGTTGCATTGACGATCCATAATAATACGCTTTCGGTCCCGTTGGTCCAGCCAATTAAGGACGCGGTCTCTTATCTTCTGGAGTGTCATAATGATCTTTCACAAGTTTATAAACAGTTTTAAATTTTTCTAATGCTATTTTTAAGCCCGGATATTCCTCGCACATTTTTTGTACACGATCAAAATCTGGAAATTGATTAACCCATTCTTCGGGCAACTGTATTTTAAATGTTGATGTGTCAATGTTTGACGAACTAGTCAGGGATGGAATACTTGTTGCAATTGATATTGCACCAATTGCATTGCCGTTACCATATGTGTATGATGGTGATGATACATACGTTATACTATTGCTAGTATTGAAAGAACTAAAATCAATAGTGTCCGTACCACTAATGGTTATAGTGTCTATTGTACTACTTGATATTGTTGAGCAACTCGTGTGCTGAGAAGTAGTTGTCACGTAAAGACTCCGTTTGTTTGTGCAGCATAGGAAGTCTAGTTTTGTAATTTTCCATATGCTCAATTATTGTTTTGCAAATAAAAGGCCTGTATCTGTTATAAGCTTCAAAACTTTCAGTCCATTCGCTGGGATATTTAAATGTGTCAAACGCCATTTCACTATAGCTAAGTCTATCTGGCACCATGGGAATAGAATCCACAATAGCCCCTTCGTACCAACTGATGCCAAGTGTTTCTTGCAAGTTGGCACTGAACACCATTTTAGATTCGCCCAACAAATTATGGTATTCGTTTTTTGTTAATTGCTGATCTTGACAAACTACAAATTCATATTGCGGCAAATGCGTGGCCAAGTCTCGGAAAATATCAACTTGTTTCTCTGGAGCAATACGATGTGGAAACAAGATAAGATCACGTTTGGGCATGTGCTTGTACATGGCTAGCGTATCTTGCATATATTCCATGGGCCAACCGGTGCGCACAAATTTACCATTGTCATACCGTTCAGCAAAATCTTCTTCGTACCATGGGTTTTCTGAGATACATCCGTCGTGTAGTAATTCATCGATAAACAGTTTAACGTGGAATTCTGTAGCAAAGTAGTTGTGATCAAATGCATGATAGAAACTCTTCTCAGCATGTCTCACCCAGGGTTTGTTACCAACCAGTCTGCCTAGGAAGTCTTGTGGATCATATGAACCAGCATGCCAAAGTCCGTGTGTAGTTACTGGAATACCCAATAACTCACTCATGTATTTTAAATTTATGATACCAGGATGCCAAGCATCAGTAAAGATAAAGTGATCCCCGGAATGAACGGCTCCGTTACAAAATAAACGGCCCATCTGTTCCACTTGACTAGCCTTGTAGATATTAGTGCCGCCAAAGTTGAGAAATGCTCCAGGAGTGGTAGCACTAGGAATATCCGTAGGACCTGATATAATGTTGACATTGTGCCCTGCCTTTCGTAGTAGTGCAGGTACATGGGTCTTCCATTGACCCGTGTACCTTGTCTCAACTGACTCTAAATCAATTAAGAAGATAGTCATTAGTTTTCGAATCGTTCGTGCTTGGGATTCTTACCCAAGTAAGGTTTACGTTCGCCTGTGTAGGCTTTCTTAGGACGACGACTCTTTTCAAAATTGCGCCACTGCCAACTTTCCCTATTGTACAAATCTGCTTCATCAAACGGCGCACCTTCAATTTTGCACCAATCCAAAAATCCTTCAAGGTCGTCAAAGATTTTGACGATGTCCGGGCGGGTTTCGAAATAACTGATATCTTTGTAATTCTTAGCCATAATAGCCTCTTTTTAATATTTAATAAACGAACCATTTTCCCCGTCTTCGGAGACCTCAATCCAAACCTCACGGTTGGGATACTTTTGTGAAATCTGTTGATATAAATCTCCAGACATCATTTCACAACTTTTGTAGTCTAACGCTAGTATACTATCTTTGTAAAGATTTAGCAACCATCGTTTGAACTGAATAAACTCGATATCACGATCATCGTGGGTGACACCAATCCACACTTTAAAGTGAAAGATGTGACGATGTGGATAGCCTAGAAAACTTACGTCATATTCATCACCTGTTGCTAGATTAGGATCTGTAAGTGCTGCCGGATACTTGTGCATACCTTCTTTGTTAAAGGTAACCCAAATCATTTTGTTAGGTCTGATGTCTTGTTTAATAATCATTCGAATAAACTTCCAAAGTTGTTGTCTGCCGCACCTAGAATAGTTTTCATAGCAGAGTGCGGAATTCTGTATTGATAAGAGTTTTTTGTTTGACGTTCAAAATATCCCCACTTGGATCCTCTAACATAATCTCCAGTGTGGCCTTTTTGAATTAATTTACGACCTTCTTCATAGCCTTCTTTAAGTTTTTCTTGAATATACGGATCTGTGAAATCGTAAATCTTAGCTTCTTTAATTACAGATTCGGTATCACTATAAGATACACGATACTGATTTTGGCATTTTTCTTTTAAAGAAGATTCGTCCCATGAGTTCTTTTTAATTTGCTCCACAGTGATAGAGCCAACTGTGTGTGCTGAAGTAGATTCTTCTTTTCGAGTTTTGACTTCTAAACCCTCTTCGGGAAGATCCACACCTTTGCCTGTGTTAAAATTGTGTCCTGCGCTGATCAAATCTCGTTGTATTTTTCGACCAACGTTGCCGTGTTGTTGTTTAGGTACAGTTTTACCTACAAGCGGTATTTTTAGTTTTGTAACTTTTGGCTTAGTCATTTGATTTAATTATCGGAGTGTCATTGACATATTGATCCCAGTGTGTATAAGTTTCCTTAGTCATCAGGCTCGGCAGATGATGAGTCCAAACTCCAGGGTTTGTTTTGCCCCAAGTTAGGTCATCAATTTTAAGAGTTGCATTGTAATTAAACAATTTGATATACGGAATCTTAACACTGATCATGGGCACAAATGTGTTGTGCTCTGTCCACCCGTCTTCGTGCATTTGATCTGCATATTTTACATCAAAGTCTAAACTGACCCAGTACTTTAAATTAAGCAAGGGTGTGATCATTGTGTCCCAAGACTTCCAGTCTTCATGTGTCGCCGGATTAAAACTTTGACTGGTTCCAAGATAGATATGTTTGCATTCGTTGGTGTCTGCAAGTTGCATGATTTGTTCTATGTCTTGAACGCCTACCACAAACAAAGTTTTCATACCATAACACACAGTATGCTCCACTTCGTCTCCAATGAAAAAATCAATTTGTTTTCGGGCTTCGGTGTTTAGTCCCATTTGATATAACCTCTACTGTAACCACTCGGACGATTAACGCCGTCCGCAAACGCTTGTTGCCACTCTATGTTTCTATTATATGCTCTTGTCCAAAAAGAATCAACCTCGAGATAGCCGTTTTCAATCATCCAAACAGCATCTTTCATGCATTGATGAAAATTTGGATTGCGTGGGCTTGGTTTAATGGTAGTGACAGCTTTCCAAAGTTGCGCTTGTGCTTCTTCTTTACTCACTGTTTTACCAACTGCATCAACAATCACAGCATTGTTATTTAGATTTATATCTGTACCTAAAGCATATTTGCCACTTAGGTCGATCACTACATCATAACTTTCACTAGTACCAAGTAACAGTTTGTCTCCCCATAGGTCAACATTACTAGATCCTACAACATCTACATTTTCACAATGTTTAAATTTGGTCAATGTGTGATAAGCCACCCATGCTAGAAATCCACTGCCAATAATCAGTATTTTATCTTTTTTAGAACAATCAGCAACATCCACTGTATTAATACCGCAAGCAACTGGCTCAATAATGTAGCGTGGATGAGCTTCGGGCACCCTTACGTATTCATTTCTACGTACATTATAAATGTCTGCATATGCTGGCTCACCGCGAGTAGCCACATAGTCTCCTTTGGCAATTCCTGTAACATTCAATCCAATTTTAATTACTCTGCCAAGACCTTCATGTCCTTGCATGTGCAACGGCAATGGACCAAAGTTTCCATTCATCATGTCGATGTCACTGCGACACACACCAGTCATAACCGCTTGTACTTCAATGTCGTCGAGGCCTATTTCTGGTTTGTTGTATTCTACTTCTTCAAAGAAGCCTTGCCCTGTTGTTTGTAAACAGCGTGTCATAAATTTTCTATTCTTTCATGGATCCAAGTATCAATTGCATATTGCTTTAACCAAAACTCAGAATTATCAATATTATCTATAGCATCAACAATCATATTGTGATACGCTTCTTCTGGGCACCATCCTAAATCAAATTGTTCTATTGTATTATCTGGCATAACAAACATAATGGAACTGTCTTCCTCAGTCAAGCTACGCCAATTAGCCGCACATCGCCATTTGTCACCAAAGTTGATTACACATACATCATCAACATCGTATGTGCCATTGGGATTAACAAATCCATAGTCAGTACTGTCGATGTCTTTTAATTCCCAACATTGCATTGCAGATTGGCCAGACACAGGTTCACGTTTCCAATTAGGATTCATGGCCACATACAAACTCAACAAGTGTGGCATTAAATCTCTACTAACACCTCCAAACGCCAACTTCTTAGTTGTGAACCAACTACCTGGACTAGGAATACAGTTCTTTCTAATCCACCGTATCTTTACAGTCTTGGCTTTGCTGGCTAGTTCAGTCAGCTCAGTTATATTACTACGCCACATGTTGTTTTTAACCATTATGAAGCGTGTTTGTTTGAATTCAGTTACTAGTTTAGCCCAAGTGTCACTAACAGCAACTCCGGGTTTTTCAATAAACACAATTTTACTATGCGGAGCAACTCTAGCCGCAATTTCAAAATGTGTAAAGTTGGGAGTGCAGATATGAACAGTGTCAAACAATCCGTGTATCAGTAATGCTTTATCAACAGAATCAAAATCTGCACCTTTGCTGATATCTTGGTCCACTGTAACAACTGTGTGACCAAGTTTTGTCAGCACATCTTTATACAGGTTACCAATACCCATGCCAATGACTAGACTACGCTTGTTCATTTTTCTTTTCCTCATAGGATCTAAACATGCGAGTTACTGCTTCCATTTGTTCTTGGAATACATCGGGACAGTTTTCAGCGGCCTGTTTCATATCCCAGTCGCTAGGATAGTGCCTCAGCATACTTCTCGCTGTTTCTCGAACTAATTTGGGTACTCTGGGTGTATGCTCAGAATTACAAAGATCCAATAAGAATCTCCGTGTAGCTAAAACAGCACGATATCTTTCATCAGGTAACGTCATGTATACTTGCCTCTAATGCATCTAATTTATCAGTATCAAAATCTTCTTCATCTTCCGATTGTACACTATCCGCACCCACTTCTTCGAACAATTCGGAGAATTTTCCGCTGGCATTAACTGTTTTCTTGCCAGTGGCACCACGAGTGCCAGGAATGGCTTGCCAAAATTTATCAAAGCCGTCGATAATTGCCAGTGCTGTTTCTCTATCCGATGCACTGAAAATAGCATCAACTACATCTTTGAAATAAACACGTTCAAATTTTTCATCTACCAACATTGCAGGACATAGACCAGCATCGTATTGACGATTGGCTTCTTGTACACTGTTCAAATGCAACCAAACATTGTGACCCATCATGATTGCGTATGTAAAACTGTCCCAACTGGTCTTGCCTTCTTTGCCAATCTTATTCAAATCTCCTGGACCGTAGATGCAGATATCTTTAACTTGAACACCGTCCATTAATGGACTAGTGGTAAACGATTCAAAATGTTTGTCTTGCACCACTACATCTTGGAAGAGTCGTGTGTCTTTGCTGTATTTTTTGTTGTCAAGAGACGGCAACATCCGGTAAAGCCACTTTTGTCTGTCTTCAATTTCTGTTTGGACATAGATTTGTCCGTTTGCTGTGGCGAGGAAGGGACTTGCGCAGTCAAAAGATATGGTAAAGTTTTCATTATGATATTTCCTAATAGCTCGTTGTATGTCAGTTAATAACAATGCCCACTCTAACTTAGAGGTGCCCAGGAAGTGCATCCAGTCTTGATGACCTTTTTCAAGAAGTCCATCAAACTTCAGTGCCACTAATCTACGTAACACTAGATCAACGTCGCACATGTTTTGTCCACCCATGGCCCATCCGTTGAAAGGTTTATCATATTTTGTTGGATCGCAGAAGTCTTTCATCTGCTGATACCAGTCGTCTGCTTGTGCGTGATTTTCACCTTGTAACACATTTAAAAACTTACAAGCACCTGTGCGATGCTTAATAAAGTATTCATTGTTATACTTGGTTGCTGCTACTGCTTGAGGATAATCCCCAACACCGCTGTTCTTAGCACCCACAGGACTACGACCGACCCATGCTGGAATATCAAGAACCATGCCATAGTCCATGAGCGCATCCATCCATGCCAACACTTGTCCACGTTTTTTTTGAGCCGCATCCAGTTTGGCCTGGTAGATTTTCACGTGATCAATTTTGTTATATTTTGGATTGCCATTTTTGTCAGTCTTGGGATGCCCAGTGGGATGTAATTGTGGTACTAATTCTACACCCTTGGCTACAGCTTCAGCCATGCGTTGTGCAACTACTGGTCCTGCCGGATCATTCCACTCACCTTCCCACACTCCTTTACCAATCTGGAAACCACCTGAATCACCCAGTACCCAACTAGTACTACGATCTCTATTCCGAAACATGTCTTCGCTTGGATCGGGTTTAGACAAATCCAAGTTGGCATGCCCTGCTGAATACAAACAATGGTCAAAGTAGAATGCCGCATTGGGATTCAAATAGTTCATAGCTTCGATACCTAGTGGACCAAAACTCGCAGGAATGCGAGCTGGGTCCACATAGTTACTGTAACGTTGCTTGCCTATATACGTGCTGTAAAAGCCTGACGTTGCCGGCAGGAAATACGCATAATCGCTTTGAGCTGCTGTCAGGTTTTTATTCATTATTTAGATTGTGCTGGCAAAATGTAGTCGTACACAGTAACGCCACTGTCAACTGTGATGTTTAATGCACCTGCATCAGCAATACGCATAGAAACATCGCCGGGCAAGTTCAAAATACTCTGAACCGCTGTGACAGGCCACGACCATGTTTGTTTTAATTTGCCATTTACGCCTGCTTGGAACACAAAGTTACCAGCGTGTGTGCTTGCATCACCAAAGCTAAACACTAGGTTACCATCTTTGGTAGATACCTGGAATGTTTTTTCATCACTGTGTGCTGCACTTTGGAATTTAAACTTTTGTATACTGGCCATTGTGGGTTTGAAATCAATGTCCCATGCTGCGCCTTTGAACTTAACAGTTTTCAACTTTTCGTTGATAATGTCTTGATTCATAAAACGATAGTCGTTTTCAAAATCGCCTGCACCGTTTTGGAAATGCAAACCTGTTGGAATTGTTTCACCATTACGTTCTTGCTTAACTACTTTAATAGTAAAGTTTTCTTTATATTCTGGGCACTTGAGAATAATGTCTAGCCTGTTAAGGTTAGGCATACCAAAGGTACCTTCAAAATCTTCCACTGGCGCTTTGGCTTTTGCTGTTAAGATAACGCTACGGTCCTCAGCCATTGATTCGATTAACGCTTCTTTTTCTGTTGCACTAATTTTAACTAGTGGCAAAAAGCCTAAGTTATGTGTGTGTGCTACTAGGTCTTGTAAAAAGTCTTTCATATTGTTCTCCATGTTTATAGTATATAGGTTTTTTGTGACTATGTCAATTATTTTCTAACTCTTTTATTATATTTTATTGCCGATTCTAGGATACTTACAGACGTACTCAATCGATCAGAATACCATACAAATGCATTTGTGTCTTTGGAAAAACAAGCTCCTCCAAATCCACGAAGTCCATCTGGACCCGGAACTTGCATGTGACTTGATCCAATCCTGTCGTCTAGTTTAAGTAAACTAGTCACAGTATCGAAATCAATATTATTAGCAAGACATGTATCGTACAATTGATTAAAAAATGCCACCTTGACACTTAAAAAACAATTAGTTGCATATTTGACCATGCTAGCTTCTGCAATAGTACAGTGGAACGATGTTTTAATTTTAGGTAATGACTCAAAAAATAGCTCATGCCATATGACTGAATTAATATCATCTCCACCTAATATCATATATGTTTGATTTTTAAAGTCTTCATCTGCTGTAGAAGCTCTTAAAAATTCTGGACTATAACAGATATTGTGATCGGGATAATCTGCCACCAGTTTATTTAGGTAATCTGGCACAATTGTACATTTAATCAATACAGGTATAGTGATTGGTAACTGGTCCAATACACTACGCACTTGACTAACGTCACAATCACCTAGTACAGTTGCCGGAGTTCCTACACAAATAATAGCACCATCTGCATCGGTGCAATCCTTTATCTCTGCCCTAGTGTATTTCGGATCTACAATATGTAAATCGTTTTTATCTTTAATAGCGTTAGCAACAGCCTTGCCAACAAATCCGTATCCTGCAATTATAATTTTCATATTAAAACTCGAATAGTGAATTGAATGTGTTCTTTTCTTCTGTACTATTGATATCCCACTTTAGAACCCCAATTAAGTTGTCTAACTTGTTATCGATAATTGTTTGCTCCATTTCTGCATGGTCAAACGGAAGATCTTTGAACCACTGTGGCAAACGTAATTCATCAACTGGGTATGCAACACTGGTAAACTCTAATGGATTAGGTTTAAGTTTACATACAATTACTTTAGCACCGTCTGTAATGTTCATTGAGTACTTGTCGTTGTACATTCTCTTGAGCGTATTCCAATTAATACTTGCTCTAACATGACCAGGCATATTAGCCTTGCCAGCTTTCTTCTCTTTTGCTTGGTAGTCTGTAATGTTGTTTGCACGTTTAGGGCTTCCTTTCTCCCAACCTGGTCGGGCTTTAAAGCGAATACGAAATTCGCTAATGTGATCTAAGACTTCTTGCTCGGGCTTACCCATTAGAACCATCTCTAAAACATCACTTAAAAAGTTCTGAATAAATTCCGGAGTGTCACTACGTTTTAGATCCAAGCCCATGGCCTTGATCTTGCCGGCCTTGCCATCTACGTCAGTACGCTTGCCTTCTTTATCATAGTAAAGAACAGCATAACGCTTCTTAGTAATAAACAAACTCTTAGATCCAACAATCTCACGACCTGCTTTGATAACTTCACCACGTGATTTAGGACAATGGAATGTATCCAACATAAATTGTGGAAATGTTGTATTAACTTCTTCTGCTATCTGGTCATATAAACCAATTACAGTTTCTCTAGTCCACGGAATAAGACCTTTGTCAATGTCCTTCTGTAGTGTTTTGTAAGCACTAAAATAACAAGAGTCTGTATCACCGTAAATAATGGCCTTACCTCTATGATCATACTCTCCTGCAATAATCTCATTTACCTTACTGGCCATGTGCTTAACAATTTGACGACCACTTAGTGTAGTCGATTGCCCAATACGCTTATCAAAAAACCTACAACCGCTGTTAAGAATGGCACCATACAAACTGTTTAAGTTAATCTTCTTGACCAACTGACGCTTGTCCCAGTATTCTTCTTCAACTTTGTTACCACTTTTAATACATTCCTTTAGTTTGGCCTGCATCTCTTTACGTTCAGCATACCAACGCTTGAGCAAGCCGGGTATAATACCTTCTTTCTCGTAGGTAAAGATTGTGCCGTTAGCACTGAGCATCCATGGTTGGTTACTTTCAAAGATTAGTCTGTATACTTCTGCAGCACTTAGCACATCACTGGACTTATCTTCCCAGTCAATAGTAATGTCTGTGCCAATCTCTTGCGACATAACAGCCTCAAACTCATCACATCCAAACTTACCTTCCCATGCAGCCGCAAAACTCTTGCCCTTGGCCATTTGCAGTTCAATAAATTCTTCTGTTCGTGTTTGACGCAATTGACCAATAATAGTTTCTGGCCCCATGTTAAGTGCCCTAATTGCACTAGGATACAGACTGTTAATGTCTAAACTGCCAACCCAGTCTTGAATACCTTCCTTAGGCACAGCTACATAAGCACCAGCAGCCGCAGTATTTTCTTCACGGTCGTCTTTCTTGATACGATTAGGTACTTGAAATCCACGACGATGTGCTTCGTTAATAATAGCCTGTTCAGTTACAGCCACCGCACCCATTGTAGTTTGTAACAATACTGTATTTTCGTGTGCCAGTGTATTAGCTAGATCTAAAAACTTTAGTTTCTTGTCCAGTCTGTCAAGTAGTGAAGTATCTTGTCTATTGTATTCGATGAATGTTTTAAAATCATTGTTGTATAACTGATCAAGTGTGCCTTCGTACTGTGTCTTACGTTCGCCTAATTCGTATTCGGCAATAGCATCCAATCGATACGTATGACGTTCTTCATATGTGTATTTGCGATACAGTTCAAGACTGTCCAAGTGTACACGACCAATAAAATCATATGTAACTGATTGACGTCCAAACTTTTCGTATTCTCTGCGCTTGGGGAATTGATCAAACAAACAAAAACGTCTAGTGTCGTCTTTGCTTAAAACCTTAGTTACACGATTAACAGTGTAAGGAATATCGTAACCTTCGCTATTCCAACCTGTTAGAATGTCTGCATCTTGAATTAGATCTAAAAATGCATCCAACATTTCCCCTTCTGTCTTAAACAGCATGGTGTTGGGAAATTCTTTAGTTTCTTCTTGTGCCTGTTCCCAAGTTAGTGTCTTAGGTGGAACAGCAAAACATATAAGTGTTTCTAACCATTGTAGGTGAACAGCAATACTGGTAATTGGCATGAACGCATCATCAGGTGTGCTGTAGCCTCTTTCAGGATCAAAGTCCACCTCAATGTCAAAAAACGCCACATTGAGTTTGGGAGGATCTTGATTTAAATAATGTTCGCTAAGTGTAACAAAGATTGGATTGATGTCGCTTTCAAACAGTTCTTTGCTGCTGTTGATAGCTTGTTCTTTGCGTAGTTCTTTTGTGTTCTTACAGACAATGCGTGTTAGTGCATCTCCGTAGATTGATTGATGTTTGCCCTTTGGGTCTTTTACATAGAACGTGTGTTTGACAGGAATGTCTCGGAACTCACGTTCACCTTTCTTGTTGCGTTCAACCACTCGAATAACGTCATTCTCGCGGTCAAACCATGCGTCTACATAGCTCATAATTCTCCTTATGTCATTTACGGCTGACAAACACCTTACATGCGGTTTATGGCCCGCCGACCCTTGCTAGCAATACTTATTAGATACGCTTGGTGATATCCAAAATTGCTTCAATTTCTTCCCAATCTGCATTATGCGCACTCCAATCACCCTTGTGAGCAATCTTGATAGCTTTGTTAATAACACTTGGTTTCACTTGTAATTCTTCTGCCACAGCTTTGACTGTTTCTTTTAAGCCTTCTGATAGATCTTCAATTTCACGCAGCACTGTGCTACCTTCTGAAATCAAACGCTCTAGTTTTGCCTTTTCTTCTGGACCATATGAACGACCTGACATGCTATCTCCTAATGTATATGCCTATTATACTTTACTTATCGTGTTAATGCAAGTGGTTAGATATTTTAGAGGTGAAAATGGCAGAATAAATCTGCCATTTTTATTGATTAACCGCGGGCTATTCTCAACCAGCGAGCCAATTCGTTATCGCTTTCTGTTACAGGTTCAAATTGTTTTGTTGCCGGATTCTGTTTATACTCTTTACCAGACGCATCTCGATTTACACCGTTGCTGTCTTTAAATATATCATTGGGTTTAACACTTGCGGGCTTGGTAGTTGTAGTTCCTGTAGGCTGCGCGGCAATACCGCCATTCTTCTCACTTGCTGTTGAAACAGCTGCAGCTTCCGCTTGTTTTCTTTTTTCAGCTTTATCTAAAACAGCTTGTGCAGACATTGTTGAGTTGAACCAATCTTTATCGTCGCCCCAGTCGTTACGCATCAGCACACGGATTTGTTTGATTAATTCTTTTTGTTCTGGAGTTAATTCGCTTGTGGTGGTATTAGTTGGTAATGGCGCAACATCTGAACCCGTTGTTGTTGGCCCGTTTGCTGGATCAGTTGCTGGCCCGTTTTCTGGATTAGGTTTCTCCTCATCGTCAAAACCTCCCAATGCTGCCACTGTTCCTGCACCAATTGCTGCAGCTCCGGCCAGGCCTAATGCAGCAGCCAACTTGGGATTAGCTCTTATCCAACCTGATAGTCTACCAGATCGTTTGGCAGCATTGGCTGCTGCAGATGCAGCAGCTCTTTCGGCAGCACTGAGTTCTTTACCAGCAACACCTGCAACATCGTCTGCAGATTTGGATAAGGCCGCTCCAGCACCTCGCACAGCATCATCTGCAGCATTGGCCCCTGCCTTACCAGCAACACCTGCAACATCGTCTGCAGATTTGGATAAAGCCGCACCAGCGCCTCGCACAGCATCATCTGCAGCATTTGCAACATCATCGCTGCCTTTGACCATGGCGTTCATTGTGCCGCCTAATTCTTTACTTGCGGCTCTGCCCGCATTCACCGCGTCATCTGCAGCATTCTGCGCTCTGAGAGCTCCAACACTGCCTGTAGCACTTAATGCACCAGGAGTAATTGGTGCGCCAGTGAGGTCTTTGGTTACAGCAGGTGCCTTTGGTAAGTCAGCTTTGGCTGCATTGGGGTTGTTGGCACTTTGCTTGTAAACAGTATTGGTAGTGGTAGCTGGCGGCTTTGTAGCAACTGCGTTTGGTCGACTTCGACCAAACATTTTTCCAGCTGCACCTTTAAGGGCGTCATATCCTTTGCCTATATATTTCATACCGTAATCAAATTCTGCTAAAAATTTTGGATCCCATTGAATATTTTCAAGCAATTCGTCATCTGTAATCAACACGCCGTTGTCATCGATAACAGTATTGTCAGGTCTTAACCACACACGATACACTGTATCTTCTTCCAAACTCCATTGACCACTTTCAATCATGGCCAATTTTTGTTGCATTGATCTGATATCTTCTGCAACTGTGTGTACACGATTTTCTGCAAGGCCTGCTTTGGACATTGTGGCCGGATCTGCTTTGCCTGTTACAGGTAGTCCTTGGTCTTTCTGATAAGCCATAATGGCTTTTGCAGTGTTCGGCCCCATCTTGCCGTCAATTTGAGCACCAACTAAACCAATTGCCTGTTGCAATGCTCCAATACGTTTATCTCCACCTGGGCCAACAAATGTATTAAGATCAGATTTTTGTTTAACTGTGTCAACAGCTTTCATTGCAGCAAGGTTAGCACCTACTACTCCTGCTACTTTAGCACCAGTAGCTACGTTGGCACCTGCTCCTAATGCTCTGGCACCTCTAGCAGCCAATGCACCTGCAGCACCTCCAGGAATTGGCACAGCCAATGCCCCTGCCACATTGCCTGCACCATACAACCATGGACTACGTGTTTCGGCCTCTTTGCTTGCAGCGGCCTGTTTAGCTAATTCGTCTTTGTATGTTCCAGGACCAAATGCACTTTTAACACCAGCAGCAATGTTGTCTCCTGAGCCCAGTGTCACACCATTCCATGCACCACGACCAAAATCGCCTGCATCCTTGCCCAACTGGCTCATGCTGTATTCATCCAATTGGTCATCTTGAAATTCGTAGCCAAGACTTTCAGTCAGTGACTGAGCAATACTTGATTTGTATTGGATGCCTTCGTTTTGAAAAGCATTCACTCCTAATCCAGCAGCAGTACCGCCGAGTGCGGCTGAAGCTGCTTGCCCAATACCTTTGAATCCTGCTCGCTTGGCCATTTGTTGGCCAGCCAATGCTCCTGCAGCCATACCAGAGCCAATTCCAACCTTCTGTGCTGTGGTTTTTCCTGGGCCGGGTGGTGGCTTAACAACGGGATCAGTATTTGGACTTGGTTTTGGAGCAACATCTCCACCCAGTGATGCATCCAATTTTGCAACCAATGCATTTAATTGTGCAACATCTTGTCCAGAACCTATGTCTTGTCCAGGCAATCGTGGTCGAGTTGTTGGTCCAGAAGGTAGTGGTGGTTTTGTCACCACTGGATCAGTAGTAACAGCAGATGGAAGTTTACCCTGTTGTAATAATTTTACTTGATCTAATGGAACTGAAGGATATCCAGCACCGTAACTTGTAAATTTATTCCAGCCGCTGCCTGTTGCTGCTGCTGACGGAACAATACTTACGCCTGCACTGTCTAATAACTGTTTAATATCTTTGTGTAAATTGGTTAACTGATCCATTCGCACAGGCTCGGGTCTGGGCGTCTCACCACCGTATGGAGTTGACCAAAATATTATACCATTTTTTGGATCAATGGTGTACCCTGCACCTTTGGCACTTGGATCTTCTTGACCTTTAATCATTACTTGAATTTTTTGAGCCAATGCTGATTTGGCTTTTACATCTTCTTGTTTTTTTACATACGCAGCAAATCTAGCTTCTTCATCACCACTTGCTTCTGCAATAGTGTCCAGCTTGTTCATTAGGTCTCTTAAGTTCATTGTGTTCCCCGAATTAATATGTATTTATTTCACAGAGCATTTTGGAACAGACATTCCGTTCTTGGTTTGCATACCTGTTTGTGTTTGCCCAGTGCGACACACACTTGTTTTTGTTTTGGGTTTGATTTTTTTGGATTTGGCTGGCGCTTGTGCAACTTCTTTTGTCAGTCTGGCCAGTTTGTTGGCTTCTTTGATTGGATTCTTTTCTTGAGATTGCTTCTCTTGTTTTTCCTTCCAATCTTTTTCAAATTCCGCTTTGGCTTGTCTAGCACGTTCAGCACTGGCCGTTGATTTGGCCTGCTCACGATCCCACGCACGACTCAGTTTTACCTGTGCAGACATGCCTTCGTTGGGCATAATGCCAGGCGCACCTGCTCCTGGTTTGAATCCCATGCTGTGTCCAGGAATTTCATTTTCCGCCACACTTTTCTTTTTCTTCTTCTTGGCAATAGCAATAGCAGCTTGTTGTGCAGGATTTGCCGCTTCTTTCATCATCACACGTTCAGCAATCACCGTGGCGTATTGATTAATCAAGTTGCGTTTCTGTACACGTTCTTCTGCTATCTCAGATTCCACTTTGTGGAAGTACTTGCCCAGTGTGGTCTCGCGACCAACTGGTTTGAAATTTTGTGGTGTTTCTTCTTGGGGTTTTTGATAGTGTTGCATTGCCATTTGTACTGGCAATGAGACTTTGTGTGGATCTTTACCTTCGATTACCACTTGAAGAAACTTCTTCATGCTGTCGGCATCAACTACTGGTTTAGCAGCCACACCGTCCAACTTCAGAAGCAATTTCTTCATATCCACGATGTTAGCCCTTTAATACTTTGTTAGTTAGTTCTTTGATTCTATCCAATCCTTCAGCCATAGGATGTTGACCAAAACCTATTCCTACTTCGTCACCTGTATTATCTGCACTACTTGTTTTAGTTGCAGATAATTTTTGGAAATCTCTAGGACTTACAATTATTTTACCACCGCCTTCTAAACCAGAAATAATACTGCCAGCTGATGAAATGCTTATTTTTCTAAATCCTTGAGAGTGTGCCTTTGCCTCAACATCAGGAGTAAGTTCAAACCATAACTTACTTGGCTCAACAGGAGTTAATCCGTTACCACTTTTGACCATGAGCTTGCCGCCTTGCATGGTTACATAATAAGGAATCTCTCCTTCGGCTATGAATTCAGGATCGAGATCTGCTATGCGCATACTATTAACCTAGTAAGCGTTTTGTCAATGCACGAATTTGATCAACTTCACGATTCTCAACCAGTGCTGGCTTTTCATTTTGATTCAAACGACCAGTAAGTTGACGCATACGTGCCAAGTCAATGGACTCTTTTGTGGTACTGATCGGATCTTTTTTGCCTGCTGGTGCTGGCATCATTGCACCTAATTCTTTTGCTCTTGCAGCACTGTCAGCACCTGATGGATTTGGCACAACTGTTAAATTCTCATCAGTTACTTTTTCTTTCTTTTTTCTTTCTGCCATGTAAGCCGTGGTTTCTTTCATGTTCTTCCACATTTCAGCGGCAACAGCTTTGTTGCTTTCTTTGACTGGCATGGTTTTACCACCAACTGTCATAGTGGTATCTCTAGATGCTTTGGCATCTTGTACTGCCTTACCAAATGCATTGCCTTCTTTGCCTACTTTGCTACCTTTTTTTGGCATGTCTTTAGTAGGTGCAGCTGCTTCATACATACCACATTCTTTTAAACCGTGTACTGGACATGATTTGCCTTTGGCAGTGCTGTTGCATTTTGCCTGAGCGGCTTCTTTGAACTTGTCTTTCTTTTTAGCACGTAAGTTAGCTAGATCTTTAGCATCGATGTCGTTGTCGTTATCGGTGTCTAATTTCTTTTGGCCACCTTTAAGTGCTTCTTTAACTTTCGTTTCCCCGCCTAGAGTTTTATCTCGACCGGTGAAATAATCGTAGTCGTCTGCGGCATTTCCACTAGATGGCATATTTTTGCCTTTGTTAGCCGCATGAGATGCAGCATTCTTCTCGGCTGTTGTCAACGGTGTCTTCTTTGCTAGTCCAACAGCACTCTTTACGGCGCTTACAATGCCTTCGTCAACTTTCTTGCCGTCTTTCACACGAGTCACTGAATCTTTACCAAAACGCTTTTCCCAGTTCTTGCCTTCTTTCTCTTCTGCTTTGTCAGCAGCTTTGTCGCCCGCTTTGTCAGCTGCAGACTGTGATTTGGCTTGGCTTTTTGGTTCAGTATGCGGCTCGTCGCTAAATCTGTTTGGATTCTCTTTGTGTTTAGTTACACCCTTGGTTTTGCGGTCAATCTCACCACCAGTTGAAGATTTTTCTTCGGAAACTTTTTCAGCTTGAGCTTTCTTGAGTTCTTTTACTTTTGATTTTGCTTCTGATAATAATTCTTTGATTCTCATTTTTTGTCCTTCGCTTAGTGTATCACTGTTGTCCAAGTGGTGCCCGTATTCACTGAACTTCATTTCGTATTCTAAATAGTGATATACTGATGCAATATAATCAGCAGCCTTGGTAATTTTAGCTTGTACCCAAGATTCCAACTGGTCGTTGTCTTCCAACTGTTGATACAGCTTGTGTGCGTAGTTGGCTATTTTGAACAAATCAGCTTTGGCCATGGCACCTTCACGGTCAGTTTCGTCACCGTGCAATCCTATGGTGCCGCCCACTGGTTCTGAATCTATTTCTGGCTGATCCATCTCAGGTTGGTCCATTTCTGAGTCAATGTTATCTAATTCTGCTGGCATGAGTATACTCCGTTATCTTTATGTATTTAGCGTCGTTTGACTGGCGGCCCACCAAATAAACTGGCGCCTTTGATATCTAAACCGTTCTTGGCTGTGCCGTCTTTGTTTTTGGGTTGGTTAACTTTGGGTTGTGGTGGAGCTGTTGTTCCTGACTTACCAGGACTACCAACATAACTCTTTTTGCCACGTGCTTTGCCTGGACTCAAATGCGGTGCATCCACAGTGCCAATGTTAGCTGAACTTGTTGCACCCACAGTGGCTGATTCAGACACATCTTCTGGTTTGCCAAACGGATATACTTCTGTCCAGCCATTGCCTTGTTTTTGTACCCATTTTCCTGGTTTGAATTTGCTCTTGATAATGCCGTGTAATTTTAATGCCTGTTCCACAGTATCTCTGTATCCTTGATCACGGGCTTCACGTTCGTGACGATTTGAGATCATTGCTTGCTGAACTCTTTCGTTTTTGTAAATGTATAACAAATTGGATTCATCGCTCATGTCTCTTTCCGGTCGACCAAAGCCTTGTTTACTGGCTCGTTCGTCTCTGTCATATGCCGATGAACTACCGCGACTACGGTAGAGTCCTTCATCAAGTTCGTGCATTTTCATTTTTTAATTCCTCTAAATCCTGTGCCTACTGCAACTTCGCCACCCATAAACTTGGGCAAACTAAACCATAACTTGAACCATTCTTCAGTTCCAGGTTTGATATTCTGTTCACGCATTATGACTGCTTTTTCTGTGCCAGTCACACTGATGTTGCTTCCGCCATAAGGTTGCAGACCTTTAAATTCTGTAATACCTGCCAACTTCTTAAGACGTGCTAGTTCATCCATTATTTCACACTTGACCTCAACATCCAACTGTGCTTTTTATGTGCATCTTGTCTATCAGCTAGAAAATTACTCAACCCATGATCGCCATTTTGTTCAGCCATGTCAAATGTAATACGGAATATGTTAGCCATACGTTCGCTATCTTCCAATAGTTCACGCAACATGTCAATCCACTCTGGCACGGCATTTTCATCTTTGACTTGTGACAGCATGCTGAACTTGCTGTAACTGGCAGGAGCATACACTTGTAATGCACGTAATTGTTCTGCAAACGTATCAATACTGTCATACACTTCGTCGTAAATTCTTTCAAACAACAAGTGATGTTGATAAAATAAAGGACCTTCAGTGTTCCAATGGAAATTTTGTGCTTTGAGAGCAAATGCATATTCGCTAGCAAATGCTGTTTTTAGTGCCAAGTGATATTTCTCATCCATGATTAAATTCCGTATTTGTTCTTTTTAATTTTTGCCACTGTGCTGGTTTTATTTACGTCAGCCATTTCTTCACTGCGTTTACCACTCCAGTTTTCAATTGTGCCAGCACCAACTTGCAATGCTGCTGCTTTGACCATTTCGTATTCTTCTTCAGTATATGAACTAATTAGTGGATCACCGCCAATCCAATTGTCAGCTGACATCTTGGTAGGGTATGTGGGCGCACCTGCCAATGCAATACCCATGCGATAATTTTTATACATACTACCAGTTGACATGTTTAGTCCTGGCAAAGTAGTGGCATTTTTCATTGCGGCTTTCTTGTTTTTGTCTATGGGCGTTGTTCCGCCTTTGCCCACCTTGCCAGCTGATCCTTCTCTTAAGGATCTTGCCAACGCATTGGCTTCCTTCAAAGATACATCTGGTTCGGCTTTTTCTTTTTTTCCTCGAACCTTGGGTTTGCTGAAATCCTGCATACGTGTTTGTGCTTTTTGCATCAAATCACGCACCTCGTCATCATCCAGTTCGGGATTCATTGCATCACGCCATACTGCAAACTTTTCATCTTCGCTCTTGTCTGGATCCATTAGCACATCGCGCATGGGCGTGGCACGTGGACCTTCTTCTTCACGACTTGGATCGTTGGTTTCTTGACGAGCAATCACATTTAAACTGTTAAAGCTGAATGGAATGTTGCCAGCTTTGTCTGGAACTCCGTTATACTGTTTGACATAACTTAATCCTTTAACTTGATCTGCCCCCACTACCACAGTTACATCTGTATAACCATGACGGTCCAGTTGTGCCAACACACGGGTTAAATCAGGCATTTCATCTGTAGCGGTGTGAAAAATATGTCCATGTTTTGGAAATACTTTTTTATAAATCTGCATTTTTTCTGCTGGCTTAATTGGATCGTCTTTGCCCACAGTACGGCTCACAACAAAGTAAGGATCTGCACCTTGTTCGTCTGCTTGTGTGATAACGCTACTGGCCAGATACATGTGACCTTTGTGGCCCATGCCACGGCCCCAGCCTACCACAGCAGCTTTACCTTCTCCAGTGCGATTAAGAAATTCACGTAATAACATTAGTCTTTCCTCGGAGCCCAGTTTGCCTGGTCGATGGTTTTTACAAACTGTCCTGGTAAATCATTTTTAAATTTACCACCCGGGTGTGCTTGCACATATCCTTCTGGTTTTGTTTGACGAATTCCGCCGTGTGTGCCTGAACTCAATGTATTGATAACTTTCATCTTTTCGTGTGTTAGCAATTCAACAGCACTTAATACTGCATCCAATCCAGGATGACTCAACACCTTTTGTGCTTGTGTATTGCTTAATTTTGCAGTGGCCCATTCTCTGAACTTTTGTTTAACTCCAGCCACACGTAAATTTTGATTGAAGAAACTGTACAACACATCGCCAGGTTTGCTTAGTCCGGGCTGACCTGCAATAAAACTATCTATAGCAGCTTTGTTTTGTTTGATATACGACTCTGTGTGTTTCAATCCAGTGTCGTCAACTTTGGGTGCATTTTCAACATATGTTGTACCTTGTACAATAACATCACTATTTGATAATTTTTCAGCATTGGGATAACGTGTTTCGTCTGAACCAATGTGTGTATAGTAACCGGTTGCAGCAACCATTACTTTTGCTTTGGCAATCTTGATGCCCAACTTGCTTTTAGCTGGAATATGGAAACTTGTTATATTGGGAGTAAAATCATATTCATTGGTACTGGGATTTAACACAGCCGGCTTTAACGGACTGAATAAAATCCCACCTTCAATATAGCCTGTCTTGGGACTGATACTTTCAAAGTAAGGCCATAGGTCTGCAAGTCCTTGAGCAAATGCACGACGTTGTTCTTCTTGTCCGGGTTGTGCTGTGCCTGTGCCCAGCACAAACATGGCCACATCATCTGGATCATTCATCATGGTGGTAACACCACTCTTAGTATGAGTAGTACCACGCTTTATATAATCCCAAGCATTTTTAGGAAACATATGGAACACGCCTTGGTCATCGCGTCCCCAATATACAACAGGACTTCCATCCCATTTTAATTCTATGCCCTTGCCTTTGGCAGTCATGTCACGCAGTCGTTCAACCGCATGTAAGCCACCCACACTGCCATCAGTGAAAACTAAATCTTCAATGTGTTGATACTTGCGGCCCACAGCTGCTTCCAACAATGGTGTAGCCGGGCCACGCAACGGAGTGGCTGACCAACTGGATCCGGATGTTGCAGCATCGTGTACTTGTTGTTTTAATGCTGGATCTTTAATTGCTGACATGATGCTTTCTGCACTGCCGAGATCAGCACCAGTGTGTCCAGGACCCAATAATAGTGTAGCTATTTCATCCCATTCATCAGATAACAAGTCTGCTTTTTTTCTAGCAGCATCTCTTGCGTATAGTCCTTCGTCTGGACTCCATAACATGTTCTTAGCACTGGCCAATGCGCTCATTACTACTTGTTTGTGTACACCCTTGTATGGGCTACCGCGTGGTATAATGTGTTGGTGAAATTTAGACACTTTCTCGGCTTTGCGAACAACTTTGATATCACATTGATAAAATTGTCCCTTGTATGGAAATTTGATGTGTACAGTTACTCCAGCCTTGTAAGTTGCTGGAACTCCGTTGTCTAATAGAAACTGTTCAAGTGCAACTCTTGCGGCCTTGTCATCGTCAGCCAACTTTTTGCTTTGAGAAATTTTAAAATATTGTTTAACTTGATCCATGTCACAGCTGACATCCAAATCACCTGTTGGATGTTCTGGATTAGGATCTGTGTTGGCACCACTGCCTTGTACATACAAAGGGAAACCTGCTTTACGAAGATACTTTTTAACTTGCGATAACAATGCTTGCACCATGTCTGGAGTGGGATAAAATTCCACAGTTTCCGGCCAAATGTTGCCACCGCCTTCTTTAAGCATAGGCTTTTTAACATTAACAAATAGTTCACGTAGTAACATTATATACCCTTGTACTTGCCAGCTTGTATGTGTTCTTGTATATCGTCGTGCATTTTGGAACAAGCTTCTTTGCACATTTTTTCTTCTAACTCATCGGGTAATTCACGTATGGGGAATTTTTCTTTGTATTGTTTGTAGCATTCTTTTATGGCTTCTGCAAACATGTTGGCTTGTACCGGTTTCTTGGCATTGACTAAATCTAAACATTTAACCAACACTGGAAAAACGTGACGACGGTATATACGGTCGTCGTTGTGCATGAAATGTAGTAGGTCTTCTATTAGATCGTAGTCTAACTCACGTTTATCGCCATGTTGTTTAACATATTCTAATTCTTTAAAATTAGCGTTTTCTAGTAACTCTTTTATAAGCATTTTTATTCCCAATAGAACACTCTGGATTTAGAGTATTTATCGCTTTTGCAATCAATGGGCTATGCTTTGATAATGCGAGAAACCTTGGATATACTACCGCCAAGGTGCATTTTTGACATGAGTAAGTTGTTATCACCTGTCACATAGAAGTGTGTGCCGCCCCAACTGCGATTCCTTGTCAAGGCTGCTATACAACTCTTTGTGAGTTTGAGTTTTTGATTGGATGCTGCCCACGATATAAATGCACTGTGTTCCTGTGTGGTTTTACCCAAGGTCACTTGAAAATCGTAATTCATTTTAGGCATGATCACAGTATCAGAACTCAGTGACACATTGGCAGGTGGCAAACAAATATACTTGACCCTGGTTTTGTCCAACTTTGTTAAATCATCCAAATGACTTTTATTATTTGTGTACACTGTAATCCATGGATTTTCTATTCTAACATTTAAATCAACCAATACAGACAACACTTCATACAGCGCCAGAGCATAGTCCTTGTCCTCAATGCTTTTAAAACTTAACGATCCTTGGCGTACACCGGGAGAAATACTACTTTTTTGCAACAGGTGCAAGCACTGTTGCCAATCACTGTTGCGAAAGAAGTGTGCATTGGGACACACCAACACTATCTTGTATTGGTATATCCCTCTGAACAACTTGCTTGTGGTTTTAATCAACATTCATCTCAACCAACGAGGTAGTAGGATCCACCGTTAACAAAGGTGTCTTTGATTCCTTAGGAGTTGACAACAACACTAACTTGTCGTCTTGAACTGTGATATTAAGTACTCCACCGTTCTTTAAATCGCCAAACAACATGAGCTTGGCCAACGGACGTTTGATTTCCTTGTCAATCACACGTTGCAGTGGGCGGGCACCCATCTTGGTATCAAATCCTTTGGTAATAAGCCAGTTAGTACTTTCCTTATCTAGCTTGATACGAATGCCTTTTTCTTTGACTTGCGCACGTAATTCATCCATGAATTTAACAATGACTTTGGTCATGGACTCTTTGCCCAGCTTGTTAAAGGTCATGATACCATCCAACCGATTACGGAATTCTGGTGTAAAGAATTTCTTTAAATCTGCATCATTGTAATCTTTTTCCTGTGATCCAAAGCCAATTGCATTCTTTTCTGCAGACTGTGCGCCGGCATTGGTGGTAAGGATAAGAATCAAATTGCGGCAATCAGCTTGTTTGCCATTTGATCCTGTAACAAAACCATTATCCATCATTTGCAACAACACAGTTGTGACATCTGGATGTGATTTTTCAACTTCGTCAAACAACAACACCGCATTGGGATTTTCTTGAATCTGTGTGATCAATAATCCAGCGTTTTCTTCAAACCCCACATAGCCTGGAGGACTACCGATTAGCTTGGAGATGCTATGCTTCTCTTGGTATTCTGACATGTCAAATCTCAACAACTTGACACCCAAGTGCTTGCTCAGCGCCTTGGCAGTTTCGGTCTTACCGCAACCCGTAGGTCCCATGAACACAAACGATCCAATAGGTTTATTTTCTGATTTCAATCCAGCCTGCGCCACCATGATCTTATCCACAACTTCTGTAAGCGCAAGATCCTGTCCGTAAACTTCACGTTGCAAGTTTTCTTGTAGTGTAGAAAGATTGCTGGATTCTGTCTCCATGATCTTTTCTTCAGGCATTTGAATCATCTTGGCCAGTTCAAACTGAATTTCACGCTCGCCGATGATCCGATCATCTGCAAGTTTGAGATTAAAACGGCTACATGCCAAATCGATCAAGTCAATTGCCTTGTCTGGCAACTTTTTGTCTGTTTGATACTTGACTGACAATTTAATAGCAGCATCCAATGCATCGTCACGAATTTTAACCTTGTGGAAACCTTCGTAGTATTTCTTAATACCTTTGAGAATTTGTTTAGTAACTTCTATGGTGGGCTCGTCAACTGTGATACGTTGAAACCTGCGCATCAGCGCACGATCCTTTTCAAAATGTTTGCGATATTCTTCCCATGTGGTGCTGGCAATAACTTTGATATTGCCTTTGCTCAACGCAGGTTTCATCATGTTAGCAAGGTCGTTAGAACTGTTGCCTCCTGCACCTGCACCACTGATCATGTGTGCTTCGTCAATGAACAACACAGTTTTGCCTTTTTTCTGCAGCGCCTTGATAACATGCTTGAATCTTTCTTCAAAGTCTCCACGGTACTTGCTGCCAGCCAGCATGGCACTGATATCCAAACTGTAAACTTTGTATTCTTTAAGAAATTCTGGAACAGCACCATTCACAATGTTGTGAGCAAGACCTTCAGCAATAGCAGTCTTGCCTACACCAGGATCACCAACCAGGATCACATTATTTTTATTTCGACGACCCAGGGCCAACGCAATATTTTCTAATTCGTCAATACGACCAATAACTGGATCAATCTTTTGCTTTTCAACCATGTCGTTCAGATTGGTTGTGAACGCACGAAGTGCTCTGTCGCCCTGATTGTCTGTGCCGGATTCTTCTTCGGATTCTTCGGGATTGCTGTTATTAACAAAGTCGTTGAACTTGTCTTTATCAATTTTTGCCTTCTGAATATAGTAGTGTGCCCAGCTACGTTTTTCACCAATCATACTCATGAACACATCAGTAGGTTCAATTCGTTGGCGTCCGTTAAACAGCACTTGTGTAAATGCACGATTAAGCACACGTTCCACACTTTGAGTTTTCTTTGGTTTAACAACCACATCAGTAATGGTGATTTCTTGGCACTTGTTGTGCAAATAATCTGTTAGATCGTTTTTGAGTTCGTCGAGACTTGCTCCAAACCCTGTAATTACATTTCCAAATGTTTCCTCCAATAACATGGCATACAATAAATGTTCTATTGTAAGATACTCGTGATGAAGTTTTTTAGCTGTATCGATTGCTTTTTCAAATACTGCTTGTAGGTTATCACTTGGTTCAACCATTACATTTTCCTTTTTTTCTTTAATAATTTCTTTTTAGCTAATGACAATTTTAATGGACTAATATTGTCTATGAAACAAACACCATCCAAGTGGTCCAGTTCATGTTGAAAACATCTTGAATCTATTCCAGTTAGTTCTATTATACATTCTTTGTTTTGTCTGTCAACGTATCTGACTGTAATATTGTTATGTCTGGGTACTTTTAAAATTAGTCCAGGAAAGCTCAAGCATCCTTCTTCTCCAACAACCATATTGTTATCTCCCCACAATATAGATGGATTAAACATGCAAAACGGAACTTGATTTGTCAAATGTATGGCAAAAACTCGTTTGAGTAATCCAACTTGATTGGCCGCCAATCCTCTGCCTTGACTCATAACCATGAGCTGAACCATGTCAACTTCTAAGGAGTCTGCGTTTTGATCTTTTTCAAAATTCCAATGTTCTGCTTTTTGTTTTAGAATAAGATCAGACGACTCTATTAATTTCAGCATCCAGCGCCCTTAGTTTTGCTATCAAATTTTGGTCAGTGATTATCGGTGTTTTAATTTTAACTACACTGACAAATCTTCCCCGCCCTCCATTATTTACATTTGTAAAGCCATTTCCATGACTAGCAAACTCAACTCCAGTTTCTACACCTGCACGTATGTCAATCTCCATGGTGTCACCGGATATATTACTAACAGTTTTCTTACAGCCCAACATGGCTTCAATAGGTGATATTTCTATGTTTGTATAAAGGTCATCGCCTTTACGTTCAAACTTGGGATCTGCTTGCACTAAAATTGTTACGTTGAGGTTACCACGTTGCATTTGAGGAATTGAATCGTCACCCAGTCCGTTGTATCTAATAGTGTCTCCGTTGGTGATTCCAGGCGGCACATTGATCTTAACTGATTGATTGCGTCCACTGGGTAATTGGAAATTAGCTTCAAGTTGCTTGCCAAGATATGAGTCTACCAAACTAACTTGGCACTGTATATTCAAATCTCGGTTCCTACGTACTCCTCGCATTTGACTAAAAATATCTCCAAAGGGATGACCAGCGCCACCAAACATTTGCCCAAAAGGATCTTGGCCACCGCCAAACGGATTACCAGTATGAAAGTGAAATTGATGTTGATCACCGTACATACGTTTTTGATCGTATTCGGTTTTTTTGTTAGCATCGCTCAAAATGTCGTATGCCACACTGATATCTTTGAATTTGGCTTGGTCACCACCCTTGTCCGGATGATGTTTGTTAGCCAAGCTTCTATATGCTTTTTTAATTTGTTCTGGGCTGGCATCTGCGCCAACACCTAGTGTTTGATAATAGTCAGTCATAGTCGTAAAAAAGGCTCCATTAATAGTATTAATTATACTATTTTAAATGGAGCCTGTCAATGATTTGATTATTTCTTTTCTGGAACCTTATCGCCTTCCACTTTCTTGTGAACTTTGATTTTTTTACAATCTTCAGCTTGCTTTCCAGTTTTCTTGTCCATCACAGCTTTACCTGCTTTGTCAACCCGTGGTGTACAAACTTCTTTTATTTCGCCGCCAGCAATTACTGGGTTTGATAATGTTAATGCTAAACCTGCTACAAATATAATATGTTTCATTTTATTTTTCCTTTATAGAACTGGTTGGTCAAAATCCGGAACGATTTTTTTACCGCTTGCTGTTGTGGCCATCGGTGCACCACTGCCAAATCCGCCCATAGTTGCTGGCGCGGCCTGTCCAAACCCGCCGCCAGAGCCTGTGTATCCAAATCCGCCAGCTGTTGGCGCTGGTGAATTAAAGCCACCTGAGTTACCAAAGCCACCTGAGTTACCAAAGCCACCTGCAGGTG
>Ga0209617_10000070_pt1 | contig 35475 bp, 26 predicted proteins | sample LakEriepJuly2011_2_FD_187459 | JGI IMG/M metagenome (GOLD analysis project Ga0209617, IMG submission 187459) | Freshwater microbial communities from dead zone in Lake Erie, Canada - CCB epilimnion July 2011 (SPAdes) (version 2) | ecosystem: Environmental > Aquatic > Freshwater > Lentic >...
CTCCCCAAAAAGAGGGGGCAATTAACTTTGGTACTTCATGGTACACTTATTTCTAAGCCCAATTCGTTGTATCCAATGTAGGGGCAAACATCCGTTCCAAACCGGGAGTCCATTTATTAAAATCTTTATATTCCCAAAAGCGATTATTACTATAATCTAATACACCCTGTTTATCAAAATAAGGGTCTTTATTCCCACCTTCTATACTTACATTTGCACTCACAAGCCCATTTTCTTTGGCTCTTTCAACAGTCATATCTTGAGCCTCTGCATATTTTTCTTTTTTAACACGGGGTCTCAATTCACTTACACGATATTGATTATTACCCAACGTTTCAACAACCGGTTCCCAATCGGGATCTTCGGCATACATCTTTTTAACCATGCCTGCCACATCTTCCAGTTCATGCTCCAGTAAATTACTGGCATCTTTTGCGTTAAATTTTTTGAGATTGGCCTTTTCTTCTGTATTATTCTTCATATCGTCGGGAGGTTGTACTTCAAATCCTTCTACAGTTTTAAAATACACACCTGTTTTCGGATCTCTAAATACATCGTCAATACGACCTGCTATAAATTCATCTTCAGCAGAGGTTCTTGCTTCAGAATTAAATGGCAATTTCGCCCAATCGGTCTGATGTTCATTTATTTTTGAATTAATCGTGGTTTTAGAAAGTTCCGTTCTGGGCGTGTTTTCTGTTTGAAATATGCGGGTATATTCATAATCGTCCATTTTATTTATAGGGGTTTTAGCATATGTCTGTTCCCCTTCAACTTGATTTGTGAATACATTACCCGATTTGTTTTGTTGTTCTATTTGTTTAGTAGTCGGGGATATATTTCTATCATTTTGTCCAGTACCATTGATAACATCTACCGCTCTTGGTCCTTTAACATATGGTGGGACACACATTGATCCGGCAGCCGATAAACTGCTAAGCCATGCTACATAGTCTGCCATTGTATCAAACTTTCGATTTTGAGGTTGAACTAAAATTTTACCATCATCTTGTCTTTCTGCAGATAAAGGACATTCGGTTTCAACATTATTTGATAAAGATACAGTACCCTGAGATTTGAAACCTTCCGTCTTTTTATAGTTATTTAACATTACAGAATACCAAACAACAAAAAACATAATTATTGCTATAATTAAGCCAAATGCTGCATAAAGTAAAGTTCTGGACTTTGCCATGCCCCTCTGTAAAAATACCAGTATAAAAGTAGAAGGGAAATGTTCTCAGCGATAAAAGGTATTTTTAGTAAAAATAATAAAGAAGAGACTAATTCTGTGCGTTCTCCCGACGATATAAGTGCTTTTAATGATTTGATTAAAAAAGGCCCAAAAACATTTGTATTGATTCATGCGGATTGGTGTGGTCCGTGTCAAATGTATAAACCAATGTGGAAAAAACTCACATCAACGCCGGGGCGTGTAGCAAATATGGCAATGGTTCATCATGATATGGTTGATAATATTGATGTTCTTAAAAAGGCAAAAATTCCGGGATACCCTAGCGTAATTAAGGTGTTTCCCGACGGGCATATTCAAGAATACAAAGATTCAACTAAAAAATCAACAAACAGTATGCCCAATATGAGAGATATTGGGAGTATGGTTACTGAACTTAAAACATTATCTCCTAAAGAACATAAATCACATGTTATTAAACCAACATCAAATATAAATATAAAAACAGCAACAAAAAATCGTAATATATTGGACAAATCAAGAAAACGAGCAACAAAACGCTCTTTAAAAACAACATCTCTTCTCAAACCCCCCTTTACCAGTAGTCCTGTTCGACCATCTTTTCAACAACCTGTTTCCAGTAGTCCTGCTCTACCATCTTTTCAACAACCTATTGCCAGTAGTCCTGTTCGACCATCTTTTCAACAACCCATTTCCAGCAGTCCTGTTCGACCATCTTTTCAACAACCTTTTTCCCGTAATCAAACATCAAATGTTATTCAGAAAGGTATAAATATGACACCTGTTCATCAAAGAAATAATATGTATGAAAATATGCCACGAACTGCCCTAAATAGTGTACAAATGAAGCCTTTGATGAAGGGAGGACTATATACTGCTTTAAGTAGTGCCTTGATGAAAGCGGCCCCCGCCTCTTTTCTTTTTGGTGTATCACAAATGCTTCCTACAAAGAAAACCCGTGGTTCTACTATGCGTCTAACTAGGAAAAGTCGTTTGAGGCGTTAAAATTGAACCATTACAACAAAGTTTAAAGTAAATAAGAAAAATAAAAACAATGACAGACGACACAAATAGTATCGTGTTTCAATGTTTAGATTTCGTTGCGCGTGACGAATATGTTCTTAAAAAGACTGATGAAGGTGTGGAAGTTGGATATGAACATCATCTTGGTTCCGATGAAGAAGATTATGGAATGAAACGTAAATTTAAAACCAAACGCAAATATCATCCCGCAACACAACCGTCACCAGACGATGAAGAGAAGGGCTTTCAGATTCTCTTATTTGGAAGCACACACGAAGGGAAGTCTATTTGTGTAGAAATTACTGGTTATAGACCCTACTTTTATGTTGAAATTCCAGAGGATTGGACACCAAAAAATTGTCATTCGTATGAAAATTATTTGAGGAAATGTGTTCATCCTACACCAGAAGCACAAGAACTTGTTGTAATAAAAGAGGAACTACATAAAAAACTTTATGATTTTGATTATGATATGGAATTAAAAAAACCAGGGAAACTACATCGTTTTCTTCGTATAGAGGTACCGTCTTTGGCTATTTGGAGACGCATGAAAAATTTAGTTTTAACAGAAAGTTCCAACCCCAATCCGATTAAAATGAACGGTAAAATCTATGCGCTCAATGTGTATGAGGCAAATATTGACCCTGTTCTCAGATTCTTTCACGAACGCAATTTGGCTCCTGCAGGTTGGATGCGTATTCCGCCATTTGAGTTTGAAGAAACAGAAACAGATGATGCTACAACTGTAGTAAAGGTTACATGTGAATGGAGTTCAATAGAGCCAGATACAACACGAATGGTAATAGCGCCACTTTTAATAGCAGCATGGGATATTGAATGTAACTCCAGTCACGGCGATTTTCCACAAGCAATTAAGACTTGGAGAAGACCTGCACGCGAATTATTGGAAGCGGGAATAAAGGACGCAGAAACAGTTGCTTCGTCTATAGCAGATGCTCTAAATGCAGGCGAATCAGGCATATCTACTAATTCTGTTCTAAACCCTATATTTGTTAAAAAGAGGCGTTCAAAATGGACAAAAGAGATGATTTTACATGAAATAAGTGAACCAGAAGAATTAGAGGACTATTTAACGGATAAGTCTGGCAAAATGGATGAACGTATAACTAGTTTAGATACATATTTGTCCGAAAAAATCGGACTGCCTGAAATTCGTGGCGATGAAATTATTCAGATAGGGATTGTTCTTTATAGAAACAATAAACCGGATTCAAAGCATATCTTTGTTCTAAACTCGTGCGACCGTGAAAAAGTTGCACCTCCAACACGAAGTACCGTGCCTATTCATGTATATCCGTTTGACTCTGAAGCGAAGATTATACAGGCATTTAATAATTGGATAGGAAAAATGGATCCTGATGCCATGATTGGTTATAATACTTTTGGTTTTGATGAAAAATACATATGGGAGCGTGGTTCTGAACTTAATATAACACAGAGTTTTGAAACGTGGTCAAGATTATCAACGACAAAACCACGACTCTTGGAAAAGTTTCTAAGCAGTGCAGCAATGGGTGATAATACAATGTATATGATTGATTCTCCAGGTAGGCTCAAGATAGATTTATTGCCTTATATTAGGCGCAATTACAATCTTGAATCTTATACACTTGATAATGTATCGGCAACATTTATGTCAGGTTCGATCGTGGATAAGATAACAGTAATAGACTCCGATACTTTACGGGTTCCCACAAAATCTACAAGTGGTTCTGTAAAAGGGCGGTTTATTGTTTTGATGGACGAAGATAACGACCATGTTATTGATAAGGCGGAAATCATTGATATTGAGCCAAAGGCTATTATAATTCGTGTAGAGAACGTTGAAGAACAACTTTCTGAACATGGCTTGCCCCCTATTCGTTGGGCTCAAGTGAAGGACGATGTAAGCCCCAAAGAATTATTCGCTTTACATCGTGGGTCTGCAGCAGATAGAGCCAAAATAGCGCGTTATTGTTTACAGGATTGCGATCTAGTTATGGAGTTATTCATGAAATTAGAAGTGTTAAATAATTCTGTAGCAATGGCAAATGTATGTTCTGTACCGGTAAGTTTTATATTTATGCGGGGACAGGGTGTGAAGATTGAATCACTTATCTTCAAGGAATGTAGGTTGGAAGATCAACTTATTATAGTTTTACCTGCACCCAAGAAATCATTTGGATCTATCCCACAAATAACTGTTGATGGCGACGATGATGTGAAACCGCAGGAAGATGGTTACGAAGGTGCGTTTGTTCTAGAACCTGTTACTGGTATTTATCTTGATAACGACCCTGTTGGTGTGCCTGATTTCTCATCTCTATACCCCAGTACAATTATTTCAGAAAACATTTGTCATAGTAGTTTAGTATGGGTAAAGGATCATAAAAATGACGGAACTGTAATTATAGTAGAAGGTTCTGAAAAATACGATAATATTCCAGGTATTGAGTATGTGGATATTGATTACAATATTCTTATAAACGATCCTAAAGAAGCGCATAAAAAACATCCAGGTAAGGTTGTAGCAGGAACACGTGTCGCCCGTTATGCACAATTACCAAATAACGAAAAATCAACAATTCCTAAAATCTTACAAAAATTGCTTTCTGCTCGTAAGGCTACGCGCAAAAGAGCTGAAGCGGAAACAGACGAATTCGTAAAGGGACTTTTAGATGCTCAGCAACTAGCATATAAAACGACAGCCAACTCATTATACGGACAACTTGGCTCTGGTACAAGTAAAATTAGACGGGTTGTATTGGCGGCTTCTACAACTGCATATGGACGTAAACAACTAATATTTGCTAAAACTTTAATTGAACAGATATATGGGAATAACAGAGATTCGCGTTGTGATGCTATGGCGGTGTATGGTGACACGGATTCTCTATTTATTCGTTGGAGACCAAAGGACGAAAAAACTGGTGCTTCTTTATCTGGATTAGAGGCGGTTCGTTTAGCTAAGGAATTAACAGAAGAAGCGGGGGCATTGGTATCATCTTGTTTAAAACAACCTCATGATTTTGAGTTTGATAAAGTGTTTAAAACATTCTGTCTCTTATCAAAGAAGCGTTATGTGGGTGATATGTCAGAAGGTGATTTGGATCATTTCCATCGTAAGGCTATGGGCATTGTTATGAAACGTCGTGACAATGCTCCAATAGTTAAATATGTATATGGGGGTGCTATTGAAAGTATTTTAGTAAAACAAGATATTAAGGAGGCGTTTGATTTTGTACAAAAAGCGTGTAAAGATTTAGTTGCGGGTAAGTTTTCTATGAGTAAATTGACAATTACAAAATCGCTTCGTGCTGAATATAAAACGGTAACATTACCGGCTCATAAAGTGTTGGCTGAACGGATTGGTCAACGTGATCCAGGAAATAAGCCGTCTACTACAGAGCGTATTCCATTTGTATATATTCCGGCACCAGAGGGTTCTACACTTCAAGGCGATCGTGTAGAAACACCAAGTTTTATTAAAGAACATAATATAACACCAGATTATGGATTTTATATCACGAACCAAATATCAAAACCAGTTGCGCAAGTATTTGGGTTGGTTGTTGATAAGTTACCTGGTGTAAAGCGTTATGATTTGGATTTAGCAAAAAGAGCCAAAGACCCGGTTGACGCTAGAGAAAAATTAGCATCACAATTATTATTTGGCCCCATTTTGGCAGAAATAGAACAGAAAAAACGAAAACAAAAAGTGTTGAGTGAAGCGGAAAGTAGGGCGAAGTTTATAGCAAAAATGATGGGTAAATCCGCTTAAAATCCACACTGTTATACCATTAAATACCGAAGTTAGTTGCCTTTAATGGTACCATGAAGTACCGAACTTAAATGCTCCCCCAAAAAGAGGGGGAACAATTAACTTTCGCTACTTTTATTTGCAGAGGTCGTACAAAATTAGTTGCCTTTAAGGACAACTAATTTTGATACTGACCGGTAACTATATTTGATAGTAACCGGCAATAATTTATTATTTTTATTATTTTTAACAAGTTAAAAATAATAAAAAGTGTGTTCTTAAAATAGGTATGCAAGAGTCCTTCGCAGTTATTTCCGGTTCAATTAAAGATGATACCGATATTAAAATAATTACAGAAATAGCAAAAGATAGGTATGCAGAATATAAAACGGCTCATCACGAATGGATAGATAAAGTGGATAATATTAAATATCGTCAAGCATTGAATAAAGTAAGAACCGATCCGGATATTTTTTCTAAAATGAAACAAAAGTTTCCAAATTCAACAATAAAACCCATTACAGAAGTGGATGAAATATATTGGGCAGTCAGTCCAAAAGGCGCAACAGGTTCAGATAGATCGTTGGTCGATTGTCATTATGATAGCCCTTTTTCCTTAATTCCAACGGGCGGAGTAATATTTTATCGTGTTATTATTGCGTGTAATGAAAACAATACTGTAACAACTGTTTTCCCGGATGAAAATGTTCGCGTTAAAATGGGCCCAAAAGATTTTCACGGTTTAGACTATAATAAAGATATCCATTGTGTTGAAGGTACAATACCCGAAGGTAAATTTAGAATACTATTAAAATTACATTATTTAATTGTGCCAGATGGAACATCATACTACGAACCATTTGTTAAAGGAATTAATGTAGGTTGGACAGTTTTATCGCGCGAAACAATGAGAATGTCGGCAAATCCAAAGAATGTATGGGAGTGCATTGTTGCATTAATTGTAAATATATGTCGTATAATATTTAATAATTGTTATTTATTTTTTCTTATTCTATTATTTATTGTATTATCATATATGTTCATAGGTATAAAAAAGAAAAGAAAAATATATAAATTATTTATGACATATTTACAATAATGAAAATGCGTACCGTGAAGTACCGGTCAGTAACAAATTTAGGTCCCCTTAAAGGCACTAAATTTGTACGAACTCTTCTATGAAAGTACAGAAGTTAAATACTCACCCAAAAAGAGGGTGAGTATTTAACTTCGTTACTGACTGTTATAAAACTACTTATAAATAATCAAATAATATTAGGTAAATGTTATTTGGTTATATAATTACAGCAATTCATGCTTTATTATGTTTATTAATTTCAGATGGTGTGCTTTTTTCAAGAACACCCATACAGGCGTTATCCGTTCTTGCTTGTATATTAGTAGTTTTTTTGGGGATAAGACTTTTTGAAGGTTGTTGTTTAACTCCACTTGAAAATAATTTTACTCCCAATTTATCACAATTGGGTCGTGCATTTATAACAAGAGATATAAATAAAATAAGTATTTCTCAATTTGAAGAAATTACAGTGGGAACGGTAATGCTTCTTCAAATTATACGTACGGCTACAATATTACTTCGGCCACCAGAGATACTCTTTTAACGGATATAAAACTAACATAGTCCAAAATGCGTTTAATGAAGTATAAACCAAATCTTCCATTTCTTCGTTATAATTTGTTCCAAATACATGATCAGCAATATCTGGTGCATAATTTTTATTTATACTCGTATGATGTCTTCTATGAAATATATTACCTATTATACTATAGTTGATTAAATGAACACTTGTATACGCTATGCCAAATAATACAATTATTGGTACGGGTATAATATAAAAATTAAATAACCATTCTAACAATAATAAAGAGAGATTCATTGCTAAATCAATAATCACTTCAAAAAATAATTCTAATTCGCGTGGTATGGGTTTGTCAAATTGATGATGAAAACGGATGTGTGTATTTAAGAATCCAATAATACCGTCCGTTGGGATATAATGCAAACTTCTATGAACCCAATAAACCCAAAAATGCATAAAGGCAATACCAAAGGTTGCTTGATACCATGGTGTAGAAGGGGATTTTAAAGCAAGGGAACAAATCCATATTATTACGGCTGCCATTGTATATTTATTCATTAATTGTTCAATAATAGAATTAATTTCCATCTATTTTTTTATTGGTAAATATTTTATTATTAAAAACACATTGAAAATAAATAATATTTATAACTCCAGGTCGGTACTGACCGACAGTTGATGGAAATTAAAAATTAGAACATAAACGTGTACAATGTAGTACCGAAGTTAGTTGCCCCTCTTTTTTGGGGCAACTAACTTCGGTACTTTCATATCATAGGTCAGTATCAAATTTAGTCGCCCTTAAAGGGCAACTAAATTTGATACTGACCGGTATGAATTGTTTCCCGGATATATTAATTATTTTCAATATTATATATTCAGTAATAATTTTAATAACCGAGTTTAATATGTGTTGGAATATTTATTTAACATACTTTTTATGTATTTTTATCAAAAGACAATAAAATGAAATAAAAAATTTTATAAAATACTTTGTATAAATAGAATTGATGAAAACTAATTTCAAAATTATTATTGTCGGATTATTATTAATTGGTTTAATTGTTGGAGTCTATTTATATTTTAGAAGAGCCGAAGGCTTTATTGTCAAAAAGAAGCCTGCTTCAAAGAAATCTAAGTCAAAGAAGTCTTCTTCAAAGAAATCTAAATCAAAGAAGTCCCTTTCAAAAAAATCTAAATTAAAGAAGTCTGTTTCAAAGAAATCTAAATTAAAGAAGTCTCTTTCAAAGAATTCTAAATTAAAGAAGTCTCTTTCAAAGAAATCTAAGTCAAAGAAGTCTGCTTTAAAGACGAACACTACATCACCATCTATATCCTCACCATTGTCTGCAGGTTCCAAAGCAAATGCAGAACCCAAAGCAGATGCAGAACCCAAAGCAGATGCAGAACCCAAAGCAGGCTCGGATGCAGGTTCAGAAGCAGGCTCAGAAGCAGGTTCAGAAGCAGGCTCAGAAGCAGGTTCAGAAGCAGGCTCAGAAGCAGGTTCAGAAGCAGGTTCAGAAGCAGGTTCAGAAGCAGGTTCAGAAGCAGGTTCAGAAGATGCAGGTTCAGAAGCAGGTTCAGAAGATGCAGGTTCAGAAGATGTAGGTTCAGAAGATGCAGGTTCTGAAGCAGGTTCAGATGCAGGTTCAGAAGATGTAGGTTCAGAAGATGCAGGTTCTGAAGCAGGTTCTGAAGATGCAGGATCCGAAGATGCAGGCTCAGATGCAGGATCCGAAGAGGCTGAACAATTTGTAAATTATATGAATAATCAATATAAAAATATTCCTTTTCCTAAACCATATTCTGGAGAAAAAGAATCATATATTAATTCTTCTAATTTAGGATCATATCCCTTTAATATGAAAATACTCATGTAGTAATTATTTCATTTATAGGATTTGAGAAAGTTAATTCTAGTGTTTTGACATGCTCATCCCAATGTTCAACCGGCGATTTTGTATGTCTATCACGACATCTTTTTTCATATTCACGATGAAATGGATCAGCACGTGTTCCAGAAGTGTAAATTATCCTGTAATTAATATCATGATAATAATACGTAATTAATTTTTCGGCAATAGTTGCTGTTTCTTTTATAGGCGAATTTGGAAATTTTGCTAAAATTATTCGTAATCTACTTAATTTAGAAAGAAATGGTTTTGCTTTTAATTTCCCATCTTCATAATCTTTTGGCACTATTATTTCCATTTTTTTAAATTTAGCAAGTTCATCGACAAATTTTCCATAGATAGTTTTTTGTTGTTCTTGTTCTGACTTTTCTATATCATTTATATTATGTTTCTTTATTAATTTTAATCTTTCCCAATTTTTATCAAATCCGCGTATAGTTGCTGTATACCTTCGTCTTAAACTATCAATCGCGTCATTAATGAAATTTCTCAACATTTCAAGTTCGGATAATACAGGTTTAAAATGTAAATAACTGCGTTCTTTGTTTTCTTTACCTATCATAACAACTTTCCTAAATATGTCAATTGCCGCAACGGTGAGTGTTTCATAAATTCGTCGCAATTCTCTATCGCGTTCATACTTTTGCTCTCTTATAACAAGAGTGCTTTTCATTGTTTCATCGTCGATTTCATTCAATAAATATCTAATTCGTAAATCAATATTATCATTTACAACATCGTGATTTAGAGCAACCATATCAATATTCATTACGTGATTTATTCTACGATGTGCAAGTTCAAATATCTGTACCCATGCAGGATAAATACTACTTTTGCCAACAACTGCGTTTCTAATCTCAGGCCATTCAATCAAACCGCCACAAGGAATATCACCATTCACTCTTGGAGCCTCTCCGTTATTTTGTAGTCGTTGCCATTCATAATAATGTGGATTATGAACTGTGCCTACAACAACTTGCCCACTCTTCCAAGAGAATGCAGTATGACAAGAGATACACCACATTTGGTCACAACCATCTATTTTTGTAATCATTTCACCACATTTGGGACAGGGTTTGGTATCTTTAGCCAATAGTTTTGCGGTTTCTATATTATTTTCATCACAAATATGTTGTGAATCACGTGCCACACCCTTAACTTCATGGCATTCGCTACATGAATATAATTCACATACACCGCATTTCCATGCTGTAGAAAGAAAACCACGACAACCATTTGCAGGACAACGTCGTACAAATGTTTTATGTTGTTTGGATGCAAAATCGTCCATGTTGGTACCTTCGCGAAGTCCAGTACAGCGCCGTACCGACTCCCATATTTGTGTTTGTATTTCGCCTTGTTCTGTTGTTAACATACGTATTTGTCGTTGTATTTCTTTAGAGCGTTCGCGTAATACAGGAATAAGTTCGTTTTCAATGCGTTTTGCTTCATTAATTGCTTCAATCCGTGGTTGTGTAGATGGAAGTAGCGCTTTTTCTCTATCCATGAGAATATTTTCTCTATACGCGCGATATGTATTTTCACGCCATACTTTTGTCATAATAGTATCTACATATTCACGACTCCAACTCTTTTTACATTCGTCATTCGGGCATTTCGGTTCGTCGTAAATAGACGTTAACCACGATCCGACACATTCACGACAATAGATAGTGTGACAATAAGAACATTCGCATCTTTTACGTTTTGATTTATTAAAAGTATTAATACATAAAGGGCATTCTTCTGTCATTTTTATATTTATAATAAAAATGTATATGGTTCAATTTTTATTATAAAACTAATTTACCGGTCAGTAAAAAGTTAAGCATCCTCTTCTAAGAATAGGGTGCTTAACTTCGGTACTTTCATAGGAGAGGTCGTATGAAATTTAGTTGCCCTTAAGGGCAACTAAATTTGATACTCACTGGTACTTCAGGTACGAATTTACTTGCCATTAAAGGTAAGTAAATTCGGTACTGACCGGTATTAAAATATTATATTGATATAAAAGTAAAAATGCCAAGTCTTACTCTAATTCCTAGCAAAGCAGCAGTAAAACGTGGTCTTGCCGGATTTCAACAAGGAAAACCACTAAAATTAAATTTTAGTGCAGGTGAGTATGTCAAGCAACCACTGAATCGCTTTAATGAATTTCGTATGCCAGAAAATCAAATAGAACAGGTGTTTACTGATTCTGATTTGACTCAGACAATCTCTCTTCAGACTCAGTTGTTTGGGGATTTGTCTGTATTCGTGTCCTAGAAATAGATGTATTGCGAATATCTACCCGACATACTGGGCATTGAGAATGTTCGGTAAACCAACGATCAATACACTGGCGATGAAAAGTATGCTTACATGATTTTATTGTTCTCCACATAACTTCAGATGGACTTGTATCATCGCTTTGACAAATTGTACAAATAATATTTTCAGGTTGTTCATTTCCTGATACTATTTCTGTTGCGTTATTTATTTGTTCTGTAGTTGGAAATACAGGAACCGGATCTTCAAAAGATCCAGAATAATTAAATAATAATCTAATTAAATCATTTAACCCACTTGTTGTACTCTGAACAATATTTGAATTTATAGGTGTAATAGGTATTATATCCGGTTCAGATATAATAATATTTCTATGTGACGATGGTATTGTAAAAGGTTGTCTATTTAATAAAAAACCCCAATCATCATAATCATTTCTTGTAACAGTGGATAGTGTTCTCAGATATTCTATTCTATTTCTATGATATGTAGTAGGGTATAATCGTGTTAATTTATATCTTATCCAGCCAATTATATTATTTGCTTCTGAATTTGGAAATATTACATTATCGTATAATATTTCTGGACATAAAAAATGTATATCATTTAATAGTGTAATATTATATACATTTCTATAATTATTCATTAATATTATTAAATATAATATTAAATACTGTTTATATCACTTTTTATAAAAAAAATGAACTGTTTTTTATAAAAATAGATTTTAAAAACAATGGAAGAGCGTGCAAAAGGTCGCATAGGCTTAGCAAATTTATCGAATACATGTTATATAAATGTTGTTATACAATGTTTAAGATATTGTCCAGATTTGACAGAATATTTTCTAAAAGATAATCATAAAATTCATTTAAAAAAAGAACGAAAATCGGCAAAAATGGCACATGAGTTCGTTGATGTAATTACTTCTATGTGGAATGCCGATGTTAAATATGGGGCGGCAATGTCACCAAAAGGTTTCATACATGCCGCTAGCATTCTTGCTGGAGATACATCATACAATCTAACATATGAGTGTATGACGGGTGGTCACGAAGATTCTTCTGAATTGTTATACTTTCTTTTAGACGGTATTCATAATGCTCTAGCGCGTAAAGTCAAAATGTCCATTGTTGGCGTGGCCAAAAATATGTTGGATGAACTTCATATTAAGTCTCTTGAAGCATGGTCGTCCTTTTATACGAAGGAGTTTTCTATAGTTATAGACACTTTCTTTTGGCAAATGCAACAAACAACTGTATGTTCTAAGTGTAATAATAAAACATATAGATGGGAACCTAATATGGCTATTAAAGCCGAAATAAGTGGCGAAGATCAAAATATTCAGTCGTGTATTAATACCGCTTTTGCTCAAGAAACGTTGGATGATTATCATTGTGAAAACTGTGAAAAAAATGGCAATCAGTGTAGGGTTTCTGCAAATCTTATGCGCTCAATATCGCACCTTCCATCAAACATAATAATACAACTTAAACGATTTAAGAATAATACTCAAAAAATCCGCAGTAATGTTGATATTAATCTAGAATCAATTAATTTAGCGCCTTGGATATCATTTCCGGGCATATCAAGAAATAAAAATACAATATATACAACTTACGCTGTTATTGAACATCAAGGAGTTTCCCGAGGTGGCCATTATATAAATTATGTCCGACACGATGATACCTGGCTCTGCTACGATGATACGGGAATTACAAAAGTAGACCCTTCTAGAGTGATAAATTCTGATACATATATTCTATTTCTAACAAATAAACCTTATAAAAAGCCAGGTGGAAATAATTTTGAACAATAACTAAATCTAATAATTAAATAGGTTGGTGGCATAATGAACGCTGCTATGGGTATTACAAATAAAAATGTAGGTTCTTCTGTAAAACAATTTTTTGGGTATAATAACCCTGTTAAAAATATTGGTTCTTCTATGACAAATATCATATCTAAAAATATTGGTTCTTCTTCCTCTTCTTCTATTACAAACACATTATCTAAAAATTCTACGTCAGGCTCATATACCACTTTGTTTGTTTTTATAGGCTTATTTGTTATAATATTTATTTGTATATACATATATTTTAAAACATTTGGTTATACATTACAAATGGGATGGGATAAATTATCTAGTGTATTTCAAAATAAAGAACAAATAGATACATCATTAAATAATGGCACATCATCAAATATAACCGCGTCCTTGGTGCCACCATCCGATATAGAAGAATCGGCAAAATTAAAGGATATGTTAGGTCTCGCTAAAGAAAGTTCTGGACAACTCCCATTTAATCCTGAAGAGCGCCCAAGCGGTATGCCTGGTTCAAAAGAATCACCCGATTTTTTTGAGAAGGTAAATAGAAAAATAAAAAAAGCATTTGATCCTGAAAAACAAATATTTAACATAAGTCGTAATGTATATACATATGATGACGCCGCACCACTATGTAAAGCAATGGGAGCAGAATTAGCCACATATGAGCAAATAGTAGAGGCACAACAACATGGGGCAGATTGGTGTAATTATGGTTGGATAAAAGGTCAAATGGCAGTTTTTCCTGTCCAAGAAAAAACATGGAATAAATTACAAACTGGTCCTCAAGAATACAGAAATGCGTGTGGAAAGCCTGGCATAAATGGTGGGTTTTTTGATAATCCAGAATTGCGTTTTGGCGTAAATTGTTTTGGCCAAAGACCTCAAAAGAAGGATACGGACGAATTATTAACAACCGGCGAACTTCCACCTACGGCAGATGAAATAGAATTTGATAAGAAAGTTTATAAATTTAGAGAGCAACTGAATAATATAACAGTTTTGCCATGGAACCGTGATACATGGAAAGGTTAATACCGGTCAGTATAAAATTTAGTCACCCTTAAAGACGACTAGATTTGTGCGTTCTCATCAAATTTAGTTGCCATTAAAGGCAACTAAATTTGAACGACCTCTGCTACTTCATGTTACAGTAATAATATTTTATTTATATTATTTTAATTTTAATAATAATATAAATCGTTATTCAAGACTTTAGGAATTTTTATTATTTAGTATTTTCTTCAGATGTTTTTTTCAAAAATGTTGTAGTTTTTGTTTCCCTATTGTCTTGTAAAAAGGCTATAATTTCATCTGTTTCATCGTGTTTTTTATTTTTCTCATAATATTTATGTAATGATTCTTCCAAAATTGTCCAATTTAATGGTATGCTATTTCGGCGCGTAGTCATTTCAAGAACAGCACCATGAATTTTGATTCTTTTAATTCCCCCTATTAAAGAAATTATCTGTTCGTCAAATTTCTTTTTCATGTTTCGTGCCGATATTAATTGTTTCGTTAACATCGTACATAAATTATCAAAATGAACCCAATTTCTAACTGAATCGGCCAAAGGCTCTGTATTTGACATTATATAAAGGCGAAGATAAATCGCCGGGATTTTAATCGGGAAATCCTACATTCAAAGCCATATCAACTTTGCTTAACGCCATTATAGATCCTCTTACAACAATAATGAATGTTGATACTGACACAAGCAACATTACAAGAAATAGTATTGAACACAATAATATATATGGAAAAACACGACCGATAACATGATTTATAAGAGGATCAAGTATTGAATGTAGGCGATTAATAAACTCTGGATGTCTTGTGATAGTTAATATTTTGTCCGATATATGTGATAGTATTTCATCTCTTCCCTCAATAAATCTGTCCCGGGATATATTACCACTAATATCTTTATTTGTTTCTGTCATTGTTTATTATATATATTTGTATTTGCGGTAAAAACCGCTAACAAGAATCCTGAATATATTAATAATGTTTCTACTTTCACCTGAAAAGACAGTGGATGGTTTCAAAATCATGTTTAGTACTCCTTGTGAAACACCCGAAATTACATATTCAAGTGATAACAAAGTATGGAATTTGAATTCGTCATGGACAACGACAACGGATAAACTTAGAACGGATATTTTAACACAATTATATCAGAATCGCACATCGTATTTTAAAACTTCTCCTACACTTAATACACTTGAAAGTTTATTTACACCATGGAATGTAATTAACGAAAATGGGGAATTAATATTTAAAGGTGATTTGCCACATCCCGAATCAAATAAAGATGGTAAAGGCGTTATAGATTTAATAGGAATCAACATTAAAAAAATAGGTATATCACCTATTTGGGCATTAAAAGGCTTTACTGAAAATACCCCGGTGGTTGATTTTGAATGGTCAGAATCAAAAGACGATGAATTACGGGAAATAACATTACTTGAATCTGAAATGGCGACTGAAAATACCAATGATACATTACATCTCACAACCGACGAAGAATATTCCGCCCGGAAATTTGCAGCAAAGGAACGAGTAAAAGAAGCCCGGCTCAAAGCAATTTTAGCACGACGCGCAGCAGAAGTTGAAACAAACCGATATTATTCGGAATTTGCGATTAACGATACAGAATCTTCATTTAGTGAATATGATATTTCTGATTTTTCTGAAGAAGAGGATGAAGAGGAAGATGGAAATTAGGGGTTTTTTGGTATAAAAAAGACTCATCAAATAGTAAATGGAGACCAGAGACGTAATACTTGCCCTTTTAATATTAATCGTTGGTGTCGGTATATTTTATCTTTTAGATAATACTATGGGAGGACTCATAAAGAACAAGCAGGGTTTTATGAATGAAGGGTTTGAAGAGGAGCGCGTTATCCCGGAACCCGAGTCAATGACCCCCGGTACTTATTCTCCTACAATGAATCATGTTTCCGGCGATGAAATAGTAAACGGTAATACATATAACGCAAATATAGGCAATCTTAGTATGCCAGAGCCTAGTGGTGCCAAAGTAGTGGAGGGGTTTGAGACATTAACGCCTGCACCCATGCCTTTTAAGGATGCCGATAAGCCTGCCGATTGCTATCCTAAGGATCAGATAAATCCCCAAGAGTTACTTCCTAATGACCCAAATTCTAAATGGGCGCAGGTAAATCCTATGGGTCAGGGAGATATTGCTGGTAAGAACTATTTGAGTGCCGGTGCTTTGATTGGTGTAAATACTATTGGACAAAGTTTAAGGAATGCTAACTATCAACTCCGCTCAGACCCGCCTAATCCTCAGGTGAAGGTTTCTGTCTGGAACCAGACTACTATTGAGCCAGATATCAATAGGAGGCCTCTGGAAATAGCATAAACATACAACATACAACATACGTATAAACATAAACATAAATGTGAAAATTCAGATTTAAGATTTATATCACTATATTATTTAATAAAATAAATAGTCTATTTATTTTATTTTAAGTAATAGGGAAATGGCTGAAAATTTAGGTGGTGTCGCCCTTATTATGTCAATAGGTGCCGCCGCTTATACTGCTTTCAATTATAAAAAAAGCAAATTTGAAATGTCGCTAGTTAAATCTAATGTAGATGATAAAAGTTATTTAGTTCGTAATATGGAAGATAAACAAGAGGCTGCGGATCGTCTTTCGCGCATTCGTCAAAAACTTTTAATACTGATAAAACACCTTCAACAGGATTACGATGAGCGTCCGTTTGTAAAACAGATTGTTCGCAATTTTGATGCGAATCCAGAACGGTTTGCAGAATCAACACCAGATGCTGCATATACATCGTATAGTGTTAATAAAGGTGAAAAAATATTTATGTGTTTGAGGCAGCGTGATGAAAACGAAGAATTAGTAGATGAAAATATTCTAATATTTGTAGCATTACATGAAATGTCGCATATTGGTACAGCAAGTATAGGTCACACAAAGGAGTTTTGGAATCATTTCGCATGGCTTCTAGAAAGGGCAGAGGCCATCAAAATTTATGAATACCAAGATTTCGCAGCACATCCAGTGGAATATTGTGGGGTTCATATTACAGATTCTCCCAAGTACAAACAGGATGTGAAAGATGGAATATCTATATAATTTTTATATGATCGTATATTCCTAAAATATTCCAAAACTATTTTTATCTTTTTATAATTTTATATTATAGTCATTATAAAAATTATATAATTTTTTAATAGTTTGTTTAATATACCATGAAGTACCGAAGTTAATTGCTCCCCAAAAAGAGGGGCAATTAACTTCGGTGCTTTCATAGCAGAGATGGTACAAAATTAGTTGCCTTGTAGGGCAACTAATTTTGATACTGACCGGTAATTTTGAAAACACCCATTTTTAAATCTACATCGGTTTAAATAACAACCCCAAAATAGAGGAGATTAATAAAATGGACATTGTGGAACCCAAAAGGAATTCCAGTTTGGAGTCGTTCTCGCTTCAATTAATTGAATATTCGCATATAGACACAACACCCGGACAAACAGAAATAACACCATTGTATGCTTTTACAACTATTGCGGATTTGAAACGTGAGATATGGGTGCGACATGATGGCGCTCCCGATTGGTGTCCCAATAAAGTGTGGATAGCACTAGAATCGGAAAAGAACTTATTCAAACCGATTGATATGGTATGGGAAGATTCGGTGGGTTTTAATAAAGGTGTCCCTTCGCCATTTTTAAACCCAGGAATACCAGATAAGAGATTAGTAGATAGTAGCGGTCATAGAAAAGCAGTATATCCACATTCAAGAGAAGGTCTTCTTTTAGAATCTGTTATTAAACCCGGTGATATTGTACATGTATGGAATATAACATCCGTTTTAAACGCCTTACATACAACACGTAAAACAATGTCAGACATGGGCGTATTTGAAGGATATATAAAATTATATTTTCCAAAACTGAAGAATGTAGAAGAATTATATGACGAATCCAAAGAATCCTATGAAACTGTCAAAACTTATATAAATAATAAAAATGAGCGCCTTGCCAATATTGACGCACAAATAAGTAGTTTTACAGATACATCTAATTTTAAGTTAGTATATCTGCGAAAATGGCATGTTATTATTGAAAAGTCAAAAAAGAAGTCGCTTGAATTATTATTTTATAATTTCTCCACTTCCAACAGTCTCCCGTTTTTGCGTTATTTTCCAGAATATGGCCATGGCGAACCACTATTAAAATTAGCGGTAAATGTTGCAGGTTTTCCCATTATTTCAAATTCAAATATGTTAAATTCATTTTTAGATGACGAACCGGATTGTAGTTCTGGTGCCGTACTAATGGCGAAAATCCCTTTTGAAACACTAGCAGGAGAGATACAACAAAAACGAAATATTGCGCTAACAATATATTGGTTTGAGGACGGCTCTTGTTCTATTCAATTAGAAGGACCGCGTAAAGAAATGCCTATTGAGACGAAAACGGTAGAAGAGGCAAAAATACTTATTCATGAAGCCTTACACTCTATTGGTTATAAAGATAACTATAAATTAAAAACACTTTCTGCATGTTATCGTATAGATATTACCGGCACTAAAATAACGACAGACGACATTCCAGAACGTGTCGCATATTTTAGTCCTTTTTTAGAATCATCGTCTTTTAAACAGGGTAAGGGGGGACAAGAGGCATTTTTAAAATGGAAGGTTGTAGATAATTATGAACATGAAGGTGCTGTATATACATATATAAGTCATATAGTAGGAGAAAAAAGCGACGAAGCAGATTTTTCTCTGGAAGAAACATTGAAAGATATAGTAACCAGTATTGAACAAGAGTTTGGTCGTTCAAAAGACGATGCTATAGAACTTATTCGTGACTGGCAAAGGAATCACGGCGAGTATATGGATACCGGTACAAATATAATTCAAAACCGAAATCTAGGTGTGGATATTCAATTAACTCTTTCATCTCCTCTATATTTGATAGAATTTACGGGTATAGATTCTGAAAAAACTTTGAATCGTTGTATAACTATAATGACGGCATTTCTCTATTATCAACCAGAAAAGAAGAACGCAAAAAATAGACCATCTCCTATAGATGAAATGCCAACAGAAAATACCGAACAAGAACAAAAAGAGGCGGTTATGGAAGAATTTGCCGGATTATTTGGTGATGAAGAGGAGGAAGAGGAAGAAGAACAAAATGTAATTAAACCTATACCGGTTGAAAAACCACGACAGGTTCAAAAAACAGCGAAAGATGTCACATTACCTTCTTTATCTTCATTTTACGGAGATCAATATGAAATACATGATAAAAAATTAGTAGAATGGTCTGAAACTGAAACAAAGCAGATTATTTATAGTCGTTCATGTCAAACACATACAGGGCGCCAACCTAATGTTATGACGGCCGAAAAATTAAAAGAGATTAAGAAAGAGTATGGCGATAATGTTGAATGGATACATCTTCCAATAGATGAAAAATTAATTTTAAATATCAAAAAAATGCCACAACCTGAAATTATTGAAAAATTAAAAGAAAAATATTCATTTACAGACAAAGATATAAAAAGCAAAAAGAAACAAGAATTACAAAATATTTTAGAAACAATGGTTTGCAAGGGCGACGATATTCAAGGAAAATTGTGCCGCATATTAAGTAAAGATTACAAACCGACAAAACCTGTATGGTATGTACTACGCGCTGGTACAGAAAAGGCCAATTATTATATATGTGCGGAATATTGGTGTGTAAAAGACATGCGTCCTTTAATTCCAGAAGAATTCAAATCGAATAAAACATTAAATGGATTAGAAAAGGAACCCAATTCTTGTCCTTTTTGTGGTGGAAAACTTATTACCGTTATGTCAAGTCCAAAACGTGGAGAAACCGTTTTTAGAAGAAAAGAAAAGGAAAATGGTGAAATTCATCCAGCAGTAGGTTATCACACAGATATTCATCCAGAACATTATGCAATACCATGTTGTTTTGTAGGGCCAAAAATAGATAAAATGCGGCCTGAGCCAACAACACTACCATTGCCACCAGATGAATTAGATGATATACAGCCGGTAAAAGAGGAAGCGGAGGAGGAAAAAGATGATGAGGAAGATGGCGAAGAGGAAACCGATGTATCAGAGGATATAGTAATGAAAAAAATTTTAAGAACTATGCGAACACAATATGTAATAGGGGCAGATAAACGTAAATTAGATCCTGGTAAAATAGGTTTATTTCATCCATCATTAGATAAATTATTTGGCCAAGATAGTTCCAAATATGTGAAGCGGGATATTAGTCAAAAATTTAACGACGACGCAAAAATATTTGTAAGAATAGGATTAAAAAATAAAGGTTCGTTACCAGGACAAACATTTTTAGATTTACTTGGCTTTTATTTAGGAAATTTAAGAGAACAGGAAAAGGGGGGAGCAGGTAGCGTTTTAACAGGAAATGCCACACTGCAAGAAATTCTTAAATCTAAATATATAAAACGTGCATTTGAAAGGGCAAATTATGGCAATCTTGTTCATGAATTTGCTGGAACCAGTGAATATAAAGGTGATTTAATACAATTTGCAAAAGAACTTGAAATAGTTTTAGACGAAAAAAATAGGCCTTTTGTAAAGCGTCTTGCTTCTGCTTGGGATAATTTTGTCGCTTATATGAATGATGAAACCGCTCCTAAAAAATTAGAGCATTTTGAAAACTTAATATCGATACCTAAAATTATTTATCCTGACGGCGTTATATTTGTAATTTTTGAAGGTACATTATCAGACGAAGACGGTTCAATGGATATTAAAATTCGTTGCCCTTCTTACGGGATAAATATATTTAATCAGAAGGAAAAAAATCGCCCACCATTAGCCTTTATATGGCACGATACTGTTAATAAAAATTATGAACCAATTATATATGTAGAAGGCAAAAAAGGTGGTAAAAAAGGTGGACGTTCCCGTTTTATTGTATTGCCTACTTTTAATAGAGAGGATAAAAGAATGGAAGAGATTGATAAAATTTCTAGAAATTCTATATATCAATTAATAGAACAATATTTATCGTATGAAGAAGGTTGTGGTCGTTATAACCCACCCCCTCATCCTTGGACAGTAGATAATTATACAATAAATGTTCCAAAAATATCAGAAATACTAACATTAGAAATACCAGATTATAAAGCATATGCAGTTTTACGTGATTGTAGTAATCGTTTAGTAGGCGTTATCTGGAAACATAATACGCAAAAAATACGGTTTTATATTCCTGCCTTAGAAGACGGTTCATTGGGATTAAATCTAAAATCCGTGTATGATATTGATTCTGTACCATTGCCATCTATGGAACAAATAATAAAGTTTTTTTCATCTACAGAATTATTAACTGCATTTCCACAATTAAAACCTGTAGAGGTTTTAGTTCATATGGACAATTACTGTGCTGTTCGTTTAGCATGCGATTCAATAGTCCCCTTTGCTTCTGAAACAGCGGATCCTACCGAACGAAAAAAACAAAAAAAACTGATAGAGCCTGATAGCGTATTATATAATTTAATAGAAAAAACGCGAAAAGTGTCTATTTTACCATGGAAGGAAGATGCGCGGTTTTTGTGTCCAAAAAATAAAACAAATGTCAAAGATTTTGATATAATTCCTGAAACTATTGTTGAAGAAGCATATCAACATTTACGAATAAGTTTAAGTGAATGGTTAAATTCAGGGACACCAAACTCTAAAGCAGTAATTGAGCAATTATTAATGTTAAAATCAGCAAATCTCCCCTTATTTGAAATAAGACGACGCGCTGATATTTTATTAGAACCGTTAATACACAACTGGTTAGTAGTAAGCAAACATGAAGAAGTGCTACCCGTTCTTTCTATTTTACGCAAAAATTGCATTATCTTAAAATCGCAAGATAGTTGTGAAAGTTCCTCCATGTGTAAATGGATTGATACTGAATCTGAAAGCGAGCCAGAAGAGCCTGTAAAAAAAATAAAGGATAAAAAGAGACATATTGGTTTGGAAGATAATAAAAAGTGTAAAATTAAGATACCAAAAACTAAAACAGTTCCAGATGTAAAGGTTTATTTTACACACAGAATTATTGATGAAATTTTTAGATATAAACGTCTTTTTGAAGAAATCTTTAAAAATGATGTAAGTAAAATAAGACGACCGATTGGTTTATATCGTTCTCCAACAAAGAATTATGTAATAACATCAAAAAGCAGACTAGAAGATATAAGTGACGAAATGGATTTATATTACGTACCTGACGATTCATATTCTGCAGGTTTATCATTTCCTGAAGGTGCGCACGACGATATTTTAGGAAGACCAGTTAGGTCATATAATGTTGAATTACCCGTTTCATGGGCAAAAGCAGGAATTCATAGAGTTCCAGTATCACCTGTAGATAATAGATTTTTACAATCTCTGTTAATTTGGTCAAATAGTACATCAAAAACCACTATTGAGAATAAAATAAAAGAACAGAGGACAGAAGAAAAAGATAAACAGATACAATGGGACGATAAAGATTGGTGGAATTTTGGAAAAGCATTTGATGTAAATATATTTCATACAAAATATATTGTTGACGATGAAGATATTCATATAAAACGGTTTTTAAAGACGACAGAAACAAATAATTATGCTATTGTTTTATATACATTAAATGATATAGAAATACTATTATCACGAAAAAAACCTCTTCGTCTTGCCGATCTTCCGCGCGTATTTCATAATTATCTGGATTCAGGTATAGCGCTTACATATAAAGATTTGTAGAGTCAATAATATTTATTGGTAACCGGTAAGTATCAAATTTAGTTTCCCTACAAGGCACCTAAATTTGATACTGATCTCTGCTATGAAGTACCGAAACTAATTGCTCACCCTCTTTTTTGGGGAGCAATTAGTTTCGGTACTTCATGGTATACTTAATCAGTTAGCATACATTTTTTAATACTTGCTCCCTCTTCTTCAGACTCCGATTCCGTCATTGATACTGTATTAGCATTTTCAAATAATACAACTGGTTTAGAACCGGTATTTCCTTTAACTTTTAAAGCCCTTTTTCTGGCTTCAAACATGTCTTTTACTTCATCTTCCATGATATTTATTTTGATAAGTCTCCAGTTTTGATTGTTGGGATGTAATATAACCAGTGCCAATTCGTCCACTTCAATATCATATTTTTCCTTCAAAATCATACGATACACATTTAATTGCATACTATAGTGCCAATAATTAGTATCAGGAAGATGCATAAGGGGGCCCAGGCCCGATTGATAAGAATTCTCTGTTTTAATATCCTTTGCTCTTTTCCAATCATAAATAGCGTATTTTCCATCTGTTTTTTTATATACCATATCAATGGATCCTGCAACTTTTATTTCCTCGTGTAGAACAAGCCACTCTGTTCTAAAAGGCATCATCTTTGAACCAATTTTCTCTTGATAAGCCATAAACATGCTCCATTCGGCGGATATTTTAGGCTCCCAATCGTCATCACTTTTCATTGATTCAATTGAAAGTCTTGAAGAATTATAGAAATGTTCTATATCCAAATGCATACGCGTTCCTGCTTCAGATGCTTCAGTACCGCTTGAATTCCATCCTGCTTTAATTTGTTCTGCTGTTTGCCCATAATACTTGCTCTGAATCCACTTGGGACTAGACATCATTTTTTTAATAACTGCATCTGCATCAAAATGTCCAAAGAAATTATGTAGAAACTGAGTACAAGAAACCCATCCCTCTTTAGAACCATCAATCGCATACGAGTGTTCCTCTTCATTAAATTGAATACGCGCATCTCTTGGATGTGCGTTTATAACCGCTAGTCTTTGCCAAGCAAATGAACCTTCTTCTCCTATAGATAATGGCATTTAATTATAACTCTCTTTTTTTTTAAAGATATTAAATATTTTAAAAAACTCAGATCTCAATTTTATACCACGAAGTACTGAAGTTAATTGCTCCCAAAAAGAGGGGGAGCAATTAACTTCGGTACTTCATAGCAAAGATCGTACAAATTTTATACTGACCGGTACATTATATTAACTTGATTAGCAATTCTGCGTAAAGTTTCTATTCCTATAGGGTCGGCAATAGTTTTTAAAACATTAATAGCAATATCAGGCAATTGAAAAAGTGTTGTATCAGAAGGAATAAATAGCAACTCATTGTTATTAAATAATATTTTTTTTGAATTATATATATATTCACCATTCAATAATTTTATTCTATATATTTCGCTATAATTATCATAAAATGTAAATTCGTAATCACCGTTAGCCGTTATAGGGCTTTTTTTAATATCGCAAATCCATCGTGTTGGGTTATCAACGCCAATTTTAATAATATTATTATTATTAAAAGTATACGAATTTATCAAATAATATTTATTTGTAAATAAAAAATTCATATTTATTAAATATAATTAATAAAATGTGTTTATGTATGTTTAGACCGAAGTTAAGCGTCTTATTTTAAAAATACCGGTCGGTATAAAATTTAGTTGCCCTTAAAGGCAACTAAATTTGTACAACCTCAGCAGTGAAAGTTAAATGCTTCCCCTCCAAAAGAGAGGGAAAATTAAGTTTGGTACTTCATTGTACAGACATATATATATTTCCCAATAAATTTTTACCATCTATTGTTCCATTTTCTCTTATAATTCCTCCCATTTCAGATGGTCGTGTTCCGTTATAATATACCAATCCTGCATTCATATTTTTAATTTTGTCAAGTATAATCTTAAATTCTTCGTCTGTTTCATATCGCAGACGAACATAATAGGTTATAAGTTCTTCTTTTACTTCATTCCATTTTGCTTCATCCCAAGTGGCTCCAAGTTGCTTCATTTTTGCCGGTTTTAGAAATTCACGAATTTCGGCTCCCTCTTCTTCCAATAAGGAATATCGTTCTTTTTCTGTAATTTTACGCTTGAGTTGTTTTTCATATTTTTGATGTAAACTTTCAGTAAATCCAAATATGGATGGTCCTAATTCAGGCATATCTGTAGATTGTTTGTATCTTTCAGAAGCGAATGCAGCTTCCAAAGAAGGGTATACTATATTTGGATCATCACGATCTTTTAGTTTTGAATGAGTAAATGTTGATATATACCTTGCCCAATTTTTCATTCCTATATTAATATCATCTTTAAGGGCGGATCCATGATAGAATTTATATAAGGGCTTATTATTTTCAACATCTATTTTGTCTTGTATTATTTCATTCTTAACATCATTTTTAGTATGATTATTAGATACAACTTCATCTATTACTAAATCAATCTTTGTAACAACAGGTGGTTGTAGTATATTTGTCTCAAATATCAATGGTTCCACAACAGTTTTCTCTTCTTCCATAATTATTAATCCTGAACCTTGTTGTGGGACAAACGGATTTATTTCTTCATTATTCTCTATTATATGAGAAACTCTTCCTTCACGTCTTTTGTAGAAAATAAACCAACGATTCATAAATGAAAATTGTTGTAGAGCAGGACTCATTATATATTTAGAACCCGTATGTTTATAGGATTCGCCAAACATTTCAGAAGAAGATTTGAGTCCCATGGATGCTATTTCATTTGGTTGTAAAAGTTCACACCCTATTTCATTCATTCTCTCCACTAAATATGTCCATTTCACTAAATATTCGCGATGTTCTTCACCGATTGACATAAAGAACACATCTATCGCGTTACCTAATCCGGTATCACCGGAATCAAGGGAATCATTATCGTTGCTATAACTTTTGCGTATTGCCCATATATTTTGAGTTCCGTCTTTACCAGTAATTGAACCACCTTCTTTTATTTTATGTAATTTCTTATAGACGGTGTCGCCGTCAAAACAACATCCCACAAAATAACCACCTATTTTCAAATTATCGGCAATATTTGAAAGAAATCCATCAACGGTACTTCTGTCTTTGAAATAGTAATGTAAAGAAAACATAGAACTCATAACATCAAACTTTTTAGAAGCGCCACCTCTTAATGCTTCAACATATTGAGGAATTTCATTTACAGATGCTTGATCATAAAGTGTAAGTAATATATTTTTATCAAGGGCCGTCATACCGGCATCGCCGTTTTTAATATTTTTAGAACTATCTGCTTGTATAAATATCATGGGGGGTAGTTTAGGATTTTTGATTAATAAATCAAGATATCTTCCATATGCGCCCGTTTTGGGTACATTTAAACAATCCAGATTTATATCTGTACCCATTACCCAAGAAACATCGTTTTTAATCCATTTCAGAATATCGCCACCACGACCACAAGATAAATCCAAAATAGAATCGCCTTTCTTAAGTACAGATTTCAAAAGTATTTCTGTTTTAATATGTTCATTGTGAAATTTGTTATGGCCTTTTATAGCATGATTATTTCTTTCCACAGTGTTTTTCTGATAATATATCTGTGATTTTTCTACTGTATTGCTACTCAAAACTCCTGTACGAATCATATTTTCACTTATTGGATTATGAATAGAAGCCCAAATACTATCTGCCACCCAATCAGAATTCATAGTGCGTGCAATTATACCGCGCTGAAATCGTTCTGTTTTATCCCATCTAACGCGTATTGGTTCCCAACGCCAACAAACAGGGTTTTCTGGGCGATATGCCATCTCCACAATACAATTATCTGTAATCATCTCTTTTGTTCGCGTACAATAAATTGCGTTTGAATCACCCGAAACCTCTATATTACAAATAGACGCTTCAGGATCAACAGGAGAAACCGGTTTAAATTCTACAGGGCGATATGAATCGTCGTCAACGCGATTAGGGAGGGGTCTATTATAAAGTATAGTATCGCGTGGATCCCTTAAAGCGGGATCTTGATTTCCACCAACATATAAATGTAGCGTTTTATGATTTACATATTTTTTCTCTATAGAATTATATTCGGGTATAATTTTGTCAGCACCATTTTCGTCCTTTTTAATAGTAACCAGGAAATCAATTGTATTATCGTGAGCGGGTTTCCATTTGAATTGAGAGGACCAACCCTTCCCATTAACAGGTAAGGGCATGTCATTTGGTGTAAATATTAGTCCATCTACATAATAATTATTCATTTTAGCATTTTCAAGACATAACGATACATTATCAAATATAGAACCAGGTAAAGAATAGAATTCTTTACTTAAAATCTTTAATGAATGTTCTTCTGGAATTTCGCGTTGATTTTGTGATGTATTTGACAGAGTATCCACAGCAAATTTTAAATTTGCTAAGCGGTGTGTTTCCGAATTAGTTATAAGAAATGGAAGATCAAACACCTTTTTCTGTCCAAGTACAAATATATCAAATGCGTAGTACATGGAAACTGTTTCATTATTTTTATTTGTTCTTACCCATTCACCATCTAGTATAGTACCTATTAAACTTCTATTTTCAACTATTAATCCTGTTCCATATACATTATTCCCAGAATCTATTAGATAAATTTTGCCTGTATTTGCAACAACAAGAAGGCACCGTAACCCATCTGCTTTATCAGTTACATTATAATTAGAATAACGAATATTAACAACATTTTTGTCATTTTCAACGGCAATATTTGCCAGTTCCAATGTGGTTGGCAACGGTCCAGGAAATCCTACATTACGCATATCGGTAGCAACAGATACATACGATTTTACTGATTCGGCAATAGGTTTACGTAAAATAACATATGATCTCTGTATTCCCTGAAGTATTAAACCAAGGCCTTTCATAATTGGTTTGGGGGACAACAACGATTCGCTACCAGATTCTCTATTAAGTTCGCATTCTACTTCATATAATAATGGACGTGTCATAATATCTTCCATTGTAAGTTTATCACGACCTATAAAGTTTCCGCGGGTGTCTTTTTGTGATTCGCGAACAATAGAAAGATCAAAATGGAATCCAGAATTGACAGGACCTTTAAATGTGTAGCGATTCAAAAGACGAAAATGTTTTGGTAATCGCTGCCAGTTGTTAATGATGTCTATAACACGTGGATTTGTATTACTAATTGGCACTTCGCGACACAATTTTATTCTTGCGTCATAATCGTTTAAATCTACATGATCGATATTCTGTATGCGCTCTTTTATTTTAACACTATATGGAACTTGTGTTATATCCCCATGCTTACAATATGATTGTATTGGACCAGTGCCAACTATAGTAAATCGTATTTGATTTGGCATACATATATTTAACATGGGTTGTTGTATCTCTTCAGTTAATCCAACTGTTCTTAATCTTGAAGAAACATCAAGAAATCCGGTCAGGCCGACATTTTTAATTACAGCCTCTAGTTCAAATAGGTCGTTTTTAGACCACATTTGCCATAAGGCGGTGATATTGTCGGTTTCTGTTTTACGAAGTTCTAGGGTCATTTTATCTCTATAGAATGACCCTAAAGTTAATTCAACATTTTACGAAAAATCTGATTCTTTTTTAATCAACTGAGTTTCTAGCCATTTTGTCTTGTAAATTAAGTTTGCTAAAGTTTCTTTATCTATTTTTTTAGAAAGTCGTTCGGCTTCATTATCTCCAACTATTTCAGAATATTCAGAGCGAAGTTCAGTTAATGTTTTTCCAGAAATACTTGGGCATGTAGGGGGGCGAATCCATTGCCATTCACCAATTGTTTTAAATAAAGATAACCATTGAGAAGGCTTTATTTTTGGATCAGAATTGGGCCCTTTAAGAACATGTGCTTCTCCGGAAGTTAAAACTTCTATATTCATTATGGGTGTATCATATTCTATATATTCTTCTTCTATAGGCCATAAGCACAATTTCTTGTGTTCAGACCACCATATTGATATACGAATACCATATTTTACACAAATAAAGTCAATAACAGCAGATAGTACTTTATTTTTATCTAAAAGGCCTGTCCAGTTAAATGGTTGATCCGTGGCTCCTGCAGCCGCTTTACCAAGTTCGGTATTTAAATGTGTTTTTATCCATTTGCGTGATTTACCATTATATTTATTGTATAATGTGTCAAATTCCAATACCATTTCCATACCCGCCTCTTTTTCTAAACTCCTTCGCGTATTCGGACTTGATATTTCATATAAGGGGTCGGTTGCCAATAATGCCAAACTTAAAGGTGTGGCCCTAAAATCACTATTTGCGTAAGACCACCCTTCTGGTAACCATGAAACACGTGTTTCTTTAATTCCACTTTCAACGCCACATTTAATATTCGGTAAATCATTATAACGTCTTTGATTCGAATTAATTACTGCTTCTATTTGATCCCAGGATACGGGTTGTGCTTCACGAGCCGTATTCTGTATATTAATCATTCTATTTAAAATAGCTGTTGTCATGTTTATGTGCTTTTATATTCAATTATTTTGATGAACTAGACATTTTATTAATTATTTTTTCACGGTCTGCCAATTCCTTTCTGTTCATATTCACAAAATTCATAAATTTTTCCAAAGCATTAAATGCTTTTTGTGGTATTTTACTTACATCAAAAAATATACCATTTGTGTTTTCTGAATAAGCAACATTTTCTTGTTTAAGAATTCTAACAATATCTCCATATTCAGAAGCATGTAACTTTTTTAAGGTGTCTAAGAATTGTTTGCGTTTCTCATATTCCTTGGATTCCATTACATTAAATTAAGAATAATTTAAAATTTAAAATCCGCATAAACTCATCTTTATTATTGTTGGCTTTCTTTAGACCGGGATACAAATAATCCAACTGAACTTATATACGGATCGTTTGTTTGAAATCGGGAACGTAAAACTTTAACAACGACATTGTCATCTGGGTTTAAATTATCAAATTCTGTATTACCAAGATGTAAATCCCTGGGGAGTAAAATTCGCATGGCTTCATCAAATACAGCATAAGCCCCCATTTTATTAACTCTAATTACACGGCATGTAAGTTGTGTTTCTGTTTCGGGGTGGAAAACTTTACATTTGAGTTTTATATAAAACATATAATTGCCAGTGAAACGACCGTTTTCTGCTCCTCCCATACCACGATGAAGTATTTCCAGAGAATTATGTTTAATATAACCTGAAGAGATACATTTACCCTCAAGTTTGGCTTTTATCCTATCAAGTAATAGATCATTAATGGCATTTACATTATCCTTGACAGACAATTCGGTTGGAGTAAGTATGACACGTTCTTCAAGAAATACTGTTTTATACATTTTGCTCTATTTATTTGGGATAAAGCTATTTCATTTTTTTGGCGCGTTTATATGATTTTTTTGACTTTTATATATTTAGGCCTATGGGCATTTAAAGCGGGCGCTTTTAGCCTACGTTTTGTATTACCCATAGGTAACTTACCACCCGAATAAAATGACCGGTGGTATAAATGAGTGTTTTTGACCTTTTCAGCCCGAAAAATAGAAACTATGCCCCATAAGAATTAACCCAACCCGCTGCTGCTGGCGTTGTTGAAACTATAGTAAAAATTCTACCATTGCTTTTCAAAGTAAATGACAAAATCGGTATATTTATTTTTGTGGTCCACTCTTGAAAAGGCAACTTAGCACCATATGTCTGTATAAACGTAAAATCGGGGCTATTTAATGTTAAAGTATCAATACGATTAATCGGGCTATCAAAATTTACACCATTACAATCTAATACAACGGTAAATTCTAATCCGGGATATTTTGACGCAATCTTTGTATCATAAACTAAGTTAAATGTAATAGCACCAGCGTTAGTAGATCCTTTTGAGTTTACTAATATCAACATTAATCTCAGGATTGTTTACCGGGTCAATCGTTAAAGGAAAATTAGCAAACCCAATATTATTTTCTGGTAATAGCCTAAAATGCTGAATATTGCTATTGCGTTGAGCAAACAGGCGCTGTACAGACATTCTGTTCTATGTATATATTTTAAAACATGAGGATTCTGCTATGGAATTTAATAACAAAAACGTTCGTTTATAATCCGTACCAGTCTAAAATCCGCACAGGTATAAAAGTACCAGTCGGTAACAAATTTTGTTACCTTGTAGGGTAACAAAATTTGTTCGACCTCTGCTATGAAAGTACCGACAAATAATAAACAATCATTTAGACCGGTGCAGATTTTAAATCCTTTTAACAATAATTCGCTTGTGAATTATTGTTACTGACTAGTATAAAAACCATGGGTCTAAAACTCATGATTATACCCTTCCTATTAATCCTGCCCTGTTTGCTTCTACGGCAGTTAAGAACCAGCGTTTTCTAGAGCCTTTAGCCGGTTTTACACTCATAATATCCATTAATCTCAAAAGCACTTCCATATATAGACATATATGACTATGATTAAAATCATATATACTATTAAATATTTGTTTTTCCTGTCTTTCTTGTCTAGCCTCTTTTCCTTTTTTCTTTTCTTCAACAATTCTGGGCGCATCCTCTAACATTAATGGTGCCAATTTGGGAAATTCTCTTTTAATCATGGACTGAATATCACGAACTCTTCCCTGGTGTCCACCCAGATCACTTGCTATAGCACATTCTGCTCCAACACTACCAGTTCGTTTTGTCGTTTTTAATTTATCAAGCGTTTTAAAAACCATTTTTCCACCTTTTCCAGGAACAATAAATCCTATTAATGCTCCTGTATCATTAGCAATATCAATCGGTGCACCAATTCTTTCAGAAATTATTTTTTCAATATTTGAAGCACATGTTGAAACAACACCATCTTTATTACACATAAATTCAATATTAAAACTGGCAGGTTCAGTCGTTGTAGATTCTATATGTACAAAACCTCTTAATTTACCAATATTAAATATGTCGGCTTTAAAACTTTTCTCAAGAGTATACCACAAATTAGTTGTTTTGGGTTCTTCTTCTTTAATTAAATTAATAAGAATTTCTTTTCTTTCTGAACGATTCCAAATAAAATCGCACCAATATTGGATAGCAACAGTTCGTATTTCTGGAATATCGTGAAAATGCCATAGCAACCAGTTCCAGGAATCAATCTGAGAACGTGAAAAGGGCAAATTCGCACTATTTAGACTACTAATTAATTTTGTTTTAGGTTTTTCTAAAATATCATCAACTGCTTTTACCCACATATTAAATACATCAAGTTTGCTAATTTCATTAATTTCTTCAATGGTCTCTTTATTTGTTTCTAATATTGCGTTTTTAGTGTCTTCTGTAATATCTTCGTTGATAATCTGACCTCTACGTAATTTAAATTCTGTTCTTGGAAGAAAGTCGTACGGTTTTGAATATCTGTATGCAATCGGTATATCTTTACTACGAATTCCCAATGGTTGAAATAGAACATATCCATTCTTCATAATTAAATTTCCGTTGAGCCCATCTTCACGCTTAATTATAAAAGTAGAAGATGTAAGTATTTCAATTAGCGCAGTTGTACGAATTTCCCAAGGAAGATCTCCATATACGTCTGTTAATATTTGATCTAATGGCCACGCAATTTCTTTAGAAAATAAATTTTTAAGAATATCCTCTTTTTGTTTTAGTCTGCGTCTAGCATCGCTATATGTATATGTTTTTGTATTTTTATCTTTCATTTCTGTAATTTCTGAATTACAAGAAAAAAGGCAATTTTCCATATAATCACAATTACTTGTATAATTAGTTACACCGCTAACAATAGATTTGGGCATCTTTTTCTCTTTAACTTCATTAAAATCATAACGTTCTATAACATTACCTTCTACATCTTCAACTTTCCTAGGTTTTGCTCCACGTACAATTAAACCAGAAATATTGATATTGCAATCCATTGCTCCAATTTTAATTTCGCGCTGTACAATACCTATTGCTCTTGCTTTTGTAGCAGATAGTCTATACGCATGTAGATCGGGTGTTTCGTATTCTCCTAACCCCACGGCATATTCATAAATAGTACAATTTCTTTTTTCTTCGTTTTCCAGAGAAGAATGACTACAAAACCGAATTCCACGTCCAATAATTTGTTCCAAACGATTTAAGTGATACCATGGGTCTAAAATGTGGATCGCGCGAATACATTTTAGGTCAAGACCTTCTTGTGTTATTTGCGAACCAAGAATCGCTTTAACTACACCACCCTCAGGGGCAATTTTATTTTCTTTATCCCAAATTGTTGCGTATGTTAATGTTTCATTTAAATTTGGTGTCAGATCTTTTGATCCGGTTAGTAATACATAACACGCCGGTACAAATTTATGTTTTTGACCTTCATGGGCGTTTTCTCTTTTTTCGCAAAATGCACAACGTCGTGGGATACGTTCGGAACTTAATAACAAAGGGGCGCTACCTTTTGAATTAAAAACCCGTGTCCAACCCATATGTTCCATGGCAATAGCCAAAGGCAGAATACCGGCTTTCACATATCTGCTATATACAAAACTAATACCACGCGATTTCTCTAATTTTCCTAAAATAGTGGCCATTTTGGGACTATAAATATAAAAATTTTCCCCTACAAGACTATCTATTGTTTTCATATTATCTTCTTGGGCATTCCATTCAAATGCGCGATATTCTTCGCCATTTTTTGATACAACCATTTTGTGTTTAAAATAAGAATCCCAACCTGCATGCCCGTATTTTCCATTAGGATACACTATATTTGATACATCTAAATGTACCCACGTATCGCCTTTGAAATCTTCTGGATCACCTTTTCGCAGAATATTCAGCAATAATGCATGTATAGGCGAAGCATCTTCTGGTTCCAATTTAATAATAGGAAGAGCGCCAAGAATGGCTTTTTCATCAACTGACAATTGGATTGGTTTTTCTGTTTCCCCAATTCTTTGTATAGTTGGCCATTCAACAGGTTTCAATCCATAGGGTCTTAATCGTAAAGGAAAAGTAAATGGATTTTCACCCCTCATGTGAGAAATATATCTTTGCGAATACATTCGTAATACTTCTGAACCATCCTTTTTTAATGTACCATCCCTTTTAAAAATATCTCCCACAAGGCGTTTCGGATTATTATCTTTAATATCATTAATTATAAGTAAATTAAGAAGATGTGTTATTTCACTGGCTTTATTATACATAGGGGTTGCAGACATTAATAATAGTTTTAACCCATCGGCATATTGTGCGATTCTTTTTATTAACGGTGTTAATTTTTTACCACCATTTATATCGTCTTTTTTTCCAGGTAAATTGTCATTTTCTTCATCGTTGCCATCATCATCTTCGTCCTTATTATTAATATCTCCTTCTAGCACTGTTTCTTGCGTAGTTGATGCATCACGTAAATTATGAGCCTCATCTATTATAATAAGTTTATCACTAAACAATTTTTTTATCATCATGTTTTCAGCAGCAATTTTTTCTTCTCCCTCTAAATGACTGGGTATCCTACGCAAATGATCAAGAATCCAATTTGCAAATCGTAAATATCCAAAACGAAAATACCTTTCGCGCAAAATTTTTTCTACCGAATCGGCAATTTCTTCAGCATCAATAGTACGCCCTTTAACATCTTTTTTGTATATATCTTGTAATGCTAAATCTGGGTATGTCATTCCTGTACATTGGTTTGATATCCATTTTCCATTTACTTTTTTAATTTTACTAGAATCAAACATGGTTCGGCGAAATGCGCCTGATATTGCCTTTGGAACAACAATAAATACTTTTGAGTGTGGATATGTTCGTAAGTATTCTTCGGCAACACGAATTGCAGAGCATGTTTTACCAACACCTACACCATGATATAATAATAAACCATTGTAAGGAGTAGTCGGATTTAAAAATCGTGACACAAGTCTTTGTATAGGTGAAATTTCAAAAACCGATTCAACTTTTTCATTGCATGGGTCTGTTCCTTGTAATGCAGCAATTGCAGCGGCTCTG
>Ga0209617_10000071_pt1 | contig 35438 bp, 32 predicted proteins | sample LakEriepJuly2011_2_FD_187459 | JGI IMG/M metagenome (GOLD analysis project Ga0209617, IMG submission 187459) | Freshwater microbial communities from dead zone in Lake Erie, Canada - CCB epilimnion July 2011 (SPAdes) (version 2) | ecosystem: Environmental > Aquatic > Freshwater > Lentic >...
AAGTATCCATTTTTGTCAATCGAGCCCGCGATCGGCAGAGTGGCCGAGGCCGGCCCAACTGTCAGTGCGACCGTGCCGGTGAGTTTCTGATTCACCAGATCCAGACCGGTAACCGATACTGAATAAGCGATGCCCTTGGAGGTTGAGCTTTGTGGGTTGAGATTAATTGGATCGGGGTTGTTTTCTACTACCGACCAGTTGTCCAAGCCCAACGTGGTGTTGTTTTTGGGCCAGTTTTTTTTACCTGTAACAACTGCTCCCACAGCCACGTAGGGGGTCACGCTAAGTTCACTATCGTAAACATACGGTAGCAGAACCCGACCCGTAAGGAGCTCCTCAACTCGATACGTATCTCTTTGCAGAAGTGCATCGTGCTGAATCGAAATTCGACAGTCTGGAGAGTTGATATAGTTGTCGTCTAAACCATTATGGTTCCCAGGAGAGTAGTCGTTCCCAACCGAGATATATTGGTAGGAATATTGCGAAAAGCGTTGATACACTTTTAGGTATAATCTCCGTGCCCTTGATGGCGAGAATGGTAGCCCAATAACTCCAATCCCAGCCTTCGCACGGTCTACAGTTACCCCAGCGGGGGCTACAGTCGGAAGATGAACCTCAGCGGAAATAGTCCAGTTCGCTGCAGACGGGACTTTTGATGTGTTTTTTCCCCAAGCCCAAAAACGATCGTCCTCACTGTTGTTAAAAACACATCGCAGTTGGCCCGCGTACACATACTGATAGTTTGCCCTCGAGGAGTTGTACGGCTGCCATTTGGACGCACTCACCGTCGCCGATTCGAAATCGTCACCCCCTTCCCACGAAGCTGCAAGAAGCTTTGCCTGCAATGCAGCCAGTGCCAACATAACTATTCCAGCACACTTTAGGTTCCTTTTCATTGAATTAGACTCGACTCTTCGGATGGCGCTGTCAATGGCCCGAAGAGGACATGCTTTTCGCCATATTTCTAATTCTCGCGGATGAGTTGTTGGCAGCGATTCGTCCCAGTGCATCTTTCGATTCCTTCGACTCAGCAGCCTGTAGCCCCAGCAACGCCTCTTTCCTCTCTCCCGGATCCCGATCATTCATGGCCACCTGCTCCAGCTGGCCAATGGCCTCCGCAGCAAAAGAATCCCCCTCAACTGGTTGTCTCCCATACGCGCGGGCCCATGCCTTCAATGCCCTGAGCTGAACTTCTGGCTGGGTCTCCTTTCGGTAATCATTCTGTATCTCGCTGCATTTTGCATCGATCTGATTTCCCCATGCCTCGTACGCCAAGCACCTGAGACCAGAATCTGTTTCCTGCTTAAGCGAGCTTCTTACCTTTGCCGATTCCATCGTTTCGTTTCGCCAAGCCAATCCCTGATACGCCCCGGCTCTTACCTCCTCATTGGAATCTCCTAAAGCACCTGTCAGAACTCCGGCTGGAGCTGTGTCCCTCATTCCCAACATAGCCAGGGCGTTCTGCTTTTCCTCCACACCTATATTGGGATTCTTGAGATGCTCGGTGAAGAAACGAGAGGCTTGCTCCCAGGGCCTGCCCGCCAAGGCATCCACCAGATGCTCCCGCAGGACAGGACCCTGCGCTTGTCTCAGCAGTTCTTGGAGTTTTCCCGTGACGGACGGATTTCCCATTTGCCCCAAAACCAGCGCTGCCTCGGTGCTTTCCTCGATTGCTACCCCGTCCTTTGCGTAAGACATAAGGATCGATTCCGCCTCTGCAGTTTCCGTCCTACCCAAACCCCTCAACGCTGCTCTCCGAATTTCCTGATCCGGATCATTGAGGATGGCCCTTAGACAGGGCACGGCTTCCGACCCTCTGAATCCATAACCTTCAAGTAGCTGGAGGTAATTAGCCTTGCCCCGCGGCGCGGCATAAACCCGTGCGTTTTGAACTTCTTTCCAAGTCGGCCTAGGAACCGAATCAGACTGAAGCGCCGTACTCCACGCTTCTTCCAACGAGGTTTCTTGATGGATGGCAGAATTTGTCAACGCCCTTGGGGCATTTGCTGGTGTTTCCTGTGAGGCTTCCTTTGAACCACCACGCTGCACGAACCAAACCAGTCCCCCAGTGGAGAGAATGAAAAATCCAGCAAGGAAAATGTAGCGCCCGAAACGAGGGGTCAAAACTTCCGACTCTGACCGTAGGCACTCACAGAACTTTTCTTGGGCACCGCCTGATCGTCAGACTCACGATAGGTCAGGATCTCCTTAATCTTAGAAGTGCTCTTGGAGTTACCCGCAGCAGTCAGGCTCACCACCCCTTTCTTCACGATTCCAGAAATCTTTTGCTCAACGACATCGTATGGATTCTCATTTTCATCAAGAACTGCAAATTTTCCTGTTCCCGCAATTTTGCCTTTGCCATCCACTGTGGCAACGATGTCGGAAATCTTCCAATCTCCAGCACTGTCCCATTGACCATTCATATCTACATCCGGCAAATCCATAGCAAGATATGTTTTAGGCAGGGAAAGAGGAACGTTTCTACCAAGTAACCTAGCACTCCCCTTGAGGTTGACATATCCAGCCATCTGACCTGCATTAGGGTTTAAATCGAAGTTTGAAAATGTGTAGAGCAACGAGAGACGATCTAGCGTGACCTCGGCGACAGTTCCGCCCCCACTCATGGTCAGCTTTCCGTTCACCCGAACTACACTGCCCGCGACCTTAACATTCATGTTGGCTTTAATCGTTCCCGCCCAATCAATCGCTAAAGAGTTGACGCTTCCACTGATTGTATAATCTCCCTCCCCCGCCAAGGACCCGGTGGCTGCATTCATGGAAGAAGACCAGTCCAGACCCACAGTAAGCCCGTTGATGGTATCGTTATAGATGATATCTCCGTCGATCACGTAAATCGGTGCGTTGCCCGAACTTTCAAATTCACTTAAATCCAAACTTCCTGCAAAACATTGCGAAGCCGCGCAAAAAAGTAACAAAGGGGCTACAATTTTCATGGTATGTTTTTATCAGTCCAATGCCGTTTTGACAATTCCTTATTTTTCTTAATAAATGATCGCTCTTCATAGCTGGCCCACTACTCAAAACGCACGGATAGCATCTTAATTTCCTTCCTCGGAATTAAATAAAAGATACCGTCCGATCTGGGCCAGTGTTTAGAATGCCGATTTCGGATTGCTTTTGAGGGCGTTTAGCGTCGCCAGCTTCAACTTGGAACCCCGTAGTTACTTGCCGATCTGCATCAAAGTCCTCTTTTCATTGAATCACTTTCCCCTGACATTTTTTCAGTAAAACCTTTTATTTTACTGCGCTTGCATCTCCCTTTTTTCCGCCCCTGGCCATAGCTGCTGCCAACTTGGAAAGTTGGGGGGAAGTTGTTTCCTGGGCAATTTTTTCAAGCCCACTTCTACTTCCCGCAGTTCGGGCCATCGCCAAAGCCTGCAAGGCAGCCCGTTGCTCCCCCGGATCAGGATTTTGCAATGCTTCTGCAATTAGCCTCGGCACCGCCTCGGTATCAAATCTCCTACGATCCTCCTGGTTATCCGATCGCCCTACGGTCATTCCCCAAGCACGCTCTGCCCGCAAACGAGCCTCTGGATCTTGCTCCTGCTGGGAAGCCCTGGCCAATTGAGATGGCAGGGTATCCTGTTGTGCCCCAACCGCATCGTACACCTTCTGCCTCAACGCCGGATCCTGCTCGACAGATAACCGTCCCAACAGCATCTGCCCATATTGAGCCTCCCTCCTCATAGCCAGCCCCTCATAGGCTCCCGCCCGCACCTCATCATCCGGATTCGAAACGTAGGATGCCAAAAGCTGTGCAGGGGCATCCTGATGAAAGCCCAATCCCGCTAATGCACTTCCTTTTTGCGCTCCAGAAACCCCCGGGGAATTCAAATACCCCTGAAAAAAAAAGGCGGTTTGCTCATAGGGACGACCGGCCAACGCATCCATCAAGGCTCTCTGGACATCTTCCTTTTTGATTTCCCCGATTTTTTTCAATAGCAGGGCAGTCACTTTCGGATCCTGCATCCCACCCACAGCCAAAGCAGCTTGAGCCGCTTCCTCCGTAGAAACACCATCCTGAATGTACCCTAGGAGTATTTTTTTCGATTTTTCTCCTTCAATTGAACCTAACGCCCGCAGGGCGGCACAACGAACCTCCCAGTCCGCATTCCTTAAGAACTCCAGCAACCGGGGAATCCCATCTTCCCCGTAATGCATGGCATAGTCAGCCATCTCCTTAAAAAACTGGTTCTTTTTTCCCTGCCGATGAAAGGCATAGGCTGCCGCCGAATCTTCCTTCCCCTTATCCGGATATGCAGAATTCTCCTCACTCGATTTGAGGAACTTTTTAGCCTTTGCATCAACCCCGACACCATCCTTATCGCTAGATAAAAGAAACAACCCCCACCATCCCGCTCCTCCGAGGAGAAGCAGAACAATGAGGGCTGAGAAGTAAAACTTCCGATTCAGTCTTTAGAATTTTCGGGTCTGAGCGGCGGCAGAAACGGAATTAGCCTTATCTATCACGTCGGTATCGTTATGTTTAATAGTTACCTTCACTTTAGCATCCGCCCTGCTGTTCGAGGTGGTGGTCCAAGAATAGATGCCGCCTTTCTTGGTCCCACTAACTTTTTGGGCGACCGTGTCTACGGGAGCATCTTGTGGGCCAACCTCAATCGTTCCAGTGCCGCTCAATTTTCCTTTAGCTAACTCGTTAAAGGTGTACGAGGCCGACCAAACCCCCTGATCCTCAACAACAATATCTGTGAACTCTTGAGTAAAGTTGTCGTTGTATTTTGAATTCTTAATCAGCCGACCGCTCCTGTACCCCGTTACAGTGCCAGCCATCTGGCCAATAAAAGTGTAATCCTGAAGAAGATTCATGTATCCCTTGGAAGTAATCCAAGCCTTGTCTGCGATTTTTCCGCAAATAAGACATGCTTCGTCCGAATCTTTGTTGAGCTTGTGATTAAAGGTTACTTGGATCAGGGCCCCATAGCTTTTGATGACATAAAGCGAATTCGCATCAAAATAGGCATTCCATGGCTCCTCATAGTCATTATTGAAGAGGTGCATACTTCCTGTAGTCCGTACGTTGCCACTATTCACATTATCCATGGAGAAGGTAAGACCTTGCTCGACCTCAACCCCACCGCTCCCGCCAACAAATAAACTCGCCTGAGCTGTCCCATTGAGAGTGTAGATCGGAGCATCTGCAACGCCTGCGCCCCCCTCAGGAGATCCTTCCAGTTCGACCGTGATAGCAAAACAAGGAGCCACTACTCCCACAAATAGCGTCAAGAATATAAATAGATTTTTCATGTATTAATCATAGTTCGTCTATCGAATTCGTCCATTCTTTTTTATGACCCTACAGCATACTCCATCCATCCCTAAAAACATCTTGGTAATAAGCACCTTGTGGCAAGCTCGATAACGCAAAGCTCCTTCTAATCGCCTCAGTCCCTTCACCAAAGTTTTTGCCGTCTTACAAAAAAAGAATGAGACTACATAACCCGTCGTAAAGTGGTTCGGGTCAGATATCGATAGCCGTTTTGGGTGTTCGACTAGTCCACTGGACGCGACTATAAAGTACTCTGTGAATCATCTCCGGCGCGTTGTGGCCTTTGGGCTTCCTTTTCTCTGGCCTTATCGCTCCCGCTTCATGGCAGCAGTGCTTTTTGCACTCTTTTTCGGAATATCCAACGGCGCCTCTGCGCTTCTTCAGCCTCTTCACTTTCCATTGGGTCGTTCTCTGGCTCGGCCTTGCAACTTTTGCAATCTGGCGCCTTCTCCCCATGATGGGTCCTTGTGGATGTTCCTATATCAAGCTGATCGGAGCTTGGGGTTTTATTCACCTGGGCTCCCTAAGCTTTCATTTTTGGCGTTCAACGGAAAAGAAGAAAGTCGTTGGTCTGATGAATAAAGGGTGAATCCTAAAATGTTGGATGAGATCAAAAGATCTTCCGTGATTCGGTTTTTTATTCCTGCCCTCTGCGTTCTTTGGGCAGGTTGGATCTGTTATGTCAGTGGTATGCGTGGCTTTTTTGCCATGGACCAATCCATTGTTTTCGACGGAGGGTGGAGAGTCCTGCAAGGCCAGATTCCTTATAAAGATTTTGTCATTCCTTTTGGACCCATTTCCATGTGGCTTCAAGCTCTGGGCTTTCAGATTCTGGGCGTCAATTATACCACCTATGTTCTCACTGCGTCCCTGCTGAACGCAGTGGGAGCCATCCTAGCCTATGCGACGTTTCGGATGCTAGCCCCCGAAAAACTTTGGCCTGCTCTGACAGCGGGTCTGGTGACCGGATCTTGGTTGTATGCTCCCATGGGAACTCCCTACCTCGAACAAACTGCCTTTGTCGGAATATGGATTGCCATCGCTTCAGTGGTCAAAGGCACCCGCACGCAGACCCCTTTGAGCCGATCGATCTGGATGGCGGGAGCGGGTCTCGCCCTCTCCGCCTCCCTCCTTTCCAAAACAAATGCTGGAGGATTAGCCCTTCCGATCATTTTCTTACTGCCGGCATGCTTGCCTATCGGCACACAAAGAAAAATGATCGCAGATTGGTCAGCGTTGGCTCTGGGGTTGACGATCGGACTCGCCACGTTTGCTGTCTGGCTTTGGACGCAGTCCGACCCTTCTGCCTTTCAACGGATCGTTCTTGGGGCAGGTGGCCACGAAGGTCGCAAACGGATACTGGAGAACAAGGAGCTGCATTTTGTGCTCTGCTCCCTTTTTACCGGAAAGGGAAATGACCTCATTCGGATCGTTATCGTAGGTTGCTATCTCTTTCTAGCGCTGGGAATCGCCTTGGTCCTCACCGGCAAGGGGGACGCAAAAGAAAACCTCTCCCGAATTCGTTCTGCGAGCATCTTAGGAACTCTTTGGGTCAGCTATGGCCAGCTTTTTGGCATCACCTCGAACAATAACGGCATCAATGAACAACCCTTCATCGGCCTGGTCCTTACCTGCGCTCTTCTTGTGGCTTCCGAACTCGCGGCTTTTCGGTTCAGGATCAACTTTTGTGAATCCCTCCAATCCTTTCGACAAAAGTCTTGGAAATTGATTCTCGCGGTGACGCTCGGCCTGACCTCTTTTTTCTACCTCAAAGGAATCCGGGGCATGGGAAATTTCGACTTCGCCCTAGGAGCCGGACTTGCGTGGGGATCCTTTCTCTTGATCACACGGTGTCCTTCCCCAAGCTCTCCTTCTCCTCGCCGATTGGCATGGATGGGCGCAGGAGTGGCCGTACTGGTCTTCGCAATCGGCACCTGGGGCTCCTACTTCCGCCAAGCGCAGGACTTTTTCAATTTTCACACGCGCTATGTTCGGGGAGAAGGCATTCCAAAGCTACAGGGACTGGCTTGGGCTGATGGAGTCAACACCGATGCCCTCCCCATGTATCCCACCTGGGCTGAAATGGTGGAAATCTGGGAGCTGCTGGACAAATCCCCGGGAGGTTTCCACCTTTTGGGAAACTATACCTTTCTCTACGCCCTCACCGGACGCCCAAATGTGGGCCCCATTTCTTATTTTTTTAAGGGACTCACCCTTCCTTCGCGATATGACCCCCAACTCGACAGCAATTTCGCATCGCGGGTGAATCATCAAGACATTACCTACTTCGTGCTGGAAGATCCCGCCGATCGCAATGGCCTGCTGAATGAATTTCCCCTCGTCCGAAAAGTTCTGGATACCCGATACCGTTTTCTGAAACAAATCGGCATCTTCCACGTCTACCGCCGGCTCGAGCCTGAAGTCGCAGCTGGCCGATAGAGATAAATCCGCTCCGGCTTTCCTTCCCCATCTCCCCAGGGCCAGAAGAAATCCCCTTTCACGGAAATCGGCAGGGGAACTCCTTTTTCCATAGGCCACGCTCTTTCTAACCGCTCGTTCTCCCGGGCACTTTCACGAACTAGGATCCATGAACGCCTAAGAGTATCCTTATTTATGCTGGCCAGATTCATTTTGACCCCAGGATTTTCAGGCAGGTAATGACTAATATACCAACAAGTCCCAGGTGAAACACCCCCCAGAAGATAAACCAAACCGGGACAATCCGTGATGCCGACAATCGGATCCCCCTCTTGGAATCCCAAGCGTTTCATTTCTCCATAGATTTTCTCAAGAAAGTCAGCCGAAGATGGGAATGTCCACATGCGGCCCTGTTCCGGCCCCACGCGGAGGGGGGTAAGATTCTGGGCCCATACCGTGCCGACTCGGTAGGTATTCATCGTACTCGTCAAAGCCCGCGCTGATTGAATCACTCCTAGGGTAAAAACCGCCGCCATGGCGCACCAAACCGGAAGGCCACACCTCATCCCCTGCCCTAAAAATATCCATCCAATTGCCACAAAAAAGACCAGCCCGTGCCCGAAGTAGTCGGTGATTCCTGTGGCGGTACCGATTCCGTTCAAGAGAGGCAAAAGACCAAGCATCCAAACGACTCTCCTTCCATTGCTTATCGGCTCCTCCGGTATGGGGTCGCCTCCTTCTTTCCGAAAGGAACGTCCCATCAGAAAAACTCCGGTCAACCAAACCAGAGTAATCATCATCCCTTTCGAAAAGGTGGTAAGCCCTCCGAATAAGTAGCCCCGCCAAACCGCCAGCGCCAATCCAACGAGAAAACTTACTCCAGCAACCTGGCTAACTTTCGGTTTTTGTCGTCGAGCAAGAAAAAGAATCCCCCAAACCCCTCCATAAAGAACCAATATCCAAGGATAAGCACGAAGAACCTGCCATGAGCCCTTCAAAAACCCAACCGCATAGTGGCCCAGAAGCCCGGAATGACTGCCAGTTCCCATTTGGGCAAAACCAGCCTTCACCGTTTCCATCACGCCAAGCGGGGTCGCATAAAAAAGAAAGAGCAGAAAAAAAAGAAGCCCCCATCCAAGCCCACATAGAAAAACTTTCCCGCCTTCCTTTCGCCCAAATCGGCGAAAAACCATGATCCCGACTAAGAGGATATATCCCGGCAAGGCGAGCCACTTACCTAGAAAAATTCCGATTGAACCCAAGGCACAAAGAATCGTCCAACCGGCAGATCTGTCCGGACGATCCAGCGATTCCGACCAAAGCCACCCAGAGGCGAATAGAAGTGCTCCGAAAAGAACCACCCAGTCATATCCGGGAGTTCGGATGCCCACCGCATACCGGGTTAAGGCTGCAATTCCAATCGAAGGAAAAACAATGAATCGATGCCGGTACAAGGTATCTCGCGCCCCTAGCCGCGGGCCTGCTTGGATAAGAAAGAAGGAAAAAATCCCTGCAGCCAGAAGAATCATGCCCATCGCGGCAATCCGCAACGGCGCGACATGCCCGGTGATCGCCCAAAGTGGATGCAAAAAGAATCCGAAGAAAATCCCATACCCAGGAGAGGCCCACGGATTGGCAGCGCAGATCACCCATGAGGCCTCGTCGGTTCCCTCCAAACATCGATGGGCAGAAGCTGCCAGCACGCCAAAGGCCGAAAGAAGTCCGATCCAGAGAGCACTCCCTACAAAAAAACGAAAACCCGTCTCGATCTTAGTTTTGGAGAAATGCGCCCGGTTCAAATAACTCAAGATGCACTGATTTAAAGCGAAACAGGGAAAAGGTCGAAGGCAAAACAGACGATTCTCGCCTGCCCGAGACAAAGGCTCCAAAGTAATATTATGGTCAGCTTTAAGGAATCCAACGCTCCCTCAGGCTTTCCCTGCACTTTTTTTTCTCAAAGGGTTCCCCATGTTTAAACTCCTTCGCTCCTGGCTCTCCTCTTCCCCCCGCCTCCTGGTGCCCGACAAAAGAATCTCCCTGCCCCAGGTCACTCTCCTGATCTACAATCCTGAAAAGGATCCCGACCTCTCCGCCAAAGTCATCAATCATGCCTGCTCAGGCATCGACTTCGGCGCCATCCGTCATTTGACTGGCGCCCGCCCCTCCATCAGGCATCCAGGGGAATTCATCCAGGTTCCACCCGCCAACGTGAACCAGGGACAACGTTTCCAGGCCTTGGAGTTAAACAAATACTTTTCCACCCCGTTCATGATGCATATCGAGGTCGACGGCTTTCCTGTGAACTTTCATCTCTGGGATCCGAAGTTTTTGGAATATGATTACGTCGGTGCCCCTTGGCAAGAACGCGGACTGGGCACAGGGGCCAACCGGGTGGGGAACGGCGGCTGCAGCCTCCAGTCGAAAAAGTTCCGCAACTTCGTCGATGCCCATGCCCACCTTTATCGTGAAGGCACTCTCTCGGACGTTTTCTTCTGTCAGGAGCTCTACCCCCAGTCCGCCTCCGCCGGCATCCATTTTCCTCCTTTGGATGTAGCCCTGCGGTTTTCCATGGAAAACCGAATTCCCGAATTTCCCCGATGGAAACCCTCGGAAAGTTTCGCCTTCCACGGACGATTCCCCTATTTCCGAAACTACCTCGCGCCATTTGGCATCCAAGCGAACCGCTAGCGACTAGCTCAAAAATTTTTCCCGGAAGATAGTCATGACGCGGCGCGCATCCGCCCAAGATTCATATCCTGTTCCCCAAACATCACCAGGCTCAAACTTCTTCAAACGTTGACGCAGCTCCTCTGCATTCGAATAGGTCAGCCCGCGGTTGCCTAGCATTTCCAAATGCGCCCGCTCCCTCGAGCCACCGAACGTGATCACCGGCTTGCCGAGGACCGCAAACTCCCCCACCGCCAATCCAAAGGTCTCTCCGTGCCAGCGGGCATGCAACAGGGCGTCGCAGGTCGCGAGAAATCTCGCCTTCTCCAGCGGATCCACCGTGGCCGTGAGATAGTGAACGTTGGCTAGCTTTTCCGTGCCACGGAGCGGGTCGGTATTGAGAAAAACAAAGTGATCTTCGGAATGAAGGCGGGCGTGATCCGTCACAACTTTTCGTGCAAAGGGGATGTTGAATGTGTCCCACCCGCCGTGCCTGCCAAACACCTTCGCCTGAATCGGAATCCCCAGCTTTTTTCGCAGATTCTCCTCCGACTCGAACTTGGGAACGTAAAAAGGGACAAAGGAGTCGGCTCGCCCGGTCATCACCTCCGACATCCAAGGCGACAAATAGGCATAGGCGTCCCCATGGAACTCGTCGGAAAGAAATTGAGCGTGCACACAATTTTTAACACCAGGCACAAGAAAAGCGTCGTACGCACCCGGTTTGGTCAGATAGAGGACTTCGACTCCCTCCTTGGATAGTCTACGACCGAGGTCCCATTTGCTCCGGTAAAGGATCAAAGAAAATTCTTCCTGCCATCTTCTCAGCAACGGGTTGGCCTCGAATTCCGGCCGATCCGGAAGGCAAAGAACTGATCCGTTGCCCAGAATGGAGCGGTTGAATCTTGCATAATCCAGCATGGCCCCTTCCGAACCGCGTTCTGTTAAAAGGTGGCTGTGAAAAGCGACTTTCATCGTTTAACAAGCCGGTAAAACTCCATGCGGTCATAAATAATTTCCAGCTGATAACCGCACAGCCTCAATCTACTTTCCCAGATCCAGCGCCGACTTGGGTTCCAAATTCCGAGAATCGCCGGACGAATCCATCGTTTTCGAATGGCACGACAAACTCCCGATGCTTCCCGAACCCCCCTTGTGGTGATCCCGGTTGGATTTATGGATACGGATGGATCGGCCCAAAATGTTACCCTGCCACGATGAAGCCTCGTATCCGGACGGTTTTTTTGAAAAGAATCGAACGGTGCTTGCCGATGTTCCCAAGCTTCCACCTTCCAAACGCCAGATTGGATCCTCTCCTCCAACCATAACCCCAGACTGCCTACCCGCCCATCCCCGGCCTGCAGTTCGACCCAGAGCCCGGGAGGGATCTTGGCAAGAATCCGCTTTTGAAAAATCTGGAAAAAACCCTGTTTCGTGAAGCCATCGGTTTCTAGCTCCCAGCGCCGCTCAAACCCAGCTCTGCGCTTGAGATGCCATATTTCACATCCCGAAGGAAGGCGCCGATACAACCAAGCTCTCAGATTCCTCCACCAGGCTTTTGCAGAATCATGCTCCTCTGCGAGGATCTTCATAGGGTCGCTGAAGAAAATCCCCGCCGCGGGGGTGGCGGGCCGCTTCTGGAGCCGTCTTCGTGCACTCGATCCCGCTTCACGAGACGCCATTTGGTCCACTTCCAAAACCAGCGTCGCCGGGCGACGGGTATTTCGACCCTCTCAATTTCACGCACCAGAAACTCGAGCAGCTTGTCATGGGAATAGATCTCTGGAACGCGATTGTTGGGGAAGGGGGGCTCAGACAGCATTTTCATATATTCTTGGGGTGTGTTTTCCAAATGCAGAATGTAATCACAGCACTCCCCGAAATTTCGGAACTTACGCGTATGGATGAAGGCTTTTGGATTGAACCACTGCAGGGCATGATCGTCGCCCCAGTAGATCGGCACCGTGTGGGCTTCAAAGGCATCGGTGAACTTTTCTGTGGTCCATCCCGGCGTCATCCGATTCTCAAAAGCGATGTGGAATCGGCACCGGCGAAGCACCTGGAGTTTGGCCTCTCCCGCCACGCCGGGAATTTCAAAGCCGGTGTTGCCTTCTGCCCGCCCGAACGCATCCACTTTCTTCCGCCGGTTCAAGGTGTGGAAAAAGCGGGTTCGGGACGCCACCGTCCGGTCCGCGTACTTGTGGAGATAAGAACAAAAGCCGCGCGGTTCGCGCAGGATTTTTTCCGGGTCAAAGTCCGGCGGTCGCACCAGGTCCTCCCCTCGCCGGTAAGCCGCGAAGTACGGGAAGTAATAGGCTCTGGGATGGTCGCAGAAGGCGGAGGTGACCGCCGCGTCGCAATTTTTCCAGTCCGGCAGGTATCGCTCCTGCGTCACAAAGATTTTTTTGCACGAATAAAGACGGTTGCGCTGGCCATAATGGTTGAAGATCAGCACCTCCGGGTCATCTGTGATTCGGACGTCATAATGCTGTGCCAAAAGGTTGTGCAAAAAATTGTCCGTCTTGCGCCCTCGACCCAGCGCATCGGCAAAGTCAAGGTACAGCGGCTCCTTATCTACCCTTCTCATAGAGCCACGTTATCAGCCCTCTTTTCTCTGTCATCCGCCTTCTGGCTTTTGCCCCGCTTTGAGCCCCCTACCCCCCCCGCCTCCAATCTTTCTTCTTTTCTCTTTTTCCCTTACTCTCAGACACATGCGTCTTCCTCGACTGAATTCCCTCACCGGTCTGCGCTGGTGGCGCCATGCCTCACCACGGGATAACTCGGCGGAGACGATTCTCCGACAGGAGGCCGAAATTACACGCCGCTTGCGTTCTCCCGAGCCCTGCGCCATCGGTAAAATTGGCACCACCGAACTTTTGGGGCTGGAATTCTTCACCCGCTGGATCCGTCCTCCCTGGCCCCCCTCAGCCAGCTGGCGCCGGCCGGCGCAGAGGTTGTACGAATGTTCCGGCCTGTTCCCGGTCCGGCGGGACATCTTTTTTAGCTGGGCCCGCCTCTACCGCGAGGCCTTGGCCTCCTTGGACATCGCGGCCCTCTGGCAACCAGGAAAGCAATATGAGGCGGTGCTGGAAAAGTTTCTTTTGAGAAAATATAATCCCTCCTGCTCCACGGCGGGTATTTCCTTTGTCCGGATGTTGGTCCCCAGGGCCGGTTGGATCGATGACCTGACCCCTTTGCGCTGGCTGGTCATTCATCCTTTCGCAGAAACCATTCGCGCCCAACTTCCCCATTTGGCCAAGATCGGAGTCTACTCGGAATCCACCCACCGCGACCTAGGCCAACGGGCCCTTGACACCCGCATCTTTCCCTGTCCCCAGTTTGCCTACATGGTTCCCCCGCGCCATCGGGATTGGTTTGAGGCGCTGGAGGAAATGAAACGGGCGATGGAGAAACAACACGCGGACTTTGACCTTGTTTTGGTGGGAGCGGGCGCTTGGTCCCTCCCCTTGGTGGCCCACGCCAAGAAATTGGGCAAAAAGGGACTCCATCTGGGGGGCGCGCTGCAGCTTCTGTTCGGAATCAAAGGCGGCCGTTACGACCGTTGGGGGGTTTACAATCAGGCCTGGAGACGCCCCCTGAACGAGGAAGTCCCGTCCAATTTCCTTCAAATGGAGAAAGGCGCCTATTGGTAGGCTTGCCTTGCGCTTCGGGGTCTGGCGGAAAAAACCCGGGCCTTTGGGGAAAAACCCTCGCCCGCAGGTGACTTCGGGTGTTTCCCAAGCGGCTCAATCCACATTTTGCCAGCCGTAAAAGGACGCCAGGGGCCGGATCCGCTCGTTGCAACGGCGGATGGTTTCGGGGGCCAGCTTCCTCGCGTGGTCCCCGGGGAGAATCTGCCGGCGGTGGCTCATCACATCCTCACTAGAAACCGTGAAATCGTCGGCCGAAAATACCTTGGCCCTCCGAGAAGTAAGGCCAAGGAACGAGGTGACTTGGGCATTGGCGATGGCAGGTTGGGTGACCATGGTTTCATAGCTGAGATGGAGAAAGCGATGCCCCAGATGGAAGTAGGCCCGGTAGGCCTCCAATCGCCTCATCATGGTTTCCAGCAATTCGCTTTCCAGCACAAATTGGTCGATCGATTTGTTTTCCAGGGATCTGCGCTGCTCCAGCACATCCGGGCTAGAAACCACATGGCTGTATTTCAGCGAAAAGTAATAGGAGGTGACCATGTCCCGCGGATCCCGGGTCACCAGCAAAACCTTGGTTTCTCCCAGCCAGTCGGGATGGATAGGTTGCCGGATCGCCTTGTGAAAAACTCCTTGGGCCGAGAAGATGCGTCGGCAGGTTGTCTCCTCCTCAAAGGGATTTGACTGCGGTGTGCCGAGGCGGATCAGATAATGCTCAAAATCGGCCACCGCATACCCTGCCTTTTTATGAAGGGGGGCCAGCCTCTCGGACAGGAAGGAGGAGCCTGCCTTGTGCAGGGTGAAAAGGGCCACACTGGGACGGCCGATTTTGGGGCGAAAGGAGCCGTCCAACAGGCGCTCTTCCACGATTGGTTCTTCCACAATTGGTTTCACCCCCTGCAGGCGATGCAGGATATTTTTTAGTATTTTGCCGGACATGTTTTGAGCTTTTCGGTCGCTTGGGGCTGACTCCAGGATACAAGTTCTACCTTTCCGGCTTGCCGGTAGCCACCCCTTTTCATTCTAGGTAGTCTTTCTGGCTGTCCCGTTCCCTCCGCTCTTCCCTGGGTGGGAAACTATGCAGGTCTCGTTCCCGGCAACCAGTCCATACGGGTTTTTCTGTTCGAAATTTTCTCTCCTTGATGGGATAGTGAATAGGTTGACCTTACCCAAGGATCCGCCCTCTCGATCTCGCAGGTTATCCCCACGTAACCATGCACGGAACGCATTGCCGGGCATTTTGACGCTCGGAGCGGGAGCTTGGTCTCTTCCTCTGGTGGCCCACGCAAAAAAACTGGGCACAAAAGGAATTCATTTGGGCGGCTCGCTGCAACTTCTTTTTGGGATCAAAGGGGGCCGTTTCGATAGTAATCAGATTTATAATGAGTCGTGGACTCGCCCCCTTCCCAGCGAAGTCCCGGCCAACTTTAAAAAGATGGAGCAGGGAGCGTGCTGGTGAATCCATCCTCGATCTCGGTGGTCATCCCAGTTTACCAATCCGCAGAACGTCTTCCAGAGCACATCGAATCCTTGCGCCGCCTCCGGCCCATAGTCCATGAATTTATCTGGGTGATCACTGAGAGCCCAGATGGATCTCATGAAATCGCGCGACAAGCAGCCGAGGAGCTTGGGGGCCAAGTTTTGGATGTACCGCGTGGCCTCTATCAGGCCTGGAATTCCGGAATCGCCCGAGCTGCTGGGGATTTTATTTATATCGCCACGACTGGTGACACCATCACCCCTGAAGGTCTGAATGCCCTTTCCCATTGCCTTCAAAAGGCGGAGGCCAATGTGGTCTTTTCACCACCTAGAATTTCCCCAGCGACTGGAACTAATCTAAAACGCTCTCGCCATTGGCCGGTTTTTGCTTTTAGCAAATTTCTGGATCAGTTCGCCGGGCTTCGGATTCCCAAGGAAAAAGCGTTTTTGTTGCAGATTCTTTCCGGGGCAAGTGGATTGCTGGGTTCATGCGCCTCCTGCCTGTTTCGTGCTTCGTTATTAAAAGATCGCCCGTTCCCGACCGAATTCCACCATTATGGCGACACCGCGTGGACTTATCAGAATCTTGCCGATGTCAATCTAGCTTTCCATCCGGAACCAGTAGCCCACTTCCAGATTCATGATGCAGAGGCCCCTCGCATCGTGGACAAAAAACAGATTTATAATTTGATCGATCAGCTAGCGATCTATCTGCCGCTCCCGCTCACCCACACAACTCATTCCTACACCCTCGCATCTTTTCATATCGACCGCATCCGTGATCCCCACCCAAAGTTCGGTTGGTGGTGGATGCCAGATGCTTGGCAAGCAAGATGGAAAAGAAATAGTGCGAAAAGATCTTTAATCCAAGCTCTTGAACGATCCTAACAAACTTTTGCCGAACCAAGTACTGGCCATCGGAGAACTACTTCAGCATACCCCTGACATTCAATTCATCCTATCATAATCTAACAACACTCTTTCCTGATATCTACAACCCTTAAATCTCAAATCCCGCTGCCTTGCCGTCCTTATAAAACATTTTAACCGTATCCAAAGAATACTCCGAAAGATCATACCCTACGAGGCTCAGCTTTTTCAAAATGTCATTGGTTACTGTAATAATATGGCAACCGATCTCATCCGCTTGAAAAATGTTCAATAGCTCCCGTGGACTAGCCCAGATTAGCTCAGCATTGGGATTTGTTTTCATGGCCTTTAGCGAATCCACCATCAGAGGAAGCGGATCCTCCCCGGTATCTGCAATCCTTCCCGCAAAAATCGAGATATAACTGGCGACCGCCGGATCTAATGCCTCCACTGTACCCTTTACCTGTTGGAGGGTCATCAGGGCCGTCACGTTCAGCTTTACCTTTCGTGTCACTAGTTTTCGTATCAGCGGGTAAATCGGTTCCCTCCGCGTGTTAGTGATTGGCACCTTTACGTACACGTTATCCCCCCAACTGGCGATCTCCATCGCCTGACGCTCCATTTCCGTGAACTCGTCTGAAAAAACTTCGAAGGAAATGGGTTTTTGGCGGATTAGGCCAAGGATGTCCTTGGCAAAAGCCTTGTAATCCGAGATGCCTACCTTGCGCATCAACGTGGGGTTGGTGGTTAGACCCTGAACCCAGGACTTTCCCGCCATTTCCAGCATCCCCGCTTTCTCCGCACCGTCCGCAAATATTTTTACTTTTAGCTGCTCTACTTTTTTCATGTTTTGTCCTCCCTGCTTTCAATCCATGCCACCGCTTCTTTCAGGCTCTGGCATTGGAAATCCGGTTTCACTGGTTTCTTTTCATTATATCGGTAATCAATAAAGACTGTACGACATCCTGCTGCCTTTCCTGCCTCCACATCCCGCCATCGATCCCCCACCATATAACTACTTTTTAAATCTACCCCGTTCTCTCGGGCTGCCTGCTCCAACAAGCCCGATTTGGGCTTACGACAGTTACAGCTGTCCTTGTCGTCATGCCAACATGTATAAATGGCGTCCAAAGCCAGCTCGGCTACCAATCTTTCATGGATGACCTCCACCGCTTGCTTGGGCGTTTTTCCCCGGGCCACATCCGGTTGGTTGGTCACCACCAGATTCAGAAAGCCTTTTTGTCTTAGCCTTTCCAAGGCTTCTCTTACCCCGGGCAAAATTCGGAGCTTTTCCAAGCCCTCGGGCGGATAAGGCTTGCCCTCGTTCACGATCGCCTCGTTGATCACCCCGTCCCGATCCAAAAAGACGGCCCGTTTCAAAGGGTCGCCGACTCCCACTTGGTTGCATTCACTTTCAGCTTAGGATGGGAAACCAGCAGGTGCCAAATCACCGCTTGAAACGCCTCGGCATGCGGGGTGATAGTCTCAGGATTCACCGTCGGAACGATACAGCAGGCATCAGCCACCTTGGCCGTATACCCGCCATCGCGCCCCAAGATTCCAAGAATTTTAGCACCCACCGATTTGGCATGCTGCAGGGCTGACACCAGGTTTGGGCTGATATTTTTTTCCAAGCTGCCACCCCCTACGGACATCACAAAAATTGCGTCGTTTTTTCCCAACCGGCTGGTCTTCAGCCACTCGACAAAAATAGTCGCCCATCCCTCATCGTTGGTTCGGGCCGTCAGCTCGGAGACGTTGTCTGTGGGGGCGTAGGATTCAATTCCCGCTATTTTACGGAAGTCGTTGACCGCATGGGAACAATTAGCCGCACTCCCACCCACCCCCAAAAAAAATAACCTCCCACCTTTTGTCTTTGTCTCGGCCATCAACTCGGCCATTTTCTCGATTGCTAGGGTGTCAATTTTATCCAAAATGGCTTTCCCTTCCTGCAGGTGTAGTGCCGAATAATTCATAAGATCTGAGATCTTAAGAACTTTTCCGTTTCCGCCAAACCCTCTTTGGAGCCGATTTCATAAAATCTGTGAATAACCTCATGCCCGGCTAAATCCCCCCTCTGGGCCAGCGCTTGATACAGATCAGCCAAATCGAAAGAGTCGTTTGCTTCCGATCCCAAGAACGCCCTCTCCAAAAAAACCCCCAAACCATAATCAATATGCTCCATGGCGGAAGTCGGTTCTCTCTTGTTGTAGGCAATCAGCTTGCCATCGCTAGCTTCCACGTTGCTTCGGTCCCATCGACCCTGGTTTCTCAGGAAGGTCATCAATGCCGGCCTCCCAGAAGCCCTGAACGCTTCCTGAACCGGAAGAAAATCAATGGGTAAAAAAGAGTCTCCATAGAATACAAAAAACTCTTTTCCAAGTAGAGGCATGGCTTTTTTGAGCGCCCCGCCTGTTCCCAAAAGTTTTTCGCCGTCTAACGAGTATTTGACTTCAATTCCCCATCGCTCGCCGGAACCCACCTGTTCACGTATCATTTCGCTTAAATACCCTACGCACAACACAACACGGTCCACTTTTTGTCGCTGCAGCCAGTCCAGCTGATGAAAGACAAAAGGTTTTCCTGCAACCTCCACCAGTGCTTTGGGAATTTTTTCTGTAATGGGCCGAAGCCGGGTGGCCAATCCTCCAGCCAGAATGGCCACCGGAAGCATTAGTCGTTGAGGACGATCTTGGTCCCCTCAAAATCAAAGCGAAACCGCACCTCTTCCAGACCCGCCCGCGCCATGGCAAGCCGCAGCCTCTGTCGATCCTCTGCGTAGAACATTAGAAAGCCACCGCCGCCGGCCCCCACCAGCTTGCCTCCCGCCGCCCCATTTTTCATTCCCAACTCATACCACTCGTCGATCTTCGGATTGCTCATGCCTCCCGACCTCTTTTTTTTGTGCTCCCAATGTTCATGCATGATCTTTCCGAAAACTTCGCCGTCACCCTTCTCCAGCGCCTCTTGACTGCGAAGGCCCAGCTCCTTGACGTAATGCAGGTTTTTCAGCATCTCATTATCGTTCTTTTGGGTACGGACTTTCTGATCCTTCAGGATTCCACCGGCGCTTCGCGAAAATCCGGTAAAGAAAAGGAGAAGGTGGTCTTCAAGATCATGCAGCGTTTCCTGGGAAATTTTAAGAGGCTTAGCGGTTACACGGTTGTCCTTGTGAAAAGTAAAACAGGTCAGGCCCCCATAGGCCGCGATGTACTGATCCTGTTTGCCGATCGGTTCCTGCAACCGATCAATTTCCACATGGCAGGCCAGCTCCGCTAAATCCTGCGGTAAAATAAGTTTTCTTCGGTGGGCATACACCGCCTTGATCAGGGCCGTGGTAAAGCTACCAGACGAACCCAGCCCCGTTCCCGAGGGAATATCCGCCAGGGTAGTGATTTCCACCTGAGGCACTTCGAGTCCCTCCATCGTCAACACCTCCCGAATGATTGGATGCTTAATCTCCGGTATTTGCTCCACATGTTCGAGATTGGAATATTTCAGAAAGACCCCTCGTTTGAAGGGTCTCATAATCGTGACAAAAACATATTTGTCGATCGCGGCCGCCAGCAAAAAACCTTCGTGCTCTCTGTAATAGGAGGGCAAGTCCGTTCCGCCACCTCCTAGGCTGATTCTTAAGGGGCTACGGGCAATAATCATATTAAACTTTTACCATTTGAAATATCTCAAAATCCTAAGAACACCCATCTTCACTGGAGCACTATTAGCACTTTTATTATATTTAATTTCAGAAAGATGGTTCAAGTAATACCTATAAGCAAGAGCCAAAGTTTCAGAATTATTCTTAGTGGGCCACCAATTCAAATCTTTATTTATCTTAGATAAATTAAACTCAAAATTTTGTGTCAACATCCTAAATTGATATGGCCCCAAGGGAGAAATTTGCAACTTGTAGAGGATTTTTAACACGGGAATAACAATAGCTCCCGGCAATGATCTTATCTTTGATTTGCTTCCCGCCTTAATAATAAGACTTTGGAATGCATCTCTAAATGTTGGAACACAATCCGACCCAATGTTGTGGATTGTTGAACCTTTATAATTAAGCAAAGATAAAATTGCTGAATTAAGATCCTGAGCATATAAGCATTGATGTCGAATATTACCCTCACCAATCACCCACAATGTTGCATTAGCATGAATTAATTCAAATAAAATTGAGAGCATGCCAACCCGCCCCGCATCGATAATATTAGGGCAACGAAGTATATTGACATCCAAAGATTTATTGCTTAACAAAAGCTTCTCAATAGCTAATTTAGATTTTCCATATTCATCCAGTGGAATAGGAATGTCCTCATCGCGTATATATTCGCTTTTATTTCCCAAATAGATTGAGTTAGAGGAGGTAAATATATATTTTGAAACTCCAATCTTGGAGCTTATAGTCATTAGATTTTTAGCACTCAAAACATTATTAACATACAACCTATTTTGATTTTTAACGGCAAAATCAATATGGGATGCAAGGTTAATAATGACATCAAATTTCATTCCTAGAAGGACCTTATTTAACTCGACTTCATCACAAAGATCACAAATTAAATTATTGCTATGTGAAATAGATTTTGAAGGGAGTTTATCAATACCCACGCAATCAATATCCCTTTCCGTTAGATACTTATAGAGAATTGAGCCATAGTAACCAGCAGATCCGGCGATGAGGACACGCATAATTAATTATTTTCTAGCTATTGCGATCATTTGCCAGCCATAAGGAGAATTTTTAAAATTCAAATTGAATAAGCAAGCAAAAGTAAGACCGAGAATTTTAATAATCGCTGTTTTCAATGCAGATGTACGCACTGACACATCACCAACCAAAGCGTCTCCTCGCGCCAATAGCATGAGTCGGTATAAATTAAAAAATGGCCATCCTGCACAAATAATACTAATCCTGTCAAAGCCACCATTCCTCAACAAAGACGTCAAAGTCCCTTTGTCATAGTGCTTTCTATGACCTATATGAAAATCTAACTTAGTCATAGGACCACCTGGCAGAGTAACAATTAAATAGCCGTTTAATTTAAGCATTGAATGAGCGTTTTCAACTAAAAGCTCAGGCTTATCTACGTGTTCCATTACTTCACAGCAAGTAATAAGATCTGGCTTTATCAATGAAATTTCAGCGGGTAGATTTTGAGTCAAGTCAGCAAGATAAAAGGTCGCAACTGGATTATTTAATTTAGAAATTTCTATACCGATTTCACTATTCTCAAGACCAATCATTTTTATTTGATTAAATTTTGGCGACAGCCTCTTAATTAAATCCCCCTGACCTGACCCGAAATCAACCAAAACAGATACTTCTTTTTTGATTTTTTCAATCTCATTAAAAACAAGTCGGTGCCTTAGAATTTGCCCTGGATTATATTCAGCAAGTTCGTTTTGTTTGCCCCAATGATCATTCCAATCATCTGTATTAGTTTTCATTAACAACCTTTATTTGTAAAAACAAATATCTACAAAATAATAAATCCAAGGGATGAAGTCATTATTAAAGCAATTATTGAAAAAAAGTGTACGTTTAAGTTATATTTTCCAAACAAGTTTAAAAATATAAACATTTGTAATAAATAGTTTGTTATAAATATGATTGAATATTTTATAAAAATTTCGACAATTCTTTCAGTAACTTTTTAAGTATAGTACTTATTGAGCTATAAAATAAAAAAAGCTCCATTAAACATTGAAAAAGCAATCAAAGATTTATAATTAAAACCCATAAAATCAAAGAAGAAGAAAATACAGAGATAGTAAAATGAAATTGAAAAAATATCCTGAGAAAATATACCTTTTAAGCTTACAAATTTCATTTTATGTTTTTTGCAATAATAAGCAAATTTTTACCAAAAAGATATTGCATCCCAATCTTGTCAATTATTCGACTAAGTGGATAAATCCACCTATCATATAGTATCAAGCTTTTATTTGATACCAGTTGACTTTCATTTAGACCAATTCTTTTACCAACCAGTTTTATGTAGAACCAGGAAAAAAAACCAATTACGTCTACGAAACGGCATTGTAATACTACAAATCCTGCTTCATTTAATTTATTAATTAACTCTCGGCGCTGATACCTCCGATAGTGTCCAGCATACTCATCAAAATAGCTATATAATGACCTACATGCAGGAACATAAATTGAGATAATTCCTCCAGGTGCTAGATATGATTTAAGAGTTTTCATTACACTTACATCATCTTCGATATGTTCAAATACATTTGAACTGTAAATTAAATCATATTTTTTATTAAGGTCACCTATTCGTGAATAACATTGATATCCTCTTTCAGTAATTATATTTTTTTGATTATCATCAATTTCTAAACAATCAGGTTTTATATTAAAAAGCCTTTCCCATAATATTGATAAAGTACCAATGCCAGCACCAAAATCTAAAACATTCTTAGAACTTTTATTATCACCACATAATTGCCTTACAATATCTAAATTATAATTTTCTAAAAAATTTGCAGTATGAAATAATTCATTTGTACATCCAAAATTAGTATTTTTATTATTTTGCATATAATTCTTTTTTAGTCATTGATATATTTATTAACTCAACAATTAATGTAAAGCCAAAAGTCTGAACTCCAACTAGTATTAAAAGCAATCCTTCAATTGCAGTGTACGAAATGAAATTCACTCTTAGCCCGTTAGATAAATAATTTTCTAAGAAAAGTAATTCAAAAATAATTCCTATAAATATCAATATAATCGAAATAATAATTCCATTATTATAAGTTAATTTTTTTTGAATAAAAATCTCAATACCAGATCTATATCCATGGATTAATCTAGATATAATTCCAACTTGAAATATGGCATATCCAAATACTGACAAAGATAACCCTAACAACATTGTGTACAAATCAAATCCCATTCCAGCAAAAGAAATAGGGCCAAAAATTAATGGCGTTGAAATTACTAACCCCAGTAACATTGATATTATTCCTGGTTTTATCAAAAAAGAATCCGGCGTGTAAACAAGCATTACTCTGAGGTTGGTCCAGCCTGCGATCCACGGCGAAATCCACCCCATTCTGCGGTGGTGGCTTACTCTGCCTGCTCGGTCCTTGAAAAAGGCTACCGGAACTTCACCAATTTTAAGATGGTAGCGAGCTGCCTTTAGCACCATCTCACTGGCGTACTCCCAGCCTTGCGATTCAAGGTTTATTTTTTTAAGCGCGTCGAGGGTAATCCCTCGCATTCCGCAATGAATATCAGTGAACCTTGTTCGATACAAAAAGTTAAGAATCCATGTGGTAAGGGGTGTGCCAAAATATTGATGAAGCAGGGGCATAGCACCCCTTTCAATATAACCTTTGAAACGGCTTCCCATGATGAATTCCCTACCGGCCTTGAATTTAGCAATAAATGGGGAGAGTTTTCGAAAATCATAGGTCAGATCGGCGTCCCCCATTAAAACCCACTTGCCACGAATAAAAGGAATCGCATCGATGTAGGCTCTTCCAAGACCCCTTTTGGGAACAAGCAATACTTCAGCTCCACCGGCAATAGCTAACTGGGGAGTTTCGTCGCTGGAGCTGTCAACAATGAGAATTTGGCCCTGAATCCCCGCTTCGCTAAGTCCGACCTTACACCAATCAACGAACTCGGTAATAGTAATCTCTTCATTTAAGGCAGGCACAACAATAGAGAGAATTGGATTCGCAAGAGAATTGGGAACTAAAGGCCTTAGGAGCTTTATTTTTTTAGTCATTACGCGCTTTCAGCATGCTCCGGACTGCTGCTGTTACGGCCTCGGAGCTGTTTCGCATCGGCCTCCAGCCTGTTTTTCGGATTTTAGCGCAATCAAACCTCACAATAGGGACATCACCTTTCCACCCGCGATCACCTCCAGTGAATAAATAGGTTACTTTCTTTAAACTCATCTCTTTGCAAACTATATCTGCTATGTCCCGAACATTTATATAATCCTCTGAAGCAACATTAAAGATATCAATTTTATTTCTATTATTTATATCAGACAAATGAATAGCACTTAAAACGTCATCAATATGAATATAGCTTTTGTTTTGCAAACCATTTCCAAGAATAGTTAATTGCCTTGGATTTTGTTTTAGTTTATTAATAAAATCAAATGCAACCCCGTGCGTTTGTTTTGGACCAACTACGTTTGCAAATCTAAATATGCGTGCAGTGATGCCAAACATGTGCACATAGGATCCAATAAGAGCCTCGCAGGCAAGCTTGCTGGCGCCGTATGTTGAGATTGGCATGCAGGGACCATATTTTTCAGAGAAGTTCACACTAATATTTTCACCATAAACACCGCTACCAGATGTATAGAAGATTTTTTTTACTTGATTTACTCGCATAGCCTCTAATACATTTTGAGTTAGGTAAGTGCCTTCCCAGAAATCTATATCTGGTTGCTTTACAGCCTTTGCAATATCTGGATTTGCTGCAAAATGGTAAACAATGTCAGATTTATTCATTGCCTTGATTACGCTTTGAAGGTTCTTCAAATCCCCTTTTGTAATAATTAGCCTCGAAGTTTTTTTAAAAGGGCACAGGAAATCTGCTTTTCCAGATGAAAAGTTATCAAATATTTTAATACGCGCTCTTTTGCCTACATTGAGCCTGTTTTCCGCCATGTGGCTTCCAATAAATCCTGCGCCACCAGCTAAAAAGAAAGTTTTGTTCATGGCTTATAAATGACTAAGTTCCATTTAAACATTCCAAAGCCTATCCCAATAGTCTCCACAACAAATTCCTTGCTTTTTTCCGTCCACATAGAAAGTTGTGATTTTGAAATACGATTTAGATTTTTTTCCTCTGAATAAAAGTTTTGCCCGATTTTAGGCAAGATTTTACGAAATATTCTCTTTGGAAGCCAGTGAATGAAAGGTAATGAAGTATGATGCTCAATCGGAAAATACCTATTAAGGACCATCATATAAACACGTTTTGCAATTCTTATCATTTCATTGAATAATTGTTTCTGAGAATTACTATCACCAACATGCTCAAGAAGCGCATTGCTATAACAAATATCAAATTGTTTGGAATTGAAGGGTAGTTTTGTACTTTCAACTTTTACATGCCTCACACCTGGATATGCGTTAATAATCTTCACCCCATCACTTAAACTACAGCAGTTAATATTTTTTTTGAATGGATATATCTTTTCCAAGTAATTTGCCTCAAGCGTTATTTCAGATGTGGTTCCAATATCGACGATTGTAGTGTTTTCTGATGGCTTCATCTTAAGAATAAAGTGGCTGTAGCATATCTTTCTCGCATAATTAGAAACCAATGTATTGAGACGATAATTCGCTGCATTTCTTAGCATCTCCTCGTCCCAATATTTATTTTTGTTACTATTCATTTTGTAGAAAAGAATATTTTTTTAAAACTTCGGACAACAGACAAAAGAAGCTTAAAAATGGAAATACAAAAACACAGGTCAAATAGCCTGGAATTAAACAAGGAAAGGATGTTGCGTCAATCGCTATGCAAAAAAGAAATCTGGAGAAGTATAATAATAAAAATATTACTGAAATCGCAATCAAGATTGGCAATCGTTTTCTTTTTTTGATGAAGTATAAAAGAAACGCAATCGAGCCAATGATACTTGTTATAACTACGACTGGCGTTATTACCTTGTAAATATAGATAATCTTATTTTTAATCTGGTATGGAAAATGAAAGCTTTCATTTTCATATTCTTGGTATTTGTCGATTACTAGTAAACCTGGTCCGAGATTTGAAACTTTACCCCTTTTTGATTTAAGTGACTGAATTTCAAAACTATTTTCTTTGGAATGAGTATTTGTGGCGGGCAAAGCACTCAGAACTAGGCTTGCTGAGTTTGTTAAGCTTATAGTAAATCTGTTTTTATTTGCCTTTACATTTACGGCTGCAGCGACGTCGGGACTTGACTGTCTTTCGATTTTTTGTGAGTACTGTATGTCATCATCTTTTTTGCGCAGTTCTACCCACTGCTCCTCCAAAGATGGATTAAAATACCATCCCGAAAAAAAGACAGATTCAACGTTTTTAACAATTTTTGGGTTTCCTAAAAAGCTCAGTGTTTTATTTAGCTCAAAAGAATTAAGTGAAGAACTAGGAGTTCGGCAGTCAAAAGGAAATTTATACATCATTAAATCATATGCTTCTTTGAAGGATTTCTTAAGAGCTTGTATATCTATAGTTTCTAACGGTGGCATAAATGCAGTTAGCGTAAATCTCCTAGGTAAAAGATTTTTTGACTGCCCTTGCTTTATTTCATCGGCTATTTTTCTATAAAAAAGTTCAGAACAAAGACCATTCCTGTAATATCCTTTAGATGCGACGGCATCTCGCAAGGCCCAACAAAACCAACCCGCTGCATAATCTCCTTTAGTCCAAGGGTAATATTGTGCTCCATAAAAAGTCCAGGCCTTGCCATTCCCCTCAAAGTATCCCTCCAATTCCTTAAAAGATGGTGAATTCTCATAAATCAGTTTTCTTGTATTTTCAGGAAGTGGCAAGTGAGGAATGGGAGATCCTAATACTACACTATTTAAAGCCCCATACGCAGCCTTGAAGCCTCCCGCGTTGAAATCACTTGTACCAAAAAAGTTATATTTCGCAAAGTTTACTGTTGAAATTAATAGGATTATAAATGAAAAAGTCGCTATTGAAATTAAAAGGCTCATCCCTTTTTCTTTTATTGTCGAATTGCTAATCGGGAATTCTTTGTTATACCAAAGAGCTAGAAAAGCGAGGGATAGGATTCCTGGTATAAGCCATGGAAAATCCTCTCTTGTCATGTACATTGCCGCAATTATAAATCCGAAGAATAAAGAAGTTTTTTTATTGAATGGTGCGCTTAGAAAATATAAAGCTTGTGCAATAAATACTAAGAGAATTGAGTTATAAAAGTCATCACGGTAAACTCGCGTTGTAATTAATGAAGGTTCGAGAAGGATTAGTATAAAGCAAGAGCACAAAACTAATTTATGTATGCGAAACCTACCTAGAGACCATATAAGAAATCCACAAGCGCTCATGTGAAGTAGTGCCGATGAAAATGTTACTGGAAGCCCCAAAATCCTATTGGCTGCCAAAAAAAAGGTATACGCCGGTCCTTTGATAAGTGTCATGTGATTATAGTTCCCAAACCATGTTCCAGAGATTAAGTTCTGTGCGGCATTTATAAAGTATGTATCGTCATGGGGAGCGTAAGCTAATGCTATTGGAAGATGCATTCTGAGTGCTAGATAACTTAGGCATGATATAAAAAAAAAGTATGCATATAAAAAGTTTACTTTTTCGAATTTATAATGCCTTAAGTTCATTTTTATAAGTGCTTTTAGTATTTAATTTATCTATTTTTTAAAAAGTGTAACGAAGAACTCGTGGCCTACTGTTGCAGATATTTCTTTAATTTCAAGATTGATATACTTTAGAAGTTTAAGCTTTTGAATGATATCATTAAAGCTATTTGGCTCAAATACCCAATTATGGATATCTAGATAAACACCTTCACGCGTTTGCGAAATAGCGTGCAGAGCGTCTTCTAAAGTGTGTACATTCTCTAATTCCCCTACAGTTTTTGAATCCCATGCTATGATTCCATTTTTTTTACATACTGTTAAAAAATATTCTGCTGCTGCTCCTACAGTTTGAATTTTGCACTTACTTTCATGAATGTCGATAATCCGACTTAAAGCAGAATACTGACGATTGTGATCAAAGCAGTAATTTTTATCAGGTATAGCTAGATTTATAATTCCACCTGGCTTCAGAACATCTTCGCAGTTTTTTAAAAACGATATTAAATCTGGGACATGCTCTAAAACGTGAGAAGCCAAAATCCAATCAAAAACACATCTTCCCATTAAGTCTTTAAAGTTTTCTCCGTTCCATATATAATCTACTTCCTCAATTTCTGATATATCAATTCCATGTTCACCGTATTTTTTCCTAAGCACTTTTTCTGAGGTGTAATCTATTACTTTTACTTTATAACCTTCTTTTTTTGGAGCAATCGGCCGAAAACTTGGCCCAATCTCTAAGCCATAAGAATTCATATTTACGCCCTGCAGCAAAGTTTGTTTTCTATTGCGAGTTATATCATCCATTTGTTTTCGAGCCTTGGTGGACACGCTATGTCAAAATGTTCGTTGTCTAGCGTTAGGTTTGGACTGTAATGGGGATCCTGTTGCAGTTTTATGCCCCATTTAGATTTCATAAAAGCGACCTCCGAGGCAAATCTAGCTTGCTTTTCTGGTGTTGTATCCCCTCCGCGACTTGCGGATTCATGGTGAACAAGCTTGGCAAACGGTGTCCACACGATCCTCCAACCTTGCTCACGAATCTTGAGGCAAAGATCCACGTCGTTAAATGCTACCGAAAGATTTTCTTGATCCAAACCTCCAATTTTGACGAAAACCTCTTTTCTTATAAGCATACACGCCGCAGTTACCGCAGAGAGATCTTGCGTCACAGAAGCGCGGCTAAAATAACCAGGGAAGCTCCCAGATAGGTGCTTATGAGAGTGACCCGCCACTCCTCCCAGTCCGGTGATTACCCCTCCATGCTGGATGTTCCCATCTGGATAAAGGAGCTTGGCGCCTACTGCCCCAACATCCTTCTGCGAGATTTCATTTACCATGACGTCTAGCCAATCGGAATTCATCGGCTCAATGTCATTATTAAGAAGTAGCAATAGATCCCCTCCAGCAACCCGACTTGCAAGGTTGTTTAAGCGGGAGTAGTTGAACGACCCCTCATCTCGTAGCACTTTTATCCCTTTCGCCTGATATGATAGCAAAAGAGCTCTGGCTTCAGAATCTTCGGTCTTGTTATCGATTAGCATGATTTCACGGTTTTGGTAGTTGGTATTCGAAAGCAGTGAGTCAACACATGTCTTCAAAAGGTTCGCTTGATCTTTTGTCGGAATTAAGATGGTCACTTTTGGTTTTTGTATCTGGACATATTCAACTCGGTAACCACCTTCAACACTAGATACCTTGGCAGCGATTTTCTTTCGTGCGAGATGATCAGCGATGGCACGTGCCCCAGCTTCTCTAGCGCCATACTTTACTCGGATGTTAGAAGCAGTGCTTTGGGAATGTATGCGCCAGTGATAAAGAACTCTGGGAACATGCAAAATGGTGTCAGGATCAATATGTTCAATACAGCGGAGGATCAGGTCGTAGTCTTGGGCTCCTTCAAAGCCTTCACGAAAACCTCCTGCCTGATTCACTAGATCTTTCCGGATTGCTAAAAGATGACAGAAATAATTGTAAGATAAGAGCAAGCCAGGGTTCCATTCCGTTTTGAAGTGGGGATCGCGGCGAACGCCGTCCTCCCCAATTTTGTCTTCGTCCGAATAAACTATCGAAGCTTTTTCGTTAGTCTTTATCGCCCGCGCCAACCAAAAAAGAGCATCCTCTTTTAATTCATCATCATGATCAAGTAAAACTACCCACTCCCCTTGCGCCATGGATAGGGCATCATTGGAGGTGCGTGAAATATTTCCATTTTTACTCCTTACCTGAATTGATATTCTGGGATTCTTTGCAGCCATCTCTTTTAAAACTTGAGTCACATCTCGATCTGTCGAAGCATCGTCCACAATGCAAAGTTCCCAGTTAGGATAAATCTGGTGGCACACGGATTCGATAGCCCGGCGTAGCCAGACCGGTTTGGAATTATAGACTGGCATAAGAATCGAAAAGGTTGGCGGCGAGGCCATCTGTTTAATTTCCAGCTTCATTTTATTACGCTCGTAATTAGTAAGCGTGTCATAAAGCCGAATCCAGTCAGCATATGTCGCAATGGTCTGCCCAGCTGCATTGGACCGATCATCGGCATTTTTTTTTCTTCCCTCTTTTTGCCCATATTCGATGTAATGCGTTAATGGGTCAACTCTCGCTTCACGTACATCGGCGTAGTTTGCTTTATACCAGTCTGAATCAAACCCCCAAACTGCAACCCACTTTTTTCTTCTTTTTCTGATGCTGCGTTCCAGCCTTCTCCAGAAACCCGGTCGAGTGGGTGAGAAATTTGCCGTGGGTGTTTTATTGATCAAACTCGGTTTGCGAATTTTCAACATTTTATAGAGATAGGCATACCAGGAAAAAGGGGCAGGAATCATGTAGCTGCTAGGGGTAATCACGGAGTCCTGGATCTGCCCGGCATATCTGGCCACCTCCTGCATATAATTTTCATTTTTGCTCATTCGGCTCTCGAGGGTAGTTCTCAGGATCTCCATGTCAGCCAAATTCTTCTGCTGTAGATGGTCCTGCCGCTCGTGCATCTTCCCCGCCAATTCCCGAAGTTCATTGATCAGCTCCTGGGCCGTTTTTGTTATATCACCATGCGATTTCTTTAGCTCCGCAGCGAGTTCTCCTACTAATAAATGATCCGCTGCGATAGCTTCCCGCTGGACTTTGCGTTGCTTGGCTAGCTCGCTCTTCAACTCGCCGAGGGATTTCTCCACGGCCTCACGAGCGAAACTATTTGCTTCGGCCTCCTGCTTTTTGGCCTCCAGCGACTCCTCCAACAGCTTCACCCGCCCCTCCGTTTGGGTCATCACAGCCCGCTGATGCCCTTCCTTTTCTGCATAGAACTTGGCAATGGCATCAATCGCCTCCGCCGGCGGTTCTACCTCCAGCTCAATCTGGAGCAAGGCAACTGGCAGGAACTGCGATGGCAATTTAGGCAGAATCACCTGGGGGTCGTTTCCGGTGGAAACCAGTTCGACCCCAACTGCAGGATGAGGCAGGGCAGTGGCGGTGCCGCTAACCACCACCTGTTCCCGATCATCCTGCAGATCCCAAACAACATGCCCCTTCGAGTTGAGAAACTTCATTCCAAGAAGATGGATCATTCCGGGCTGACATCCTGGATCTACTCGCCAATAGGGCGCTAGCCCGACCTCGTCACTGAGAGAGACATTGATGACCTCCTTAGAACCCGACATCCTATCGAAGTGATTGATGAGTTTGCGTTTTTCAGAAAACTTTCCTTGATCCTTCGAATAGAAGAGTTCCACAGAATTACATGAGGGAAGTGAAATTTGGTTATTTTTTTTGATCAGATTGCTAACTCGTATCATTTCCAGAAGAGCCTCTTTCCCCGTATGCCCTACATTCTCCAGCTCTTTTTTATCGCTTTTTTGACAAACCGCATCGAGGGCCAGAGCAAGTGCCTGAGATGCGGGGGTTCGCAGAGAATGTCCCTTTTTCATCTGATGATGCCGGATATCCGAATCCAAAAATTTCTTTTGGTACTCAAGAGTCGATTCGGCGTGCGGATTCCATGTAGTTTCTAGAAATTCGGAGATCCGTGTTAATTCTCGTTCAGAATTTTCCAGTAGTTGATGAAATCCAACAAACAGACGTGACTTGCCCTCAGTATAACGCAGAGCATCCGTTATATAGCTGCACCATAGCGTCAGCCCGTAATCGATTGGCAGATTGTCACGTTTTTGGAGAGAGGCCGCAATCTCATATGGATTGCGAAGGGCTATCACGTACCCCACCCGAACTCCCATTTCGACAAAGATCTTTTGCCATAATGGTAAAGTCCTGCAAATGCGAGGATCTTTGAGCCCAATCGGGCCCCCTTGGGCCAACTTACGTTCCAAAAATTCCCTAGCTGCTTTTTGCTCTTTTTCAAGCCTTGGGTACGAAAGATCAGTGGGCTCAAGAAATTGTAACGTCGACCAAAATAACCCACTTTTTCTTAGAATATTCTCGTTAATTTGGACTAATTGAAAATCCTCAAAGTATCCTTTCGGATTAAATGCATTTGCTTTCATGAGGTTTTGACCAAGATCTACCCCAAAAAGCTCTAACCCCTTTGTCAAGGCGCTCGTCCCGCTCCGATGCATTCCTAAAACAACAACAACATCAAACCGCATCCCATCAGAATACTGTGTTTTATCCCTTTTGGGATAATTCTTTTTGCCCTCTATCCAACCTTTATTCACCTCATTTTTTTCAATCCGCTTGTTCACTAAACTGGATGATTAGCGAAGTGTTATTATTATTCCAGAAAAGAAATCCGATTCTTTAGCTTCCCTTCCCCAATCGATGCCCCAGAAATCTTCTAATTTGGGAATCTTATTTTTTTACCGTACTGGGAGGCAACATCGAGTCTATCCGGTTCTTCAGTTCCCTGATGTCTTTTTTAAGGCTTTCGATCTCTCCGTCCCGCTGGACCAAAGCCGAGGCGTTTTCCAACCTCTGCAAGGCCATCATCTGGTCCCTTTCCTTCAGCTCCTCCACTAATCCTTGGATGGCCGCGTACATCACCCCGTCTGTGTCCAAGGTGGTAATGGATTTGTCGTCATCTCCAAGGCCAAAGGTCGAGTGGAAATCCTGGGCCATCGGGCCGATGTAGCGACGGGAGAGATCGGTTTTGTAGGTCCAAGAAGTTACGGGTAAATCCGCCACTTTTTTGAGAATCTCCCGTTTGTCGACCGGCTGAAAGTCCTGTTTTGAAGCACGGTCGGACAGGGAAGCCCAAGCAGTTCCCCCGGCAGCCAGCCTCACCCCGGTGGCTGTCCCTGCGGCCGTGTAGAACCTCGTCCCGCCAATTGCCCGTACGGTAAAAGTGTTATCAGCCCAAGAGGCAGTGGCAGAGGAACCGTCACCCCAGACAAAAGAGCCGTTATTGCCTGCGGTATTCCGGCTACCGCCCGGAATGGTCGCGTTTCTCGCAGTCGCGACGTTGCTCATGCCGCCACTCACTGTCGCCCAGTCACCGGTGACACGATTGGAGCAACCACCGGCCAAGGCTCCATATAATCCGTTATTGGTGTTATAGAAACCGCCCGCTGTCGTGGCGGAGTACCCACCGGCTGAATTTTGGTGCCCCCCGCCCACTGTGGTGTACCAATTGGTGGTATCATTGCCACTGCCTCCCGCTATAACGGAACTGCCTCCCGTGGCATAATTGCTAGCGCCACCCCCTACGGTTGAAAAATCCGCAGCGCATATATTACCACTCCCTCCCGCTACGGTGCCGCATAATCCGCTAACCTCGTTGATTAATCCACCGCCGATAGTGCCCAATTTATTAAATATATAGTTTCTATCTCCACCTCCAATAACTGAGTGGAAATTACTAGTTGTAATAACATTACCACTTCCAGCTCCAATGAAAGAGGCATAGTTGTTAGTCTGGATTCGATTGCCTTGCCCTGACCCAATAAACGAATTGGTGGAGCCTCTTCCAATCAGATTGCCGCCCCCCGCCCCTATAAAGGCACGCCTAGCTTCGGTTTCAATGTTATTATCCACACCTGCCACAATGCCACAATTGTTGGCCGCGTTTGTATTGCGAGCTCCAGCTCCGATGAATCCTTGGTCACTTGTGGCTGTGACTGTGTTTTGCAGTCCCCCACCCACAAATGAATTGGGCCCTAAGGCTTGAGAAAAGCCATCCGTCGTAAGCACGAAAAAAAGAAAAGGGACTAACTTCCTTCTCATTCTGATATATTAGCACTTTTGGATTGGGTTGCAATGCTGAATAAAGATCGCCTGTTTTCCTTTCAAGCCGCCATTTGGCGCATTATTAGCTCTGATACAGTGAAAATTGTGCTTCTTTTGGGGAGATTCGTGCTTGAAACAATCAGCAAAGAAGTTTTCCTATTTCCTTAGCTCAAATAGAACCATTTTTTGATTTCTTGGATGCCCCCATTCCCCCAAGTAGCGAATTTTGAGAGGAAGCTCCTGTGCGATAAACTCGAGATCTGAAAAGAGATAGTGATATGGATCCTTATCGCTGTAAGAAATAACGCCACCGGCGTCATGACGCAAAGGCTTTACAGGGTCCTGGCCAGCGGGCACTTCAAAAAAAGTGGCGAATATCTTCGAAGTTTCGTGGAGCAACGGAATCATGCGGCTTAAACAACGGCGAATGCGGTTCAAGGTGAAATGAGAAAAAAGCGATTGAGCAATTAAATAATCAAATTTCTTTTCAAGTTTATCAAACTCGAAGTCTGGAAGGATAAATAGCCTTCCCTCAGGTAGCGCTCCCTTAAGATCAATCTGCTGTAACTCCACATTCATCCCCGCCTCCAGGAGAGAGGCGTTGTTATCGATGCCAAAGTAATTGCCTCTTTGCAAATAAGGGATGGCCTTCACCCCCAGTCGGAGGCACCCGCACCCGACGTCTAGCAAAGTATGTGAAGGTCTCAATCCTTGGCTAATTAGAAACTTAATTTGCAAGTCGCCAAGCTCCTCCCAAAGTGACCCAACGACTGCACGATGTTGCCCTGCCGCCACTTGAGCGGAAACCTCTGAACTGGAATCATAGATTGACTCTCCGAGGCCAAGCCGAAGATTATGATCAGACTTTTTCATCGTCATTTAATTAGCTTGCCCATAGCAGCTCGCCTTAATAAGGCTCATTCTTAAAGAAGTCTCTATATTTTAGCATTATCCCGACCTCATAACCTTTTTCAACTAAACGTGATTTCAGGTGCTGGGAAGTCAATGAAAAATCTGTAGCAATAACAATTTCGTAAAGACTCATCCCTGCGCCCTTGTTTTGTCGCGAGCAATGGCTAAACATAAACGTCTTTTTTTGAAGGGTTTTCCGATAGTTGCGTAACGTCTTTTCGATGAATTTATTCAAACTGCTTGCAGAACACCTTCGGACAGCGACCAGCTCCGAGAATTGGGAGGAGCAGCGCTTGCTCTCGCGGCTTGAAGATTCACCTTGTTGAGGGATATTCGCCCCAAAGATTTACAGCTCTTCGATCCGATTTGTCCTCGATTGCCATTTTGAGAGTCCAGCGCCCAATACTTGGCGCCATCGGAACGGAAGTCGTACAGCAAATCACTGATTTGCTACAAACCTTGAGAACCTTTTATCAACCCCCACCCCCCCGCATTCCGTTACGTTTCACTTCTTCCCTCTTCCAGAAGGGCCGAGAGATAAATTCCGTATTCGCTCTTGGCCAAGGGAGTCGCCAAGGATCGGAGTTGGACGTCATCGATCCACCCGTTCCGCCCAGCAATCTCCTCAGGACATGCCATCT
>Ga0209617_10000073_pt1 | contig 35274 bp, 37 predicted proteins | sample LakEriepJuly2011_2_FD_187459 | JGI IMG/M metagenome (GOLD analysis project Ga0209617, IMG submission 187459) | Freshwater microbial communities from dead zone in Lake Erie, Canada - CCB epilimnion July 2011 (SPAdes) (version 2) | ecosystem: Environmental > Aquatic > Freshwater > Lentic >...
ATTCCCCTTTCATCAATTATAGTAACATTTTTTAATTTTTTTTCTCCATAAATTTTCTTGTAGAAGGGTTGTATTCCCATCGACCCTGATATAAGTGGTCGACATGATATTTGATTTTCGTTAAATTTTTTTATTAATTCTATTTTTTCTTTTTTATTATTTGTTATTACTGGAATTGCAAAACTAGCTGTGTATGAGTTATCTACTTCGGTGGGGAACCAAATTTTATTTGAAAGTTTACTTTTATAGTATTTAAAATTTTCATTTCTTTTCCCCACCATACCATCAACTTTATCTAATTGACCGATGCCTATTGTTGCTTGTAAATCAGTACTTCTTAAGTTAAATCCTGGAATATAAAATGTATACAATGCTGAGAATTCGTCGACACCCCACAAGCTTCTCAATTCAATTTGTCTATCTATTGGTAAGTCCCTGTCCCATCCATGACTTCTTAATTGTAACAATGTGTGGTATATTTTTTCGTCATTAGTGCAAATCATTCCACCCTCTATTGTTGACATTGTGTGCCCAAAATATGTTGAGAACGAAGACATTAACCCAAAGTTACCTAATCTGACTTCATTAAATTTAGTTCCTTGAGATTCACAATTATCCTCAAGAAGAATTACATCATATTTTTTACATAAGTAAACAATTTTATTCATATCAGGAGAAAGTCCTAAAACAGAAACTAATAGTAAAACACTAGGTGACTCTGAGATAAAAATTTCTTCAAGGTGATTTAAATCTACTGACAAATTCTCTAAATTACAATCCACTAAAATAGGTGTTAAATCGTACTGTAAAACTGGAGATAGGTCAGTTGCCCAACACAATGATGGTACACATATTTTTTTATTCTTAAGTAAATTTAAAATTTTTAAACAATAAATCATCATCAAATTTGCAGACGACCCGGAGTTAACAAATACAGAATATTTGGTTCCTAACCAATTAGACCATTTTTCTTCAAAATCTATTGTTTTTTTTCCTTTAGTTAAAGATGGGTATGTTTTTAACCATGAAATTAAATTATCAATATCTTTCTTATCAATAGTATCTTTTACTAATTCAATTTTATTCATTTTCTAGAATTTTCATAATTGTTTATGAACCAATCAATTGTTTTTTCTATACCTAAATTTAAATCAGAAAACTCATACCAATCAACATCTGAAATTGCGGGTTTTCTAAATTGACCGATTGGTTTAGATTTGTCAAATACAATCTTGTTTTCTTCAATACCAAATTTATTAGTTATTATTTTGGCAATTTCCATTACTGAGACCTCTTTAGGATTAACCATCATGCAATAGTCGTCAGATTTCCAATTTTCTAAAGACCATATTATTAATTTTGCTAAATCTTCAGAATATATAAATTGTCTTAGTGGTGTTCCATCCCCCCAAATTGTGAAATTTTCATTTTTTAATTTTGATAAATAAGCTCTATGTATCATACCAGGAATTAGATGAGAATTTTCCAGATTAAAATTATCGTTTGGTCCGTACAAATTTGTCGGGACTATAGAAATCCAATTTGAGATATTTAAATTTCTAAATATTTTTGTTTCATACCCTGAAAGTCTTTTTGCATATGAATATCCGTAATTTGAGTCGTGAGGTCTACCTAAATCTATTTGAGATGGGGTTAGGGGATATGTAACCTCTTTATCGGGGAAAATACAAGTAGATAAAACATTCACAAAATTTTTAATCTTTAATTCATGACAAACTTTCATTGTGTTTGTATTGATTAAATAATTTTGATAAAAAAAACTTTCATTGTTTTCACTATTTGCTTTAACACCACCAACTAAAGCTGCGCAGTGTATAACCGTGTCGATTTTTTCATCTATAACACTCTTCTCAAAAAATTTTTTTGTCTCCTCAAAATTTGTTAAATCAGCATGTTCTCTTGTATGATAAACATGACCATCACCTAAAATATTTTTAAGAGCACTTCCAAGAAGTCCGTTAGAGCCTGTAACTAATATTTTCATAAAACTTTAAATTATTTGCCAATTTTTACAATAAACATCTTTTGTTTCTAAATGTTGGTTACCTGGACCAAACCAATTTTTTGGGGAAATTACTTTTTTATTATCATTCTTATTCAGCCAAGCCCCCCACCAACTATAAGTTGAATTAGTGATTATGTTATGATTACACAATGACATTAAATATAATTGTTCGTAGTCTAAGAAATCGGTTACAAAAGTTTTTTCCTTTAAAAAAGAAAAATTTTCAATACACCAAGATATGTCATCTGAAAATATTAAAAAATGATTATTATCCCCAATAATATCAATTGAATTTTTATAATATTCTAACTCTTGTAAAAAATGGTAGTGTTGAGCGTTTATATAATCCCCTCTCCTCACATGGATAGAGCAAGTTTGTTTTTCTTTAAAGTCTTCAAAAAAACTATCAATTTTTATTTTTGTTTTTTCATCTGGTTCAAATAGTTCTAATATTTCATTTCTTGTTTCAACAAAATATTTTTCACTTTGGAAATATCCTGAAATTTCAGCATTTCCTTGTGACTGAGGTATTTCATCGTAAGAAAAATTAGGCTCATTGTAATAGAAGTTTATATTTTCTTTATCTTTAAAATCTACTTTTTTGAAAATATTATCAACGTAATATGAATAGTGTTTGTGTGGTATAATGTGCATATTCACATCACAATAAAAACATTTACTATCTCTTATTGATGTAGAATATGCTGTTGCGATTTGAAACATCATATTACCAAGGCCTCCTTTTAATTGTATAGATACACAATAATTTTCACTTTCCATTGTTATTTAAAAAATAGTCTATCATTAATACATTTATCGTCAATTAAAATATCAAAATTTAGTTTGATTCCTACTCTTAGTTGGTGATATTTTACTCCCCATTTTAATAATTGAGATTCTGTAAAATTATACCAATTAATTCCTGTGGTGCTACCCCTTGCAGTATCAATTAATATGGTATCACCATTTTCATATAACCCATTAACCACCTTAATTCTATCATAAAAAGGTTCTGCGGATTCGTAATTACCATTCGTATTTGTACATAACGTACCGTCTAAATCAAAACAGTATATCATTAACTTTTCTTAGTTTTTTAAGAATTGGTTTTTCAGTTTCATAAATTACTTTAACACCGTCACCTAAAACAGATTCCATTTTTCTTATACCTGAAACCATATCCTCAACATGCTCAATTGAAGCTGATTGGTCTGAACCATACATTGTTCTATCCAAGGTTATATGAAATTCGATACACTCACTACCCAAAGCTGCGGCGCCAAAACAAGGAATCATACCATTAGCATGGTTTGAAAATCCTATTTTAACATTTGGATATTTTGATTTAAGTGTTTTAATATAATTGAGATTAATTTCTTCATCTTTTGTTGGGTAGGTACTTGTACAAGCTAAAAGATACTCAACATTATTAAGAATTGACATTGCAGCATCTATCTCTTCATCGGTACTCATTCCAGTTGAAAGAATAATTGGTTTATTTGTACGATTAAGTGATTCTAAAAAATTCTTATCTGTTAATAATGCAGAAGCCACTTTATGGTATTTTACATCACAGTTATTCTGAATTAACTCTAAACTTTTTAAATCCCAACAAGAAACAATAAAATCTAATCCTTGAGTTTTTGTGTAAGACTCAAGTTCTTTGTATTGTTCAATTGAAAATTCAATTCCTTCTTTTTGTTGTCTAAAAGTTGTTCCCCAAGGAGATTCTCTTAGTCCATCAAGTTCTTCTTTTGTGTATACAGAGTTAATATCTCTTTTTTGGAATTTCACTGCGTCACACCCACTTGTTTTAGCCAAGTCAATTAATTTTTTGGCAATACCGATGTCCCCATTATGGTTAATACCAATTTCTGCAATAATGTAATTTTTATTCATTTTTTATTTTTTAAACATTTTATTTTCTACTACTTCAATGATACTGTGACCCAATAAAGTATGACACTCTTGTATTCTGGCCGTATCGTTAGATGGAATAATAATTGAAAAATCAGAAATGTCTTTAGCATTTCCTCCATCATTTCCTAAAAATGATATACTTTTTATATTATACTTTTTTGACTCTTCAATTAATTTAATTATGTTTTTAGATTTTCCAGATGTTGAAAACGATATAATTACGTCACCATCTTTAGCACTTGATTTAAACTCTCTAATGAATATATCATCATATGCGTAATCATTTGCAACTGCAGTTAAATAAGATACATTTGATGCCAATAATACAACTTCTAATGGAGGTCTATCAAAATAAAATCTTCCACTTAATTCTGCGGAAAGATGTTGTGCGTCCGCAAAACTACCTCCATTACCACAAAAGTATACTTTGTTACCATTCTTATAACAATTTATAATTGTATCACATATTTGAGACAATTTTTTTTCTAAATCAATATCTTCTATTAGATTTTTTTTAATTCTAATTGATTCCTCAATATTTTTTATAATTTTGTTTACCATATTGTTTTTCCTCCATCGATTATTAAGTTAGTACCTGTCATATATGTACTAGCGTCTGAACACATAAAGATAATTGCACCTTTGTATTCATCTATATTTGCCATTCTTCCCATAGGAATTATGTTTGATAATTTTTCCACAAATTCTTCAGGATGATTATTATAAACACCTGTTGGACTTAAACAATTTACTCGAATATTATTTTTTGCAAAATATACTGCCAAATATTTTGTCATACCTATTACCGCCCATTTGGCCGCCGAATAAGTTATTGGTTTTACATTCTGTTCATGTTCTTCTTTATTATTATCACGATATATTCTTTGGTCAGGAGCAATTACACCTAAATCTGATGATATATTTAATACAACACCTCCTCCTGTTTTTATCATTTTATTACAAACTGACTGTGTTGTTATAAATGTACCATTTATAATTGCATCAATACCATCAGTAAAATATTCCTTAGTCATTACCTCAAATCTTGTTTCAGGAGTTAAATTACCATCACCCTTAGTGACTTTTGGGTCTTTGGCTGCGTTATTAATTAATATGTCAATTTTTTCATATTTTTCAATAACCTTATCTACAGATTCTTTATTTGTTACATCCATTACTTCCAAACAAACTTTTTCTTTTCCGTATTTTGATGATAATTCTTCATATTTTTCTTTTAGAGTTTTTTCATCAATATCAGTTAATATCACTTTACATCCGTAATCTAATAAAGATTCCGCATGCTTGGGACCAAGTAATCCCGAGGCCCCAGTAATTAGAGCAATTTTACCATTCAAATCAAATAAATCTTTCATAATTTTTATTTTTCAGCAACTATAATAAAATCGGTTTTATCGGTTTTCATTTTACTAAAATTCCAATCTTGGTAGAAATTTATTTTTTTGAACCCAACTTCATTAAGTAACTTTTTTATTTTTTCTTTTTTGTATATTTTTAAAATTACGGAGCTAAAATCTTTTTTATTTTCATCCCTACTTATAAAAATTTTGTCCCAATTTAAAAATTGATTTTTTTCATTGTAATTACAGTTCCACAATGAAAATTGCCAAGGGTCATCAGAGTCAAATTCCTCCCAAATTTTATTATTAATTTTAGAAGAATTAATAATTTTACCACAACCATCTAATTCAAGTATGAGTTTTCCTTTGTGATTTAATAAATCGTAGATATTGCATAAAATTTTTTTATCAGAACCCTTCTCAATAGGTTCACAAAATTGGAATGCCAAATCTACCACAAAAAATAAATCAACATTTTTTATTTGATAATTTTTAAGGTTTAAAAAATTATCAAATATGTTTTCCACATTATTAATTTCTAAATCTTTTTTCCATTTTTCAGCGAATTCGTGTCTAGTTTTTGATATTTCAAACCCAAATCCGTAATTTAAAATATTACTAATTGAAAGGTTGTATAGAGTTTTGGAATTACCTGAACCTAACTCTACCACATTAATTTTTTGATTATCAAAAATATTTTTTACAAAATTTACGTGACTATTAGAACTACTTAATTTGGATTCCCGGTATTGTTTTTCTAATTCGTTGTTGTCAAAAATTTCGTAATTGTTGTAACAACTTAAATTCTTATGAATCATATAATTTATAGAAAATTTTTATGCTTTTTGTTTTTTTCCTTTAAAAACTAAACAATCACCACATAAATTTTCATTCATCAATTTATAATATTTTTTATTAGTTTTTTTAAAAAATTTATTTATATAGTGATTTGTTGGAGATTCATTTTTTAGTTTTGGGTAGTTTAAAGCTTCTTTAGCACTCGGTTGAGGTGAATTATTATACATCCAAAAAATTTGATTATAAAATGGATACATTTGAAAACTTGAGACTTCTCCGTCAAATCCAAATTTATTAAAAATTTTACTCAAGGATTTTGGTGTAAAGTAATGTACATGTGATTTGTGATAATAAAAATTTGTATATTTTGGATTCTTATAATTAACTAAAAGAGCGTCCAAATGGTTAGGTACCTCAAAATTTACAAACGCATCATCTTCAGTTATTGTAAAAAGTTTAGAGAGAAACGTTTCTAAATCAATAACATGTTCTAAAACCTCAAAACTAACTACTAAATTGTATTTATCCTCAAAATTATGATTTTCAAAAAATGAATTTATTACATTTGAACGTTTAACTTTTTTTTCCAAGAATTCAACATCAGATTTATTTGGTTCTATCGCATCACACTTTTTCATGTTAAATTTGTCAACATATCTAAGTACACCACCAAAAGAACAACCAATTTCTAAAAATTTAGTATTATCGTTTATTTTTTTGCGGAATTGATTGAACTGCCTTTTGTTGGTTTTTTTATATATCTTTCTATGTTCATATGGGTTAGTATGCTCATTTAGTGTTGCCGAAAATTCTTTTCGGTATTCTTCGATATAAAAATCCGAATCTTCCCAAAATTTTGGGTCTAATATTCCATGCCCATCCTCCTTGTTCAACCATATCGTCGCCTCTCTACCATCCCTAAGTATGACTTTACTCTCAATAAAATCATCGTACTTATAAACAGTGTCAAGACCCGTTCTTCTTAAAAAATTTTTATCATCCATTTTGTTCTTTTATTTTTAAATTTTTATTACGTAAAATATAATTTTCTGAAAATTTCTTTGTGTTTGTTTATAGTTTCAATTTCGTAACCTGATTGACCTCTACATGTTTGTATTGTGTAATAATAATTGTAGTTTTTTTTCTTTAATAAATCAAATATCTCTTTAAAATTAGTATCTCCAGTTAGTGGTTCGACAGTTTTAATAGGAGATATAGTTCTATCTTTTAAATGAACATGTCTAATATATTCAAATCCTTTAGTTACCCATTCTTCATAGTCAAAACCACAAGAGGTTATGTTACCTGTATCATACACTAAAAAAAAATTTTCACTACGTCTTACTAAATCTAAACATGTCAATATATCGGACTCAATCTCAAAATTGAAATTTATATTTTTATATTTTTTTGAAAATAAGACAAGATTATTAAATAATTTTTCTTTGTTTTCATCTGTAATTCTACTTTCTTCTAATAATGGGATATTAATTGATGATACTTTATTTTTAATCGCCCAATCACAAACAGGAGATAAATTTTCCTCTAAAAAATCAATATCAACTATTTTCTCATCAATTATATGGTCACAACATATTGCGGATATCCTGCTCGAATAATCCTCAATTTTTAAATCAGTTATTTTTTCATTAAATGACTTTTTAGTAATAATCCATTCAATATGGTTTAATTTTAAATCACCTAAAATTAAAAATTCTTTTTTCCAACATTCTATAGGGAATTCTTGTATTTTACCATCAACAGGTTTAGAGAGTCTTCCCTGTATTATTCCTAATTTCATAAAATCTCAACAATTTCTATAAAGTTACCTTCAGGGTCTTGGCAAAAACAAACTTTAAATTTTTTATTTACTGAAACTTGAGGATTACTTATTACAAAAAAATTATTTTGTAATAGTTTATTATATAACTCGTCTACATTTGATACAGTTATCGCAAAATGAGTAAACCCATTTTTTATTAGAGTCTTATTAGAGTTAATTTCTTTTTTGTTGAAATCTAATAACTCAACTATTGTTTTATTGTCTTTACCTAATTTTATTATGTCACCCTTAATATCATTATACCCTAAAATTTTATTTAAAAAATGCCCCTCCTCAAATTCATTTGAAATTACATCCATACCCAATATCTCAGAGTAAAAATGTAACATATTTTGTAAGTCATTTACAACTATACCAACGTGTCTAAACATAAATCAAGACTTTCTTTTAAAACTTCAATCCCTTCAATTAATGCGTCATCAGTTATGGTTAAAGGAGGACCAATTTTTAATGTTCCTGATTGTGTTCTTATAGACATCAATCCTAAACACATTGCTTTTTCTATGATTTTATCAACAAAATCAATATTATTACCATCAGGTGATTCAATAAATACACCAGCAACTAACCCCTTAGAATTAATTTTTTTAATATAATGAGGTCTTTCTTTTTGCCATTTCTCTAATTCTTTTTTTAATATGTTACCTTTTCTTTCCGATTCAAAAATTAAATTATTATCTAATAAAAACTTTAAAGAGGCATAAGATGCGTTGACTGCAACAGGATTACTACCATGTGTACTATTATATGACATGTCAGTGTTTGCAATTTCACCTCTTGTTATTACGACAGAAAGTGGTAATGAAGAAGAAATACCTTTAGCACAAGTTATAATATCAGGAACTATATTAAAATGTTCATAGGCAAATAGTTTTCCTGTTCTCCCAAATCCTGATTGTATTTCGTCAGAAATAAGTAAAATACGATTTTCTGTACACCAATCTCTTAAATATTTTACATATTCTTTTGAAAGAAATTCGGCCGACCACCCTTGATATGGCTCAAAGATTACCGAGGCATATTCTAAAGGATTTATACCATCTATAGATTTTTTAAAAAATTCATAGTCCGTTAGTCCTGATTCCTCAATCTCACTTTGAGACGCATATTTTAAATGGGTTACAAAACTGTTTACGGGTATCCACTCTTGGGATTTGAATTTTCCTCCAGCTAAATTTGAGCCCATAGTTTTTCCGTGAAACCCCCCGATAAACGAAATTATTTTTTTTCTTTTTGTAAAATTAATTGACATTTTTATTGCCGCCTCCACAGACTCAGAACCTGTCGATAAGAAAAATATTTTATCAAAACTTTCAGGTAAAATACTGAGTATTAGATTGGTAAAATCTACTCTTTCTTGAGTTGCGTAATAATAAGAGTTTATTAATTTTTTATCTAAACTTTTTTGAATTGCTTCTATAACATTCTTATTTGAGTGACCGACATTTGCAACAAAAATACTTGATGTGAAATCAATCCATTTGTTTCCTGAGATATCATATATATTAAAATTCTCAGCATGGTCCCAAACTATAGGTAATTGGTCATTCATTGATACTGGCTCATTTTCCAAACAACTTTTTAAAACATCTAAAGTTTCAGGAGAAGGAATATCTGTTTTTATAATCCTATTCTTTGTTTGAACTTTTTCGCACTTTTTAGGGTAAATTGAAAAACTATACATTTTTAAAATGTTTGAATTATTGTCTTAATTTTTTATAGTACAAGTATTCAATATAATTGAAGTCGTCCAAAGTATCAACTTCCGGAGTAAATTCTGTTTCAAATGAAAGTATTTTATCACCATAAAATGTTTCCCCATTTAAAAATGTCGATACTTTTAAAATGTCAATATATCCATTTGGGCAATAAGTAGATGGAACCATTTGTCTTGGTAATGAAGAATATTCGTAAGAATTTATACCATTACAAATGTTAGTTAAAAATTTACCTTCTTTTCTATAAAATTTAAGTACAGAATCTGGCGTTTCATGTACAGACCTCATAGATGTGCATAATTCTTTATTTTCATTGTAAAAATTAATTGCCTTATCTAAAATTAAATAATTAATTAATGGTGTTGTAGCCCTTAGTTGGGCAATTTCCTCAACATTTCCTATAAAATCCAATGCGTGTATAAAAGAATCAATATCTTTTGATAAGTCTTGAGATAAATAATCAGGTCTTTTAATTATGTTTACACCTGATTTTTTCGATACCTCTATAATTTCATCACAATCACTAGAAACAAAAATTCTATCTATATTTTTTGTTTTTTTTGCCGATTCGATGACATGAGATATTAATGGAATGTCCCCTAATAATTTTATGTTTTTTTTCGGTACTTTTTTACTACCACCTCTAGCTAAAATTAAAGCAACCATAAAGTATTAATTTTTTAAATATTGATACAACAGTATCCTCAAAATTTTCATATATTACATTCGCGCCAGATGAATCAATATAACAAATTACATTAAATTTTTTCATATTTTATAATTCAGTTTTTGTTTCAAAAATATCCTTTAAAGGTGAGGTGGTACTCATATTAAAAATTTTTACCCCCATATTTTTTGCACTTTCATTTATAATTTTAAAATCTTCCATAATACTAGGTATCCACTGATAAAAAGAATCGTTATTTCTTGTTATTCCATCAACATAACCTAAACTGTAGTCTAAATCTACACCAAACAAATATATTTCAGTACACCCTAAGATTATTGCTAAAGCTAAACAGTGAACTGCAACAGTACTTCCTGTTCCATATCTTTTATCATATTTTGAAACATTCATTAAAATTTCCTGAATAGTTTTTCTACCCTCAATAAAGTTGGCACACGAATTTGGACAATGTATACATTTGGAATTATCAAAATGTCTTTGGTCATACCCGATATAGTTACCAATAAATTCCTCTTTAATCCATCCAATTGGGGTAGTGTCTACAGAGTCTGAATGTACTACAGTTGTATTTGGAAATTTATTTATTGTTTCATTTATTGCTTTTATTGTATGGTGAGAATTGGCCCATACCCAGTAATCAGGTGATAAGTTTGTCATTTTATCAAAATCACTACATGTTATAATGATTTTATCATTACTATTTTCATAAATTTGATTTAAATAATCTTTTAAAGACGGACCTAACGCACAAACATAAGCAGTTTTACCTTTGTGTTCATCTAAAACATCTTCAATTCTGTTACTGTAACCCATAGTTTTATTTGTTTAAAAAATCTAAAATCTTTTCTCCAAGATTTTTTCTGTAATTAATATATTTTTCACTCAAATTATAATTGTTTTCAATTGAGTCAATCATGGATTGGTAAGTATTTTCATCTATTCTCGACAAAGTCTCAACTAAATGCTCAAACGAATTAACTAACATTATACCATTAACATCAAAAAAATCCCCAATATTTGGACACCCAATATATATTGGTACTGTTTTAGTTCGAAAACAATCAACAATTTTTTCAGTAAACCAATTTTTTTGTGAAAAATTTTCAATACAAATATGAAATTGATTATAAAATAGCTCATCCTTAAAAAAACCTTCAGATATAGTTTTTAATCCTAATATGTTTTTAGGTGAATTCCTACTATTATATAAGTCAAATCCTATATTTGTTACGGTTGAAGGTAAATTAATTAATTTATGCCTCACACCATGATTTTCAGTAAGTAATTTATTTCCAATTAAACTACTTACTGAAAATTTTTTAGGTATAGTAAAATCATAATTGTCAATCCAAGAATCACCGTAAGGTAAAAACACGGAATTTTCACAAGTTTTTAATATTTCATCGGACCAGCAGAGTACCAAATCATATTTCTTGTGGTTTTTAATTATGTAATCATAAACCCCACTAATTTCATTGGGTTCAATTTGTAGAAAAATTTTTTTACTTTCATTCTCATTAATTTTAGGAGTATCTACGTAAATTTCGCATTTAACATTTGCTGTTATTGGTAAACTAAGGCCGAAACTGGAATATATTGTTAGTAATTCAGACATTTGTTTATTTATTTTTAACCCATTCTACAATTTTATTTAATCCATAATCTAAGGAATATTTGTGAGACCAATTTAAATCTTTAAATGTTTCCGAAATATCCCCAATCGCATGTATTACATCACCATCCCTATGAAAAGAGGTTATTTCAATTTTTGACTCACTTTCATAAAGTTCTTTTAATTTATTTACCACATCTAAAATCTTAGTGGATTCTCCAGTACCGACATTATAGATTTTATTATTGCTTTTTTTATTGAAAATACATTCTGAAGTTATCTCAACTACGTCACCAACGTATATAAAATCTCTAGTTGGGATTCCTTGGTCATAAACTTCAATTGACTCATTTTTCTGTAATTTTTTACTAAAAATACTAATGATGCCGGTATATTGATTGTTTAAACTTTGTCCATCACCATAGACATTTTGATATCTTAATATAGTGTAGGGAATTTTTAAAGATGTCTTAATTAAAAGTTCTTGTGTTAATTTGGTTACACCATATATTGATTTAGGATTTATATTACAATTAGAAATAGAATTATTTTCATCCCCATATACAGCTCTAGACGAACTTAATATTACTTTTTTTACGTTGTTTTCTTTTTTATTTAGAATGTCAATCATGATTGAGGTACCCATAATATTAGTATTACAATACCTAATTATTTCATCCATTGATTGTCCAGTACCAGTGTCGGATGCTAAATGTATAATAATATCAGGATTTGAGGACATTGCAATCTCCCAATCTTGTATATTAGCAACGTCTCCAATTACGTAGTCAACACCACTTATTTTTTTAGGTATTTTTCCGTGAACCTGCTCTAAAAAATTATCAAAAATAGTAATTTCGTGTTCATTTTTAAGTTTGTTTACTAAATGGGTTCCGATAAATCCAGCACCTCCGGTAACTAACAGTCTCATTGGATATTGTTTTCTAAAAAAAAGTTAATATCTCTACTATTCAATACAGATGCGAAATTTTTTATTTTCTCTATTTCCCAATCCCACCATCTAATATCTAAAAGCTTTTGAATTATTTCTCTTTCAAATCTGTATTTAATGAGTTTTGATGGATTACCCCCCACTATTGAATAAGGTTCAACATTTGAGGTTACATGAGAATTTGTTGCAATAATTGCTCCATCCCCAATAACCACACCGCTTATGATTGTAACATTATCTCCAATCCAAACATCATTTCCTATTATAATGTCACCATTTGTTTTTCCATTATTATAATATGGTAAATCAAGTTTACTTTTATGTACATATCCAAATGGATATGCTGATATATTTTTTGAGTCATGATAACCCTGTCCGTAGTAAACTTTAATATTACTAGCAATACTGCAGAATTTCCCAATTATTAGATTCACATTGGGAAATTCTTTTTTGAAAACATGTGTAATATTATCTTGTCCGTATGTAAATTCTCCAACTTGCATATTATTTAATTACTATTCCTTGTCCTGTTGGGCAAGTGTAGACTAATCTATTTTTTGATTTAAAAAATGTGTCATGAGCTTCTCTTTGATTTGAGCATCCCGGAAATCCATAATCATCTAATACTATAATTCCTCCTTTTGAGATTTTATCCCATAAAATATTTAAACAACCTATTTCAGGATTTACAGAGTTCAAATCGATACTTAAAAATGAAATCTTATCAAGAGTTATGTCATTAAGTTTATCAGGTAAATATCCTTTTAATATTTTTAAATTTTGTTTGTTACCATGGTTATTAAGAACATCTTGATACCAATCACCAAAACTTTCAAAATGATTTGTGTCCCCATATCTTGTATCCTGTCCAGAAAAACTATCAAACATATAATAGGTTTTATCTAAAGACGAAAAGTTTAAATATTCATATATTGACGACATAAAGTATCCAAAACCTCCCCCACAATCAACAAAGTCGCCCTCAATATTTTCAGCAACTTTTGCCGCCCAAATAATTGTATGAATCCTCCATCTTATATCTTGTGAACCTAAATAACCCCTTGTATCTGTTTTTTTAACTTCATCGTATGACCTTATGAATAATTCATCATTCATAAAATTTGTACTGGCATCAGTTGATATTATGTCTGCAGAGTATCTCATATTATTTTTTAAATAGAGCTAATTTGTTTATTCCGTAAAAAGTTTTAGGTAAATCAAAAACCTCAACATTTTTTATGTTTTCAGTTAAGTAATTATTTTCTTCATCAGATAAGAATGGACTATTGAATTTTTTTGATTCAATGAATTGTTCAATTATCTGTACTGTAGATTCCCCATCTTTAAATGACATGTCATATCCGTATAAACTTTTTCCTTGCCATACCTCCCCGTCAGAAGTATGTAAATCTTCGACCCAATATTGACCACCTTTTTTAAGGTACTTAAAAAGAAATCCTAAACTTATCTGCTGGTGAGAAATAACGTGAGACCCGTCGTCAATTATTAAGTCAACCTCACCTATTTCTTCCATAATTTTAAGTAAGTCTTCTCTGTTGGATTGGTCTCCAGTGTAAGTTACAACCCTATCGTTATTATGATTACTTTGATTTCCAATATCGATTGCGTGAATTTTTGCGTTAGGGAAATAATCATACCAAATTTTTAGTGATGGACCACTACCAACTCCTATCTCTAAAATTTTAATTTTTTCATTTCTGATTGGTTCAAAATACTTTGAATAAACTGGTGTAAAGTTTAATCTTGGTCCGTGATGTCCCTCAGTGGGAGCGATTGTTCCCTTGTCAGATGCATATTTGTTTGCTAATAAAGTTAATTCATCCATGTTTTTTTTTAAAAATTTTTATTTCTATAATAGTTTATTTCATCCATGTGTTTTTCATGGGATACGTTATTTGATACTTGATTTTCTGACATTCTAACTGTTACACAATATTCATTTACAAAAATTGGGTCACCATATTTTTTGCCTAATCTTATGTGCATATCAGAATCGTTAATTATTATTAAATTTTCGTCAAAAAAATTGTTGTCATTTTTAAAAAAAGAAACACTTGGGCATCCTAGTAAAGTTTTAATTTCATCATTTATATTTGGTAAAATATACCTGCCAATTTGGCCGGATTCCTCATAAAAATGGTTGAATCCAACCCCACCCCATTTTTTATTAGGGTTTAGTTCTATACTTTCGTTTATTAACGATAAAGTATTATCGTTAATAAACCAATCATCCATATGCATAATTTTTATATATTCGCCTATGGATTTTTTTATCCCTTCATTCATATTTATTGAACTATTACCTCGTCCTCTTTCATTTTTAAAAAAATTAATAGGTAAGTCATAATTTTTTATAAAATCCTCAACAATATTAGTTTGACTGTGGTCCGAAATTACTATCTCATAATCTTTAAAATCTTGAGCTTTTACCGAATCAATAAGTTTTTTTAATAATTCAGGTGCTAAATTATTGTATTCATATGTTGGAATAACTATTGAAAATCTCATATATAAATTATTTTATTAACCAATTATAATCAGTAATATTATTTTGTATATCTGAAAAGTCAACAATTTGTTTTGCAATTGCCGGATAAAAAGAATATATGTTAAAAATTTTTTGTAATTTAACATAAGAAACGTCCAATGGGTCTTCGTATTTTGAAAGAATAATCTCTAAATGGTCAAAAAGGGTGTCCTTTATTCCAATAAAGTGGGTCGAATAGGTTGAATGTAACTTAACTACCTTTTCATTGATTGGGATAGGTCCTTGTATTCCCATGTGAGTATTGTGATTCCCACCCATATATAACATATCCCAATCTGAAGGTAATAAATCAAAGTATTCTTGTATATTAATAATTTCATCAGTAAACGAACAATCATCTTCCAAAATTAAAATATTGCTATAACGATTTTCTTTTGATTCCTTAATTATTTGTAAGTTTGTTAAAACTAACCCTAACTCACCAGGTTTTAATTTATTCGTATATTCGTTTACGTTAATTTTTGACCCGTCAACGGCGCTAACTCTAGTGTATTCCCCTAAATTATATTTTTTAACCTGATTTTCAAAATTTTCCAATCTATCAGGTCTTCTATCTAAATTTACACAATATACTTTGTCAAATCTATCAAACAGTCTCATTATTAAAATTTTTTGACATTATTTTATTATAAAGTTCTTGTTGGTTTTGGTTAGCTTGTGTGGATACTGTACCATCTTTTTCATGGTGAAAATACATAAATAAAGCTTTTGGAATTCTTTTACCTACATATCCATTTTTTGCCATTCTAATCCACAAATCGTAATCTTCCCATCCCTTCATAGTCTCATCATACCCTTCACATTTATCAAAAGATTCTCGGGTAAACATGGAACAGTTAACAATAAATGGTCCTTGTATTAATCTTTCAAGTGACCACTCTGGTCTTTTTTCAACACCCTGCATTTGTCCCACATGTAAAGTGTCACAATAAACTGGAGAAACATTTTTATTATTTTTTAAAATTGATACACAAGTTTGAATGTATTCGGGATGAATCGTATCATCAGCATCGAGGGGTAAAATGTATTGTCCTTTACTATTTTTAACACCATTATTTCTTGCTGAAGAAGGGCCATTATTTTCTTGATGGATTACTTTAATATTTGGGTGATTATATAAACTATCTAATTTCATTTTAACATATCCGTCAGTTGAACCGTCATTAACAATGACGATTTCAAAATTCTTATATGTAGAGTCAAAGACTGATGATAATGTTTTTTCAAATTGATTACCATAATTATAGACAGGGATTATAACAGAAACTAATGGTTTTTTTTCATCAATAACATTCTTAGGATAACTACTCTTCAATTTTATAGGTAAAGAATCCTTAAACTTTTCAGCAAATACTTTTCTATTTTCATCCCATTGTTGGTTTACCATTCCAACCGATAGGTGTGTTAATGGCACATTAGAAATAGTACCTACTTTAACTCCTGATAAGAAATTTTTAATACAGAAAGTTGTATCATAGAAATGAAATCCTTTAACAGTCTCATCAAAATTATGGTTTATGTTTTTCTTATTAACTGCGAAAAAAACCCCATCGACAACTACAGATTCAATAATTTTTGAACCAAATGGTTTATTGTATTCAGATAACCATTTTTTACCTTCGTGTTGGTGCCATACTTGACCTATCATCTCACCTTGTATTTCCCACCACATTCCTGACGATGGGTAGTACATGGTGCCAGCCACTCCTAAAATACCGTACTCTGAATTTTTTTCAAAGTGTTCTAATATTCTTTTGCCCCAATAGTTTTTTTCAAAATATATATCATCATGACAAAATACCACAATATCAAATTCTGATTCATTTAAAATTTGATTATAAATTTCAGTTAGTGAAAATTTACCTGGGTTTTCTTTTTCAATAACCTGACAATTTTTAACACCTGAGCTTTCCTCTAAGTATTTTTTAAAATCAGGTTTAGATTTTTTTGTACTATATCCAATTGTTATCATATTCCTGTGCTGCCAAAACCATTTTCGTTTCGGTCTTTTTTAACAATCTCATCAACCATTTTTAAATTAACCCATTTTCCACTTATACAATGTGAAATAACTGCTTGGGCAACTTTCATACCTTTTTCTACTGTGACCTCATGGTCATTAGTATTGAATAATATAACTTTAATTTCACCAGTATATCCCTCATCAACAGTACCTGGTGAATTTAAAACCATCAATCCTTGATTAATTGCTAATCCGCTTTTTGAGCGTACCTGAATTTCATAATTTTCAGGAATGTTTAGTTTTATTCCTGTTGGTATAAGAGCTCTCCCAAATTTAGGTATGACTACAGTTTCAGAGGACCTTAAATCAAATCCACTATCCGTGGGATAAGCATAACTTAATTCATTATAATTTTCAGAAGTGTATTCTAAAACTAGTTGATTATAAGTGGCATTATCAAACTCAACGTCGTCAAGACCAAAACTTTTAAGAATTTCTAAATAACTAGAACCATCCTCCTCTTCGTCAGACATTAATAGTTCTCTTAAATCTTTAATTTTATCATCAAAATTTTCGCTCATAAATTTTTAATTTTTTTAACTACCTCAAATACTGTGTCAACATCTTTTTCACAGTATTCTTTTATTAAATCATATTTGTTTTCATTCCAAAACAAATGATGTATTTTATCTCCCGATATTTCATCACTTTTTGGAGTTGGAATTCCCATTGAAATACACATAAGTTCTAAACTAGATATTGCGCCAAACTGTCCGTATTGCCAAATTTCTTTTGTGTCAATTGCTCTGATTTCCCAAGGCTTGGTATCATAACTTGGCAGGATTGATGATGGTTTAATCCCATTAATCATCATTCTTTTTGCAATCATCGGGATATCAAAGTTTTTAACATTGTGTCCACAAATTGAAAATCCCGGACCATTAACTCTATTTAGTAGTTTATTTACTTCTTCAAGTAATACTTTTTCATCAGAATTAAAGTAAGACATTTTCTTGAGTTCCCCTTCTTTATCAACAACTCCTGCTGATACACAAATAATTTTTGCAAATTCAGGGACAAGAGCTGCTCTAGATTCAAAAATTTGGTCTATTGATAACTCACTATCTTCAGGAAATCTTTTTGTAAACCAATCAAGGTATTTTACAAACTGCAAATCTAATTCAGAATAATCTGAACTAAACTTTTTATAGGTTGAAGAAATTCCAACAGTTTCAATATCAATAAAAAGTATTTTATTTAGTAATTGAGATATCATACAAGTGATTTATAAAATTCGCTTCGTGTTTTTGTTACAATTGCAAGGTCGTATCTTTGTGATACGTGTTCGTATAGTCTTTCACCCATATCTTTAATCATATTTGGGTTTTGTATTAATTTTTTAACATACTTTGACCAATCTGAGTGATTTCGTGCTCCATCAACTAATAATGCGTTTCCATCTACAAACTCACCATTCTTTAAACAATGTTTTAGGTCAATAGTGTATGGTCCATAATCAGAGGCAATAAGTGCTTTTTTATAAAATCCTGCTTCAATAACCTTAAGTTGTGATTTTACTTTATTAAAAATGTGTGGTTTAATTGGTGCCAATGAAACGTCAAATTTGGAATAATTTTTAGCATAAGATGTGACAGGCTTTGTCCAAACTCTTAAATAATTTTCACTTAATTCATTTTCAAATGGGTCCTGAATAAATTTCTCCAAATAAGTTTTATACTCAGGTGTTACAATTTTATAATTGTCTGTAAAAATTTTCTCATATTCGTACCAAACAGTTTCATGTGGTTTAATAGGTCTTTGTTTTTGTTCACCTGTTTGTTGATTAATTTCTGTCATAGTACCACGGGTATCAAATCCACACACAACTAACTGAAATTTATTATTAAAATCTGAAAGTTTAGAGGTCATTCCATCCAATAACATCAAGTCGTGTAAGTGTGACGAACCACCTAACCAACCAATTCTAACTCTATCACTTTCCGGTGTCGGCTCTTTAAATTGTGGTTCATTTGGGTCGATTGCGTTTGGTAAAACTACAACGTTTTTATTGTGTTTTTTTATTTCGTCCGCATAAATTTCTGTGGTAGTTGTTACATAATCAGCCAATTTTATGTTCGCTAAAATTTTCTCATGAATTTTGTTTTGAACAATTAATTGGTGTAGTGGATGTTCCTTTGTGGGTAACCAATAATCATCTATATCACAAATTGTGATGATACCTAAAGATTTTAAAAATGGAATAAAATTCACGGATGTGTCCATATCTGGACCCACACTTCTATGAAAATGTACTATTTGATACTGTTTCCAAAAATTTATATCTGTAAAATCTAATTCAAAAACAATATCAACATGAAAATCATCATTATATAAATTTTGTAAAAAGATGTGAGGGTCTATGGACCTAAACTTACCAACTCCAGTTCTGTCTGAAGGAATTACCAATACTTTGATTTTTGACATACTTAATCTCGGAATTTGTTATTAGTTTATTTAATCCGAGTGTATTAAGTATAATGTATAAATTTAGTGGTTTCAAGTTTATAAATAAAAAACCCTCCATTGGAGGGTTTATATTATCTTAATTTTTTTACTTTAAGGATTTTCCCCTCAAAAATATGTTTTCCTACTTTGAATTGGAATATTTCATCCGTCTTAGTTTGGGATTCTGAGATTACCCCATGCTCAATTAAAAGCTCTTCCAAAGTCTCTTTTACTATATTACGCAAGTCACTATTATTTGTTTGGGGTTGTTTGCTATTTGATACATTTGACGACTGAGTAATCGTTTTGTTTTCACCCATAAGTCTGGCTGCCTTCTCAATTATGTCGTTAGATAAAGTTGGTGAATAAGATTCCGGCTGTTTAATTGGATGTTTCATCATCAAATCTTTGATGGCATCTGGTAGTTTTGAGTTTTTAATTCTATCCTCAGTAACAACTGGAGGGACTATTGGTTTTGATGTTTGTTGGCCTAAATATTCTTGTGGAATATTATATGTAGCCGGAATCGGTTGCGGATTATAAACCTCAACTTGACTTGGCATTGAGATATTTTCTGACACCATATCAGGCGATTGACCTCTTGGTATCTCTTTATGTTTATCCATTATTTGTTTGGATATCATAAGTTTTTTAATAAAGTCGTCCGTCATAACTCCTCAATTTCAAAATTTGCACAAAGTTTAATTTGTTTCATACCTTTATCATTAGGATTGTAGAGAGGTCTTGGTTCGACAAAAGTTTCTCTTGGGTCAACGTTATAACTACCAATCCTATCTACCCTAAATAATCTCCAACCTGGAAGAGGTTGCTCTCCTTTTTGTGCGGTAAAGGAGGCACCTTCTCTTTCCCAAGCTCTAATTACCGCATTGCCGGCTTTGGAAATTCCAAAGCAAAACGGTTCTATTACCCTCAAACCTTTACCTCCATTATCTTCACCATCGTAATAAATGGTTACAAGATTTTTGTTCCTAACAGAGTTCGAAATTTGTTCGAAGGACTTTTCTATAATAAGTTGCTTTACAGTATTGTAAAGCTTCATTATGAACCAGCAACTTGATATGGTTTATCTGGTTGGAATTGGTTAATTTTTATTGCGTTTTTACGTTCAGCAATATCAATAACATTACCACCCGCTGAAGTATCTAAAAATACTCCAGTTCCCTTACCTTGAATGTCTCCATCAGATATTGCATCAGGGCTTGTTGAGCTATATTGCTTATCTAATTGGTAATCATTCTTTGTAACTTGTTGGGTTCTAATTTGTTTTGCAACCTGAGTCAGTTTATTATCAGGTTGATTAAAATCTAAAGGTTCAAAAACAGCCATTTTACATTTTTTTTATTAGTTCGTTTATTATTTGAAGTTCCTCAATAATACGAGACTCGAGTTTTAAGTTGAAATTACTACTGTTGTCACTCCAAGTATCATGTCTTTCGGATGCTTTTCTATGTCTTTTAGATGGTCTAACTAAATCATCTTTTGAGTGAGGTTTGATAAAGGCATTTGCTACACCACTCTTTCTTTTTACCTTTTTAGAGTGTTTAATTGCTCTTCTGTCTTCACCAAGTTTTTGTTCCACCCAGTTTTTAAAATTTTCTCCACCTAAATTATCTGTTTCACCATTTTCCATTCTATTTTTAATTCTTTTAAGAAGGGAATATGATATTTTTTTGTTATTTATTAAGTTAGCAATAGTCTTTTCACCCTTAAATTTATTTAAATTTTTAAGGATATCTGAGGGTATCTCGTATTCTTTACCGTATAAATCTTTATTCACTTTTTTTAAGTATTTTGATTAATTCTGTAACTGATATACCTTCCTTCTCAGCTATTTTTTTTATCGACTCTAAATTTTTTGTCAATAATTTACTCATTGCTGAATTTTTTTTACCAACCTCTTTATCGTTTGATTTTTTACCTAAAACAATATCCTCAACCATCTTTTTCATTTTTTCTTTTCTTTCTTCTTCTAACTTACGTCTTTCAATCAAAGTTAAAGTATCGATATAGTTTTTTTTGTTTTTAATTTTTTTAGGTACTCTTTTAAGTTTCTTTTTGTGTTCTCTAGGGTCAGGTTCCTTACCTTGTTGTTTTGTCCTTTGAGCCGCTTCTTCTGCCGGTAACTCAAAATCCTTAAAGAATTTGTTGAATGTTTGTGGACCATTTAAATTTTTAGTTTCAGGTCCACCAAAAGTATCACTTATATCCACCTCGGATACAACATTACCTTCTTCATCTTCACTTTCTCCCCAATAAACCCTATATCCTCTTGTTACAGGATTATTAGTTTGTCTTGTTGCAACCACTTCTTGGTCCGTAGTTCCTTTTGGTGATAGGTAAGGGTTTAAAATCGGTATTTTTGATGAAAGGAAAGTACCATCATAATCAACTAATTCATCTATTTCAGATTTTACCTTTCCAAGTCTTTTTTTAACGTCCTCAGTTGATTTACTTTTCTTATCTTGGAATATTTTAGTAAGTTCTTTTTCTATATATTTTTTGTCTTTTTTATTAAAAGATATTTTCTCATCCTTCTTTCTTGCTTCAGATAAAGTGTTCTGAACACTAAAATATAAAGTAATAGTTTCCTTTCCTTCTTTCAAAAAAAAGTAATATGGATGTTTATAATATTCTTTCCTATAAAGCATAGAGTTTTTTATCTATAAATACATAGAAACTTGTATTTATTATAAGATGTCACAACAGAATATTAGAGAATATAATTTTAAAAAATGGTATTTAAGACCTGCTGGCCAAAATCTTGATATAAATCTTGCTTCAGATGAAAGAAACTATAATGAAGAAGTAATATTTTCTACAAATCTGATTGCTCAGAATGATGGTAACAGATTACCTATTTCATTTGACCTAAATAATTCGGGTTCATCCCAATTATTTATTCTGAACTACGGAATATATAACTCAGCAAATACTCTTGTATCTTTAAATTATTACAATCCAAATAATGAAAATTTGGATATGTTTACAGCTTCAACTCTATGTGATATTGGATTAACGGGTATTGATAATGGTCTTGTTGATAGAATGTCTGGAGAAACCATATTATATACTATGGGACTTTTAACTGGGTCATCAAAATTTGACAGATATTCATTTGATAGAAGACTTAAATTAATCCAAGTTACAGGATATACTGGTTTACCAAATCAAAGGTTTACAGGTAATACTGCCACCACAATTTATGAAGTAGTTTCCAAAACAAACAGTCAAATTGGAACATATAACCAACTTTATGGCGGATTTTACCAAGGATTTTTTAAACTATTTGGATATGACTATGAAACTTTCCCAAATAGAACTAATAAAGGATGGTCTGTTGAGATGCTCCTTAAACCTAGACTGTCAGACGAATTTGAACCGACTTCAGGTGAAACAACTTTAAATTTAGTTTATCCTAAGAATAAAAATACGTTTTTTTACTTTGGTGCGAGAGGAGAGAATAAATTTTATCATCACGCCTCAGGGTCGCCTGAATCAGATAGTGGTTACACAAGAGTTACACAATCACTAGAGGGTCAATTAAAAACTTGTGCATGTTATAATACAGGAGTAACAAACTCAAGATGTATTGAAGTCTATAATCCAATAGAATATGGTGTTGAGCACAATATTGATTGTAACTGTTATTGCTCGAACAATACAGTTATTAACGCTGACAAAGACCCGTTGTATGATTCTATGTCAAACGCACTTTCTTTAAGATTATCAGGTGACCCATCAAATCCAAAGGTATGTGTTAAAGTTTTAAAGTTTACTGGCGATTGTATTGTTACAGGAACAACACCAACAACAGGAATTACATATCAGACAGGTTATACTGTTACAGAATATTGTTCAGAATCAAACATATATGATTACTGTGATGTAAATGGTCCTGATTTTTTGACTGAAGAACATTGGGTTTTAATTGATGCAGTTTGGGAAAGAAATACTTGGTTTGATACTTGTGATTTATATTACAGAGGAGGTCTTGGATTAATTACCAACTTTAAATACGTTGATAGTTTATCTAATAATACGGTTAATTTAATTGAACCTCCTGTTACTCACACAGGTAGTCCTGCACCTGACCAAGTTGAGATTGTTAATTTAAATGAAAGATGGTTAATAGAAAAATCAGATAGACTTGGGTCTCTTAAAATTTATGTTAATAGTAAATTATTTTACGTAATTAATGGATTTGAAGAAATAATTCCAAGAGGTTTAAATGCTGAAAAAGAAAAACAACTTGGGGTTCCATTTAACATATCTTGGGGTGGAGGAACTCAAGGACTTAGAGAAAGTTTGACTTTTACCGAACAAATTAGTGACTATACAATATACTACTCAGAATGGTCGTCTATTGGGACCGCACTTGTTCTAAACTGCACACCTGTGTTAAGTGGATTGACCATGTCAACAACTCAAGTATCTTCTTGGTTTATTGGGGTTACTTTATTGGGGGTAAACGGAATACCAATTAGTTCGCTAGGTGTTACTACAAGCAGTGTTGACGATACTGATTTATTCTCAACTAATTCAAACGGAGTTGTTACAAGTTTTTCCGATTGCTCAGAAACCCCAACTCCAACTGTTTGTGTTGGTAATAAATATATAATAAAAAATGATACGGGAGGAGATATAACTATAATAGGATTAACCAGTCCATTTACTAATACTGTTTATCCATCATTTACAATCTCTTCATCAACTATTTTGGTAGCGTGTTCATGTACATCTCCAAATGTTGGCGCCGGTAAGTTAACAAATGTTGGTTTATGTTCACCAACAACACAAATACCAACATCATTAACTGGATTAACTTATATCCAAGACCCTGAGGTGATGCCAAATCAAACATTATCGGGAACAAGTTTATCGGCTCTTACAACCAATATATTAATTGAACCAAACTTTGCGGGTACTTTTGATGGAGGAATAAGTCAGTTTAGAATGTATGTTGAACCATTAAATACCTCTGAAATTGTACACAACTTTGGCTTACTTAAAACTAAATTCCAAATGTTTGACCCAAGATGTCCTAATTGTATGACAGGTAATACCATTGTTTAATTATCTATTTATTATCATTTAAAACTATGATATCTTTTTTGAAATTATAGTAATTTCATGAAGATTTTTATACAGGCAGCATCTTACAGAGACCCACAATTAGTTCCGACAATCGAATCGGCTTTAGAAAACGCAAAACACCCTGAGAATTTGGTATTTGGTATTGCAAGACAATATCATCCTGATGATAAATTTGATGACCTTTCAAAATATGAAAAAGATGATAGGTTCAGAATCTTGAACATTTTTTATTTGGATGCTAAAGGAGCTTGTTGGGCAAGAAATCAAATCCAACAACTTTACAAAGATGAAGAATATACACTTCAGATTGATTCTCACATGCGTTTTGAAAAAGATTGGGATGTTGAGATGATTAAAATGATTACTGATTTACAAGAAAAGGGTCATAAAAAACCTTTATTGACAGGTTATGTGTCATCATTTGACCCCGATAATGACCCAATTGCGAGAGTAAGAGAGCCATGGAGAATGGTATTTGACAGATTTATACCTGAGGGGGCGGTGTTCTTTTTACCTGAAACAATACCTGGTTGGCAAGAGATTACAACACCTGTAACGGCAAGATTCTACTCTGCCCACTATTGCTTTACATTAGGCCAATTTGCTAAAGAGGTTCAGCACGACCCCGAGTACTACTTCCACGGAGAAGAGATTTCAATAGCGGCAAGGGCTTATACTTGGGGGTATGATTTATTTCATCCTCATAGAGTCCTTATTTGGCATGAATACACTCGTAAAGGTAGGACAAAACAGTGGGATGACGATAAAAAATGGGTTGATAAAAATAACTTATGTCATAAAAAAAATAGAGCTCTTTTTGGTATGGATGGTGAGGAATCTATGGATTTTGGTATCTATGGATTTGGACCCGAAAGGACACTAAGAGACTATGAAAAGTATTCAGGTTTATTATTCTCAAGAAGAGCAATTCAACAAGAAACTATCGATAAAAAGTATCCACCAAACACTTATAATTATGAAACAGAGGAAGAATGGATGAGTTCATTTGCATCAATCTTTAAACATTGTATTGATATTGGTTATTCCCAAGTGCCTGAAGATGATTATGATTTTTGGGCCGTTGCATTTCATGGTGAAGATGACGAAACAATTTTTAGAAAAGATGCTGATTCGCATGAAATTAGAAATATGAAAAATGACCCAGATGGATATTGTAAGGTTTGGAGAGAATTCCAAACAACAATTAAACCAAAATATTGGGTTGTATGGCCATACTCCAAATCAAAGGGATGGGGTGAAAGAATAACAGGTAATTTATAATATGTTATATTATAAAGGTATTAAAATAGCAGATGAGGGATTTGTTATTAATTTAAAAAGTAGAACGGATAGGAAACAAAGAATAACAGAAATTCTTGATTCTATGGGATTTACAGGATATAAGTTTGAGGAAGGTGTGATATTTGGGGAAGAGGAATGGAGAAGGTATGGATGTACCCAAACATATATAAATATTTTTGAAAAGTCTTTAAAAAACAATTATGAATCCATTATAGTATTTGAGGACGATGCTAAACAAATGACCTCAATTAATACAGAACAAATTGATAAAATATTTGAAAATTGGGAATCAAATATAAAAAATTATGATTTAATTGCGTTAGGAACTAGACCATTACATGGGGCAAAAATTTATCAAGATTCTGAATACTTTGGAACTTTAACAAATGCTTTGTGTACCCAGTCACACTACTATACTAAAGATTTTATGTTATATACTGTTGAAGCATTGGGGTCATTTAAAGAGCCAAGTAGTAGTCATCATCGAGTATTAATTGATGAATTTATAAATGATTGTTGTTCGCATGAAATGATTTATAAAACAAAAAATAAAATTCATAGAGTTGGAATAACCATACCTATGATTTTTACTCAATATGAAAGTTATTCTGACATTGAAAAACAAACAGTAAATTATGATTTGTTTATTGAGGGTTGTTTTTGGGACGCAATTGGTGCTGGCAAAAAAATAAAAGAAAATAATATATAGATGTCAAAAAGGTTTGAAATACTTGGTTGTGAATTATCCGACATAGGTTTTTTTATAAATTTACCTGAGTGTGCGGATAGGAGAAAAAACATAGAAAAACAGAAAAAAAATTTTAAAATAAAAAATTTAAAAAAAGTAATTGCTGAAAAAGATTCTTTACATCAATCCTCAGCAACTAAGAGTCATAGAAAAGTTTTTGAAATTGCAAGAAAAAAAGGATATGAGACAATTGCAGTATTTGAGGATGACTTTCAAATCTATGACTCAGTATATGTTTATGATAAAAATATTAGTAAACCATTTGAGGATTATCTGATTGAATTCTCGGAACATATAAATAACACTGAATGGGATATTATTCTTTTGGGGTATAATGGAAGAAAATATTCAATATCTGAATCAAAACATCTTTGTACAAATTATAAATCAACTGGCGCTTGGGGATATCTCATTAAAAAAAATGCGTATGAGTATATATTAGATAATTTTAATTACTATAGCGATAGAATGGCTATTGATGATTTAATTCCTTATATGAATTATTGTGGATTTAAATCATTATCATCAAATGTACAAATAATTCACCACGCAGTTGGTTTTGTGTCGACTTTAAACCCTCAGGGGCCTGTAAATTATGACGCTTGGATAGAAGGTAATTATTATGCCAGTTTATGGGGAGGTAACAAACCTAAAACAAATAATTTTGACGAATGCTTATCTTATCTATATGATAGAGATAAAAAACAAAGAGAAATTTATTATGAAATAATAAATTTTGACGGAAATTACAATAAATTAATGGATTATTTGATGAAAAATAGAGAGATAGAAAGGTCCCATATTTTTATAAGTCAAAATAAAGAAATTTATAAAATGCTACCATCATTAAATTATTCTTTTGGGGTCGAGTCTAGACAACTTATATACGTAGAAGGGTTTACAAATAAAGAAAAAATTAATCTTCCAAAAAAAGTAAAAAAAATTAATTTTAAAAAATTAAAATTAGAACAATATGAACATTGAAAATAGAATAACCAAATATAATGATTTATCTAATAACGATAGTTTATGTGAATTTGACGGTATAGGTTGCCAACAAAATTACAGAGCTTTCCAGGTTTTTTATGAATTTTTAATTAAAATTAAACCAAAAAGAATTTTAGAGATAGGGACTTCAATGGGAGGGTTTACTAATTTTTTAAATGAAATTTCCAAAGAAGAAAATATAAATTTTCATTTATTAACTTATGATGTTAATGAATATCCATGGTACTCTGATTTAATTTCAAGTGGGATTGACTTGAGAATTGAGGATATCTTTAATTGGGGTGATAAAAAAATTAAACAAGAAGTTATTGAATTTATACAAAGTGAGGGAGTAACAGTTGTTTTATGTGATGGAGGGGATAAAGTTGGGGAACTTGAAATTATTTCAAAATATCTAAAGGAAGGTGATTTTATTTTTGCTCATGACTATTGTAGCACCCCTCAAAAATTTAATGAGGATATTAATGGTAAAATTTGGAATTGGCATGAGGTTTCGGATTCTGATATAGAACAAATATGTTTAGAAAATGGTTTAGAAGATTACGATAGAGAAATATTCGAGTCTGTTGTTTGGTCATCTAAAATTAAAACAAATAATGTTTCAGTAAAAACTTTACCACAAAAAGAAGTATTAAAAAAATCTAAAATAACTCTTGTTACGGGTTTATGGGATTTAGGTAGAGAAAATTTAAACGAGGGATGGTCAAGAAGTTACACCCACTACTTAGAAAAGTTTTCACAACTACTACAAGTGGAGGAAAATTTAATAATTTTTGGCGACTCTGAACTGGAAAAATTTGTGAATGAGAAACGAAGTAATAATAACACTCAATTTATAGTTAGAGATTTATCTTGGTTTAAAAATTCGGAGTTTTATGAGGTCATACAAAAAATAAGGACAAGTCCTGATTGGTATAATCAGGTTGGTTGGTTATCTGAATCTACTCAGGCTAGGTTGGAAATGTATAATCCTTTGGTAATGTCCAAAATGTTTATACTACATGATGCCAAAATAATGGATAAATTTAATTCTGAATATTTGTTTTGGATTGATGCTGGAATATGTAATACCGTCCATCCGGGGTATTTTACTCACGATAAAGTTTTTACCAAATTAGAAAATAAAATAAATAAATTTACTTTCTTATGTTTCCCTTATGAAACAACTACCGAGATTCATGGATTTAAGTACCCCGAGATAAACACATATTCTTCTAAAGAAGTTAAAAAAGTTGCAAGAGGTGGATTTTTTGGGGGTAAAAAAGAGGACATTAGTGAGATAAATTCAATATATTATTCATTAATGAAAGAAACATTATCCGAAGGATATATGGGAACCGAGGAATCTATTTTTTCCATTATGGTGTATAAACATCCTGAACTAATTCAATATTTCGAAATAGAAGGAAATGGGTTAATCGGTAAATTTTTTGAGGATTGTAAAAATGAAAAATTTGAAATAAAGGTAGAAACGGATAAAACAGAAAAATTACCTTTAGATTATGGTAATGCGGCATTATACGTAATCACATTTAACAGTCCTAACCAACTTAGAACTTTAATAAATTCTATGATAGAGTATGATAAAGAATTTATTAATAAACCTGTAAAATATCTATTAAATAATTCAACTAATAGAGACACTGATAAAGAATATATACAAATATCCGAAGAACATGGATTTTCAATAATTTGGAAAAATGAAAATTTAGGTATAACTGGAGGAAGACAATTTATTGCTGAGCACTTTGAAACCACAAATCATGATTATATGATGTTTTTTGAAGACGATATGTTTTTTTATTCGGGTCAAGAAAGCTACTGTAAGAATGGATTTATGAGGAAGAGCAAAGATTTATATAAAAAGTCTTTAGAAATTTGTCACGAAGAAAATTTTGATTTTTTAAAATTAAATTTTACAGAATTTTATGGAGATAACTCAACTCAGTGGGCTTGGTACAATGTTCCCCAAAGTTTCAGGGAGTCTAATTGGCCTCAAAATAAAACTCTACCTAAACATGGATTAGACCCTAACGCACCAAGAACAAAATTTACAGAAATAAAAGTTCACAAAGGAATACCATATGCTAGCGGTGAAATTTATCTTTGTAACTGGCCAATAGTTTTATCAAAAAAAGGAAGTTATAAGTGTTATTTAGAAACAAAATATGCTTCTCCATTTGAACAAACCCTCATGTCACACAATTTTCAAGAGACAATTAAAGGTAATTTAAAACCTGGTATACTTTTAATGACACCTACTGAACACAATAGGTTTGAACATTATGATGCTTCTTTAAGAAAAGAGTGTTAATTCTATATTTATAGGTATGGAATTTTTCATTGCTCAAAATTCTACGTTACCTATTCTGAAAATGGAATTTGATTTTAACGGAAAGTCCTCTGTTGAGGACTTTAATTCTGTATTAGAAAATTCATCAATTTTCTTTTCTATGAAAAATGTAGAAAATGGTAATTTGAGGATTATTAATAAAAAAGCTGGGTTTACTAACAAAATATTTACAGAACCAAATGCTAAAGTTGAATATTATTTATACTATAAATTTAGTTTAGCTGATACAAACAGAGTTGGTAGATATGAAGGTGAGTTTAGTCTTATGTCAGATGACGGGACTTTAATTTTACCAATTAAAGAAAAACTATACATAAACATTGTTGAAAACTTCATAAGGGTATAATGGAATTTTATATTAAACAAAACTCCACTTTACCTATATTGAAGATGGAGATTATCAAAGATGGTAGAAGTGATTTTAATCTTAATTCATTTTTAAGTGGGTCAAGTACATTTTTAATTTCACTATATGATAAATCAAATGATAGATTTTTATTTGCATCAAAAGAATGTTATGTTAGTTCAGAATACTCTGAATTTGAGGGTAAGGATTTATATTATTTAAATTACCAATTTACAAATAAGGATACTTTAAGAACGGGTAGGTATGAAGCACAAGTTTCAATTACATCTGAACAAGGTGTTATTATTTTACCATTACAGGACAAATATTATGTTAATGTTTTAGAATCATTTTCATTAAATGACTTATCATATAACACACTTTATGAATCTAATTTACCCTGCTGCGGATTTCAACAAACTTTTGAAGTTGATGGTATAACATTAGATGCCTATTACTATTCGGGTTCATTAATTATTGATTATATATTAACAACTTCTAAAATATACAATCAAGATATTACAGTAAATTTTACAAATGTTTTAGAAGTATATACAGGGACTTCAGTTGAGGTAATAACTGGTGTAACTATCCCATCTGGAGAATACAGAGGAACGACAAAAATAATATTTACAGGATATGATTATGATAATTTGACTCAAACAAGTTATTTAAAAAATATTAAAATACAAGAATCATTTTTGGGTATTGTTTTTAATTTTAATGAGTCAGTTGTATTTGATACACCACCACCAACCCAAACCCCAACAAAAACTCCAACACCAACACAGACATCAACACCAACACAGACATCAACACCAAATTTATCACCAAACCCAACCCCAACACCTTCAGTTACTGTAACTAAAACTCCTACATCATCTATAACCCCAACACCTTCAGTTACTGTAACTAAAACTCCTACATCATCTATAACCCCAACACCTTCAGTTACTGTGACATCAACACCTACTCCAAGTATTACCTCCACAAAAACATCAACACCAAGTATAACTCCAACCAATACTCCTACTAACACTCCAACATCTTCTGTTACAACAACAAATACTCCAACAACAACTCCTTCAGTAACACCAACTAATACAACTACAAATACACCAACCCCATCTGTTACTAAAACTCAAACACCAACTAATACACCAACCCCAAGTATTACTCCAACAATTCCACCAACAGGTCAAACTTGTCCATATCAAGTGGGATTTTTTAACACCATTAATAATGTTTATAGATTTGACTATTATATTAATAATAGTTTAATTTATGTTGTCACAACAGGTGGAACTGAGGTGTATGATACATCATACACTTATGTTGAGACTCTACCAAATTCATTAACTGGTGGTTCCGCAACATTTGCTAGTATAGCATTTGCCAATGATGGGGTTAGTGATTTTCTATATGTTGGAAGTGATAGTACGGCTAAGACGGTTAACCTATATAATTTAACTAATTTAACGGCAACTACAATAAGTTCTAACATATTAATAACAGAAATGACAATTGATAGAACTAGTTCTCATGTTGGTATGATAGACAATTTTGACAATGACTATAAACAAATTGAAATTTCCACCCAAAGTATAAATGCTCAAATTGATGTATCGGGAGTGACTGGAGGAGACATATCACTATCAAGATTAGATGATTTATTGTGGATAGTATCAACAGGAGATACGATTGTTAAAGTTAATTCTCAGACAAAGTTAATTGGCAGTACTTTAACTGTTCCAAGCGGTGGACATGTGGGATATGAAAAACGATTACTTGATGACCCAACTAATGGATACACATATCTTTTAGTAGATGGTAGAAGATTGTTTGTTTACGGTTCTCCGACAAATGTTGTAGCATCTCTTGATTTGACCCCATATAGTGGTACAAACACTAGTATGGCGATAGGTGAGGTTAATAATGAACTTTATGTACTAAATGTACAATCACCTGACATATTTGGTATTATAGTGATTAAAATAGGTACATTATCCATTGATGGACTATATAGTTTAGGTTCTTTACCAGGATTTAATAATGGTTATTTGGTATATGAACCAAACAATTCCGAAATTCTTTTGAATCTTGTCCCATTTGCTTCAAGAATCTATAGAATTTGTACATCTTAATATATTTGATTTTCAAACTAAGATAGATTATACTTATAAAAAAAGGTCAATGTCGAGACAGTTCGGCAGCTAATACACCAAAAAATTAAGTATAATGATATCAAACGAAGAAATTGAACAATTCCTTCAGGGGAATGACGATGAAAAATATATCATCGGTGTAGAATACGATTACGTCAAAGATTGTATTTGGAAAATTATAGAACATCCAATTCACGGAAAACAGATTAAAAAAGATACCTTTATCCCATTTGCTTGGGTAGGTGATTTACGTGGATTGAACTTTTACCAATCATCAAAGGCTCTTCAAAAAGAGGCAATGACAAAACATAAAATTGTCATTGAAAAACTACGAACAGATGGTAATGATAGACTTGAAAGAGGTTTAACTTATATGGTTAAATCCTTAAATGGTTATCGTTCCCTTATTCAGTTCTTCCGAGAAGGAGGTCTTGAGCCGTGGGGAGATAAAACAAAAGGTCTTGTTTTGATACTACCTCCAGTCGAACAGTTTCTTGTTGTTAAAGAAAAAAGAATGTTTAAAGGTTTTGATGAATACGACAGTATCACAAGGTTTGTATTCGACTTAGAGACGACCGCACTCGAACCAAAAGACGGTCGAATCTTCATGATAGGTATTAAAACCAATAAAGGTTTTAGTGAGGTTATTGAATGTGTAAATGAAGACCAAGAAAGAGAAGGAATTGTAAAATTCTTTAACAAAATAGATGAATTAAAACCAAGTATTATTGCGTCCTACAACGGGTTTAACTTCGACTGGCATTGGATATTCGAAAGAGCAAAAGCTTTAAAACTTGACATTAAAAAAATTGCAAAAACTTTAAATTCTGCAAACCCAATTAAACAATCTGAATCAATGCTAAAACTAGCAAATGAAGTGGAAAGGTTTAATCAAACATCAATGTGGGGATATAATGTTGTTGATACGCTTCATGCTGTTAGAAGAGCTCAAGCGATTAATTCAAACATTAAATCCGCTGGTTTGAAATATATTACTCAATACATTTCAGCCGAAGCTGCCGACCGAGTTTACATTGACCACACAGATATTGGTCCGTTTTATGCAAAGAAAGAAGAATATTGGTTAAATATTCAAAACGGAAAATATAAGAAAGTTGGGGTTGACCCAAATGTGGATGAAGCGTGTTCAAAACATTCTGAAATCTATATTAAAACAACTGGTGACGATTTGGTTGAAAGATACCTCGATGATGACTTGGAGGAAACATTAAAGGTGGATGAGGAATTTAACCAAGGCTCATTCCTTCTTGCATCACTTGTACCAACAACATATGAACGGGTTTCTACTATGGGAACTGCAACTCTTTGGGAAATTCAAATGAGAGCGTGGTCCTACAAACACAAACTTGCAATTCCTGCCAAAAATGAAAAGACAGAATTTGTAGGAGGATTGTCTCGACTTCTTAAAGTAGGATATTCAACGGATGTATTAAAACTCGACTTCTCCTCTCTTTATCCATCAATTCAACTTGTGCATGATGTATTTCCAACTTGTGATATAACAGGTGCAATGAAGGGGATGCTTAACTATTTCCGTAATACCCGTATCAAGTATAAGAATCTTGCAAAGGAATATTCGTCAATAGACAAAAAACAATCATTATCTTTTGACAGAAAACAACTTCCGATTAAGATATTCATTAATTCTTTATTTGGGGCATTATCCGCACCTCAAGTTTTTCATTGGGGCGATATGTATATGGGTGAACAGATTACTTGCACAGGACGACAATATCTTCGTCAGATGTTACGTTTCTTTATGAAACGAGGATATACTCCGTTAGTTTGCGATACAGACGGCATGAATTTTTCACTTCCTGAGGGCGGTGTGGATGACAGAAGATACGTAGGTAGGGGAACTAATTGGGGGGTTAAAGAAGGTAAAGAGTATAGGGGATATGATGCTGATGTTGCAGAATATAACGACACATTTATGAAGGGGGCAATGTCCTTAGACAACGACGGAACGTGGAAATCCTGTATGAACATTGCCCGTAAGAACTACGCAACAATGGAACATAACGGTAAAATTAAACTTACAGGTAACTCCATTAAAAGTAAAAAACTACCACTCTATATCGAGGACTTTTTGGATAAAGGAATTAAGATGTTGTTAGATGGTGATGGGCAATCATTTGTTGAGTGGTACTATGAATATTTGGAGGTAATTTTTAACCAACAAATTCCACTTATGAAAATTGCCCAAAGAGCTAAGGTTAAATTATCTATGGATGACTATAAAAAACGCTCAAAGGAAAAGACCA
>Ga0209617_10000074_pt1 | contig 35156 bp, 34 predicted proteins | sample LakEriepJuly2011_2_FD_187459 | JGI IMG/M metagenome (GOLD analysis project Ga0209617, IMG submission 187459) | Freshwater microbial communities from dead zone in Lake Erie, Canada - CCB epilimnion July 2011 (SPAdes) (version 2) | ecosystem: Environmental > Aquatic > Freshwater > Lentic >...
GCGGGCGGAATGCAGCACGGCGCGATGACCGAGGTGCACGCCGTCGAAGGCGCCGATGGCGAGGTGGAGGGGCGGGCTCATGCGGCAGGGGCGGCTTCACTCACGGGTATCAGGGCGGCGACGAGCTGGTCGTCATTCATGGCGCCCAGCTGCGGGAGCGTATGGCCACGTGCGAGGTTCAACTGGCCGGAGCGCGTGCGGCGCAGCATCGAAAGGTGGGCGCCCGGGCCGAGCTTTCGTCCGAGGTCATAGGCGAGGGTGCGCACGTAGGTTCCCTTGGTGCAGCGGACGCGGAAGTTGATCTTGGGGCTCTGCCAAGAAAGCAGTTCGAATTCGGAAAGGCTGATGGCGCGGGGCTCGCGGGCGACTTCGATACCCTTGCGGGCGAGGTCATAGAGCTTCTGCCCGCCGATCTTCTTGGCCGAATGCATCGGCGGAATCTGGAACTGGTCGCCCAGCATCGAGGCGAGGACCGCGCGGACTTGGGCTTCGGTGATCTCAGGCACCGGGTTCGTCTCCAGCGTCTCGCCCTCGGCGTCTTGGGTGTCGGTGACAACCCCGAGTGTGGCTTCGCCGAGGTATTCCTTATCCTGGGCCATCAGCTGGTCCGAGGCCTTAGTGGCCTTGCCGACGAGGACGATGAGCAGGCCGGTGGCCATTGGGTCGAGCGTGCCGGCGTGGCCGACGCGACGCGTACGGTAGAGTCGACGCACGCTGTCCACGACGTCGTGTGAGGTGATGCCCTGCGGCTTGTCGACGAGCAGCACGCCCGCGGGTTCAGCGGCAGGCTCGCTCATTTCGCCGAGTATTCGCGATAGTGGGCGATGACGATCCCGAGGATCTTCTCGCGGTCCTGCGGCAACCGGCAGCCCTGCATATTGAAGCCGGCTGCGAGCATATGGCCGCCGCCGTTAAGTTTGCCGGCGCAGAGGTCGAGGCGGAGCTTCGGATCACGGCCGCGCAGGCTGCCGCGGATGCCGTCAGCGCCTTCTTCCATCAGCACCGCGATCTCGACGCCTTCGACCGAACGCGGGAATTCCACGAGACCTTCCTTATCTTCCTTTGAAGTGCCGGTGGCGGCGTAATCCGCTTGGGTGAGTTCGCCGGAGCAGATCTTGCCGCCTTCGTGGAAGGCAATCGTATTGAGGAAGCGTTTCGTGAGCTCGAGCTTGCCGCGGCTTTCCTGTTCGAAGACGCGGTAGTTCGCTTCGGCGGGATCAGCGCCGCGCCGGACCAGCTCGGCGATGATCGCAAAGACGTCGGCGGTGGTGCTACGGTAGCAGAAGCGCCCGGTGTCGGTGAGGATGCCGAGGTGCAGGGCCTTGGCGGTGGCCGCGTCGACGGCGAGTCCCTGGGCAAGGGCACCAGCGGCGAGAATATGGCAGGTTGCGGCGGCTTCGCGGACGACGATATTGGTCTGGGCGTAATCCGGATTCGAGGCGTGGTGGTCGATGTTGGCCAGGACGCCGGCTGGGAACTTGGCGAGTAGTTCCGTCCCGATGCGGGACGCATCGGCACAGTCGACTGTGACAGCGAGGCGGTCGGTCGCGTCATAATCGGCGGCCCTGACGAACGTCACTCCCTCGGCGTAAGGGGCGAGATTGGGGGGGATCCGGTCGCGGTTCACGCAGAGCGCGTCCACCCCTTCGGCGAGGAGCATTCGGCAGAGGGCGGTCTGGGAGCCGATGCAATCGCCATCGGGGCGCATGTGGCCCAATACGGCCACTTTCCTGCCTTTCAGACCCTTGACGAGGTCTCGGAGGGCCTCGCCCGCCGCTTGCATGCTGATACCCATGTTTTTGTAGATGACCAAACAGCCGAGCCCCGTCGCTGGCAAAGGCAAAAGGGAGGGTCAGCAGCAACTTCGGGGGAACGCTTGAACCTATCCGCACTTCGGGCATAGTCCCTGCTTACCCCCATAGGGGTTTTTCGCCCCCCACCCACAAACTTATGGATAAGGACAAAAACAATAATTTCACTCCCCGCGCCCGCAAGGTCGTGGAATTGGCCCGGGCGGAAGCCCGCCGGTTCAACCACAACTACGTCGGCACGGAGCACATCCTGCTCGGGCTCATCAAGCTCGGCGAGGGCGTCGCGGTTAACGTCCTCGGCCGGATGGGACTCGATCTCAAGACGGTGCGTGGCGCCGTCGAGAAGCAGGTGGGTCCCGGTCCGGAAGAAGCGAAAGCCCCGGACACGATTCCGCTCACGCCGCGCGTGCAGAAAGTCATGGCCCACGCCGTCACCGAAGCGCGGGCACTCGGCCATGCCTACGTCGGCACCGAACACATTCTCCTCGGGCTCCTCAAGGAAGGGGAGGGCGTCGCCGCTCGCGTCCTGCAGCAGCTCGACGTCGACCTCGAACGCTGCCGCAAGGAAATCCTCGCCGACATCGATCCTTCCGCTGCGGATGAATCCGAGAAGAAGGATGCCGACACGCCGCCGCCTTCCGAGGATTCCTCTGACGACACCCCTCCGCCTTCGCGCCGCGCTTCTGGCGAAGAAAGCGCCCGTCCAGGTCGTGGCGAACGTCTCTCGCTGCTGAAGACTTTCGGTCGCGATCTCACCGAGCTCGCTAAAGCCGGCGAACTCGATCCGGTCATCGGCCGCAAAGAAGAAATCCGCCGCGTGGTGCAGATTCTCTGTCGCCGCACGAAGAATAATCCTGTCCTCATCGGCGAAGCCGGCGTGGGTAAGACCGCCATCGTCGAAGGCCTCGCCCAGGAGATTGCCTCGGGCATCGTCCCGGAAATCCTCCTCGACCGCAAGGTGATCACCCTCGATCTCGCCCTGATGGTCGCTGGCACAAAGTACCGCGGTCAGTTTGAAGAGCGCATCAAGGGCATCATGGACGAGATCAAGCGGGCCAAGAATATCATCCTGTTCATCGACGAGATGCACACGATTGTCGGTGCCGGCGCCGCCGAAGGGGCGATGGATGCGTCCAATATCCTCAAGCCGGCCCTTTCGCGCGGGGAAATCCAGTGCGTCGGTGCCACCACGCTTTCCGAATACCGTAAGCACATCGAGAAGGACGCCGCCCTCGAGCGTCGCTTCCAGTCCGTTAAAATCGACGACCCGACCCCGGAGGACGCCGTGCTGATTTTGCGCGGTATCCGCTCGAAGTATGAAGAGCACCATAAGTGCGAATACACCGACGCCTCCATCGAGGCCGCCGTCCGTCTCTCGCACCGCTACATCACCGCCCGCCATCTGCCCGACAAGGCGATTGACGTCATGGACGAGGCCGGCGCCCGCGCCCGCATCCGTTCCCTGAACATCCCGGCCGACATCGACCTGGTCCAGACCGAGATCGACAAGGTCGTGCAGCAGAAGGAAGACGCCTCCCGCCACCAGAAGTTCGAGGAGGCCGCCAACCTCCGCGACACGGAGAAGAAGCTGCGCGCCAAGCGCGAGAAGATGCTCGAAGACTGGCGCAAGAAGCGCGACGAGAAGCGCATCGTGGTCGGCGAGGACGAGATGCTCCACATCGTGGCCGACTGGACCGGCGTTCCGCTCAACCGCCTTGAAAAGAAGGAGACCAAGAAGCTCCTCGAACTCGAACAGGACCTGCAGACGGCCGTCATCGGCCAGGACCGCGCCTGCGAAGTCGTCGCCCGTGCCCTCCGTCGCTCCCGCGCCGACCTCAAGGATCCGCGGCGCCCGATCGGCTCCTTCCTTTTCCTCGGTCCCACCGGCGTCGGTAAGACGCTCCTCGCCCGCTCCCTGGCCGAACGTATGTTCGGCGAGAAGGAAGCGGTCATCCAGATCGACATGTCTGAATACATGGAGAAGTTTACGGTCTCCCGCCTCATCGGTTCGCCCCCCGGCTACGTCGGCCACGACGAAGGCGGCCAGCTCACCGAAGCGGTCCGCCGCAAGCCTTACGCCGTCGTGCTCTTCGATGAGATCGAGAAGGCCCACCCGGACGTCATCCAGCTCCTCCTGCAGGCGCTCGAAGACGGCCGCCTGACCGACTCCCTCGGTCGCGTCGTCGACTTCCGTAACACGATTATCATCATGACCTCCAATGTCGGCGCTGACGTGCTGCAGCGGAATAACTCCGTCGGGTTCGACGTTGGCGTGGATTCCACTCGCGACTACGAGAAGCTCAAGGAGCGCATCATGGAGGAGACCAAGCGCGCCTTTAAGCCGGAGTTCCTTAATCGCCTCACCGACATCGTCATCTTCCAGCAGCTTGCGAAGACGCACATGACCAAGATTGTCGACATCGAGGTCGACAAGGTGGCCAAACGCCTCCTTGACCTCGGCGTGAAGCTCGTGGTCAACGAAGCCGCTCGCGGCTACCTGGTCGACAACGGCTGGGACGAGAAATACGGCGCCCGCCCGCTTCGCCGCGCGGTCGAACGTCTCCTCGAAGACCCGCTGGCCGAATCCATCCTGCGCGACGACTATAACAAGGAAGAGCCGGTCATCGTCTCGGTCGGCGAGAAGGGTCTCGTCTTCACGCAGAAGAAGAGCGGCGCCGATACCGGCGCCTGAGCGATGGGCCGCTTGGTCACCGCGGGCCTCCTTGGTGCGATCGCGATCGCGCTGGGAGCCTTCGGTGCCCACGGCCTGAAGGAGCGGCTCGCCTTGATTCCCGAGGCCGGTGGCTGGTGGGAGACGGCGACGTTCTACCTGCTGACTCATGCGGTCGCCGTCGGGGCAATCGCCGTCCGCTCCGTCTGGCCGTCGCGCCTGTGGGCCGCCGGCGCGCTGATCTTCGCCGGGACGCTATACGCAATGGCCTTGGGCGCTCCTCGCTGGTTTGGCGCGATCACGCCGATCGGGGGCTCGCTCCTCATCGCGGGCTGGTTGCTGCTCGCTTGGTCTGCTCGCAAAGAATCCTGACTTGCCGAAATCGCTTCGGCCTCCGACCGTGAGGCATGGCGGAGCCTTTCACCTATCATGACGACGGCGGCGAAGATCTCGAACCCGCCGCGCGCGAGGTGGCCTGCCGTTACTTCCTCGATGCGGGTCCCCAGCATACGGAGTTCGTGACGCAGTTTCTCGGACCCAGTGAGTGCGGTAAATTTGATGTTCTCTGGGAGGAGTCCGATTGGACCGAGGACGTGACCGTGGCCGTCGCCTGGCTGCCCCGCGGCCAGCTGGCGGGCTTCGCCCTCTGGCAGGCCTTGGCCTTGGCTTTTTGGAACGTGAAGAAGGAAGGCGAGCATTGGGAGAGCGCGGGTTGCATCGAGATCATCGAGCGGCCAGACACCTTGGTCGAGGCGGACGCTTTCCGGGCGGTCTTGGCCACCGTCTGGCCCGAAGATCTCACCGACGAATAATCAGGGCGACTTGCCTTGGGGCGGGTTGCGGTCATCATCATTTCATGCGTCTCATCGCCCTGACCCTGACTCTTCTCATGACCTCTCTGCTCGCTCAAGACAAGCCCCCTGGACTCCTCGGCGTCCCGGTCAACGACACCGACGGCAAGGCGACCACGCTGGGCGCGGCCCAAGGCGGCAAGGTTTGGCTCGTCGTCAACGTCGCCAGCCGCTGCGGCTACACCCGCCAATATGATGGTCTCCAGGCGCTTTACAAAAAATACCAGGAGCAGGGCCTCGTGGTCGCTGGTTTCCCGTGCAATGATTTCGGCGGACAGGAGCCCGGCACGGAAAAAGAAATCCTGAAATTCTGCCAGACGAACTTCAACGTGACCTTCCCGATCTACGCCAAGGTGGCCATCCGGGGGAACGACCCTCATCCCTTGTTCGAGAAGTTGATGGGCAAGGATGCCGGCCACCCTGGCCCCGTGGACTGGAACTTCTCCAAATTTCTCATTGGCGCCGACGGCAAGCTGCTCGCCCGGTATGGTTCGGGCGTCGAGCCCGGCTCCGCGGAGCTTGCGAAGGCCATCGAGAAGGCCCTGAAGTAAGTCGCTTTGACTTTGGGGGCGGGCACCCTATCCAAAGATTATTCCCATGCGCTTTCTCGCCGCCCTGCTTGCTTGGATGAGCCCGCTATCGGCGGAGGATTCCCATGATGTGTGCGTCTATGGCGGTACCGCCAGCGGGGTGATGGCGGCGTGCGCCGCTGCGAAGGAAGGCGCGAAGGTCATTATAATCGAGCCGAGCCGGTGGCTGGGTGGCATGACTGGCGGAGGCCTGATGCATATCGACTGGGGGCGCGAAGAGGCCGTGAGCGGCTCGACCCGTCCAATCCTGAAGAAGGACTACAACGATGCACAGTATCGCGCGGTCTTTGCCGAGATGCTTAAGTCCGCTGGTGTCACCGTTCTCTTCGAGCATCGGGTCAGCGCCGTCGAGAAGGCCGATGGCCGAATCCGTTCGATCAGCTTAGATCTGGCACCGTTCGATGAAACTGGCTGCCCGCCGGCGGCGCCCACGAAAGCCGGCGCCCGCGTCGTCGCGGCGAAGGTCTTTATCGATTGCTCTTACGAGGGTGACCTCATGGCCCGCTCTGGCGTCGCGTATACTTTCGGCCGCGAGGCAAAGTCGACGTACGGCGAAAACTTGGCTGGCGCGCAGCCGCCGATGTCGGTCTACGCGATTGATCCTTACGTGAAGGCTGGCGACCCGCAGAGCGGCCTGTTGCCAGGCCTGCAGTCGACCCCCGTTGCTCCGGTCGGCGAAGCGGATAAGCTTACCATGGGCTATGGCTTCCGCTGGCGCTTCGTCTTCAAGGGCGAGAGCCTGCCGATCGAGCCGCCGGCCAACTACGACCCGAAGCAGTTCGAGCTTTATCGTCGAGCCTTCCAGCAGGACGTGGATATTCTTTCTGGTCGCGTGTTGCGCGCCAAGTTAGATGGCTGGGAGAAGAGCGGTGGCCGGGTCTATTCCGGGGGGGCGGGTAACCTCGCGCGCGCCCTGTTCGCGCCGACGAACTACGGTCATAACGCCGGCTATCCCGACGGCGATTACGCGACCCGAGCCCGCATCTGGAAGGAGCAGCAGGATTTTGTCCGCGGCATGACCCACTTCTTGCGGACCGATCCGTCGGTGCCGGCGAAGCAGAAGGAAATCGCCCTCAGCGCTGGTCTGGAGAAGGGAGCCTTCGATGACACCAAGGGCTATCCGCACCAGCTCTACGTCCGCGAGGCGCGTCGGATGATCTCCGATTACGTCGTCACCCAAAAGGATATGGAAGGACGGACCAGTCCCGCCGACTCCGTCGGCCTGGCTTCCTATGGCGTCGACGAGTGGCCTTACGCCACCGTACCGCTCGACGGTAAGGTCGCCCTCATGGGCGGCTACTACTCCATGCTCTATCTCGAGGAAGAACACCGTGGAATCTACCGCATTCCTTATCGTTCAATTGTCCCCAAGAAGGCGCAGTGTACGAATCTCTTTGTGCCCGTGTGTGCCTCCGCCAGCCACATCGCCATGACCTCCATCCGCATGGAGCCCGTCTGGATGATCCTCGGTGAATCGGCCGGCGTGGCGGCGGCGATGGCCGTGAAATCAGGGACGGCCATCCAAGATGTGCCTTACGCGGAACTTTATCCCAAGCTTCGGGCGCTGACCCAGAAGGTCGACATCCCGAAGAAAAAAGAGACTAAGCCGAAGTAGGCCCAGCGATACGGAGGTCGCCGACAATCTTCCCACCGACGAGATGCTCGGTGATGATGCGGTCGAGGTTCTCCGGGGTGCACTGGCCGTACCAAACGCCCTCAGGGTAGACCACGGCGACGGGACCGGCGACGCAGACGCGCAGGCAGTCCGCCTTGGTCCGCTGGATACCGCCTTGCTCCGCGAGCCCCAGCTGTTTGAGCCGCGACTTCAGGTGTTCCCAGGATTTCGCCGCGAGTTCGCCGCCGCAGCACGTCTGCTCGGTCGACTTCACACAGAGGAAGATATGCCGACGGGTGGCGTCCAATCCCAACGCTTTGGCGGCGCGGGCGGCTTCGGGGTTCATTCGAACCGCGGGATCAGGCCGTCCTGCTCGAGCTTCAGGAACAGCTCGCGGCTGAACCAAGCATCGTTGGCGGCGTATTGGATCTGACGTTCATCGAGCGGCTTGGCCCAGTTGGAGGTCTGGACCTTCTTCGATTTCTTCATCTGCAGGCGCAGGAAGTGCGCGGCGAGGGCCTGGAGCCCCGTGTTCACGAGGCCCGTCTTCTTGGTGTGGTCGGCGATATCGATGAACGCGCGGTCATCGAACGGCGCGCGGGCGCGCAAGTTCTTGACGTCGTCGCGGACGGCGACGCCGACCTTAGCCTGGCGTTCGTTGCAGAGAACGGGGAAGGCGAGGGGGATGCCGCCGCAGTGGTCGAGCCGGAAGACGAAAATATGGTGCTGCCCCGCTAACTGCAGGATCGAGGGCAGGTTATATTCGCCGCGGGTATGGGACGGCTTGGTCTCGGTGTCGAAGCCCACGACGCGGTCGCGCGCGAGGGCGGCGATGGCCTTTTCGGCGTCCTTCTCGGACTCGATCAGCTCGATTGGGCCGTTCCACTGGCCCACCGGCAGGGACTCGATGAAATCTTTTTCGATACGGAGACCGCCCGGTGCCCGCCCGCCCGGGGTATCGGTCGGGGCTTCGGCGCCTTGTTCGGTCAGATCTGGCTGGTTTTCGGACTCTTCCACGAGGGCAAGGCAAAGCCGCCAACGCCTATTGGCAACCAGAGACTAGGCAGGGTGGGGAAAAAAGCGTTGACCGTAGCGGTGCGGGCACCTTTGTTTAACTTCCCATTTAACGGGGCCTTAGCTCAGTTGGTAGAGCGCTTGCATGGCATGCAAGAGGTCGTCGGTTCAAGCCCGATAGGCTCCACCATTGCAAACCGGCCGTCTTCCTTCGAGAAGGCGGCCGGACTCTTGCTGTAGCCCCGGGGAGGTTCAGCGCAGCACCAAGGCCAGCAGCGTCCGGCAATCTGACTGCAGGCGGGCCTCGACGGCGTTGTTCTCGCGGTTGACCTTGGCGAGGGACTCGGCGCAATTCTCGAGGGCCTTCTTGAGGACGACCAACTCGGTCTTGGAGGCTGCGGCCTGAGGCTGCACGGATAGATCTCCGCATAACTTGGCGTATTTCTCCAACATGGCCAACATCGTCTCACGGTCAGCGGTGGCCCGCCGCAGCATCATCCAGACCGGCTTGCCCCGGGTGCCACCTTCGGCGAGCATGCGCAGGTAGCCGAGGCTGTTATAGGGGCGGGAGTCTCCTTCATGGCTCTTCCGTGCAGCGGACTCGGCGGCGGTGCTCGCGGCCGTCCGGACCTTGGTCTTCGTCGTCGACTTACCTTGTGCCTTGGTCTTGGAGTTGGCGTCCTTGTTTTCCTCGGCGGCGTCTTCGGTGCGGGCCGAGGGTTCCGCCTTGCCGGAAAGGAGGCTGGCTTGTTTGAGTTCGTCGAAGGCGAGCCAGAAAAGATTTTCGTCGAGCTGGAACTCGTAGCAGACCACCTCGACCCGGTTGGCGGATAGCGACATGCCCTTCAGTCCATCCTGCAGCGAAATCAGCAAGTTCTTCACCATGGACTTGTTATCCGTGGCGGCGATTCCTTGGGCGAAGGGATCTACTTCGGCCTCTTTCTTCGACATCTTCTTTAAGCTTTTGGCCTCAGCCAGCAGTTGCTGGCGTTCGGCCCAGAGCTTGGGGTTGTTCTTGCTGACCCAATCGAGGTCGAGGTCTTCCCACTTGTAGTTCAGCACGGCGTCCGAATCGAGGCGCTTCACCATGATGGCCTCTTCGTCCAGGGTGATATATTCGAAGGTGATGATGGTGGCGTTACCCGGGCGACGTAGCTGGACGGTTTCACCCCAGACCGGGAGGGCGGTCAGGATAAAGGATAGAAGGAGTAGGGCGCGGTGGGCGGGCACGGCAGTGAGCGTGGGGAGGACTGGAGGGTTCGGCAAATCTAGAACACCTCTTCGAGGGCGGGGTTGCGACCTTGACCAAATAAAGGACCGCCTTGGGGGCGGTCGTGCTCGAGTCGAAGGGAGTATGTCCTTACTTGCCCTTCGCTTCGAACTTCGGGTGCAGGTAGTTGGCGCAGGAGTCGAGGGAGGCCAGCTGGACGTAATCGGCTTCAGGTACCTCGATGCCGTGCTTTTTCCGAAGCTCCATGACGATATCCAGGAAGTCCATGGAATCCAGGGAGAGCTGGTCGCGGAGGCGGACTTCCGGTTTGACGGCGGTCAGATTCTCATCCGGGGCGATGTCCGCGATGATGCCCAAAACCACCTGTTTGATGTCGTCTTTAGTCATATTTGCAGGGTTTGTTTCAAACATCCTTCCCCTGTCAGGCAACCTCATATTTCTTCACGATGAGGGCGGAATTGATGCCGAGCATGCCGAAGGAATTATTAAGGATGGCGTCGACCCGGGGTACCTTGATCGGGTGGTTGATTACGAGGCCCGGTAAGGCGCATTCGGGGTCTAATTCGTCGATATTTATGGTCGGATGTACCCAATTATCGATGAAAGAGGGTAGATTACCGGCTAGTTCCAAGGCGCCGGCCGCTCCCATGCAGTGACCGATGAAGCTCTTGGTGTTGTTAATCCTCGTGTCGGGGCAGTCGGCGAAGACCGTGCGTAGGGCGGTGCACTCCTGGATATCGCCCAAGGCCGTGGCCGTGGCATGGGTGGAGACGATTTGGATGTCCTGAGGCTTCATCCCGGCCCGCTGTAGAGCCATGCGGACGCATTCGGTCTGTCTTTCGGGGTTGGGCAGGACGGCATCGGTGGCGTCGGAGTTGATGCACCAACCGGCGATTTCCGCGATGATCCGGGCGCCCCGGGCGAGGGCGTCGTCGAGCCGCTCCAAGACATAGATGGCGCCACCTTCAGAGATGACGATGCCGTTGCGGTTCTTGTCGAATGGACGGGAGGCCTTGGTCGGGTCCTCGTGGGCTCCGAGGGCGCCTTGGTTTTTGAACCCGGCGAAGATGCCGAAGGTATGGATGGATTCGGAGACGCCTCCGGCGAAGGCGATATCCACCTCGCCCAGCTGCAGCATCTGGGCCGCCTGGATGAGGCCGGCGTTACCAGCGGCGCAGGCCGCGCCGATGGTGTAATGCGGGCCGGTGATGCCCATGTTCATCGTGACCTCGCCCGCCGGGTTATTCGCCACGGTCCGCGGGTTATGATGGTGGGTCCAGTACTTGGTGTCGTTCCCAAACTGGGAGAGATTGTGGACCTCGTTCTCGGTCTCGACGTTGCCGTGTTCGGTGATCCCGAGGTAGACACCGACGCGGGACTTATCGACTTTTTCCCACGACAGGCCGGAGTCGCCGAGCGCCTCTCGGGCGCAGAAGATGGAGATGGAGCCGACGCGGGTACCATTACGGATTTCTTTCCGCTTCTGCCACTTAGTCACGTCGAAGTCGCAGACGCCGGCGGGGTGCTTGCCCATGTGGCGCACATCGATCACGGCAATCCGGGCCTTACCGGCGAGCAGGTTGGCCCGGAACTCGCCCAGCGAATTCCCGTTGGGGGCGGTGAGGCCGAGGCCGGTGATGACGATGCGTGGCTTGGAGGACATCAGGCGTCCTCCTATCAAGGGACTGGTGGGCATGAAGTCAAACCCCGCTCCCCGCTTGCCCTTGCCAATTGGACGCCTGACCATTCTCTGGAGGTAGATGTCCCAGCCACTCAAGTGTTCGCTCTGCGAGGAGGCCGCCACGGTCCACCTCTCTCAGGTCGTCCACGGCAAGGTCACGAAGGTGCACCTCTGCGAGGCTTGCGCCCAAAAGGGAGGGGCCATGGACCCGGCCGTCTTTCAGCTGGCCGACGCCCTGACGACCGCTTCCCCGGCGCCGACCCTTATCTGTCCGCAGTGCGGGTTCACCGACATCGATTTCCGCAAGCGCGGGCGCCTGGGCTGTCCGTCTTGCTGGGAGACTTTCGGCGACGTCCTCGGCGGCCTGCTCCGTAAGGTCCAGCATGAGCCCTCCCATGTCGGCCGCACGCCTGCCGGCGCTTCGCCGGTCGGCCGGCTGCGTCGCCGCCTCGACGACGCCCGTCGGGAGATGGAGAAAGCCATCACGGGCGAAGACTACGAGGCCGCCGCCCGCCTCCGCGACGAGATCGCCGTCATCGAGCAGCAGCTCGCAACCTCCTGACCATGTCCGTCGAAGACATCCTCGCCGCCGAGAACGAGCTCACGCACCTTTTGGGAGCGCAGCAAGCGGTCGTGCTCAGTACCCGTATCCGCTTAGCGCGTAATCTCGAAGGCCTGCCTTTCCCCGGCTGGGCCAAGATTCCGCAGCGCAAGGAGATTGCCGACCAGTGCGTGGGCGCGCTCGAAGCCCTGCCCAAGTTCCGCCGCGCCCACGTCGTCCGCATGAGCGAACTCGGCGACCGCGACCGCGCGGTGCTGGTCGAACGCCACCTCGTCTCCAAGGAGCTCGCCGCCGGCAAGAGCGGCGCCGCCGTCATCAGCCGGGACCAGACCTGCTCGGTCATGGTCAACGAGGAGGACCATCTCCGTATCCAAGTCGTAAAGGCGGGCTGGCATCTCCGCGGTACCTGGCACATCGCCGAACAGCTCGACGACGCCCTCGGCGGTTCGCTCAAACTGGCCTTCTCGGATCGCCTCGGCTTCCTTACCGCCTGCCCCACCAACGTCGGCACGGGCCTGCGTGCTTCCGCGATGGTGCATCTGCCGGGCCTCTGCCTGGCGGGCCATATGGATAAGGTTTCCCGTGCGCTCAACCAAGACGGCCTCGCGGTCCGCGGCTGGCTGGGCGAGGGGACCGAGGCCGCCGGCAATGTCTTCCAGATCTCCAACCAGCAGACGCTCGGCCTTTCCGAGGAGGCGATCCTCAAGCACCTCGGTGGCTGGATTAAGAACGTGGTCGAGCAGGAATGGAACGCCCGCCGCAAGCTCGCGCAGGAAGAGGGCGAGAAGTTCGTTGACCGGCTCTCCCGTTCGCTTGGCCTGCTGCGCTCGGCCCGTTTGCTCACCAGTTCCGAGGCGATGAACATGCTCTCGCACCTCCGGCTCGCCTGCGACATGGGTTGCCTCCCGGAGGAGCGTCGCCACCTCGTTGACCGGCTGATGATCGAAGGTCAGCCCGCCCACGTGCAGGCGCGCGCTGGTCAAGAGCTCGACAGCGATGGCCGCGATCGCCGGCGTGCTGCGGTGGTCCGCGAGGCGCTCAAGGATTTCCCCGACCTCGTGCCGCCGTCGGCTTAGTCGGCCGGAGGCTTCGGCGTCCGGTCCTTGCGGTCTAACTCGTCCAGCAAGGCCTGGACGCGGGCCACGCCGCCGGTGACATCGTCTTCCGTAAAGAGGATGTCGGGCGTGTGCTTCATCTGCAGGATGCCGCCGACCGTCGCGCGGAGCTCGGTGCGCACCCGCTTCAGGAAGGCGCGGGCCCGCTTACGCTCCGCGTCGTCGCCGGACACGGCGTAGCCGACGCGGCATTGGCGGAGATCGGGGGAAGCGCTCGCGAGGGTGATCGTGATCAGCGCGGCCTCGGTGGGCCAGTTCTGACGCAGCGCGGTGGAGACTTCGCGCTGGACCAGTTCGGCCACCCGGAGCTGACGTTGCGACATGGGGCTTAGAGCGACGGGCGCGTCTGCAGCATCTCGATGGCTTCGATGATGTCGCCAGGCTGATACTCGTCGTAGCCGCCGAGCTTGATGCCGCATTCGAAGCCGGCCTTAACCTCGGAGGCGTCGTCCTTGAAGCGGCGCAGGGTCTCGACTGGTCCGTGGTGGATGATCTTGCCGGCGCGCACCACGCGCGCCTTGGCGGCGCGACGGATCAGGCCCTCGGTGACCATGCAACCTGCGACCTTGTGCTCCTTGCCCAGCGGGAAGACGGCGCGTACTTCGGCCGCGCCGAGCTTGTTCTCGCGGACTTCCGGGTCCAGGAGTTCGGTCATGGCTTCCTTCACGAGCGTGATCAGCTCGTAGATAATATCATGAGTGATGAGGCGGACGCCGGTGCGCTTGAGCTGCGGCTGGACGCCGGTCTCGAGCTTGGTGTCGAAGGCCACAATCAGGGCCTTGGAGGCTTCGGCCAGGGCCACATCGCCTTGGGTGACGGGTCCGACCGTGCCGCCGACGACCTCGAGGCGCACCTTGCTGGACTTGATTTCGACAAGGCAGCCCTCGAGCGCTTCCAGCGTGCCGTTGACGTCGGCCTTGAGCAGCACGCGCAGGACTTTCTCCTTGTCCTGGACCAACGCGGCCATGAGGCGCTCGAGGTCCGACATGCCCGGACGGGCGCCCGTGTTCGGGGCCTGCTGGGCCGCTTCGGCGGCCTTACGGGCGGCGAGGGCGGCCTCTTCGGCAATCTCGCGGGCCTCGCGGTCGTTCTTGACGGTCTTGAACTTCGTGCCGGGAGCGGGGACAGCGTCCCAGCCGAGGATGAGCGCCGGAGCCCCCGGGGTGGCGGACGGCATACGGTTGCCGCGCTCGTCCACGAGCGCGCGCACCTTGCACCAGGTCTCACCGCAGACGAACGAGTCGCCGGGCTTGAGGGTGCCTTTCTGGACGATGACGGTCGCGGTCGGACCGCGGCCAGTCTCCATTTGGGATTCGATGACGACGCCTTGCGCGGGGCACTTGGCGTTGGCCTTGAGGTCGAGGACTTCGGCTTGCAGTAGGATGGATTCGAGGAGCTCGGTCATGCCGGTCCCCTTGAGCGCGGACACGGGACTCGTGATGGTCTCGCCACCCCAGTCTTCAGGGGTGATGCTGCGCTGCTGCATCTGCTGCTTCACGCGGTCGATGTTGGCGCCCTTGGAGTCGACTTTGTTGATTGCGGCCACGATGGCGCTGGCGTGCTTCTGGGCAAACTTGAGGGCTTCCTCGGTCTGCGGCATGAAGCCGTCGTCCGCCGCCACCACGAGCACGGCGATGTCGGTGACGGAGGCGCCGCGCTCGCGCATCTTGGCGAAGGCGGCATGGCCGGGCGTATCGAGGAAGGTGACAGTCTTGCCCTTATATTCGGCCTTCTCGCCCTGGTAGGTGACAGAGTAGGCGCCGATGTGCTGGGTGATGCCGCCGGCTTCGCCCGAGACCACGTTGGTCTTGCGGAAGAAGTCGAGGAGGGTGGTCTTGCCGTGGTCGACGTGGCCGAGTACGCAGACGACGGGCGGGCGGCCGGTCATGAGCGCAGGATCGTCTTCGACGGGCTTCTCGATCTTCTTGACGGGCTGGGCGCCTTCGCCGCGGTGGCGGATTTCCAGCGTGAAGCCGTGACGTTCGGCGACAGTGCGGGCATCGGCTTCTTCGATGACGGAGGAGACGCTGACGACTTTGTTCAGCTCCATCAGGTTGCCGATGACTTGGAAGGGCTTCAGGTTGAGCGCGATCGCGAAGTCGCGCACGACGATTGGCGGCCGCACGGTGATCGCGCCTTTGCTGCCTGGGGCGGCTTGGCTGCCGGTGGCGGCGGGGCGGTTGACGATCGGGGCGAGGGGCGGGCGGGCGACCGGCGGGACGTTGGCTGGCCGGCTCGGTAAGGGCGGAGGTGCGTTGCTGATGACGATGGGGGGCAGGTCAGCCTTGCCCGTCGTCGGGGTGATCGTCGGGCGCGGGATGGCTGGGCTGGCCGGCGGCTTGGTGGTCGGGGTGATCAGCGGACGCGGCGGCATGCTGACAGGCAGCGGAGAGCTGGCCTTGGCGATTGAAGCAGCGGGGACGACCGGGGGCTTGACCGGCTCAGGGGCCTTGGGGGCTTCGACAACGGGCTCCGGAGCGGGTTCGGGCTTCTTCGGGAGCTTGTCGGCGGCGAAGGCCAGAAACTCCTCGCGGTAGGTCTTGCCGAAGTTACTCGAGGCGGCGGGCTTCTTTCCTTCGGTGTAGACGTAGTCCTTGAAGTCGGGCCGGGCCAGCACGAACTCGTCGACCAAGGCAATCAGCGCCTTGACCTCGATGCCGAGATCCTTCGCCACATCGCTGAAGCGCTGCGTGACCGCTGGCTTTTTGGCTTCAGGTTTCTTCTTCTCGGTCATGTGTGCGTGCGAAGGGGTCGGCGGTGGAAGGGAAGATTAAGCGCGGCGGCCCTTGGCGTAGGCGGCGAGGACGGCTTCGACCTCTTCGGTCGGAATGCCGCTTTCTTTGAAATCCTCCACGGTCGCGCCTTCGAGGGCTTCGACGCTCGAGATGCCGAGGCCCACGAACTTAGCAACCAACTCAGCTGGGAGGCCGAGCTGATCGGCGATGCGAACGGCGGCGTCGCCGGCCTTGGCTTCGAAACTTTCGGCGGCGTGCGTGGCCTTCTGGATGTTGAGGCCCCAGCCCATGAGCTTGGAGGTCAGGCGGGCGTTGCGTCCCTTGCTGCCGATGGCGATGCGCATGTCGTCTTCGTCCACTTCGAAGAAAATGGAGCGGCTGCGCTCGTCGATCCGGACATTCCGCGGCTTGGCCGGGCGGATGGCCTCCTCGAGCAGCTTGAGTGGCTCAGCATGGTAGCGGATGATGTCGATCTTCTCGCCGCCAAGTTCCTTGACGATATTACGGACGCGAGCGCCGCGGGCGCCAACGCAGGCGCCGACGGGGTCGACCTTGGGGTCGCGGGAGTCGACGGCGATTTTGGTGCGGTAGCCCGGGTCGCGGGCCATGGCGGCAATCGTGACGGTCTTGTCGGCGATTTCGGCGACCTCGAGTTCGAGGAGGCGGCGGACGAACGCGGGGTTGGCGCGGGAGAGCACGAACTCGCGGCCGCGCTGCGGGTCTTCGCGGATCTCGAGGAGGAGGCAGCGGATGCGGTCGCCGGTGCGGAATTCGTCCCCGTGACAGCGTTCTTTGTGGGTGAGGATGGCTTCGGCGGTGCCGAGCTCAATGACGACGTTGCCGCGCTCGGTGCGCCGGACGGTACCGGTGACGATGTCGCCGACCTTGTCCTTATATTCCAGGAAGACCTGGTCCTTCTCGATCTTGCGGAAGCGCTGGTTGAGCAGCTGCTGGGTGGTCTTGGCGGCGATGCGGCCGAGGTCGGCCACGTTGATGGGTTTGCGGACTTCCTGGCCGACCTTGGCCTCTTCATCGATCAGACAGGCGGCGAAAGGGTTGATCTCCTGCAAGGGGTCCGAGACGGAGTCGGTCACGCGCAGGACGACGAAGGCTTCCAGCTTGCCGGAGACAGGGTCGGCGTTGATCTCCACATTCTGGCCAGCCATGACCGATTTCTCGACGGAGGACTTGATGGCCTCCACGATGAGGGCGCAGGCCTCCTCTTTCTTGATGTTCTTCTCCTTTTCGAGATATTGGAGGAAGGGTTTGATATCGACGCTCATGATGGTGGGTGCGGGTTGGCGGTGAAATGATTTGGGGACAAAAAAAGCGGGTCCGGCAGGACCCACCTCGGTAAAGGTGAACTGAGGCTTACCTTGGATACCCCCACCCGGATGTCAAGTGCGCTCGGAGCCCTGGTCGCGAGGGTTCCGCTTGCCCCCCGGGGGTCTTCCCGAAACCTTCCCCTATGGCTGACGAAAAAGTAATCTTCACGATGACGGGGGTGACGAAGTCCTTCGAAAAGAAACCCGTTTTCCGCGATATTTCTCTATCCTATTACTACGGCGCCAAGATCGGCGTCCTCGGCCTCAACGGCTCCGGTAAATCCACGTTGCTTAAAATCATGTCCGGTGAGGACCAAGAATTCGACGGCGCGATTAGCCAGGTGCCTGGCTACACGCTAGGCTACCTCGCCCAAGAGCCGCGCCTCGACGAGCACCTCACGGTGCAGGCCTGCGTGATGCAGGCCGCGGGTCCGATGAAGGCCTTGCTCGAGGAGTATGACGAGACGTTCGTCAAGGTCTCGGAGACCGATGACGCGAAGGAGCAAGAGCGCATCCTGGCTCGCCAAGGCGAGATCCAGACCATCCTCGATACGCGCGGCGGCTGGGACCTCGACGCCCGCATCGAGATGGCGATGGAGGCCCTGCGTTGCCCGCCCGGCGATGCGGTGGTCTCCGCGCTCTCCGGCGGCGAGAAGCGTCGCGTGGCGCTCTGTCGCCTCCTCCTGATGGAGCCGGACATCCTCCTGCTCGACGAACCGACCAACCACCTCGACGCCGATACGGTGGCCTGGCTCGAGCGACATCTCCAGAGTTATAAGGGCACGGTCATTGCGATCACGCACGACCGCTACTTTCTCGACAACGTCGCCGGCTGGATTCTTGAGCTCGATCGCGGGCGCGGCATCCCCTGGAAAGGCAACTACTCCTCGTGGCTCCAGCAGAAGCAGCAGCGCCTCGAGATGGAGGAGAAGCAGTCCGCTGCCCGTTCCCGCTCCATGGAGCGCGAGCGCGAGTGGGCTGCGGCCTCGCCCAAGGCCCGCGTGGCCAAGAACAAGGCCCGCCTCCGCGCCTATGAGCAGATGCTCACGCAGGACCAGAATTTGCAGGAAAAGACGGCGGAGATTTGGATTCCGCCCGGACCGCGCCTCGGCGGCGCGGTCATCGAAGCCCGCGGCCTCTCCAAGGGCTATGGTGACCGCATCCTGATGGAAGACGTAAACTTCACCCTTCCGGCCGGTGGCATCGTGGGCGTGGTCGGCCCCAATGGCGCGGGAAAGACGACGCTCTTCCGCATGATCACCGGACAGGAGAAGCCCGACAAGGGTACACTCACCGTCGGCGACTCGGTCAAGCTCGCCTACGTCGACCAGTCCCGCGATTCGCTTCCCGCGGACGCGCCCCTCTGGTCCGCGATTTCCGACGGGCAGGACATGGTTCACCTTGGCAAGATCATGGTGCCGGCCCGCGCCTATGCGGCGCGCTTTGGCTTCACGGGCGACGTGCAGCAACGCAAGGTCGGGGTGATGTCTGGCGGTGAACGAAATCGCATTCACCTCGCTCGCCTGATCAAGGCCGGTGCAAACGTGCTCCTGCTCGACGAGCCGACCAACGATCTCGACGTAAACACGATCCGCGCGCTGGAGGACGCCCTCGAGGGCTTCGCCGGCTGCGCGGTGATTGTCACGCACGACCGCTGGTTCCTGGATCGCGTCGCCACGCATATCCTCGCCTTCGAGGACAACAGCACCGTGGTGTGGCACGAGGGTAACTACGGCGACTACCTTGAAGACCGGCGTAAGCGCCTCGGCCTTGAGTCCGATACGCCCCGCCGCCCGAAATACCGCCGGCTTACGCGCTGAGCCGGTGTGCGGCCTTGAGCCGCTGTCGCCATGCGCCCGCGGCCGCCGCAAGCGTGGTCAGCTGCAGGTCGCTCATGCGCCAGGCCCAGTTACCCTGAGGATCGCCAGGCGTATTGAAGCGGGCCTCGGCTCCTAGTCCGAGCAGGTCCTGGACGGGAATAAAGGCGGCGATGCCCGGCGAGGCCAGCGCGGCTTCGGATAGCGTGATATGCGGCGTCTCCATCGGGCCGAAGGCGGCTTCGACGCGCGTGCGTTCCTCGGTGGAGGCCTGCGCATACCAGCCGACGACGGTGTCGTTGTCATGCGTGCCAGTGTAAACGACGCGGTCGGGCGTGATGTTCGCCGGAAAGTGCGGATTACCTGCGGATGGTCCGCCGAAGCCGAACTGCATCACCGACATGCCGGGCAGGCCTGAGGCCGTGCGGAGCACATCGACGCCGGGCGAGAGCAGGCCGAGATCTTCGGCGACGAGCGGGAGCCCGGCCAGCGCGCTAGTGAAGGCGAGCCCTGGGCCATCGAACCATTGGCCTTCGCGGGCATTGGGCGCCCCGGCGGGCACGCTCCAGAAGTCGTGGATGCCGCGGAAGTGGTCGATGCGGATCGCATCGAAGAGTTCGAGGTCGTGATGCACGCGCGCCTTCCACCAGGCAAAGCCGTCGGCGGCGTGCCGCTCCCATGCGTAAAGCGGGTTACCCCAGAGTTGACCGTCCGCGGCGAAGTAATCGGGCGGCACGCCGGCGACGGCGAGCGGGCGTCCGACTTCGTCGAGCTGAAAGAGTTCGGGACGCGTCTTAGCGTCGCAGCCGTCGGCCGCGACGTAGATGGGTTCGTCGCCAAAGAAGCGGATGCCTTTGCCCAGCGCGTATTCGCGAAGGGATCGCCATTGCTCGGCGAAAAGGAACTGCAGCACCTCGGCCTCGGCGACGAGACCGGCGGGGGCTTCGTTGATCGTCCACCGATTCGGCGCGGTGAAGCCGTTCGCCTCGCGCAGCGCGGAGAATCGGCACCAGGCCCCGAGCCACTCCGCCTGTTTTTCGCGAAAGCGGGCGAACGCGGCGTTCTGCCTCAGGGTTAAGGCGCCGCGGCGGGCAGCGAGCTGGAGCGCGGGGCGTAGCTGGTTCCAGAGGCGCCCATAGTCCGTGCGCTCATCGCGGCCGCGCCGGAGTAAGACGAGCTCGTCCGGCGTCAGGAGCTTGCGCGCGACGAGGTCGGCGAGGTCCAGCAGGTAGGGGTTGCCGGCGTAGACGGAGAGGGCCTGGTAGGGTGAATCACCATAGCCGGTCGGACCAAGCGGGCAGACCTGCCACCAGGAGAACCCGGCGGTGGCGAGGATATCGACGAAGCGACGGGCTTCGGCGCCGAGCGAGCCGACGGGGCCATCGCCCGGCAGGGCGGTAGGATGGAGGAGTACGCCCGCGCAACGACGCGGGAATGCGCGGCAGGCGAAAGGTTCGGCGGTCGTCGTATCGGTCACCGAGACGCCGGGAGGGGCGCTCATCTCAGCGGACTTGTATCAGGTGTTTGGCGCGGAGGTCATCGATCCAACGATCGACGGCAATCTTCATGTTTACCTGCCGAACCTTGACTTCGATCTCCGCCATGACCTCCGGGTCATCGAGGGTGGCGAAGCCTTGCGGGCGGTCGGCTTCCCGACTGACGATCACGTAGATTGGTGCGGCGCCGACATCGAATTTCAAGGGGTCGGAGACTTCGCCTATTTTCAAGGCCTTGAGCGCGGTGGTGACGGTCTGGTTGAGGTCGCCGAGTTCGCGCCAGCCGGCATCGCCGCCTTTGCCCGCTAAGTCATCGGAGCTTACGCGGGCGGCGACATCGGCGAAGGTGGGCGTCCCGCTGATCGGCTTACCAGCAACCTTAAATCGTTCCAGGGTGGCGGCGATTTTCGCCGGATGGCGCAGGGCGTCGACCAAGGCGGCGGCGCGGGCAGCGGTCTCCGCGGGCGTCTCGGCCGCTCCTTGTGTGATCGTGATCTGCCGAAACTTGACCTGCTCCTTACGAGCGAAGTCAGCCTTATTCTTTTCGTAGTATTCGAGAATCTTCCCTGGGTTGACGTCCCCCGCAGTGCGGCGGACCTGCTCGAGCATGTAATTGAAGATGATTTGCTCTTCGATACGCTTACGGTAGGCGAGAGGCGTGGTGCCCGAGGCACGTAACGAGGCTACGAAGCGGTTGCGGTCGCCGCCGAAATCACGGCGGATGGTCTGCTCGATATCGGCGTCGATGAAGGAGTCGGGCAGCCGGCCGGAAGCGCGGAATTCGGCGATGATGAGCAGGCGGTTGGCGATGGTTATCAAGGCTTCGGTGGCGAGGTCGTTGACGGCCTTGGAAAACTCGGCATCGGTCCGGGTGCTGGTGCGAATCTGCCCGACGATCGGGTCGATCTGGCGGCGGATGTCCGAAGTGGTGATGCCGTTGCCGTCGGCGTCCGCGGCGATGCGGTCGACGCGTTCCTCGGACCAGCGCTTGGCGGCGGCTTCTTCCAGCGTGGTTTGCTTGTCTTGGGCGTTCGTGGCGGTCGCGGTCAGGACGAGCAGGCAGGAGCGGAGGAAAGATTTCATCGGGCGGTGGGAGCGGGTAGTCGGGAGAGGAAACCTCGGATTTCCTTCAGTTTCCGCAGAGGGTCTCGCACGGTCAAGCGGGGAAACCGGTTGCCGACCAGAATCGGCGCGGGCGCGCGGCCATCGGCGGCGGAGAGACAACGGATGACGGCGCCATCAGTCGTCACCGAAATGACGTTTTTCTCTTCCGCCAGGCAGCGGATCTCCGCGAGGCTGAGCAGGGCCTCCGCTTCGGGAGGGAGCTTCCCATAGCGGTCTTTGAGCGAGGCGCGGAGCTCGGCCACCTCGGCGGCGTCCAGCGCCAGCGCGACGCGGCGGAAAGCCTCGATACGTAGGCGGGTTTCGGGAATCCAGTCGGCCGGCAGGGTGGCGGTGAGCAGCGGGACTTCGCCATCGCTACTATTCGTCTGTTCGGTACCGAGCGCCGCTTGGGTATGGTCGATGAAGTCGAGCTGCACCTCGCAGCGGTCGATGACCGCTCGCTTGTCGCCGCGGAGCTTGGCGACGCTGCGCCGCAGGAGCTGGCAGTAGAGGTCGAAGCCGACGGTCGCGACGTGGCCGCTTTGGGCCGCGCCGAGGATATTGCCCGCGCCGCGCAGCTCGAGATCGCGCATGGCGATGCGGAACCCGGCCCCGAGCTGGTTGTGCTGCCGGATAGCCGATAGGCGCCGGTGTGCCGTGCCGACGAGCGCGGCATGACGATGCAGGAAGAGGTAGGCGTAGGCTTGGCGATTGAACCGGCCGACGCGGCCGCGCAGCTGGTAGAGCTGCGCGAGGCCGAAACGGTCGGCCCCTTCGATAATCAAGGTGTTGCAGTTAGGAATATCCAGGCCGGTCTCGATGATGGTCGTGCACACGAGCACGTCATATTCGCCGGCGACGAACGCCGCCATGACCTCCTCGAGCTGTCCGGCGGGCATTTGGCCGTGGCCGACAATGATGCGCGCCTTGGGCAGGAGGGCGGCGAGGCGTTCGGCGACGGCCTGGATTGTCTCGACGCGGTTGTGCAGATAGAAGACCTGGCCGCCGCGGGCGAGCTCGGCCTTCACGGCGTCCCGCACGAGTTTTTCATCGTAACTGCGCACGACGGTGCGAATCGGCAGGCGTTCGCGCGGCGGTGTCTCGATGACACTGAGGTCGCGGGCGCCGACGAGCGCGAGGTACAGCGTGCGCGGGATGGGCGTGGCGCTCATGGCGAGGACGTCGACCTCGGTCCGCAGCTGTTTGAGTCGCTCTTTGTGGCGCACGCCGAAGCGGTGCTCTTCATCGATGATCACGAGGCCGAGCCGGCCGAAGCTCGTGCCGTCCGAGAGTAGGGCATGCGTACCGACGACGACGTCGACCGTACCCGCCGCGGCGCGCGCCCGGACGTCGGCCTTCTGCTTAGCGGTACGGTAGCTGCTGAGGAGTTCGACGGAGACGGGCCAGCGGGCGAGGCGCTCTTTGAAGCTCTCGAAGTGCTGCTGCGCGAGGACCGTCGTGGGCGCGAGGATCGCCACCTGCCGACCGCCGAGCACGCACTTGAAGGCGGCGCGCAAGGCAACTTCGGTCTTGCCGAAGCCGACGTCTCCGCTGACGAGCCGGTCCATCGGCGCGGGCCTTTCCATGTCGGTCTTCACGTCGATGATCGCGCGCGCTTGGTCGGGGGTCTCGCGATGCGGAAAGGAGCGCTCGAACTCCCCCATCCACGCGTTATCCGCGTCCTTGGGATGCGTGATGCCGGGCTGGGTCGAGCGGGTAGCCTGCATGGCCAGCAACTGTGCGGCCAGGTCGACCGTCGCTTTCTCGGCGGCCTTGCGCGATTTCTCCCACCCGCCTCCGCCAAGTTTGGAGAGCTTCGGGTGCGCACGGCCAATGCCGATGTAGCGCGTGAGCAGGTGCGACTCCCGCACGGGGAGGTGCAGCATCGATTTGTCTCTAAACTCGAGCCCGATGAAATCCTCGGTCCGTCCATCGTGCTCGTGGGCCTTGATGCCTCGGAAGAGGCAGATGCCTTGCGTCGCGTGGACAAGGGCATCGCCATCGGCGAGCTCGCCGAAATCAAGTGCGCGGCCGACGGCGGCGCGGGTAGCGGTCCGCCGGCGGGGTAGGACGGCGAGCGGACGTTTGCGGCGTCCGAAGAGCTCGCGCTCCGTGAGTAACAGCAGTCCGTCCTTAAGGAGTCCCGGCAGTTTACTGGGGGCGAGGAGCACGCCACCGCCGAAGCGGCCGTGAATCACGCGCGGCGCGAAGCCGCGAATCTTTGCGCCAGCGACGTCGGCGTTCAGACGGTCGACGGAGCCGTCGGTATCGCCCGCGAGCAGGCACGGGCGGCCGTCCTTCGCCAGCGAGGCGGCGGCCCGTAATAGGGCAGGGCGCGTCTCGGCGCTATCTGTGGCGGAGCCGATGAGCAGGGATTCGGCGGGCGTGGATTCAAGGGCGAGGGCGGCGTAGCCGAGCGGAGCGTCATCGGTCTCTTCGAGGATGAGTTCGTCGACCTTGGCCGAAGCCAGCTCGGCGCAAAGCACGTCTTCATGGCAGCGGTCGACCGAGACGATGAGCGCGTCGGGCGGCAGGTGGCGGAAGAAGGGGGCTTCGGGCGCCGATCCGGAATCATCGCGCGGCGCGCAGATGACGAGTCCGTCGACTTCGCCTTCGCTGCGTTGTGTCGCCGGATCGAAAGGGCGGAGCGACTCGACCGTATCGCCGAAGAGGTCGATGCGCACGGGCATCTGGGCGTTCAGTGGATAGACGTCGAGGATGCCGCCGCGGAGCGCATATTCCCCCGGTTGCTCGCAGAGCGCTTCGTGCGCGTAGCCGAAATCCTCGGCGAGGCGTCGCGCGAAATCCCGTAGCGTAAGTTTCTCGCCCTTACGGACGATCATCTCGGCCTTGGCTGTAGCTTCTGGCGCGGGCGAGCTTCGGGAGAGTGAGCCAGGCGTGCAGGCGATGAGCAGCGGCCGGCGCGCGTTGTGACCACCATGACGCAGCAGCGAGAGCACGCCAAGCAGGTCGCAATCGGCCTCGAAGGCGGGGACGGCCGCATCGGCTTCAGTCAGCGTGCGGGCGACCGGGTGGGCGGCGTTGAGCAACGTCAGGAGTTGCGCGGTCTCTTCGGCAAAAGTCTCCGCCGCGCCGAGGTTCGAGGCCAGGAAGACGATCACGCTGCGCTCGGCGCCTTCCGAGCAGGCGCAGGCGGCCCAGGCGTGCGGGGGCACGCCGGTCAGGGCACGGCGTGGCTGGGCGGACATGTCGCTATCGAGGCGGGAAGACCGGAAGCGTCAAACCCAACCCCTCACCGGAGGACCACTTCGGCGATTTCGTCCCAGAGTTCGTCGACCTGTGATAGTTTCTTCACCGGCCGGCCGGCTTCGGCGAACCAGTAGCGGGCGTTGCCGAGGTCGCCTTCGATGAGGTGGAGGAGGGCGTGGAGCCAGGCGCCGGTCGGGGTCTCGATAGCTTGGGCGATATCATGGGCCGCTTCCCAGTCGCCCTTCTTGATGAACCAGAGTGACTGCGCTTCGCGCGATAACCCGAGGGGCGGCTGCGCGTCGGCTTCGGCCGAAGCCTTCAGCTGGGCAGGGGTCATGCGTCAACGCGAAGCGCGGAGCATCGTCAACGCGTCCGCCGCTTCGGTGGGCAGTTTGTCGTAGATTTTCTTGGCCTCTGCCTGAGCGGTCCGAATTTCCGAGGGCTTCATCTTTTTCTCCAGCCCCGTGAGGGCTTCGTCGTCCTTGGGCTTTCGCTCCAGTTCGACCAGGACCAGCCGCCAGACGTATGCTTGGGTGAGGTCGACGTCGAGTCGTTCGCCTGTTTCATAACGGTCGGCAAGGCGGCGGATCGAAATGTTGTCACGCAGCATCGCCGCGCGGATCAGGTATTCCTGCGCCAGCCGGTAGTTGCGGGGCATGCCGGGAACTCCCTTCTCATGGCCTTCGGACATCATGCGAAGCGCGACCCGGTCGCCGCGGGCGGACCCATCTTCGTAATGCGCGTAGGCTTCTTTCATCGCCTTTTCATATTCGACGAGCTTGTGCTTGTAGCGGGCGTCCTCCGGCGCTGGCTTTTGCTCCTCGGCTGCCTTTTTCGCGAGGTCGCCGAGCATGCGGTAACCCATGGACTGACCTTTTTTCACGGACTTCTCCGCCCAGTCCTTGGCTTTGGCGACATCCTTCGAGGTGCCATCACCGCGGAAGTAGTACAAGGACGCCACGGCCATGGCCCGCGAGTGACCGCCCTCCGCTGCTTTCAGGGTCCATTTGAAGGCGTTCACTTTGTCCTCATTGATCTGGAGGTCAACCGGTGCGTAAGGGGTGTGCCGGAGCGCGTAGACATACTGGGCCATGCTGTTCCCACCCTCGGCGAGCTTCAGCAGTTCCGCGGGGGAGGCTTTGGGATTCACGCGCACAATCCACCGTTCATAAATCTCCGCCGGCAGGCGTCGCACCTCGACATTCCACTCGTTCGACCAGTTCACCGTCAGGATGACGGCCAGGAAGGTTCCGTAAAAATAAGGACGCAGCCGGAGGAATGTGCGGAGCATGGGGCTAACTCATCCAACCCCGCCGGCCGACGATGGCAAGGGGAGTCCGCGCGGGCGAAGCAAGCCGCGCCTCGACGTAGCCTTGATTCCGGCTGGTCCGCAGACATGGGTATTTCCATGACCCGTCTCACGCACTTTCTCGCCCTTCTGGCCTGCCTGCAGTCATTTGCCCAGGATAACCGCGACGCCCTCGGCCACGGCCCCGCCCGCTATTCCCTCGACCTCCAATGGGCCAAGGCCGATCCGGCGGTGGCTCCAGTGGTGAACTCGCACGCGCTCGCCGAGGATAAGGCCGGTCGTATCTATCTCGTCACCGACCACCCAAAGAACGACTTCATCGTCTTCGAGAAGGACGGCCGCTATGTCCGCTCAATCAGCGCCGGCCTCGGTGGCGGTCACGGCCTGGAGATCTTCGAGAAAGACGGCGTAGAGTATCTCGTGCACGTCGACTCTGGCTGGCATATGGCCGCCGAAGGATGGAATGCCTCCGCGGTTGAAGGTCGGGTTACGCTGCTGACCACCGACGGCAAGGTCGTGCGCAAGTTCCCGACGCCGAAGGAGCTAGGCCTCAGCGACGGCAAGTTCATGCCTTGCGACGTGGCCTGGACCCCGGCCGGCACATTGCTCATCGCCGACGGCTACGGCTCGAATTTAATCTATGAGTTCTCGCTCGAGGGTAAACTGATCAAGAAGTGGGGCGGGCCCACGAAGGACGCCGCGAGTCTCAGCAATGCGCACGGCATCTCGATTGATGCCGTCGACCTGCGCGGTCCGCTCGTTTGGGTGCCCTCGCGGAGTCAGAATCAGCTCAAGGCTTTCACTTTGGACGGCAAACATGTCGACACCCTTGAGCTGCCCGGCGCTTTCGCCGGCCAGCTCTTCTTCCGCGGTGACAAGATCTACACCGCCGTCTGCTGGAGCAAAGATGCCAAGGGCAAGCGCCTCGCGCAGTCGGGCTTCCTGCTCGTGCTGGATCGGATCACAAAGAAGGTCCTCAGCGCGCCCGGCGGCAACGAGCCCAAATATGTCGACGGTAAGCTCCAGCCGCTTAGCCAGGCCCAGCCGGTCTTCAAGCACGGCCATGATCTCTTCGTGGATTCTGCCGGCGATATCTACCTCGGCGAATGGAACGCCGATCGCCGTTACCCTTCCAAGCTGACGCTGGTGAAGTAACTCAGCTGATCAACAGCAGCCGCGGTGAGTCAGGGCGGTTTTCCGGCGCGCGGTGGATGCAGGGCGGAACCGGGCTGCCAGGCCAGCGCGTGGCGATGCGCCATAGCGCGAATGTTCCGAAAGAGTAGGGCGTCGCACCGGGCTTAGGGGCATAGTGCGAGTCGTAGCTATGCTCGTGGAGGAACTCGGCGAACCCCGCGTCGTCCGCGCCGCCGTATTCTTTGTGCAGTGCTGCGCGGATCTCAGGAATCTCGACCTTGAGCAGGGCATCCTCATTACGGAGGCCTTCGCTACAGGCGCCGTGGTAGGTGCAGAGCCAGGTATCGACCTCGACGGGCGCGCTGTCGACATGGAAGGAGGTGACGTCCGTCGGCACTGTGCCTGCGTCGGGTCCGCGCACGCAGTCGTAGACGCAGTTGAGGGACGGCGCGAGGTCGTGGTCGCGCAGGAGTTGCTGGTCCGCGAGCATCACTTCCGCGGCGAGCCGGCCAGCTGGGCTGAGTTCGAGCGCACGGATGCGTTCGTCGTCGAGCGGCACGATGCCTTCACCGGGCCCAAGCTTCGTAATGACCTCGGCGTAATCGCCAGGCAGCGTGCGTTCCCAGCAGAGCGCGTTGACGCCGTCGGCGAAGCGCATGGACCTGAGTTCTTCGAAACTCCGGACCTGGCGGACGCGCGGCTGGCCGGCCGCGCTCACTTCAGCGCAAAGCGCTTGGCGAACTCCTTGGCCAGCGCGTCGTAGGCGACGGCGCCCGGGGAGTGGATGTCGTACTGGAAGATTGTCTGGCCGTGGCTCGGGCACTCGGAGAGCCGGACGGTGCGCGGAATCATGGCGTCCATCACCAGGGCGGCAAAGTGGGTCTTCACTTCTTCGACGACCTGGCGGGAGAGCTTCGTGCGGCTGTCATGCATCGTCATCACGATCGCGCCGACGGTCAGCTTATCGCTCGCGCCGGCGGCCTTGAGCTGGTCGACCACGCCGAGGATTTGGCCGAGGCCTTCCATCGCCAGGTATTCCGTCTGGAGGGCGACGATGAGGTGGTCCGACGCGCTGAGCGCGTTCATCGAGAGCATGCCGAGCGCCGGCGGGCAGTCGATGAGGATGGCCTTGTATTTGCCGGAGGCGATGATCGGTGCGAGAGCGACGCGCAGACGGCCGAGGTAGTTCTCGGCCTGGGCGAGTTCGGATTCGACGGCCGCGAGGTCGACTTCGGAGGGGATCAGGTCGAGTTTCTTGGTGGAGGTCGCGACAATCATGTCGGCGGCGGTGGCCTCGCCGTGCAAGACTTTGTAGAGCGACTTGCCTTCCGTCTTCTCGATGCCGAGCGCGCTGGTTGCGTTGGCCTGGGCGTCGAGGTCGATGATGAGGGTCGGGATGCCGAGGCGCGCGAGACCGGCGCCAAGGTTCACGGTGGTGGTCGTCTTGCCGACGCCGCCCTTTTGGTTCGCGATGGAAAAAACCTTGGTCACTTAAGCGTCCTCGATGGGGCGTTCGACTTCGGTCGGGGCTTCGTAATCGATTCCGGCGAGGCCGAAGCCGAAGTTCTTCATGAAATCAGTCTGGTAGCCGGCAAAGTCGGCGTGTGCGTCGAAGGTCTCCGTCGTGATTGTCGGCCAGATGTCGAAGACGGCCTTCTGGACGTCAGCCGACATTTCCCGGTCATCGATGCGGACGCGGCCGTTCTCGTCGAAGTCGAGCGCGTTGCCATTATACATCTGCTTCTCGAAGAGACGCTGGATCTGCTCGATGCAGCCTTCGTGCGTGCCCTTGGCCTTCATGATTTTGAAGAGCAGCGAGACGTAGAGGGGGACGACGGGGATGGCGGAGCTGGCCTGCGTGACGACGGCCTTATTGACGGACACGAAAGCGCGGCCGCGGTGGAGCTTCATCAGGTCGTCGATTTTGCGACCGGCGCGTTCGAGGTCTTCCTTCGCCTTGCCGATGGTGCCGTCCTTGTAGATCGGCCAGGTTACCTGCGGTCCGATATAAGAATAGGCGACCGTCTGGCAGCCTTCCTTGAGGACGCCGGCGCCGTCGAGGGCGTTCATCCAGATTTCCCAGTCTTCGCCGCCCATGACCTTGACCGTCTGCGCGATGTCATCGGCCGATGCGGTCTCGAGGGTGACTTCGTTCACGACCTTCTTGTCGGTGTCGAGGTTCTTGGCGTGGAACGGAGCACCGGTCGGCTTGAGGACGGACTTGTAGGTCACGCCATCCGGGGCGGTGCGGCGAGGGGAGGCGAGGGAGTAGACGACGAGGTCAATCTTGCCGCCGGGCATCTTGGCTTTGATTGCTTCGATGACCTGCGTCTTCATTTCGGCCGAGAAAGCATCGCCGTTGATTGAGACCGCCTTGAGGCCAGCCTTCTTCGCTTCGGCATGGAAGCCGGTGGTATTATACCAGCCGGGCGAGCCAGGCTTATCGCCTTCGCCGTTGCGTTCGAAGAACACGCCGAGCGTGGCGGCGCCGGAACCAAAGGCGGCCGAGATACGGGAAGAGAGGCCGTAGCCCGTGGAGGCGCCGATCACTAAGACCGACTTAGGTCCGTCCTTGATGGGCTGGCGGGACTTCACGTAAGCGATCTGCTCGCAGACCGCCGCGGCGCAGCCTTCGGGGTGAGAGGTGATGCAGATGAACCCGCGGACGCGAGGCTTCAGGACTTGCTGGGACATGTCGCTACCCTTGAAGGAGGAGAAACCGACTTCAACCCGTAATTGAGCCGCTGCGTTGGTCGCCGGCCGCCTTTTGCCTCGCTTGTCCCTCCCTGTTGCCGACTCTCCCGCCCATGTTTAGTACGAGACTCTCTTTCGCCGACACGACTAACGCCTTGAGTAAGGCGAAGGCGAAGCGTCTCGCGGCTGGCCAGCCGGTGCTCGACCTCTCGGATTCCAATCCGGCCAACGCGGGCTTTGCGTGGTCCGCGGCCGACCTCGGTCCGCTCCTACGCCGCGACGGCATCCAGCGCCAAGATCCGAATCCGCTGGGTCTGGCCTCGGCTCGCACGGCGATCTCGGATTACTATTCTTCGCGCGGCGCCCGCGTGCCGGTCGACCAGCTGTTCCTGACGGCCAGCACGAGCGAGGCCTACTCCTGGATTTTCAAGCTGCTCTGTAATCCGGGCGACGAAGTACTCGTGCCTGCGCCGTCGTATCCGCTACTCGAAGTCATTGCCGCGCTCGAGGGCGTGACGCTGCGTCCGTATCAGCTCGTCCAGCTTGCCGGCGAATGGGTCATCGATGCCGCCACGCTGAGCGTCAACCGCCAGACCCGCGCTGTCCTCTGCATCAATCCGTCCAACCCGACCGGCGCGTTTGTTGGCCGTCGCGATCGCGATGTATTGCGCGGCTTTGCGTTGAAGCATGGCCTCGCGATCGTGTGCGATGAAGTCTTCCTCGATTATCCCGCCGAAGGCGTCGCCTCGCCTGGCACCTGGGCCGGCGAAGCCAACGTGATGACGTTCGTCCTCAGCGGTCTCTCCAAAGTCGCGCTCGCGCCGCAGCTGAAGCTCGGCTGGATTGTCGTTGCTGGCCCGGCTTCTTCGACGCTCGAAGCCTGTCGCCGCCTCGAACACATCGCCGATGCTTTCCTGTCCGTGAACACCCCGGCCCAGCTCGCCTTGCCGGATCTCCTGCGTCGCGCTGAACCGCTCCGCGCCCTCGTCCGTACCCGTGTCGCCCAAGGGGAGGTCGCCCTCCGCGCCTGGGCTACCTCGACGGCTTCCGGTTGCACGGTCCTGCCTCGTCCGGCCGGTTGGACGGCCATCCTGACCTTACCACCCGGCGTCCATGAGGACCGCTTCCTGATGAACGCCTTGAGCGAAGGCGTCTGGGCTCACCCGGGGTTTTTCTACGGGATGCCGACCTCCGCCCCGTGCATTGTTTTGAGCCTTTTGACCCCGCCGGACGCCCTTTCGGCCGGGTTGCAGTGTCTCGACCGGGCTTTGAAGCGGACTTAAGGGGCAATTACCGCTTGCCAACGGTCTGGGCACTCCTTTGCTCCGACTTTCCAAAGGAGCCCGAACACTATGTCCCGTATCTGCAGCGTCACCGGCAAGCGCCCCGTCAAGGGCCGCCGAATCATTCACCGCGGCCAGTCCAAGAAGAGCGGCGGTATCGGCTTCCAGCTCGTGAAGCAGACCAAGCGCACGTTCAAGCCGAACGTCCAGCGCATCCGCGTTCTCCAGCCGAACGGCGCGGTGAAGCGCCAGTGGGTTTCGGTCAAGGCCATCAAGGCCGGCCTCGTCACCAAGGCCTAAGCCTCGGTCTCGCGGCCCAACAAAAACCCGCCGTCCAAAGGCGGGTTTTTTGTGCCCGGATTAGGCGCCGAACCGCTGCCAGAGCACCGTACCCCAGATGGCCAGGGCGATGACGATGGTCAAGAAGACCGCGGCGCTGCCCATGTCCTTGGCCCGCTTGGCCAGCGGGTGACGCTCCATCGAAATGTGGTCGGTATTGGCCTCGATCGCTGAGTTGATGAGCTCGACGATCAGGATCAACTGCAGGCAGGAGAAGAGCAGGGCCTTCTCGAGGAAGCTGACCGGGACGAACCAAGCGATAATCGAAAGGGGCACCACCACCATGAGCTCCTGCTTAAAAGCTTCCTCGTGCTTAGCCGCCGCTCGCAGGCCATCCCAGGTGTAGCGCAAGGCGTTGAAGAGGCGGGCTGGCCCGCCTTTGGACTTCATGGATTGGCCGAAAGGCTTAGGATTGGACATCTGAGGGCACCTTACCCCCCTGTTTTCACAGGGCAAAGGCAATTTTAGGCCCCAAAAATCGCTTGCCAGAGGGGGGTGCTACCCTAGGTTCAGAGGTTCCTTAGTCGGAAAACCTACCATGCGCGACGATTACCTCCAAGATGCCCGTAAAGTCATCCCTGATGCGAACATTCTCATCAATGTGATTTCCAAGCGCGTGAAGCAGCTTCGCAGCACGGCCGACTACTCCGTCCAGCCGCCCAAGTATAACCACACCCTGGGCGACGTGTTCGAAAAGCTTTCCCCCGAAGACATCGCCCTGCGCGAAGTCATCGAAGGTCGCATCTCCTGGGAGTTCCGTCCTGAAGATCGTCTGCCTGCCTAAGGCAGTCTCCTGCCTCAGCCGGCTTGCCGGCGAGTAGCCTTTTCGTCATCCGATGGCCGCCCGCCGAGAGCATGTTCTACCCGAGGTTAATAACCCGAAGGCGGGACGTGACTATTTCATCGGCCCGACCTTCGAGGCCGGGATCGTCCTACGTGGCACCGAGGTGAAGTCTCTTCGCGCCGGCCGAGCCAACATCGCCGACGCGTTCATCAAGATCAGCCCGAAGGGCGTGATGCTCTACCACGCGCACATCGCGGAGTATGACTTCGGTAACCTTAACAACCACGCCTCCTACCGTACGCGCCAGCTACTGCTGAAGGAGGCCGAGATCGAGAAGATCGCCGCGGAGATCCAGTCCGGCGGCCACGCGATTATTCCCTTAAAAATCTACTTCAAGCACGGCCTGGCGAAGTGCCTCCTCGCTGTGGGTAAGGGTAAGAAGATGCATGACAAGCGTCAGGACATCAAGGAACGCGAAGCCAAGCGCGAGATCTCGCGCGCGATGAGCCGACGGAAGTGAAGCCGCCGCTCCACCTCGTCCTGCTCCGCCCGGAGATCCCGCCGAACACGGGCAACGTGGGCCGCATGTGCGCCGTGACGGGTTGCGTGCTCCACCTCGTCCACCCTCTGGGCTTCAAGATCGACGACGCCAAGCTCCGTCGCGCCGGCATGGATTACTGGCACGAGCTCGACGTCCGTCATCACGACAACTGGGAAGCCTTCCTCGCCTCACCCGGCCGCCCCGAGCGTCTCTGGCTTTTCACCACCAAGACGACACGCGGTCTTTGGGATGCGCAGTTCCAAGAAGGTGACGGGCTCGTCTTCGGCAACGAAGGCTCGGGCACGCCCGACGAGATTCACGCGTGGTTCGGTCCGGATCGCGAAGTAAAGATTCCGCACTTCAACGACAAGACTCGCTCGCTCAATCTCTCGACCGCCTGCGGGATCGCGACTTACGAAGCGCTCCGTCAAATTAAGCGGGCTTGATGTCCTAATCATTAAGTCGCCTGCTTGCTTTTCGCCCGACCTCAATAACTTCGTTCACATGACTAGGCTTGAAGCAGTCCGCTCCCGCATCGCGCCCGCCCGTGCCCGCCTGCTCGCTCATCCGCTCTATGCGCGGATGGCCTCGCTCGACGACGTCCGCGTGTTCATGCGTTCGCACGTTTTCGCGGTCTGGGATTTCATGTCGCTGCTGAAGCGTCTGCAGCGTGACCTTACGTGCGTGACTGTCCCTTGGGTGCCTGTCGGCGACGCGGAAGTCCGCTTCCTAATCAACGAAATCGTCTGCGGAGAAGAATCCGACGTCGATCCGCGCGGAGGTCGCATCGCCCACTTCGATCTCTATCTGCGCGCGATGCATGAGGCAGGTACCGACACCTCGGCGGTGGATAAGGCACTCGCCTCCGTTCGGGCAGGAGGCTCCACTGCCGCCGCTCTTGTTTCCGCTGGTGTCTCGTCCGGTGCCGCCGCGTTCTCGGGCGCGACCTTCGCCCTGGCCACGAACGGTAAGTCGCACGAGGTCGCCGCGGCCTTCACCTTTGGGCGCGAGGACCTGATCCCGGATATGTTCACCGAACTCGTCACCCGTCTCAGCCGCGAATACCCCGGTAAACTCGACACCTTCCGCTATTACCTCGAACGGCACATCGAGGTAGACGGCGGCCACCATGGCGCCATCTCGCTCCGCATGGTCGAGCTGCTCTGTGGCGCCGACGACCGCAAGTGGAGCGAAGCCGCCGAGGCCTCCGTCGCCGCGATCGAGTCGCGCATCGCCCTCTGGGATGCGATCTTGGCTGAGTTAGCCTAGCTTTACTTCTGCGCTTCCGGACGGTGGCGCTGCACCATGCCGTGGAAGTCGCCGAGATTGTAAGGGCCGACGAGCGGCTTCGAAAGGTCAGCTTCGGTGACGACGACGCTGCCGCTCTCCTTCGCCTGAGCAACGACCTTGCCGGCACGGTCGATGACGGCGGAGATCATCCAGTCGCTCTTCGGGTCAGTGAAGGTGCTGCTCACGACGTAAACGCGATTCTCGCAGGCGCGGGCGCGGGCGAGCAGCGGATCGCAGCCCCACACCGGCCAGGCGATGACTTCGGCGCCGTTGGCGGTCAGTGCCCGGGCGACTTCGGGATAGAAGCCGTCGTAACAGATCATCAGGCCGACCTTGCCGAACTTCGTGTCGAAGACGGGGTAATCAGCGCCTGGCGCGACGCCTTTCTCGACTTCGCCGTGCGGCAGGCAGACTTTGCGGTACTTGCCGAGCAGTTTACCTTCCGAGCTCAGGAGTACGGCGGTGTTGTAAACAAGGTGGCTTTCTCGCTCATAGAGACTGACGGCGATGTGGATCCCGTTCTGCTTGGCTTGGCTTCCGAAGTATTCCGTGGTGGGCCCTGGGATCGGTTCAGCGCATTCGGCGGGCGATAACTTCGTCCGCACGTAGGGCACGGTCTCGCCGAGGACGATGAGGTCGGCCTTCTGCTTGGCGGCCTCGGCGATCATCGGGGCGTATTCTTCGCAGTTCTGGCGAGGCGACTTGCCGGTCGGTATGTATTGAACGGTTGCGAGGCGGACCTTGCGGGATGCCGGCGCGGTGGATTTTTCAAACGTGATATGTCTCCATTCGATACGCCCCTTTGGTGCGTGCTGGAGGTGGAGCTCGATGGTCGCCTGCGTGGCCTTCGGCGGCACTTGGTAAACTCCCGTGATGAGCGAAATGCCTTGGGCGTCGATTAGTCCGTCGATGGGATGCTCAGGTTCGGCGGAGGCGCCGGGGGTTGCGGCGGGT
>Ga0209617_10000075_pt1 | contig 35070 bp, 44 predicted proteins | sample LakEriepJuly2011_2_FD_187459 | JGI IMG/M metagenome (GOLD analysis project Ga0209617, IMG submission 187459) | Freshwater microbial communities from dead zone in Lake Erie, Canada - CCB epilimnion July 2011 (SPAdes) (version 2) | ecosystem: Environmental > Aquatic > Freshwater > Lentic >...
TTGTTGAAAGTGTTGGGGTAATTGTTACAGATAATCCGCTAACATCTACATATCCTGCTCCACCTGTTGAAGATGTAGTATTTGATGTTGTAGCACTAACAACTTGATTTATTTTTCCTCCGCCTGCGCCTGGAAGGCCTGTGGCTCCTGTTGCACCTGTTGCACCTGTTGGGCCTGTAGGGCCAGCGACTGTACTGTCTGCTCCCGTAGCACCTGTAGCGCCTGTGGCTCCTGTAGGACCTGCAACTGTGCTGTTTGCACCTGTTGATCCTGTGGCACCTGTTGAGCCTGTTGGTCCTGTAGGACCTGCAACTGTGCTTTCTGCGCCTGTTGCGCCTGTAGCGCCTGTGGCACCTGTTGAGCCTGTTGAGCCTGTGGCTCCTGTAGCGCCTGTAGAACCTGTGGCTCCTGTTGCGCCTGTGGCTCCTGTAGGTCCTACTATCTGACCAACTGAGCTCCATGATGATCCATCCCAAATGTAAAGATCTCCATCTGATTCAACAATTCTTCCATCATTTAAAGTATTGCCAGTAGACGGTAAAGAAGGTACTGTTGCTACTGAAGATTTTAAGTTTACAGCAACTCCTTGAGTTCCCGTAGCACCTGTTGGTCCTGTTACACCTGTAGAGCCTGTTGCACCTGTTGGTCCTGATAAAGAAGAACCAGTTTCTACCCAAAACAAATCATAGTATGTGTAACTTTTTCCGTTATCAGTATTAAACCAAGCTTGTCCAGATACTGGATTAGATGGTGGGGTTGAAGAAGTTAAAGAGAAAGTTGCTTGAGATCCCGTTGAACCAGTTACACCTGTGGCCCCTGTTGCACCTGTTGGTCCTGTTGGACCTGCTACTGTGCTGTTAGCCCCAGTAGAACCTGTTGCGCCTGTTGCACCTGTTGGTCCTGTTGGACCTGCTACTGTGCTGTTAGCGCCTGTTGATCCAGTTGCGCCTGTAGGGCCCGTTGGTCCTGTTGGACCTGTTGGTCCCGAAATTGGTCCTGCATTATCCCATTCGTTATTTACATTATCCCATACATGCAAATTGCCTTGCACCATGTAACCATCTCCAGGATTTCCTGTTGGATAAGTTGATTGTAATAAAGATAAAGAAGCAAAAGTTCCTAGAATATCAATTCCAGTTCCCGCTTGACCAGTAGAACCTGTTGCGCCTGTTGCGCCAGTTACGCCTGTGGCTCCTGTTGCACCTGTTGGTCCTGTTGGACCTGCTACTGTGCTGTTAGCACCTGTTGAACCAGTTGCGCCTGTTGCACCTGTTGGTCCTGTTGGACCTGCTACTGTGCTGTTAGCACCCGTTGCGCCTGTTGCGCCTGTTGGTCCTGTTGGGCCTGCGACTGTGCTGTTGGCACCTGTTGATCCTGTTGCACCTGTTGCACCTGTTGGTCCTGTAGGACCTGTAGCTCCTGGGTTTGCTGTTAAGTAATCATCAATGTCTTGTGCAAGATAACCTAAGTCTCTAGGAATGTCAGGAGACATATCCAGTGTTGGATATCTGAATTCTTTAGGAGTTAAATTACTAGGCATTTTTAAATTATACCACTTTTAAGATTCTGAGCATCGTGATAGAACGCAAGATTGTCATGCAGTCTTTGATCTTCAGATAAAGAAACGGCTATTTCTCCATGCTTTGAAGCCTCTTCAAAATCTCCTAGATTGTAGTTTGCAAGGGCCAGTAGATCGTGAGGCTTCCATCCCCATGCATCTGATTCACAAAAATATCCTAAATACTTTTCTTTTATATTTAAGGCAAGCTCTGAATACTCTTTTACCTTTTGCCAATCGTTTTGTTCATAAAAATATTGAGCCAAATCTACAAGAGGCTCTCTTCTTTCTGGGCATTCTGCAATTGCTGCTCTTAGCCAGTACTCTTTGTTTTGTGGCTCACATTTAGCAATATATCTCATTGACTCGCATCTCTCTGGCTTCCAGAAAGCGGATTCTAAAGATAGGTGTCTTTTAAATTCTGCCGCCGACTCTTCGTATCTACCGTAATAAAATAATTCACGAGCATAATAATGTGCACATCTATCACTTAGTGGATCTTCTTTTGCTGCCATTTCTAAAAGACCAAGGTACTGTCCTCTAGATTTGTTGTTATCTGGAAGATGATATATTTTTACATCAATCTTTTTTCTTAATTCTTCTATACCGTAAAATGAAACAGACTCATGAATTGGAAACTTCCATCTATGTCCGTGTCTTGCATGCATTCTTAATGCATCAAATTCTGTTCCTTCTTGTCCAATCTCAGATATATGAGTAACAAGTGTATGTATTGGTCTAGTTACATTAGAGCCTTCTAAGGACTCCATTTCTTTTCTCCAGCCTTCAGAAAGAACTTCGTCCATATCTAAAGATATACAGTAATCAATATCGTCGGGAAGTAAAGCAAGAGATGCATTACGAGCATCATCAAATCTCCATGGCTTGATTGATATTTTAAATACATTTATCCCTAGGGATTCAGCTATCTCTATTGTTTTATCTGTAGACCCTGTATCGGCAATTAACAAATAGTCAGCATCTTTTGCAGATTCATACCAACGTTTAACAAACTGCTCTTCATTTAAAGCAATTGTGTATACTGCTATTTTCATTAGTCTCCGACTTTTATTTAGCCAATTATGTTAATTGCACCTGTCATAGGGGAATGGAATTGACAAATATAGTATAGCGTATTAGGTGCTAGTGCGTCAACAGTAAATAAAATACCGCCTACATCCTCGCCGTTATTAGTAACTCCTGTATTATATTGATCTCCAGTGCCCGTTGTTTGTGCAGTTTTAATCCAGAAAGGGTGTCCAGAAGCATTTACTGTAAAGAAATATGTTCTTCCTCTTACTAAAGTTAAAGTTTTATTGCTTATTCCATCAACAGTATAAGCTCCTGCTCCAGCATTAGTTACTTCAAAATTATCTACAACGGTTAGTCCTGCTGGACCTGTTGGGCCTGTTGGGCCTCCCGCTGGACCATCTGCACCAGTAGGACCTGTTGCTCCAGTAATTCCAACGCCAGTTGCACCTGTTGAGCCTGTTGGGCCTGTTGGGCCTGCTACTCCAGTTGGGCCTGTTGCTCCCTGAATGCTTGATCCGTTTGCACCTGTGGCACCTGTAGATCCTGTGGCACCTGTGGCACCTGTGGCACCTGCTACTCCAGTTGGGCCAGTTGAGCCTGTTGGGCCCTGAATGCTTCCAACGTTTGTCCAAGCAGATCCTGTCCAGACATAAAGTTCTCCAGCAACTAAATATGCATCGCCTGTTTGTCCCGATGGTTGTGCTGTTTGTAATTGCGAAAACGTAGCATATGAACCAAGTATTGAAACTCCAGTTCCATCTGCACCAGCAGTTCCTGTTGGCCCTGTTGGGCCTGTAGTTCCTGTTGGTCCTGTTGGACCTGCTACTGTGCTGTTAGCGCCTGTTGGACCTGTTGCGCCTGTGGCGCCTGTAGATCCTTGAGCTAAAGTAAAGTTTAAAATAAGATCTGTTGTAGTTCCTGAATTTGTTACAGAAACAACCCCAGTTGGACCTGTTGCAGTTGTTGTTCCTAAAGTTATTGTAGTTGGTCCTGCTGGGCCTGTAGCACCAGTTGGTCCTTGCTTTAAAGTAAAATCAAATACCGCTGAACCCAATGATCCAGAATTTGTGACTATCGAGTTTCCTGTTGGCCCTGTGGTTGTAACTGTTCCAATTGCAACTGTAGGAGTTACTCCTGTAGGTCCTGTTATTCCTGTTGGTCCTTGTTGTAAAACAAAATCAAAAATTCCAGCTGTTCCAGTACCTGAATTTGTTACCGATGTTGTTCCTGTCGGTCCAGTTGAAGAAACTGTTCCAACTGCAATCGTAGCTGGTCCCGTTGCGCCTGTAGGTCCTTGGAACTGTCCTGCATCAATCCAAGTTGAGCCGTCCCAAACATAAAGATGTAAATCTGTTAATACAATCCATGCATCACCAGATGTGTTGCTTCCGCTCCCAAGACTTGGCAATGCTGCAACATTTGCTTTTGTTCCTTTAATATTAATTGATCTTCCTGCAGATCCAGTGGCTCCAGTAGATCCAGTTACTCCCGTTGCTCCCGTAGGACCCGTAGCACCTGTTGGTCCAAAATATGTTCCTCCGTTTAGCCAACCAGTTCCATTGTATATAAATATTGATCGATTTGATAAAACTATGTATGCTACTCCAAGTGGTGCAACGGTTGGCAAGCTAGCGACATCAGGCACAACGCCCTCAAGTCTTAAGCCTGTTCCAGTATCTCCTTTAGTTCCAGTTGGACCTGTTGGGCCTGTTACTCCAGTAGCGCCAGTTGGTCCTGGCAACCCATTGGTTCCTATCGTTCCATTAGTTCCTGGAATACCAGCTACTGCAAAAACCCAATCAGAATAAGTTCCTGTTCCACTTGTTCTATCTACTGCTACTGTAATGCTGACATTCTTTACAACTTGTGTGATAGTTCCTTCTACATATGTAGTTAGAGCAAGTGGATTAATTACACGAACACGTTGACCTGCTGTATAAGCTCCGCTATTATTTACATAAAATACTTTTGCTCCAGTGGAAACCAAGTTACTTGTTATAGAAACTACGTCAGAATATCCTGCTCCCGATGCTCCAGTTGTTCCGCCTGTTCCGCCTCCGCCTGAAAGTGTACCTGAAAGATCTACTCCAGATATTGTTAATGAATAACAATTCGGTGTAGTTGTAACTGCTGCAATTGATTCTCCAGCATTTAAAATTAATGAGTGCTCAAGCTTGAGTGTTGTATTGTTTGGAACATTTACATTTCCATAAAGAGTGTATGGGTCTAGGCTTGATCTGTTAACGTTATAAAGATTAATAACTTGATCGCCATTTTCTCCAAGTAGGAAAATGCTAAACGGTAAAGTTGAGCCACTAAAGTTTGTTACAGTAAACTCTTTAATAATTATAGTTGATACAGCCGTGTATATTTTGGCTGGAGATGCTGGAACTAGTGAAGGTCCTGCAAATCTAATAGGAGCATATGACATACTTTAAATCCCCCTTAGACTATAGACCACTTAGATATTAGATCTTTTTCAACAGTTTCTTGTTCTGCAAACTGTAAAGCTCTATCGTAAATTAAAAATTCTCCAATTTTAAAGTTTCCGTAAGATGAAATATATCTTCCTAATGACTGTCCTGTCATTGAAGCTAGGGATCCTCCAGATACTGCACGGGAAACCTCAACTCTATTTCTTCTAACGGTTCTTTGGTTATTTGATGAATCGTAAACAATTGTGTAAATTTCTGTTGTTCCTGATGCTGCCGCTGTTACAATAGAGCCTTGCTCATCATTGTAAAACCCAACTCTGTGAGTATTTGCAGTTAAGTTTCCAGCAAAAAGATTTGTTCTTGTTCCAGTGTTTGTGCCACCAATAATATATGTGTTATTGTTTGCTGGTTTTGAAGCAACATAAAAAATTGTAAAAGATCTTCCTGCAATATATGCTAAGGTCTGATCTGAGAATGTCATAAAATCATCTGAACCGTCAAACTGAAGGGCACCTAGTCCACCTAAGCCTGTTGCTTGAAATACTGGCTTGTTTGCCTGAGTTGCTTGAACCATGTGACGTTGTGCACCTGATTTATCATTCCATGCTGAAACAAAGTTTGACCCATCTCTAATTACTGTGGCTGGAAGGGAAGCATCTAAATGAAGTCTTAGACCTAATGTTGTAAATCTAGCTCTACGAAAGTTTGAACGCTGATTAGGTAACAATTAATTTCCCTCTGTTCCACCATAGACTACAGGCTTTTCTGGCCAGGTAATCTCTGATATATTTGAATATTCTTTTAATAGGTTAAGCTTTTCTCTATACTTTACCCAGGACTCTTTGTCTTTTGCAGACAAATCTGATTTAGTCTCAAGTCCTTCTGTAGATATTAGTTCAAAATCGATATGCGCCAGCAAGATATCTTTTTGATCATTTGCAGAAATTGATTCTACTCTTACATTGTAAACTTTGCCAGACTGTAAATATGGTTCGCATGGAACTAATTTTTCTGTATTTGAATTATATTCTATGCTGGTAGTTACTGGGTATAAATTATTTTCTGTTAGGAAATCACCATAATCTTCAGTAGAAGGAAACGATGTGTTTGGGAAAAGTATGGTTATATCACCAATACTCTTAATTTGATTGTTCTCAACTACTGCGTACATGTAATCCCCTTTTATTTTTTAAACGAATAGGTCAGCAAATGCATAACCACCAAAAACAGTTGTTCCACCGTCTCTAGTGTAGAAATTTAATAGTGTTGTATTTGTTGATAGTAGTGGTGCAATGTTTGCTGCTCCGCCACCGTCCCACTTAATGTTTCCTGGCCATGTAATTGTGTATGATCCGCCTGCCTTAATTTCTAGTTGCCAGAAGGCACCTTTAGCTGTTGTTGGATAATTATTGAATGAAACTGTTAAGTTTCCGTTTGCTATTACTTTAAATACACCAGCTTCTGCTATGTTACATGCTACTGTTCCTCCAGCGTTTACTGTTCCTTTGTCTTGAAACTCGACTGGAATATTAAAGTATGTAAAACCTTGGCCATTGATTGGGGCTTGAAGGTATGTGTATGTCCACAAAGATGGTGTAACAGCTTGTGGGCTCATTGATACTGGCATTTTATTCTCCTTTTATTTCTTTAATTAAGCTTTTACCCAATAGGTAATTTTACAGATTCCTGAACCGCCTGTGTTTCCGCCACCGCCGCCTCCGCCTGAGCCAGTGTTTGGCTGTGCGTCAGCTCTTGGAGTTCCAATATATTCTCCGTGTCCTTGTCCGCCACCACAAGATCCTGCTCCGCCAGTTCCTCTTGCTGAACCGCCGCCACCACCTGCTAGACCGTATAGACCTGGTCCACCCGAAGCTCCTTGAGATCTTCTTCCTGAATCATTGGAGTTAGCCCAGCCTGGGCCTCCCCCTGAAGATCCTTCTGAAGAGTTTCTACTTCCGCCGTGGTATCCAGAGTATCCTCCTGAGCTTGTAAAGTGAACGTTAGGTTGATGTCCTGCTCCACCTGCTCCGCCACCGCCACCTCCTGCGCCCCATGAATTCTGCCATTGCCCTTGTCCGCCTCCGCCTGAGCCAATTCCAGTTATGTTATTTGCTCCTGGTCCGCATGAACCAGACTGCCCATCTCCTTGAGTTGAACCTCCGCCGTATGCAACCATATAGAAAGGCTGTCCTGAAGTTCCAAATGTTGAGTTTCCACCTTGTGCATTACATGTTCCACCATTTGCAATACCAATTGAAATTCCAGTCCCTACAGAAATTGAAGAAATATCAAGCATTCTTTTTATAAGTTGCCCTGCTCCTCCGCCTCCGTGATTTACAGAACCATTTGAACATCCTCCGCCTCCGCCGCCTCCTACTAATGTTACTTCAATATTTGGTGCGCTATTTGCGGGCCGTACCCATGTTCCACCACTTAAAATTGTAACTTCATATGCGTTATAAAAACCTGAAAGATTTGCTGCAATTAACGGAATTGCAATAGATGTTGAAAGAGCTGTTGTTGATGCTAGAATTTGAGCATCTAGACCTGGTACGTATATTTGATTAATTGTTCCGTATGTTGCCATTATGGTTTTACCTCAATTTCGTAATTTGATTCTTCTACACGATGTTCTACTTTTGCTGGCTTTACAGATTCTGGTGCCTTAAACTTATTGTCTTCTAATACCCACATAATTCCTGGTTGTGGGTTATAGTCTGTAATGTCAATCCGATCTAATCCAGAAAAATCTGGGTGAGACTCAATAAAATCTTCTTCTGCAAGAATTATATTACCTATAACATTATCTACTAATAGTGCCCATACTTTTGACATTATTCTTGACCTCCTGCTAGTTCATCTGCTGCTGGTTCTTCAATTGGTACAAGATTTTCTACAACAACATTTGTAATAGGCGGAACTGGTTTAGTCCAAACTTCTGTTTCTTTGTTATAAGTCCATAGAGGACCTGGCTTATCATCATAAGCCCAATCGGTATAATCAAAATGTAAAAGATCTTTTAGATCTTCGTTTACTTCAATTGCTTCAGGTCCAACTAAGCTTAGTATGTTATATACTGTACCATCTTCATTAATAAATACGTAATCTCTCATAGTTATGCCTTAACGTAGTATGTAATAATAGCTACGCCAGCACCTCCCTTGTTGCCGACTCCTGATTGGTGATTATTTCCACCACCACCTGAGCCTGTTCCGTCTCTACCTTGACCACCAGAGTTATCAACTGTCTGAGATCCTCCAGCTCCGCCTCCACAAGAGCCACCTCCACCGACGCCGCCTCCGCCGCCGCCGCCTCCTGCTATACCGTAAATACCTTCGCCACCAAATCCGCCCATGCCGATCCATGATGTCCAGCTGTGGTTAGATCCTGGTGCTCCACCTGATGCTCCTGGTCCCCAACCAAATCCACCTTGGTATCCTGGTGAACCAGTACCATTACTTGAAGTAGTGTTTCTTCCTGGGCCTGCTGCCCCGCCTGCGCCGCCACCGCCGCCTGCTCCTCCGTATTGCCAGTCTCCTCCTGCTCCTCCGCCTCCGCCTGAGCCTCCGCCGTTTTGATTACCCATGCCCTGTCCCATACTTCCATTGTTTCCATTGTTGCCAGTACCGTAAGGGTACCCACCGCCGCCTCCTCCGTATGCAATACAGTAGTACGCATTTCCGTTTGAACCGAATGAAGAGTTTGCTCCATTGTTGCCGTTTGAGTTTCCAGAAACTGCTGGTCCGCCATTTCCAATAGTGACTGGAATAGTTCCTCCAACTGGAACTGAAGAAATGTCTAACCATCTTTCAATAAGTTGTCCTGCTCCGCCTCCACCTGAGCCATTATGTGACCAAGAGTGTCCAGATCCACCTGAACCTCCACCACCGACAAGAACAAGTTTAATAACTGGTCCTGTGTTTGCTGGACGTGTCCAGTTTGAAGAAGAATAAATTCTTGTTTCAAGAGGCATGAACATTGAGCTTACACCACCTGCAGCAATTGCTTGAGCAGTAATACCAGTCTGTAGACCCTGTGTTACGGCAGCATTAATTGTTGTAGTTAGTCCTGGCAAGTAAATTGAATTTGTGGTGTTGGAAACTTGTGACATTTTATTACTCCTTTAAATTATGATGATGTTATTTTTACGCCTGAAATAAACATCGTCACTGCGTTGTTATTTGAAGCTTTAACTAGAATACTTTCAGCTGTATTAAGAACCTGCTTGATATCCAAAGTCATAAATGTTTGTGGTGGAAGACTTAGCTGATAAGCCAAGAATGTTCCTGCCATCTTAACATCAAATGTTTGAGCAGCAAGTGTAATGTTTTGTACTGTAATTGATGTAACTACATCTGTTTCTGCTGCTGGTACTGTCCAAATTCCTACTTCGGCATTTGTAAGTGTTCCTGCATAAAAACGTGCTGGTAAGCTAACTGTTGTTGGCATTTTATATTACTCCCATGTTCTGATATATTGTAAAGTTGTTTAATTCATTTGCAACAGCTGCTACTTGTGTTGCTCCTGCTGCAGCCACTGCGGCTACTTGTGTACTTCCTGCAGATGACACTGTTGTTACAGCACCAGTTACAGCGGTTGAGATGTCATTAAGCTTTGTATTTGTAGCTGCTAATACGTCGTTGACTCCCAAAAGATTTCCCATTGATTCGATAGCTTTTGCTAAATAAACCAATTCTTGTGCGCCTAGGTTTGATCCACTAAGGGCTGCGACCTTAGTCTTAAATAGATCTACCTGCGACGTTAAACTTGCATAATCTGGCATTATTGATCACCTCTTTGTATAGTATAGCATAATGACATTATAAAGTGGGCTCCGTAGGATACACAATGTTATAGTCTGTTACGCTTTCTGGAAGATCTCTGAGGGCTTGTCTATAGACTCTCCACTCTTCCTTCTTCTCATCAGACAAATTAGATGTTTCTACCCAGTCTGATAATTTTAATAGGTTGCCTCTTTTGGTTCTAGCAACTTGTAGCGCTCCACTTAAATTAATTCCAGCTTGCCAATCAGCATGCTCTTCGTCTGTCATTAATCTAGGTGATCCATTATTATAAACTAAATGTCTTTCTCCAGTAAATGTCTCATCTACCTCAAACCACTCTGAACCATCTTCTGTGTTATCTGTTGGGAACTCATGCCAGGTTCTGGTTTCTACCTGAATATCATATTCAGGACTAAATCTTGCATACTTTTTAAATTCGTCCATTATCTATCTCCGTATACTGTTGCGGCGTAATTCCAAATTTTATGGGAATCAATTGTTGATGTATAGTTACCATTATTTACTTCATTATACATTAATGCTGCTTGTGTTAATCTAATGTCTGGCTGAATAAAGTTATTTGAGCCAGTAAATGTGCTTTGTAGGTTATAGAACGCATTGTTCTCATTCCAGTGATACTGATTACCAGTATCTGTCCAATATGTAAATGTATTACACAATAAAACTACACAAGATTCTCCAGCATTTAATGTAAATGATCCAGACATTCCAGAGTTTGATGTGTTAGTTCCTGTTAGGGTTGCAAGGTTTGTCCATGACATACCGTTTGCATTTGCGTAATTCTTACCTGAAGAATAGGTTGGTCTTCCGACTTGAAGTCCCGCTCCGTCGTATCCACTGCACCAGTAGGTTCCAACTAGGCCCCAAACTGAAACAGTCTGGTTTGTTGAGCCGAAGTTACGAATAAACATTACACGAGAGCCAAATGGACCGTAGCATGTAGTTCTAGGCCATGTGTGCATACGTGAGTTTGATGTTCCGCACATATTATTTGTTGCATAGTCTAAGCGCTTATAAGCAGCTGACCAATAAGATTTTCTGTTTTCGTTCATATTTCTATATCCGCCTAATGCATGCCAGAATGCTCTTTCGGCATCCCATGGCTGTGTGCCAGTTAGATATGTATAAAAGTTAGTCCAGTCATCTGAGTTATCCCATGAGTAGTTGTTAAACATTGCATTACCACGCATGTTAACTGAATAGATGGATGGAATAGAATATGGTCTTCTTGATCCGTCTGTTACTTCTGGAAGAACTGAGCTAAGACCACTTTGAATCCCTAGTGAAGCTGCTGTAATTCCTAATTGTGCTACAGATACTCCTGTTATTGGACCGTTTAAAGCTGAAAAAAGTGCCATTATGTTAGTACCCATCCTCTCGTTGCATTAACGTAAACTAAAGTCATAGATGCTGAGTTAACGTTTACTATAAGATCTTCTGCAAGACCTTCAATCTTTTCTGTGTTTCTTAAAACCGTAAAGTTTGTTGTTGCTGCTGCGCCTGTTGCATCTTTAATTTGAACTGTATATCCCAATGTTGGGCTGAAAGGAAGAGTTACTGTTATTCCACCTTGATTTACAAATATTCTTTCATTATTTAACGCTGTGGTATTTGTTGTAGCAATCCGCCATGAAAGAGGTACTGTGGATAAAGATGTCTGAAGAGCAGATACTGTAGATTGAAGTGTTGTATATTGAACTGAATTTGTATTAACAAATCCTTCAATGTTTGTTACCTTGCCCTCTAGCACAGAAACATCTGACTCTACTTCTGTTAACCTTGTCCCATTTGTTCCAGTATTAAATGCTGTTATTGCTGAATTTTTTGCGGTATTAATTACTGCTATTGCGTCTGTAGTAGCATTGTTAATATCTGCAACACCTAGGGTGTTGCCCATCTGATTTAATGCCGCTCCGACAAGCTGCAGCTCATTTGCATTTAACGGATCATTAGCATTAGTCATTAAAGCAGTTGCTGCTGTTTTAAACTGATTAATCTGTGATGTTAATGTTGAGTAATCTGGCATTTTTTAGGCCTGCGCTTCCGTCCATGCAAGAACTGCTGAAATATTGGCCGCTGAAGAACCAAGATTTGTAGCAACAATTGTAAGGATGTCTGGGGCATTTGGGAAACCTGGTGTAGCAACGCTACCGTCTCCATTTAGAATAGAGTTTCCTAGGTCTCTTGCCTTTGTAAGATCGATACGTGTTACAGAGTAGTTTGTACCTCCGCCGTTATCTGTGTAGAAAGCAAATACACGGTCTCCTCCAGAAACTGTATTGGTAGGAGAAAGAACTGGTGAGCCTGGGCTTCCAGTTCCGTCGTGATAAATAATCTGTGCAAGTGATCCAGATCCCACTCTTGAATCAGCCCATGCATTTGGAATATTTACACCGTTTAGAGATTGTGCATTTAGAATTCCTTCAACAAGGAACTGTCCCTGTGCAAGAATGTTAACGCTGTATAACTTCAACTGCATGTTGTTTGACAATTCACGAAGTCCAAAGTTACGTCCAGTACCGTTGTCGGCAGATGGCGCAACTCTAAGTGAAATTAGTGGACGTGCCTGCTGCGTTGCTCCAAACACCTGTGTTATAGCTCCATTTGGATTAACTGCAGATGAAGTTTCATCTGGCTGTGCAACAGCATATGAAATTGTATTTGAAGTAACGTTATTTATTAAAAACGTTCCATTGTAATAGCTTGAAGTTACAGCGCTTGGGCTAGTGAATGGTGATACTGCCTGAAACGGTATATTGCTAGAAGCTCTGGTAAATAAGAAGGTTGTAGATGTAACTCCAGTAATTGTCCATGTGCCGTTAAACACATTGTCAACTCCAGTCACAACGACTGTCTGACCAACTCTATGTTTGTGGGCAACAGATGTTGTAAGGCTTGCTTGGTTACTGGTTAGCTGCTTGTATGTAATTACAGATACATCATTTACACCTGAAACTACTGCGTTGTAACCAGCAAGTAATGAGTGGGGCGCTGAAGTTGTAATTGTTGCAACTCCTGATGTTCTTACTCTAGAAACAATAGTTGCTGAAACGGATCCAGAACCACCGACCTGTAAGTAGCGCTGCATACCAGCTGTAAAGATAAAGGAAGCATCATCATCAAAGCCTCCATCCATAATTACTGAAGATCCCCAGTGGCTCATAACTGGAGCACATTCTTGAGAAATAACTTGAACTGAAACTTGTGCAGATCCTGATCCTCCAGGAATAGTTGAGTCTGGTCTAAAAGTTGCTGCTATATAAGTTCCATTAAGGCTATAAGCTGATCCTGCATAATATGTAACATAAGGCTGTCTACGAATAAGATTCATAGCATATCCCTTTGCAGTATTATTGTATGCACCAATTGATGTATATCGTGCAATTTCACAATAATTTTCATCTTGAATTCTAATGAATCCATTTGCTGGCCAGTAGTCTACATTATCAATATACATTACTGTGTCTTGTGGAAGAAGATTAGATCCTCTTACTGCCGTTCCTCCTGCAACTAGCTTTGAAAACTTTGTTGGTTCGTTAATTGCTTCATATCTAGCTGGTAGGTTACCAGATCTTTGATATGCGGCAAGGTTATTATTGTTATTAGAAATTTCATGACACCAGGTAATTTTTCCGCCTTGGCCTCTAAATCCATATCTAATTGTTCCTGCTCCGTACCATGAGTAGTCAATATATGTCATTTGCATTTTCGATGGATCAAATACGTGTCCTGATGGACCGCTTCCATCAAATTTGTCTAGGTTCCAATCCGATTGCTTAATTTTAATAATTTGAGTCTTGCGAACCTTAACGCTTGTTTGGCTTGCTCCACGATAGGCGGGAGCAATTGTCAAAGAAGAATCTGAAGCAATTTGAAGAACTCTGTAAGACTGTCCACGGATTACAATTTTATCTCCTGAAACTAATTGTTTTCTAAAGATTGTTCCGTTTCCTGTTACTGTTGAGTTATACTTAGTTACAGAAACATTTCCTCTAAGTACCTGTGTTGACCATTGACGACAAGCAAATATACCTTGTCCATCATACTCAAAAAAGAATCCATCTTGTTCTGAATAAAGTCCAGCTCTTGTTGATGCACCCTTCCAGATGTACGCTGTACAAAATACATTTACTCCACCTGGGATTTGATCAATTGCTGACAATGTTTGAGTAAACACTACATTATACTTAAATGTTGTAGCATCAATAATTGCTGTTACAAGGTGAACGCCATTAAATGGGTTATAGGAACCAGAAGTTTCTGTTCCTTCAATTTTAACGTATGCTCCTGGCTGTAAGTTATGAGAATTAAGTGTAGTTACAGTGATGTCTTGTGATCCTGGAACTAGTCCTGTAGATGCTAAATATTCTACCTGGAATGTAGGTGTAAACTTTGTTCCTGTTGAGAACTGAATTGACTTACCAGACTGGTATCTAAAGTATCTGCGTGTTTGACGCATTGTTTGTGTACCGCACACATTGTTTCCTGTAGACATAATAACTCCACCGTCATGTGGTCTATGGTTTACATATCCTTCAGGCTTTGCATAAAATCCTTGATCAAGTGTGTTAATTGGATTATTAATTTGTCCATTTGCCATAAATGACATTGAGTTTGGTGTGTCTACAGTGTCAATAAAGAAGCTTCCAAAGAAGTTGCTTCCTTCTTTTTGTGTAACAAGAATTGGTGTTCCTGGAAGAAGTCCGTGTGGCTTTGGTGAAACTACTGTAATTCTTGAAGGTGTAGCCTGATCTGATACTGCAGAAAATGTTCCAAGCTGTCCTACAACTCCGCCCATAATATGTGCATTATCAAAAATTCCTCCGCCGTAAATTGATGTCAGTGTTCCATCTTGAATAGGACCATTTACAACACCTTTTGCTGTATATGTAAATGTTGTTGCTCCAGTTGGGAAGCATAGGAATGTTCCATCCGCATTATCTGAAGTTGTTTCTTGAACTGATATAACATCTCCTGAGCTTAATCCGTGTGGTGAATTACATGTAACAGTTATTGTAGATAATGGAGCAACTCCATTTCCTTGAATTAGCTGTATATCAATTGCGTTTCCACCAGTGGATCTTCCAAAAAATCCTGGGTAATTCTGAATCATTGTAAGCGTTTCCCACTTAGAGTTCTGAATACCATATTCAAAGTCAGTATCAATAAGAGATGTAGGGTTTGCTGTACGAAGCTTTCCTACCGCATCTACCAAATAGTCTGCTGGCTCAAATGCTTCATTTTCTGTATCATAAACAATTTGCCAATCATCTGTAGGCAACATTGTAGATGTGTTGTACTTTAATACTAATATTGTTTTTCCGTGAGCAGCATCATGATATTGGTCTGATAAAGGAGTAGAAAAAGAATGGCTATATAGACCAAGTGCGGGGTCAGCAAAATTGTAAACAATCTTGTTAGATGTTGTATTTGTAATTAACAGCAGCTTTTCTCTACGAATTAGCTTAGGAATAGTTAATGTTCCTGTGCCTGGTACAAAATCAATATCTGTTAAACTTAAAATTTTTCTTGCCATAGTTGTTTTCTCCTAAAATATCATGCTTGTTGCTAAAAGTGTTGCATTTTGCTGGGTCATATTTGTTAAGAACTCGTACTTTGGATAGTATACACCAAGATTGAGTATCTGGTCTGCTTTCCAACTGTCTAGCTCTGTTATTACATTTTGTACTGCTGTTTCTCCCGCTGGCCCTGTTGCTCCTTGGGGTCCTGTAATACCTTGTGCGCCTGCTGCTCCTACTGGTCCCTTTAAGTTTCCTTGAAGAACCCATGTAGTGTTTGAAGAGTTATATTGAAAATAATCTCCAGTTGTTGTATTTAAATATGTGTCTAGTCCTAGCTTACTTGCTGGATTTGTTGATGTTGGGTTGTTGATTCCTGTAAATGTATAAGAACCTCTTTGTCCCGCCACACCTTGTGATCCTGCAGCACCTGCTGCGCCAGTTGGTCCTGCTGGAATTTGAAAATTAAATATTGCAGCTGATGATGTTCCACCATTTACAATTGATGCTGCTGTTCCTGCTGCAACAGTTGTAACTGTTCCTACAGAAATGGTTGCCGCAGAACCTGTAGGTCCTGTTGCACCTTGGGGTCCTGGTCTTGAACCAGCGACGGTGACCCATGAGGTACCGTTCCATCTTTTTAGTGACATTTTATGACCCTCCTATCCTAAATTATACCAGAATGGCTATTCAAAGCCCATCCAAGCTAAAGCTTTTAAATCTTCAAAGACTGTTGAATTTGAAGAAATAATATTATTTATATTGGATGCAGTTACTATTGCTAGCCACTGCCCTTGGCTTCTTACGTATGCCAGTCCAGTTGAAGCGTCTGAGGCAACAAAACCATTTGGTGCATTTTGTGGAAAGTTTGCAACTGTTGCATAGTTTGTAAAAGTTAATTGATCATAATAGCTTGGGCTTTCGTTTTCATTTATATCTACCCATAGCTGTACGTTATTTGGATTAGGAGCCGTTGCTCCAAACTCTACAATTGCACCATCAAATTCATCTGTATCTATCCAAAGCTCTCCTGGGTATGAAGGTGTCCCTGGTTCGTCTGCGCTATAAATTAATTCTTGAATTGGTTCAACATTGTCTACCCAAAATTCGTATTGCTCTGGATCTGGAGCAACACCGCCTGTATAAAATTGATTAAAAGGTGTATCAATATCGTCTACGTCAATCCAGAGATCTCCGTTTTGAGTTGCTCCTGTTGGTGGGGCTACTAATCCGATAAAGAAAACTGATGGCTCTGCGGTATTATCTGTAGCAGTAAGAGCAAGCCCTCCACCTCCGCCTCCAACTTGAATATCATCCCAAATTAAACCTGTCCAAACTTTAAGCTTATCTAGTGGTTTGTTATAATAAATTTGTCCATGAACTGGAGTTTGTGGGGGCTGATCTAGTCCAATAATTACACCATTAGTAAATGTATTCTTAGAGGTCCAGGTGTTTGTTGTTGATAAAGAAAGATCTGTTGATACGTACTCCCAAGTTGAAGATAGTGCATTCCAAACCTTTAATGATCTAGTGCTACCGCTTCTATATTCATCAGTATCAAACCAAAAAGCTCCGTCTGCTGGTGATGCTGGTGCTGAAGCAGACATTATTGCTTTTGATGGAGGAATAATTGTTTCAAGAATGAGCCTATTGTTATCGTCATCGTATGTTGCTGTAATATTAGGATTTAATCCATGCGTAAATAGTGGTGCAATATAATCCTGGGCTTGCTCTTGAGTTAATTGTGCTGTAACAGCAAGGTTAATTTTATTTGCAACATCGTCATATGTAGCGGTTACATTTGTATGGCCAGAATGTGCGAATAGGCTAGAAACTGAGTCTTGTGCGGCTTCAGTAAACCCTGGAAGATCTTTAGTGGTTATTTCAAAATTTAATTTTCCTGTTGGGTCATCGTAGGTAATACCAAGACCTGTTGAATATACGTTTCCTGAGACCATGCCAGAAACAATATCTTGAACGGTTTCTATGGTATCGGCTTTTGCCAAATAAGTACTTGCTGCAGTAGTTATATTGAGTTTGGTTGCAAGGGCTGTTGTTATGGTTGTTGCAAAATTTTGATCATCACCGATTGCTGCAGCAATTTCATTTAATGTATTTAATACTCCTGGGGCTGCATCTATAAGATTAGATATTGCTGTATCCACATAGGATCTGTCAGCTATAACAGATGTATCAACCTGAATAGTAATTACATTTGTTGTATCGTTAAATGCCTTTGAGATGCCGTTTCCAGCTGTAAGTGCTTGAGCTACTGCGGTTACAACTTCATCATCATCGTATGTTGCTGTCAAGCTTAAAACATTTGTAGTGTCATTATAAGATACAGTAATTCCAGTGTGTGTGCCGCCAAGTATTGAAGCAGCTGCTAGGTCTTTAATTTCACCTGGATCTTGAAAATTAAGCTCTAATTGTTTTACCTTGTAGTCAAGAGAGTTTGGGTCAGTTGAGTTGTTTACACCAACTTTTGTTTCAAGGGCCTCTATTGCGTCGTTGGCGTTTGCATGCTGGGCGGCATGGGAAACTAAAGACGTTGAATCAGTAGATTGAGGATTTACAAAATCGTCTTTAGTGGTTGGAAATGCGGTGGCCATGTATATTATTATACCGCCTTCTATATTATTGCTAGATTGCTATATAACGTAATTTTCTGGCAATTCTTGTGACCATTTCCCAACAGGGCATTCGGAATGTGGAAGTTTAACTTTTGCCGTCATGAAGCAGCTGCATTTTTTGCATTGTTTAGTTACCCTAATTAGATGTTCACACCCAAGGCAAACATCAAGCCTTTTTTGAGCAACCTCTTTTGAAACATGATCTATCTTTGGATTAAACAGGTCCCACGGTCTTGCTGGCTTTTCCATCTTACAAAAACTTTGACGGTCTCTTAAGTTTTCCGTGGTCCTGATGGGCTCTGTCGTTATAAGAAAACATTGTGACTGCAGAATACTTTATCCCAGATTTTACTACTAGTGCAGCGTGAGCAAATAGCCAGCTAGACGGAAACAAAACTATGTCTCCGTACTGAGGAACATAGGTGTAGTCAAAGTGGGGGAACCAAAGCTCTCCACCTTCATAGTCATCATTTAAATACATTACGGTAGAAACATCGCAATGATATGTTGGACCGCTATCTGGATGAACCTGAAAATGCTGTCCTTCTCCATATCTTACAAAATTAATTGCTTCCATATAGTTTAACTTATTTATATTATAAAACTTTGTAAAATCATCAACACATTCATTTAGCTTTTCTGTTATTTGATCATGAATTGAAATAATCTTATCTGCTGAATTTGTTCCTGGTGCAAGCGATTCTCTTTTAACTTTAAAATCAACACAGTCACGATAGTCTGGTCTTTTTTCAAAGTCACCTACTGTTGCTTGTGACCATTTAAAAAATGAGCTTTCTCCAGTACCTAAAACCTCTTCCAGTCGCTTTGGAATTTCCATTGCTTCTGGAAGTGCGTTTCTATAAATTCTTAAGCCTGTAACGGGGCTATCAATTATCATATTTGTCCATTCTCTTTCATATATTATACCAAAGGTATCCACTTTTGTAAATGCTGATTTTTTATTGTTGATATTGGGCTTACATAAAACAATATTGATTTAAATGGCTGCAAATATTTTATCTTATTGCCTGCTTCAGAAACCACTATGTCCCCTGGACTCAAGCTTAAACTATTTTCATTTATTTCTATATTAGAAACAATATTGTCTATGGATATTATACCAAACAGGCTAGGCTTTGAGTTTCCGCCTGCGTCGTACCAAAAGCTGGGATCTTGATCTTCAACTACTTCAGAATACAAGAAGTATTTATTTTTTTTATAACTTAAATCATATTCCTTACAGCACTCTTTAACCGCTTCAATTACATCGATTAACATTTTATGTGCTTGCTCGTCATACATAGACAAGGGGTTGTTTACCTGAGTCTGCACATGATTTATAGGCTCTAGGTTAGGAAACAGATAAAAATATTCTGTTTTTGCAGACCTATTTAGAATTTTTTCATAGAATCCCAGGGTTTTTGTATTGCTTTTTACAACACAAGTTTTTCTATTAGGTCTGTATAATAAATTTTGATTTGGGTTTTGTACAACTAAATCAATCATTTTACAGAAGTTCTTTTTTTAATAAGTTTTTGAACCTCTGGAGAATACTTGAGCCAGGGGTGGTCTGGATTTACCCAGTGTAACAACAAAATTCCAACCTTGTTTGTTTCTGGCTCTGGAAAAGATTCTTTCCAATGCCTTTGGTCATTTGCTAAAAACAATATGCCTTCGTTTTCATCAAATTCATACTCTTTGTTTTCTATAAATAAATTCCATGGATGGTTATGGTATATACCTATATCTAGTGTGTACGTGCAAGGCCCGACGTCAAGGTGATCATCTAGCTGAGCATTTATACCTGAGTATTCTGCAAAAACACCGTATGTTGGAACTATGTTTTCTTGTGCAAATTTTTCTTTTGCAAAGTCAGTAAGTTTATTAAGGCATTCTAGAATGACAACATCGTCAAAAGAATCTAATCTTTTGCTTCCATAATTATCATAAGAAATGTTTTTTATTTGTGGGTGATTTTCAAAATAATTTTTAATATATTCAAAAAATGGTTTATCAAAAATATTTTTTATTACTTTTGGCTCAAACATTTTTACCTATCTATATAGCATATGCCAACTAAGAGCTCTCCGCTTGTAACTCCATCGATAAGATATGAATACTCTTCAGATGAAGGGAAAACTATTAGCTTGCCCTTTTCCAACGGAATGGAAAGGTCTTTATTTAAAAACTTAATATATGACCCTAAATGACTATCTCCTATTACATATATTTGAACTATAGTATCATTTAATGCTGGGTTAACAAATCTTTGTTCGTAAGAAACGCCCTCTGTTACTTTTAAAAATACATTATCATTAAACCAGGTAATGGACATCCCTTTTTCTTTAATATACGATTTAATTTCTTTAAGAAAACTTACTTGAAGCTTTCTATTTTCAAGATTTAAACCTCGTATATTAGCTGTCTTAATAATTCCCTCTTTAAATCCGTTGCCTCTTTCTAGCCACGCAACCTCTTCGTAATCCGAAAGCAATTGTTGTAAAATTGCATCTCTTGAGTACAGAGAGTCGTAAACATTTATATCAAAATGTGATGCTGTTTTATTAATCATTTCTTCCACCTACTCTATGTCCATGCCAAACATTTGGAAAAATTGGATCTCTTGGTGGCTCTATGTCATATCTAGAGTTAGCGGAAAGATTATCTGTTGGGCTGTTTGGCTCTGGTTGTTCGTTTAAAATTGATTTTGCTTGTATGTAAGCTTTATTAGCAGCAGCATGCCTATCTTTGCTTCCATTTATTATCTCACCATTTAGATAATTATAAAAGCATGCTCTTAAAATCAATCCCACAATATGCAAATATCCATTTTTACGCATTAGTGGATTGATGTAGAGTCTGTCAGCATTATTTTCTAGATCAAATGTCACATATATGTCTGGATAAGAAGATGTAATAAAGTCAGAAACTATGACAGTACCTGGCTTTTGTTCGTCATTAAAATACAAAGAGGCAACATATTTTGTATTTGATAGAGACATTTTTGTTATCTGAATCCAGCTTTTTTTAAACTGATCAGGTAATTTTGAAAAAATAGGAATTGAATGCCCATTTATTTTTTTTGAATCTATAATATTATATTGCAACTGAGTCATGGGTCAACATCCTTTCAGTAAAGAACATATCGTATGGCTCACAGTTAATAGATACAGTCTCATGGACTACTGGAACAACTTCATACATGGTAATAGACTCCCATGTGCTAGTTTCATATGAATATACTAAATCAGTTTCTGGTAATACATCTGCAGACATAACAAATTTTGCTTCACCATCTCTTTTTATTAAAACAAAGTGATATTGAGAGAATATGTCTCCGTTAATAACAACGCCATAGTTTGACTGCTGGCGATATATAGCAACAATTGTAGTTATTGCTACTTCTAAATTTGGATTTGAGTCCGACCATTCTAGTGCTGCTCCAATAGCGCTTGGTCCACCCTCATAAGGGAAACCATCAATATTTGCAGAAATAAGAGTATCTCCAACTTCAAGATCGTCTGCCTTTACAAGACCATCTGTTGTTCTAATTAATGTTGAAACTCCAACGCTCTTAAACCCTGGCGTCCACCCTGGGCCAAAGATTGTAAAGCTTGGGTCTGCAGGGAAAGATGGGTCTGCAGGGAAGGATGGGTCTGCAGGGAAGGATGGGTCTGCAGGAAAGCTTGGGTCTGCAGGAACAAAGCCTGGGCTAGCAAATCCTGGGCTAGCAAATCCTGGGCTAGGGTCATAAGAAATTCCAAACTCTGGTATAAGGGGAACTCTTCCATTGTAAATCTGAATTGTTCTGCTACCTGTTCCGCTTAAAGAAAATGTTATTTGAGATGAGTTTGCATTCCAGCTACCAATGTTTGATCCATTAACTGCAATGTTTGTAGGTAGCGTTTGAAAACTTCCATTAATTGTTACAGTAGATCCATTCCAGCTTGAAGAAGATACTGATGAATTTTGTGGGGGATCTGGTGGGGGAGCAAACCCTGGATTAAAACTAGGTGGGGCAACATAATTAAAATAAGTAAATGTAACTTTATCGCCTATCTTTAATGTTGTATTTACACTAATTGGTTGCTCTTTAATATTTGTATTAATGGCGCTATTTGTTGTATTTTCTGCTACTTCTTCCCAGGTTAGACCGACTGCCTCAAGAGTCTGTTTAGCTTGTGTCCTTGTTAGCCCGCCAATATTTGGCATGTTAACTTTTCTTATGCCAAAACGACCAAAGAATCTTCTTATCATTTTATTTTATACTGCTAGGTCACCCAATACGACCCAACTGTTACTGCCTCTCTTTAATACCGATGCGCTTGACCACTGTGTTCTAAGCTTGAGACCTGGTGTAGAATTTGGTGTAAATCCTGTTCCAGCTATAGTAACCTGTGAGGTTCCTGTTTGTAAAATTTCTATTGATGTGCCTATTGGAAAATTATACATTGCGTCAGAAGGTATTGTCAAGGTTCCGCCGCCTGACATTTCTATAAGCTTTCCTGTATCTGTAGACTGAAGTGTATATGATCCGCTTTGTGAATTAAATGAAATTATTTCGTTTATTTTAGCGTCTAGGGCTGTTTGTACTAAAGTTGATATTGGTTTTCCTGCATCGGAAGTATTGTCAACATTTCCAAGACCTACGTGTGCTTTTGTTACGCCTGCTACAGTTCCTGTAAAAGTTGGCGATGCTATGGGAGCATATGTTGTTGCTGCCAAGGAGGAGTCTAGCTTGTTTCCTATTGTTGTTGTTATGCTTGTAGCAAAATTAGGATCATCTGCAAATGCTGCGGCTAGCTCGTTTAGTGTATCTAGAGTACTAGGAGCAGAGTCCACAAGATTAGCTATTGCGGTTGAAATTGCTGTATTTCTATTTGTTACTTCTGTAGAAATTGCTGAAGACAACTCTGTGTCTCTGGTAATTGCTGCTGGAATTTCAGAATCTGGAATTTTTCCATTTTCATCAAGAGTGGCAACTCCATCTGCGTTTCCATATTGGCTAAGTGGAATATATGTTGTTGCGGAAGTTGCTCCTAAAGAAGAAACAGCTGTATCTACATATGTTTTATTTGCAATAGTGCTATCTACGGATAATGTTAATTTTCCAGCAACTGCGTCAAAAGATTTATCTAAGCCAGTTCCGTCTAAGACAGTATCGGCAATATTTGCTTGAGTTAAACTTAAAAGTTCTGAAGGGGCTATACTAAAAAATGGAAGAGCTGCCCACAAAGAAGATCCGTTTCCAACTTTTATTTTACCTAGAGTTGTATCTAATGCAATTTCTCCAGCTGCAAGAACATTTGTAGATGCATTCCATTGAGCTGTAGTACCTCTTCTAATTCTTATACTAACTGCCATTATGGTGCTCCTCCGTCGACTATATTAAGCTCTGTTTGACCAGTTAGCTGTGGTGTTCCGCCATCTACAAAAGTTGCGGCAGTTGTAACTGCTTGAACCGAATAAATTTCTCCATCATAGGTGTGCTCATGAATAAGCAAGCCAGTTTCTGCTCCGCCAACTGGTTTCCATTCTGTTCCTGTGTATACACGAAGCTCTTGAGCGACGCTATTATAATAAATAGCTCCAACTACTCCTTGTAATGGATCAGAAGATAATTCTGTCGTATGGATCGGGACTAATCTTTTTACAGACATTTAAATCTCCTTAACCAGTAATTACGACTCTGTATGCTCCACTTGCAGGGGCTGTTGCAAATTTTAATGTAACTGTATTTGATGATGTACGCTCAACATCTGTTTCAACAAGAGCCTTAGTTCCTGATGTTTCAAAAACTTGAACAGTAACGTCATCTGATCCCAAATTATGTGAAACAACTAAAGCTGTTAATGTGTCTGGATTTGCAAGATCTACTGCATACTTGCGAGCAATTGCATGGTAGTTTGTACCATTATTTGTGAGTGTCCAGTTGTCGCTTGTTTCATTCCACAGAATTTCAACATCTGCACCATCTCCACGCTCTACACGAATTCCAGCATCTGCTAAAGGAATTCCAATAAAGTCGGTATTTAAATTAATCTTATTATCAACAATATTTATTTGAGTAGTATTTACTGAGTTAATTGTTCCTGTTACGTTTAGGTCTCCGCCAACATTTAAATCATTAGTAATTGTTACATTATCTGGAAGACCAATTGTTACTGTTGTGCCTTCACCTGATGTAGGACTTACTGTTACTTCATTTGCTGTTCCTTGAATATTTTGTACATAATCCCCAGTTGTATCATCACCAAGAACTACAGAGTTTGGGGCGACTGTAGTTGTGATTGTTACATCGCCAAGGTTCGTCATTGTTCCAGTACCAGTTACATCTCCTGAGAGTGTAATTACTGAATCTTTGTTAATAGATACTGCGCCTGATGTTACTGTAAAGTCTGTTGCGTTAAATGAAGCAACACCCTTATTTGTGCTTGTTGCATCTTCTGCTGAAACTGTAATTGTATTATTTGTTACAGCTACATCAATTCCTTCTCCGCCTGCAACTGTTAATGTATCAGTTAAAAGGTTAACTGTGTCTGTTCCAGTGTCTCCAGCGATTGATAGGTTTGTTGCTACGTCTGTTTCGGATGCGGCAGTCAAACGACCTTGTGCATCTACTGTAAATGATGGGATCTTTGTTTGTGAGCCGTATGAACCAGCAGTTACTGCGGTATTATCTAAATCTATTGTTAGTGTTCCAGCGGCATCGCTATATGTTGATGTTAAACCAACTCCGCCTATAATTGCTGAACCAATTACATCCTGAATAACCTCTGTGGATCCAGACATCGGCATCCATGGGCCGTTTGGTGATGCAAGTCCATTGTAGTAATACATTGTATTACTAGATGTGTCATAGTAAATTTGTCCAGATACTGGGTTGGATGGAGCAGCACCTAAGTTTTGGATTCTAGCATTTAGTAACTCATTCTTATTGAGGTCTAAACTAACTAAGAATTTTTTTGCCATTTTCTTTCTCCTTTACGACAGATGCGCTGTCCCTGAAAATGGTTGGGCCATCGTCAGTGTTAATCTATTAAGACTATTATAATCTATTCCTGTTTCCAATACGTCGCCTGCGCTAGATATTACGGTTACATTGGGACCGAATCCTAAATTATGATTTATTACTACAGAATATACCCCATCTACTGGGCCTTGAACCTGAGACATTTCCCAGGAGTAAACGAAAGCGATATCGTCTTTGGTAGCAAGATCAATTTTGTTGGCCCCGCTCCAAGTGGTGCTTGATAGCTTTGGTCCGTAAAATTCATTTGTTGTTGTATTGAAGTAAAAGTCTCCTTCAATTCCAACGCTGTCTAGTGGGGCAGATGGTCCACTAAGTATAGATTTTCCTCTAGGTCCTTGAGGGCCTGGAGATGAAAGAACAACCTTGTTTATCTGTTCCGTAATCTTTACAATATTTTCTGCCATTAGATGGTTACCGATCTACTTAGAGTTAAAAAGCCCTCAACAAGTTTTGTTTTTGTATTATTGCTATCTGTAATCATTATGTCGTAGGAAGATTTTGGGTGAAATAGCTTGCTTGTTTGAGCAGGGGTCATTGTGCATGTAACTCTTCCAAGCGGTCCATTAATTGTAATTCCGCCAGATGGTGAGGTCAAAGTAAATGATAATTTAGATCCGCCTTTTGTATCTCTAACCTGCATTTTTGCGGTGGCTCCAGAAAGGTTTATAGGTACATCATTGTTATCGGTATAGTCAATAACAAATGAAAAAGTAGTATTTTGATCAACTTCAAAGTTTTTTTGCGCTGCCACGGTTACCCCTAATTAGAAAAGCCCTTATGGTTATTTTACCATAAGGGCGCTTCTAATCTATATTAAATTTTATTACTTTGCTACGAATCCAAATTCTTTGTTGCTTGGGCTTAGAGCCTTTAGAATTACTGGTGCAACAGCTGCTACGCCACCCATTAGAAGGTCTCTTGGATTTGTATTGCCAGTCATATATAAAGCAATTGCTGCTGAAAGAAATGCACGAGCATATGTTCCAAGCGCTGCTAAAATTTGTTCTGTCATTGTTACCTTTCCATCTTTGTTTAAATCCAACTTATTGAATTTAGCCATTTTATCATCTCCATTTTGGGCGGGGTGCCCAGAATTTTGGGGAATATCCCCAATACTATAATTCTACCATATTAGGCAGATATGTCTACTAGCTCACAATTTCCATCTGAGCTACACGCTAAAGTAGCATTTGTAGATGTGCCATCTTCTGTCTCGTAGAAAGACAAGTCTTCCCAGCGAATATCATTTGGCATTTTTGAAACAAGAGCATCATATTCTTCCTTTGATACTTCTTGATACGGAGCCTGCTTATATGAATGATCTGAGTGTGGCAAAAATGAAATTCCAGACACCTCATCAAAATGCTTGTATACCCAAGCTCCTACTTCCATCCATTCATCTTCTTTTACAGAAACTGTAATTGATGGCTTATGCTCACACCATGCACGTTGGTAAACCAACCAAATGTTTAGGTGCTCAATAGCAGTAAGATCATTTCTAACAATTGCACCCTCTGGTGCCTTTACTGGGAATGAGAATACGTATGTATCGTTTGGTTTCATTACATCATCTTCTACTGGAATACCCACCTCTTTAAGAAAAGTAGAAATTGGATCTCCTTTTGAACCACGAACAGTTCTAATATAATATGGAGAATGCCAAGCATGCATTCCTGAAGATACTCCGACCAATTGAGATACTGTTCCTGAAGGCTTTACACAAGTAATAGCGGCAGACTCAGGAATCCCAATTTTCCCAGCCTCTTCTTTATTCTTTGATCTTGCTGCTTCTCTAAGAGTCATCAAGAATGACTCTAGTGCAACCAAATCTTGTTTGCCTGACATAAACTTATGCCCAAACTGTCCAGTCAAAGAAACTCCTAGCAGGCGTTCCTCTTCTGTGTTATCTTTCCAAATCTTACGTAGATATTTAAAGTCTGTAAGAGTAGACTGCCAGGTTCCAAGAATAGTTGCTAGTTCTACTTTGCGTTCGATATCTTTCTTTGTATCATTTTCACGTAGTACGACTTCTGAAAGATTACAAAACTGGTAAGGACGTAGAATAATCTCTGAACACGGGTTAGTTCCATAGTGTATATCTGGATCTCTTCTTCCATACTTGGCTGCTTGGGCTTGAGCTGCGGCCACATTGTATATACCTCGTTCTCCTGATTTTGAATCATATAGAGATTTCCATTCTGCAATAAACTGCTCCATCTCTGGCTTGCGTGAATACGCAACAGAGTTATTAGACAAGGCACGTTGTGGGCTTGCTTCCCACCAGTTACCTGACTTTGCCTGTGCCATTTCAATATCATTAATATTAGAAAGAGAAATCATTGCTGAACGACGAACTCCTCCTACAACAACTACTTCACCAATTTTGCACATAATGTCGTGGCATTCGATTGGCTTTAAGTTTCTTCCTGTAGCATTCTTAAACTTTGCAATTGTAAAATCAAACAAGTTAATAAGTGGCTGTGGGCCTGAAGATCTTCCACCCATTGTCTTAAGTCTTGCTCCTGCTGGTCTCACTTTAGAAACATCAATTGCTGGAATCTGTCCAGACCAAAGTAGTGCTAGCAACTCACGGTATGCCTTAGCCCAACCTTGCTTTGAATCTTCTACTGTAATTACTGTAGTTGACTTCTCTAAAGTTTCTGGGACGGCAGGAAGCTTATTGATGTACTTATACTCGACAGAAAATCCTACTCCTGTACCGCACATAAGAATATACATTGTCTCATCAAATGAACGTGGTGAATCAACTGGTAGGAAAGCACAGTTATATCCTGCTACATTGTCTCTTTCCAATGCTACTCCTGAAGTCATAACAGAGCGCATTGATGGCATGACGTTTCTCTCAAATACACCATTTTTTAATTCCGCAACAAGCTTCTCATCTGGAATATAATTATAATTTTCTTTTAAATGGCTTAGCATAAAGCCAAAATATCTATCTACTGTTTCACCCCAAGTCTCACGTCGATTATCTTCTGATATCCATCTTGCATATCTTGATAACGCAATGAAATTTTCGTACGGGTTTGCAATAGTCTTAGACATTTTATAATACCTTTTTCTCCGCCTAGCGGTTAATTTAAATTTAGTGTGAAGATCCTATTCTACCAAACAACTATTCATATGGGAAGCGCAAAATATATTTATTGCCTTTATTTTAAAATATTATTAGTCAACTATACACGTATACTTGATATTTATTCTAGTTGACTGGCTTGACAGGTCTATGTAATTAATGTTATGCTTGTAGTTCGTTATCTCTAGAGGAGGAAATGCCAATGGAGAAAATAAAACAACAGGTGAGTGATCTGGCTCACAACATGGTTACAATAGTAATGATTACATTATTTATGTTTCCTGTACAGCCAGTGAATGCACTAGAAGTAAAACCTTTAGTGAAAACTGAAGCCCAACTAAAGCAAGAAGTCTTAGATAAGTTCAGTAAAGAAATTTACAAGCCATCTGAGATGCTTACAGACGAAGAGTTGCTATTGCTACTTAAGACTGTAGGATTCGAAGGAGTAGGCCTTAAGAAAGCTTGGTCCATAGCAAAGCGTGAATCTAACGGAAGACCGCTTGCATATAACGGGGATAAGAAAACTGGAGATAGTTCTTACGGAGTATTCCAGATAAACATGATCGGAAATCTTGGTCCTGAAAGACTTGAGAAGTTCGACCTAAAGAGTAACACAGAGTTATTCGACCCAGTAACAAACGCAGAGATAACGTATTATATGACCAATGGCGGTCAAGATTGGTCCAGCTGGAAGGGTATGACCCCGAAAGCGCAGGAATGGCTATTGCGATTCCCAACAACTGAAAAGAAGTAGGATAAATGAAGATACAGTATGTATCGAAGTATCTCTCTTTATCTAAAGAGGGCCTTGTTCCAGAGCTTTTATGCCCAATGGATCAAGGCTCTCTTTATCCCAATCAAGATGCTGAAGAAAACATATTTTTATACTGTTTGTCATGTAACTACAAGAAGAATATAGGAATTAAAATGTACGCTAATTTAAAAAAAATGGTTGACAATGAAATCTAAAAAATTATACTATGCGGTGTATCACCCAGTATTTGAACCAATCGGTTATTTAAAAAATGTAATACCTGATTGGTATAAAAAAATAGAAAAATTTACAAATAACAAATTAAGCTTAAGTCCTAGAACAATGACAGTAAAAACTTGTGCTCCTTTTTTAGATGGCTTTCTTACGGGATACTACATCCCAACACCAGTAGATATTCTGGTTGAGCAAACACCCCTTGGTCCTAAATTCTCCTGGAACTTCTTTGACAACGACTCTTACACATCAACCTTTATAGTTGAAAGAGAAGAATCAATGTTTCCTGGGCTTCCAATTCCAACAGGGTATCATTCGAACCATTTTTCTTGGCTTACTAAGCAAGTGCTTAAGGTTGAAGACGGTTACAGCATATTAATAACTCATCCTTTAAACAGGGATGACCTTCCATTTAGAACGATGTCTGGAGTTGTTGACGCTAACTACGCTGTGAATGGCGGAAAGTTACCATTTTTCCTACAAATAGGATTTGAAGGTATTATTCCTGCTGGAACTCCAATAGCTCAAATTATTCCAATTAAAACAGAAAAGTGGGAATTAGTTGATATGCCTTCTCTGTTAAAAGAAGCAAAAATAGCTCAGAATAAATCTGTAAAATATATCATGGGTTGGTATAAAAAAACTTTTTGGCAAAGAAAGGAGTATAACTAATGTCAAATTGCGAATGTGGTAATTGCATGTGCGGAAAAGGAATTCAAATTAACACCCCAGAAGATATTCAATATGAGTCTTCTGGATTTGAAACATACGAATGGAAGATGCCTGTAATCTTCCCTAATACTGACGGAGGAATAAATAAAAATGGATGAATCAAAATTACCTGATGGAGCAGTAGTTAAAGACGCTGGAACCATTGAAGATAACCTTCCTATGGTTAACTACATTATGCTACATCGTATATACGACATGATGACACTTCTTGCAAATCATTTTGATACTGAAAAGGCAACAAGAATGATCGAGTACCACCAAGAGGGATACCTGCTTGGACCTGAACCAGCATTTACTCCAGGAGAAAAGCAGTAATGTCATACAGCCAAGAACAAATGGAGTTTGCCCATAAGATTGTTTTTAGACTTATGGAAATATTAAAAGTTTGTCCTAATGTAGACGACAAATATAAATGCCACACAACTCATCAAAAAGCTCATGCCAGGTGCGTAGACTTAATGTTCCTTTTAGGGGAAATAACAAACCTGCCTGAATATTTAACATATTTGGGAAATAATCCTGAAACCAAACAAGATCCCTATGGCTGGATCGTTGCCTACCCAGAGGCTGAAAAAATTGTTGAAAAAACAGTTGACTTAGAAAATAACGTGTAATACAATTAAGATGTGTAGGTGACGGCAGCAATGCCTCCCTATATAATGTATAGCAATATACTAGAAAAGCCCATTCGGATCCGCCTCTGAATGGGATTTTTTCTTTCTATTTCTTTTTATCTCTTTCTCGCTGCATTAATCTGTAGAGACCATTTGGAACAAACTTAGTGGCTATGTTAATGTCGTTTTTCTGAAAGCGTTTTCTGTCTATGTCAGTCAATTCTCTAATCTCAAGTCCTAGCTTTGACTTTCTTTCAAAAGGAATATAGTGTACAAAAGGATCCCCTCGATTAATTGTAATTTTTTCATTGCCTCCATGATACAAAACCTGTTGATTGATTTCATGGTGTATATCAGTATCAATAATACCAGGGAGGACTGAAAAGTTTTTATTATAATGATAAAACATTGGAAGCTGTAACACAGACCAGCCTTTAGGAGTAATAATTCTCCAAGGACACTCGGCCTTAAATACAAACTTTGCTTTATCTCCATGTAGGCTTGCGTCTGCCCACTTTAAAAACTGATTATTTGTATGGATGCTCCAAGCAAATGATTCGTTAGAGGTCTTCCATAGGAATTCTTGTGTTTTATCGTTGAATCCTAGTTCTGTGTCGCACCACATTGGAAGAACGTAGCCCTGAGAAAAGAAATCTGGAAAAGATGGACAAATTTTTACAGTAAATGATGAAGGAAAATTAATCGAACCAATCTGAGCCGATCCTGGACCATTAAGCATATGGCTTTGATCCAACATGTTTGGGGTATCTTTAAACCATTGCGGCACAAACTGCTTTGATGGCTTTGGCTTACACTGCTGTATCTCTTGTAGTCCTGGCATCATAGATATAAATTCAATATTACTCATTACAACAGTATAGCAAATGTATTTAGACCTGTATAGTGCAAAAAGTGCGAAAAAAGTGCGCCGTCGAAAGAAGAGCCATATCTCATATGCAGTAATTTGTAGAATATGTCATACAAGCCCTCTACGGGGCCTCTAAGCCCTTAACGGGTCATATTTGGTATCTCCGATACAAAGACCCCAGAAAGGGCGGGAGAAAAAAGATGAGCTATTTAATCTGTATTACAATACCCAGTGCATAGGTAGTAATTAGGACCAATGGAAGTAATATAAGTAATCTATATCTCTTCATGATCTATATCTTCATTTAGGTCAAAGTCAAAGATATCTTGCTGTCCCGCCCAATTTAAAAATTTAGACATAGCTAGACCTGAGAAGACTGCTGTCGCAGTTAACGCAATTAAAGCATAGATCTTTTTCATAATATTATTATACCATAATCCTAGTCAACTGTAATATTAATAGCATGTTCTAAACAATAGTACTTCATAGATCCATCTAATAATAGTTTAGATGTATATGATGCCTTATCGCAATAACTACAAAATCTCATTTATCCTGCTTTCCCGTTTTTTCTTATATATGTTCTTGCTCTGTGGCAATTAGAACATACTACTTCACATTTGGCTATTTCTTCATCGATTCGTTTCTTAGATAACGTATTAATGAGCTCCGCCACATTTGCATGCTTTTGTCCACGGACGTGATCAAAATCCATCATATAGTATGGGTACCATACCTTGCAATCCATACATGGGTTCTTTTCTTTTACTTCTTTTAAATAACGTGCCAGAGCTTCTTTTTGTTTCTTGATCGATATCTTCTCTGGAGACATACCTCAATTATATAACATTATTTTCATAACATAAGGTGTATAATTATATTATGACCCCCGAAAAAGGACCTAGAAGACATTTTACCCATCAACAGTTTAGCCCTACATTTGTAGGTAACGAATACGTTGAAGGTCCTGGTGGCAAGTTTGAACAAAAAATAGGAAGACTCCTATCTAGGCTAAAGAAGCTTTTTGTTCGCAAATAATCTCATAGACTAGAAGGTCAATAACCTCTGCATCTTGTTTAATTACATCAGTTCCATTATTTAACATTACATCTGTAACACCTATTGATTCAAGATCTAGTATTTTTTGCTTTACTGTTTCTCTTGACCCATAAATTGTCCAGTACCTAATTCCTGGTTGATCAGTATCTGTATTCATGACAACAGCTAAAGCATCTTCATCAGTGTCTCTTATTACAACTTGAGCACTTACCATTCTTCTTTCATAATTAAGTCTATATTTATCGGGATCTTTTAAATAACTATTTATCATACATAGACTTATATCAGTATATTGTTTTGTAGCATTAATTTGATCAATGTTTCCAGTCGATACGAGTATGGGTGTCTTTCTTCCCATGGCATATGTTTTTGTAAATTTTTCAAGCCATATAGGAACATACTCTAGTCTTCCTTGATGTGTAGTTATATCAATATCAACATCAAAGCATGGATCTGGAGGCCTTTGTTCTCCACCAGTTTCTCCAGCTACAATATTTAACATAAGTCTACCTGGAGCAACTTCATTAAATGCTGCTGCCACCTGTGCACAATATTGTGCACTCATTGAATAAGGTCTTATTGCAACCATATACTTAATTTTTTTAGTTGGGTCTATTGTTGCTGCACACTTTATTAGGTTATCGGATTGAAATTCTTTTGTAGTTAGAAGAATTGAATCGTATCCAAATTTTTCTTTTAGCGAGTAAAGTCTTCTTATCCCAATTGGAGTAAGAGACTGAGTCCTTCTATTCATCCAGTGAAATGTCAACATTTATAAATACCACAGCTTAATAGACTTAACTTCATGGTCTCCAAGCTTATTATTTTTATGATCAACTGCATCTCTATAAAAGTTAGTTATCTTACTACTTCTATTTGCTTTTTCTACAACAACATTATATTCTGACAAATGTTTTAGATCCCAATTTAAATCAGCAAATGGTTTTTTAGTAGCAACTGATTCATTTATTTGATGCAAAGGCATTGGCATAATTGCACCTACTGGAGTTCCAGCTTTTATTGTAATCATTTCCTTTGGTCTTGTTATTTGTCCTGCAAGTGACCATGGTCCTTGAAAAAAAGAAGTTGATATAAGTGATGTAAAAACTTGAAATCCATCTATAAACTGATTGGGTACTGGATACCCTAACATTGTAAGATTTTCTGATGTTTTAAAAACAAGATTTGTATTAAAACTTACTATTCCCCAGCCTCTGTTAAAGTGTACCCATTTATGTCCAGAAAAGACTTCTATGTTATTTGGAGATGCATCCCATTTGCCATTCCATCTAAACATTATGTCATCTGGAAAAGATATTCCCCAGCCGAATTGATTAGCTGAGGTTAATGGAAAACATTTGTATGCATGTGGATAAGGAAGATTTGTTGCCCATTCTCTTTTTGCTGATAGTGGAGCAAGTATTGCAGCATCACGTCCAGGCATCTCGTATACGTCAAAGTTATACATAGATATCCCAGTTGACTACATTATATGTTGTTTACAGACTGTTCCCAGGCTAGCTTTGCAGCATAGTCTCCAGAACATTCGATGCAAAAAGGTGCAGCAACTCCATCTGAGTTTAATTTAACTCCCCATCTGCTTTCTTCGCAAATAGGACAGTCGCCTAAATTAGTTTCAATAACGTTGTTTGTCATATCTTTATTATACCACCCTTAAAATTAATTAACAATAATATCTGTAGTGCTAGATAGAGTCTTAACCATAGATAGCTGTGATGCTTGTCCCTGATCCATTTTTGCTTGTGCTTCTTCTTCTGTTTCCGCCATGACTGCTACCTGAATAGCTAAATCGTAAATGTATACCTTTAATGACATGTTATATCCTAGTCGACTGCTTTTTATATCCTACTAAATGTTAATAAAATATTTTTTTGCCTATTGCATATTGCTTATATATATTATATATTCTTTTTATTGATTACTTGGGAATTAGATTTTTTAGCAAACCCCCCCTACCCCCCAAATTTTAACTTTTTGGAAAGATAGAGGAGAGTTGTAAGATCCAATCCCAAGAATTACTTGGTGTATTGAGTTCTCTAGTGTAACCCCCGAAACCTTCCCAAGTATAACACTACGTATTTTCGAAAGTCAATAGCTTTTTGAAATTTGAGAAAATGTTAATATTATTTTAACTTGTACGATACACACTATAGAAAATGTCCGATTTGCCCGATAGTGAGCACATAGGCTTCCGACCTTGAGCGTGAGTGTGATGCGACTCACAAAAGTTTTTTACCGACACGCCCGAGAAACGGGCATAAATGTCAGTCCCCCCTGCTAGAGTTATACTATAAGAACAAACGAAAGGAGATAAGCAAATGCTTACTCAAACTACACTAGACAAAATTGTCTATGAATACCAACACGGGGGCGTGAAGTCTAACCACCCCGAATTGACTACCTATGAGCGAAAGGCGCTACTCAAGCACCTATTCTCTCTCCCTACCTATTGCTCAAATTGCCACGGCAAGGGCGAGGTCTATGTCGGCAACGCCGAGGACTTTACCATTGAGCCTTGTGTGGTATAAATCACACACGACACTAGCCCTAAATGGGTCTAGATGTCAGTAGGTCGTGATAGTCTTACGACATACAAATAAATAAAGAATTAGAGAGCGTGAGCCTAGCAAATAATCCGAAAGGTGAGCCTAGCAAATAATCGCTCTCAACCAAATA
>Ga0209617_10000076_pt1 | contig 35018 bp, 26 predicted proteins | sample LakEriepJuly2011_2_FD_187459 | JGI IMG/M metagenome (GOLD analysis project Ga0209617, IMG submission 187459) | Freshwater microbial communities from dead zone in Lake Erie, Canada - CCB epilimnion July 2011 (SPAdes) (version 2) | ecosystem: Environmental > Aquatic > Freshwater > Lentic >...
ATTTGACACGGTGGAATCCGAATCCGACCTCGTCGGCAGTTTCCATACCGAATATGGCGCGTTCAAGTGGGGCCTTTTCTTTGTCGCCGAGTATTCGCATATGATCGTCGGCTCCGGCGTGTTCATGCTGCTGTTCGGCGGCGGCTGGAATCCGCTTCCTTGGGTGCCGCTCGCGGACTTGGTCGGCTGGCTCGCCCAAATCACTCCGTTGGCCTCGCATCCGCTTTTCGTGGGCGTGCTCTCGATCTCGATCTTCCTCGGGAAGGTGCTCGCGATGATCTTCCTTTTTATGTGGGTGCGCTGGACGCTTCCGCGTTTCCGCTACGACCAAGTGATGAAGATCGGCTGGCAGCGTTTGTTGCCGCTCTCGATCGCCAACCTTCTTTTCTACGCGATCGCCATCGCGTTCATCCAAAAGTAATCTCGAACTGTCCCGCGCCATGGCCGTCATCACCGTAGAACGCAAGCCGCTCACTTTTCTCGAGCGCACCTACCTGCCGCAGATCGCGGGCGGGTTGAAGACGACCCTCAAGCATCTTGTCGCTCCGAAGAAGACGCTCGAGTATCCCGAGCAGCGCCCTGCGATCCCGACCGGTTATCGTGGCGTCCCCACGTTGGTCATGGACCCCAACGGCCGCGAGAAATGCGTGTCCTGCCAGCTCTGCGAATTCGTCTGCCCGCCCAAAGCGATCCGCATCACTCCCGGGGAAATTCCCGCCGATCAGCCCGACCGTGCGCACGTGGAAAAGGGTCCGAAGGCCTTCGATATCGACATGCTCCGCTGCATTTATTGCGGCCTTTGCCAGGAGGTCTGTCCCGAGGAAGCGATTTTCCTGCAAAATCAGTTTTCCATGTCGGGCTACTCCCGCGAGGAGATGGTCAACCATAAGGACCGCCTCTACGAGCTCGGCGGCACGTTGCCCGATGCGCATTTCAAATGGGACAAAAAGAAAGCCGCCGAGGAACACGGCAACGCCCACTGATCGTTTCCCGCTTCCGACTGACCCGCCATGGCCTCCATCCTCTTTTTGCTCTTTTCTACCCTCACGGTGCTCTGCGCTGTGGGCGTCGTCGTGAACAAGAATGCCGTCAATGCCGCCGGTTGCCTTCTGCTGTGTCTCGTCGGCGTCGCTGGGCTCTTTGTCCAACTCGACGCCTACCTCTTGGCTTTCATTTTGCTCCTCGTCTACGCGGGCGCGGTCGTCGCGCTGTTTCTCTTTATCATCATGTTGCTGGATGTGCAGGGCCGGCAGTCGTTCGGTTTTAGCGGTATCACCACGTTTGCCGGTCTGATGGCCTTCGCCCTTCTCCTCACCGGCCTCGGCAGCATCGCAATCAAAGGCCACCTCGACGCACCGCGCCTTAACCGGCTCGCGGTCGAAGGCGCAAACCTCAAGTCCTACGCGCAGCAGCTCTTCACCACGTATCTGCTACCGGTGCAGATCATCGGCTTTCTGCTGCTGATCGCGATGCTCGGGGTGATCGTGCTCAGCAAGAAACACGCGACGGAGGAGCCCGCCAAATGATGACCGCCAGTCTCAACGAATACGTGATCATCAGCTCGCTGCTGTTTGTGATCGGTTTTTTCGGCGTGCTCCTGCGACGCAACACGCTCGTGGTCTTCATGTGCCTTGAGCTCATGCTGATCGCGTCGACCTTGGCGCTCGTCGCGTTCTCCCGCTTCAATGCCACGATGGACGGTAACATCTTTGTATTCTTCATTCTGACTGTGGCGGCGGCCGAGGTGGCCGTCGGTCTTGCGATCATCGTCGCGCTCTTCCGCAAGCGCCAGACCGTGCAAATTGACCAGCTTGATTCGCTGAAGAACTGACGCCGCCCGCCATGACGCCCGTTGCTCTCGCCCTCACCGTTTTGCTCGCGCCACTCGGCTCTGCTGCAGTCATCGCTCTCTTTCTCCGTCGGCAAGGCACACTCGCTTCCGCCGTGTCCTTGGCCGCGGCCCTCGCGGTCGCAGTCGCCGGCCTTGGGCTCGCCTTGGGTGGCGACGCCTATCGTTTCAACGCCTCGACCGAGTGGCTGAAGCTCGACAGCTTCTCGCTCTCGCTCGGCTTCAAGTTCGACGACCTCGCGGCGCTGATGCTGAGCATCGTCGGCATCGTCGGCGTGTGCGTGCATGTGTTTTCCCTCGGCTACATGCATGACGACGAGGCCAAGGCCCGCTACTTCGGCGGTCTTTCAATCTTTATGTTTTCGATGCTCGGCATCGTTTTCGCCGACAATCTTTTCATGATGTTTATCTTTTGGGAGCTGGTCGGTTTCAGCTCCTATCTGCTCATCAATCATTGGCACGAGCGAGCCGCGCCTGCGGCCGCTTCGAAGAAGGCATTTATCGCGAATCGCGTCGGTGACTTTGGTTTTTTGCTCGGCATCGTGATGTGCTACTGGGCCAACCACACGGTAAACTTGAGCGAGCTCGACGCGCTTGCCGCGAAAGACGGCTTGGTCTTTAGCGCGCTGATCCCGCTGCTGCTCTTTTGCGGCGCGGTCGGTAAATCCGCCCAGCTCCCGCTTCAGGTCTGGTTGCCCGACGCGATGGAAGGCCCGACCCCCGTTTCGGCCTTGATCCACGCCGCCACGATGGTGGCCGCCGGCATTTACATGCTTTGCCGGATCAACGTTCTCATGGTGCCCGACGCGCTCACCGTCATCATGTGGACCGGCACCGCCACCGCGCTTTACGCTGCGCTCTGCGCCATCGTGCAGAGCGACATCAAGAAGATCCTGGCTTACTCCACGCTCTCCCAACTCGGCTACATGGTTGCCGCCTTCGGTCTCGGTTCGCTCGCCGTGGCACATGGCGATCACTCACATATGGTCGCCGCCGGGGTCGGCGCCGCGATGTTCCACCTTATGACCCACGCCTTCTTTAAGGCCCTCATGTTCCTCGGTTCGGGCTCGGTGATCCACGGCTGCCATCACGAACAAGATATTTTCAAAATGGGCGGATTGAAAACGAAGATGCCGCTCACCTTCGCGACGTTCACTCTCGGCGTTCTCGCTATTATCGGCTTTCCTTTCCTTGCCGGGTTTTTCTCGAAGGACGCGATTCTTTACCTGGCTTACGCCAAAAACACCCCGGTCTTCGCCCTCTTGGCGCTGACCGCCGTCCTGACCTCGTTCTATATGGTGCGCCTCTGGAAGATTACATTCCTTGGTGCGCCCCGCTCGGACGCCGCTGCCCACGCCCACGAGGGCGGTCTCACGCTCACGCTGCCGCTCGTGGTCCTCGCGATTTTGTCCGTGTTCGGCGGCTACACGGCGCTCTACCCGAAAGTTTTCTCCGAAGTGTTTGTGCTCATCCCCATCGCCCACGGCACCGACCACATGGTCATTTTGATTACCAGCGTCGCCGTCACCGTGATCGGAGCGGCTTCGGCACTCGTTTTCTACAAGTCCGCCGCCACTGACTCGCTTGGCGCCAAATCCCCCGGCCTTTTCGGCGCGCTCACCGCCCTGCAGTTTTCCTTCGATCGCGGCTATGATTACTACGTGGCCAAGGTCCAGCAGCGCTTTGCCCTATTCCTCAATTTCCTCGAGCAGATTTTCCTCGCCGGCCTCATCGTCCGCGGCCTCGCCGGGATTGTCGGTCTCGTTGGGCTTGGGGCGCGCGGTCTGCATGTGGGCCGGCTCAACGTCTACCTCTACTGGTTCCTGCTGGGCCTCGTGATCCTCTGGATCTACGCCACTGAGATTTTCTGATCCCTCGATGATCAATCTGCCTTTCGATCCTCTCCTCGTAGCTATCCTCGCGCCGCTCGCCATCGCGCTGGCGATTGCGTGCGGCCTGCCCAAGCGGGTTTCGGTCAAGCTGGCCTACGTCGGCTTCGGCTTGCCGTTGCTCCTCGCCCTGCACGTGTGGTTCTACTACGCCGCCGTTCCCCAGACGAGTGGCTACGCGTTTCTCACGGCCTACTCGACCGGCCTCGACGCCCTCGGGATCGGTCTTAAACTCGGTCTCAACGGCATCTCGCTTCCGCTCTTTGTGCTCGCCGGCATCGTTGGTTTCGCCGCCGGCCTCTACGCCATCCAGTCCGGGGCCGAGCGGCTCAAGATTTACCTGCTGCTGCTGCTGGTGATGCAGGGAGGTCTCATGGGCGTGTTCGCCAGCGTCGATATTTTCTTCTTCTACTTTTTCCATGAGCTCGCGCTCATTCCGACGTTTATCATGGTCGGGATCTGGGGTGGCCGCGACCGCAACTACGCGGCGATGAAGCTCACGATCTACCTCACTGCGGGCGCAATGTTGTCTCTGGTCGGCTTGATTGCGCTCTACGTGAAGAGCGGAGCGAACAGCTTTGATCTCATCGAACTGCGCCGGGTGCTCGCCGCCCAACCGCTGGGCGATACCGTACAGCAGAATATTTTTGGCCTGCTCGCGCTCGGCTTCGGCATTCTGGTTTCGATCTGGCCGCTGCACACCTGGGCACCGCTTGGCTATGGCGCGGCGCCCAGCTCGGCCGCGATGCTTCACGCCGGCGTGCTCAAGAAGTTCGGTCTCTACGGTCTCATCCAAATCGCGCTCCCACTGTTGCCCGCCGGTCTCGTACACTGGTCGCACCCCATCGCTTGGCTGGCGGTGATCGGGAACGTTCTCGTGATCGGGTTTGTCACCATCGCCCAACGGGACCTTAAGCAGATGGTCGGTTACAGCTCCGTGATGCATATGGGCTATGCTTTCCTCGGCCTTGCGGCGGGTTCGACGCTCGGCGTCGGCGGCGTCGTGCTGCTGATGGTCGCCCACGGTCTTTCGGTCGCGCTGATGTTCCTGCTCTCGACCAGCGTCTATCACCGCACCCACACCTTCGCCCTGGATGAAATGGGCGGACTCGCGCAGAAGGCGCCCGTTCTCGCCGCTCTCTTCGTTGCCGCTACCTTTGCCGGAATCGGTCTTCCCGGATTCGCCAACTTCTGGGGTGAACTCACGATCTTTGTCGCGCTCTGGGAATTCTCCCCGCTCATCACTGCGCTCGCCGTCGCCGGCGTGGTGATCTCGGCCATCTATGGGCTGCGCGCTGCGGCCGCCGTTTTCTTCGGCCCGGTCACCCCGGAGTTCGCCAAAGTCGCGGCCGTGAATCCGGTCACCGATCTCCGGTGGAGCGAGCGTCTGCCCGCCCTGATTTTACTCGCTGCGCTAATGTTCGTCGGTTTTTGGCCCAAGTCTCTTTCCACCGCTCTCGACGCCACGCTCGCGCCCGCGCCCGCCGCGCGGGTCGCCGCCGCAAAGTAACGCCCTTTTGTCATGGACATCACGGTTCTTCAAAACCTCGCCGCTAACAATCTCTGGGGCGCCATCACGCCCGAGATCATGTTGGGCGTCTTGGCGCTCGCGCTGCTGGTGATCGAGTTGCTCTTTCCGAAGCAGCAACACCGGGTGGTCCCGGTCGCCGCCCTCGTCGGCCTGTTCTGCGTCCTCGGCAACGTCCTCGCCACGTTTCACAATCCGCATGTCGGCACCGAGACCTTCAACGGCCTTCTGCGCCACACGCGTGACGGTCAGATCATGCGGGTTTTCTTCCTGCTCGCCGCCGTGATGGTCTGCCTGCTCGCCCGCGTGAGTCTCGCCAAGCAGACCATGCCGCGCGTCGAGTTTTACCATATCGTGCTCGTCGTCACCGCCGGCATGATGCTGCTCGCGCAGTCCAACAACCTCCTTCTGCTCTTCGTCGCCCTCGAGACCGTCACGATCGGGCTCTACATTCTCGTCAGCTATTACCGCAACAACTCGCTGACCCTCGAGGCTGGTCTCAAATACCTCGTGATGGGTGCACTCAGTTCTTCGCTCCTGCTGTTCGGGATCGTGCTCCTCTACGGCGTCGCCGGCAACGCCGCGCTCCCCGGCCACACTGCCCAAGCGATGCAATACGGACAACTCGCCTCCTTCCTCGCCGCCAATCCCCACAACTTTCTCGCGAGCATCGGCATCGTCCTCGTCCTCTCCGGCGTGGCCTTCAAAATCGGTGCGTTCCCGTTCCAGATTTGGGTGCCCGATGTTTATCAGGGTGCGCCCACTCCCGTGACCGCATTTCTGGCGGTTTCCTCAAAAGCCGTCGGCTTCGCGGTTTTGCTCAGCCTGAGCCTCACCGTGTTTGCCAGCTACGGCTGGCTGCTGACGCCGGTGCTCACGTTTTTCGCCGGAGCCACGTTGCTCTTCGGCAACATCGCGGCGCTCACGCAGCATAACGTCAAACGGCTCATCGGCCTTTCCGGTGTTTCCCACGCCGGCTTCTTGCTCCTTGGCGTCGCCGCCGCGAGCCGTGCGCCGATGGCCGTGGGCTCGATTTACTTTTATCTCTTCGCCTACTTGCTCGCCTCGTTTGCGGTGTTTGGCGTGATGACCCATCTCGCCGGCGCCAACGACACTGACCAAGAGCTCGACCACTACGCCGGTCTCGCAAAAGCCGACCCGTTCCTCGCCCTCGTGCTGGCAGTCGGTCTCGGCTCACTGGCGGGCATCCCTCCGTTGGTCGGCTTCATGGGCAAGCTCTTCATCTTTATCTCGGCCTTCCAGGCCGGTCTCTACGGCCTGATCGCGGTGGCCGTTGTTGGCGTGGTGATTTCGATCTATTATTACTTTGGTTGGATCAAGGCGGCCTTCTTCGAAACATGGGCGACCTCGCCCGACGGCCCCGCCAAGCCCGCCCGCACGCCGGTTGATCTGGTAACGGGCATCGCTCTCGGCGCCCTCGCCCTCTCGACCGTTGTTCTCGGTTTCTACCAAGGCCCGCTCGGCGCTTGGCTCACGCCGCGCTGATTGCCGCGTAGGGGCGTCGCTCGCCGACGCCCGGTTTCGTTCATGCTTCTCATCGGCCTTGACCTCGCTTGGGGTGAGAAAAACTCCGACGGCGTCTGTTTTATCCGCTACGACGAAGCCCGACGCCGAGCGCGCTTGCTCGGCTATGAATATCCGCAGGGCGACCTCGCTCTGGTCGCCGCGATCACCGGGCGCCTTCGCCCGGATGAACCGGCGTTTGCCGCGATCGATGCGCCGATCGTTTGCCCGAATCTCACCGGCACGCGCCCCGTGGATCGGCTCACGCATACGCTGTTCCATCGCGAGCACGCCGCCTGTCACCCGGCCAACCTCACCAAGTGCCCGCGCCCCCCGCGCGTCCTAGCGCGCCTCGCCGCCGACCTCGGCTTCGCCTCCGGCTGGAGCCTTCCCCTGATCGAAACCCAAAAATCAAAAACCGAAATTCCCGCGCCCCGAATCGCCGCCGAAGTTTACCCGCACCCCGCGATGGTCCGGCTCTTTCGGCTGCCGCGCATCATCAAATACAAGAAAGGCCCCGTCGCCGCCCGCCGGCTTGAATTCCGCCGGCTGCAAGGCCTGCTCACGGCACTCCTCACTCGCGAGTTTCCCTTTCTTCTCCTCGATGCGGACACCAACGCGCTCCTCGCCACCCCCTGGACGAAGCCGGTCGAAGACCGGACCGACGCCCTCTTCTGCGCCCTGCTCGCCCTTTGGCACGTCCACCACGCCGGCACCCGCAGCGAAGTGCTCGGCGATCTCGCCACCGGCTTCATCCTCCTCCCGGCCGCGCTTCCACCGAGGTAGGCCGGGTTCTCCGAACCCCGCCAATTTTCTCCGACGTTAGGAGCGGCTTCACGCCGCGATTCCGATGCCGTCCTCGCAACCTGAAACCACTTCGGGCGCTTGGCCAACCCGCGCCCATTGCCCAATCACGCTCGGGTAACGGTCACGATCACGGTCCAGACTCAGGAAACAGACACCGAACGACAGGCGTGGCTTAAAGTCTCCGAGGTAGCACTGACAAAAACTTGGGCCAATCCTGCCGACGACATCTTCAATGCCTTGCTCCAGAAATGACGTGGTCCTGCTGCCGGTTCCGTTCACCGATCTCAGTAGCCGCAAAGTGCGCCCTGCTGTCGTGGTGGGCCGCGAGCCGCGGTATGGAGATTTGTTCGTAGTTCCGATCTCCTCTCAGTCCGGGAACGCCGATTTTGCTCTGAACAACTGGCAGGCTGCCGGCCTAAATGTGCCTTGTGGAATTAAGGCCCAGTTGGCCACCGTCGCTGAAGATTTGGTGCTCAAAACCGTCGGAAGTTTGTCGGCCCCGGGTCGGTCTGCGCTCGACCAACATCTCCGCCAGTGGTTGGGCCTTTAGTCGAATCTCCGACTCGCCCCCGCTTTTCCTTTGCGCCCCGGTGCGCCCTTCGTGTCGTCTCTTCCTGCCGCATGAAAGTCACTGGTCTCGCCCTCGTCCCGCCGCCCACCGCCGCCGATCTGCCCAAGGTTACGCCGGAGCTTCTCGCTTCCGTGCTCGCGCGCTACTCGCGCAGCAACGAGGGCCTCGCTGCCATCATGGCCAAGGTCGATCTCGCCAATCCCGACGCCTCCATCGATCGCATTCTTAAGTTCGTCGACTACGGCCACGCCTCCATCGGCGGGCTCACGGGCGGCATCGCCATCGCCCTCGACGATGTCTCGATGTGGCTCGCCTATAAAATTTTTGAAATCGCCCAGATGGCCGACGGGCAAGAGTCGTCCACCCGCTACATCACCATGGACGCGGCCAACGTTCCGACCGCGGAGGAACTTGGTATCCCGGCCGATCTCGCTTCGCGCTGGCGCGACATCGTCGCCCGCAGTTTCGCCGCCTATCATGCTGAATACGCCCGGCTCGACGCCGCCGCGCTCGCGCAACCCGATCTCGTCCGGCTCCCGGCCGACGCCAAGCCCGCGGTCGTCACGCGCCTCCGCAAGAATTACGCCCTCGACCGCGCCCGCTACTTCATCCCGCTCGCCACCCGCACCAATCTTGGCCTCGTCCAGACGTCCCGCATGTGGGCCGTGACGGTCAAGCACCTCGACTCGCTTCCGTATCCTGAGGCCCGCGCCGCGGCCGCGCTGATTCGGGCGGAACTCGTCAAACAGTCGCCGCGCCTTACCCGGCACAGCGTCGCCGAAAAATCTTACGAGGAGCAGGCGCGGCAGGAACTTGCCGCGTCGCTCTCGCTCGGTTTGGCCCGGCTCTCCGCTGCGCCCCTCGCCGACGAAGTTTGGGTCCATGTCGACCGGGCCACACCGCCTTTTCTTGTCGAGACGCAAGCGCTCGCCGGCGCGCTTGATCATCGGGCCAACCGCTACGCGCAACAGGGTACCGCCACCCGCCGGATGCGGGTGAGTTTTGCTTGGAACAACATGGCCATCGCCGAGCTGCGCGACCTGAATCGCCACCGCACCGGCCACCGTTACACGCCGTTCATTCAGGCCGGATTTTATCTCCCGCCCGAGATCACTCACGCGGCCCACGCTACGCTGCTCGCGGACCAATTGGAACTCACCCGGGAGCTGATGGCCCGCGGCTCCGCGACTTACGTTTACTCGCTGCTGCTCGGCGCTCAGACGCCGTTCGAGCATAGCACGCACGGGGATAAATTTATCTACGAGGCGGAACTCCGCACCGGAATGGGCGCCCACTTCCGTTACGCGGACCACCTTTCCGCCGCGCTCCGGGCATTTTTTGTCCAAGTCCCCGAGGCCCGTGATTGGGTGGTCGAAGGCACGGCTGAACCCGAATGAATTGGGTTGCGGCACTGGTCGGTCGCAGGCTCTTTTTTCCGTTCAGATGAATTTACGCGGCGTTCTCATTTTTGCGGTGAGCGGTTTCGGGTCCACGGCTCCGCTGGCCGCCGCCGATGCGGCCAAAGTCGATTACACCCAGCGCAACGAGCCTTTCGCGCCGGCGGCGGGCGCTCCGCTCGACAAACGCACCCCTGAGCACAATCGCACGGTCCAAGATCGCCGGGTCGCGCCCTCGGTCACAAATCCTGCGGGAAGCGTGCCCAGCGAACGCCGCTCGCCGATCGATCTCGCCGAGGCCCGGGAGAAACGCGTGCTGGCACCCGAAATTCAGCCGCCTGCGGTGCGTGCGCCTGAGTTGAGCCCGTTCGACCATCGCGAGTCCCGCTTTAAGACCGCTGGCTCGGCGGAGAAACCCAAGCTCGTCACCCGTTATCAAGACGCCATGACCTCGGCCCATGCCACGACACAGAAGCGTTCGCCGGCGCTCGGCGCGGATACGACCGCCCGCGTCAACCGGTTCGTCTTTCGGCGCAATGGCGCCGCTCCCGCAGACGGCGCAGTGCCCGTTGGCAGCACTCCGGCCGCTGCCCGCGCCCAGCCGCGCGCCCTACCATGAGCCGTTTCCGCGTGCTCCAGTTTAACCTGCAGCTTGGCTAGATCTGGGCTGAGGCCGACCCGGTGCGCGCACCGCTCAATCTTGAGCTGACGCTGGCCGAGATTCGCCGGCACCCTGCCGACAGCATTTTCCTGCAGGACGTCGAGCCCGCCCAAGGCGGTGGGATTCAGCTGCAGCCGCCGCCCAATTATCTGCACCTACGCGCCGAACTTCCCGACTACGGGCCCGTTCCCGTCGCGAGCCGAATCACTTCGCGCGCCGCACGTGCTCTTTTTCCGCTTCGCGCTCTTCTTCAAGCCGGGCGCGTTCGCTTACCAGTTGCTTTTGGATTTTATCCACCTCTTCGGCCTTCTGCTCGACGTAGGCGAGATTGAGCTGTTGCTTCAAAAAGATCTCCCGCTCGGCGAGCTTCCCTTTGAAGACTTGGTCGATCTCGGCGAGTCGGGCTTTTTTGGCCGCGGTGATCGGCTTCTCGGCGGGGGAAGATTTGTCGAGACGTTCCATCGCAAGTTCGTAAGCGCTTTTCATGGGGGAACCATGGCCTTGGTTTGAGGCGAAACACACGGAAATTTTTTTCCACCATCAGCCAAACCGGACGCCAAAAATCAGAATCAGCCCCACGAACGCAAACGGGACCCAATAGTAAACGCGTCTCCGCCAACCCGCCGCATATCCCGCCAGTATGCCCGCTCCCAAAAGAACGAGGCCGACGGGGCCCAGCCAACCGGCCGTAAACTGAGCCGGACTGAACGCTCCCGGAATCATGACGCTCAACGCCACTCCGCGTTCGATCACGAGCAGCACGAGTGCCGCCGCGTGGTTGCACAGGACGGCGCCACCGATCCAGCCGACCAGCCCGCACAACAACGCCGCGAATCCGGCGAGAGTTACCGCGATCGCGGCCGGAATCAGGGCAAGATTGGTCAGCAGCGCTCCCGGAGTGAGTAGGCCAAAATAGTGCAGCCCCGTCAGCAGGCCCACGAGGGTCGTCGCCGCGCCGACCGCCAAGGCAGGCGCCAGCCAAAGCCACGACTCACCCGCCGCGTGATGCCACCAACGCCAGGCGGCTTTGGGCAAGTCACGGCCGGGCGACCAGCGCTCCATCCAGGCGTCGCCGAGGGGCAGTCCGAGCATAAGCAGCGCGGCGACGATACCGTAGCTCATCACAAAGCTCGCCCCGAAGACCTGGAGCGGCGCGATGATCAACACCGCCAAGGCCGAGGCCGCGAGGGCCGCGAGCACGCTGGCCGGTTTCCACAGCGCCAGCGAGGCCTGCAAAAATACGGCCATCGCCCACGCGCGGACCGCGGACGGTGCCGCGCCGGTGATATCGACAAAGAGCCACAGCAGCGCGGCCCCGACGCCAAATTGCAGCAGCGGCCAACGCCGCAACGGCCACATCAGCATGGTCAGCGCGCCTGCGATCACCGCAATATTCAGCCCGCTGATGGCGAAGAGGTGCATGGTGCCGCTCTGCTTGAACAGCTCGTGTTGCGCGTCGCTGAGTTCGTGGGTTTCTCCGAGCATCATGGCGCGCAGGAGCCCCGCTAGCTCCGGTCGCTTCTCCGCTACGCCTAAACCCAAGATGGTCTTAAACCGCTCCGCCGCCCGCGCGCAAAACCGGGCGTAGGCAGTCGCCGCCCGTTCCTCAGCGAGAATTCGTCCGCGGGTTAGCCGAAAGTTCATGCCGGCGCCTGCGAGGTAACCGTCAAAGGTGTTGCCCGGGGGATTGCGCGGCAGCGCGGTGAGCACGCCCACGGTGGTAACGAGCGCCGTGCGCAAGGGCGGGGCTTCACCTTTTTTGAGCGACAGGGAGAAATAGATGCTTTGTCCCGTCAGCTCGCGTAGGTGCTCGTCCGCGCGCGCCACCGTGGCCAAGCCCGAGATCCTTCCCGGATCGTTTTGGACAAAGGTGCGCGCGATCTCGATCGTGAGTCGCGCCTCGCGCGGCGGCAGTGAATCCCACGCCGACAACCGGGCCCGATGCAGCCCATAGGCCGCCAGGCCAGCGAAGCTCATCGCGATGCCGAGCCCGAGCGCCCACCACCGCGGGCGATCGGCCGCGAGCAGGGCTAGACCTGCCGCGGTCAACGCCGCCAGCAGCAGCCAAAAGGGTGGGGCGATTTCGGCGATTTGTCCCGCCGCCAAGCCGGCCATCACCGGTATCACCAGCCACAGCAGCGGCGCGCGGTGTCCGAGGCTTCGACGGGTCATGGGGACGAGTTAAGCGTCAAATCCCCGCATTCCACGCCAATTCTAAAATACCTTTTCATTCGCGGTATTTAGCGGAGATTGGCCGTGAAATGCCCGCTGCCGATCAACCCGAATTCTTCGCTGAGGAGCCGGCGGTGCCGTCCCTTGGACTCGGCGAAAAACGGACAAGCCCGCATCAGCCGCTCGCCGCCCGGATGCGGCCTCGGCGGCTGGCCGAGGTCGTGGGGCAGGAACACATGCTGAAGCCCGGCAGCCTCCTGCCGCGACTGGTCGCGCAGAATCGCTTCGGTTCGCTCCTGTTTTACGGCCCGCCGGGCTGCGGAAAAACCAGCATCGCGGAAGCCATCGCCCACGAAACCGGCAGCCGTTTCGTCCGCATCAACGCCGTCATGTCCAACGTGGCCGAGCTGCGCGAGATCCTCGCGACCGCCCGCCGTCGCCCCGAGGCCGCCACGATTCTATTCATCGACGAACTTCACCGCTTCAACAAATCGCAACAGGACCTGCTCTTGCCCGACGTTGAAGAAGGGACCGTTCGCTTGATCGGCGCGACCACGCACAACCCCGGTTTCTATGTGAATCCGCCGCTACTTTCGCGCAGCCACTTGTTCCGCTTGGAGCCGCTGGCGCCCGCGGCCATTGCCGGCGTGTTGGCCGCCGCGCTCGCGGATGGGGAGCGGGGCCTCGGCACGCGGGGCGTCACCGCCGAGCCCAAGCTGCTCGCCGACCTCGCGGTGCTGTGCGATGGCGACCTCCGCCGCGCGCTCAACGCCCTTGAAGTCCTCGTGCTCGGTTTACCCGAGGGCGTGCCTTTGTGTGCCTCCGATCTGGAGTTGTTCGCCCGCGAGCGCCGGATTCGCTACGACGCCGATGAAGATGAGCACTACGATACGATTTCCGCGTTCATCAAGAGTTGCCGCGGCAGCGATCCCGACGCCGCCATGTATTGGTTGGCGAAGATGCTGGCAGGCGGTGAGGATCCCCGGTTCATCGCGCGGCGGCTGGTGATCTTGGCCAGCGAGGACGTGGGCCTCGCCGATCCGCAGGCGTTGCCGCTCACGGTGGCCGCGCATCACGCGTGTGACTTTATCGGTTTGCCGGAAGCGGAGCTCACGCTGGCTCATGCGACACTCTACATCGCAACGGCGGCGAAGAGTAATTCTGCGACCCTCGCACTCGCCGCCGCTCACGCCGCGCTCAAGACCGCGCCAGTTCAGCCCGTACCGCTGCCGCTGCGCGACAAAAGCGGAGCCGCGAGCAAGCAAAACGCCCATGGCAAAGGCTACCTCTACTCGCACGACTACCCCGAAAATATTTCCGGACAAAACTACTTGGAGCAACCGCTCGCGCTCTACACGCCGAAGACCGCCGGCTGGGAAGCCAAAATCGCCGAGCGTCTCGCCCGCTGGCGGGAGCTAAAGGCTCAACGGCCGCGCCGATCAGAGTGATTCCAACGTATAGGAATCGCGGACCTTCGTTATCTCGCACTGACAGGCTGATTGTTTGGAGCGTTAGCTAATTTCCAGCTGCACCTTGAGGGCGTTGTTCTTGTCGCCTGCCAACCGCATGGCCTCGACAGCTTCGGTGAGAGGCAGGACGCCGCTGATAAGAGGTCGCAAATCGATGCGCCCGGCTTGGACCAAGCGGATCGCTTCGTCGAAGACGTTGCCGTAGCGCATCGAGCCAATGAGGTTGATTTCGCGCACCATCAGTTGATTGGCCGGGAGCGGGATATCCTCCGTGCCCAACGTGCCGATCTGCACGATGGTGCCGCCGGGCCGCACGAGATTGAAAGCTTGGCGAAGGGCGGCTTTTGCGCCCGAAGCCTCGAACACGACATCAAAGCCGTCGCCGACCCGCTCGCGGACAATCTCAGCCAAGTGGGGATCGGTGGGATTTAAGCCCACATCTGCTCCTAGTTTCAGCGCGGTCTCGCGACGTGAGGCCAAGATATCGCTCAACGCCACGGGCGCGGCACCAAACATCCGTGCGGTCATGGCCACGAGTAATCCGATCGGGCCGCCACCGGTAACCAAGACGCGTTTGCCCGAGACGGTTTCGGCGCGCTTCACGGCGTGGAGTGCGACGGCAAACGGCTCCAGCATGGCGGCGGTTGCGTCATCCATACCCGGCGGCAGGACGTGACACTGGTCGGCGCGCACGGTGACGAACTCCGCAAACGCTCCATCGGTGGGTGGAGTCGTGCTGGCACTGCCCAACATGATCGTGTGGCGACAGAGGTTGGGGCGACCGCTCTTGCAATACTCGCATACTCCGCAGGCGCGGGCGGGGTTGGCCGTGACGCGCGCGCCGACCTGCACCGTGTTAACGCCTTCGCCCAGCGCGGCGACCTCCGCCGCGAATTCGTGGCCGAGGATGAAGGGGCGCGTGGGCACGAACGCACCGCAGGCGCCGTGTTCGAAGTAATGCAGGTCGGAGCCGCAGATGCCGGCGCGACGCACGCGCAGCAGGACCATGCCGGGCTTCACGTCCGGGGTGGGGCGGGACTGAATCTTAATCGTGCGAGCGGACTCCAACACGGCGGCGTGCATCGTGGTATTCATGGTAGTGTGCGCGCTCTCGCTTAGTCGGCGACCTTCACAAAGGCGACCGCATCGGCGATCACGTTACCATCGGTGCCGGCGGTCGAGAGCGTGACCGTGTGGCTCGTACCGGCTTTGAAACGGTAGGAGCCCACCGGCACCGAGAAGCCGTGCTTCGAGCCCTTGCGCATGTTCCAGACGTGTTTCGCGACGCCGCCGGCGTGGGCAATGCTGACCGGCACATTCGAGGCGTTGTCCGGAGCGGTCTTGTAGAGCAGCGAGATCTGGTAAGTGCCATCCTGTGGGATGGGCAACGTGTAGGTGGCCTCCGATTTCACGGCCGCGGTGCCGACCAGAAAGTTGAAACGAAAAAGGCCCCACATGCCGGTGACGGTTTTCGGACTCCAAGTTCCGGTCGTGGTCACGTGTTTTGTATCCGTGTAGTGAACGACGTTGCCGGTGAGGCGATTCTTCGCGAGGTCGATGCCATTGGTGGCTTTGCCCTTGGGGCCGAGTTCGTCGACGAAGGGCGGCACGATGCGGGTGTCGGACTCGCGGTTGTTTTCGATCACGAGGTTCTGGTTCTCCCAGATGGGTTTGATCGCACCGCCGACGGTGTTGTAAATCCAGTTGTCGCGCAGCGTGGTGTTGCTGGTGTCCCAATCGAGGAAGATGCCGTTGCCAAGCTTTCGGATGGGTTTGCCGGTGGGTTTCTGTTCGTAGCCCCAAGCGTCGTAGAGCCAATTGTTGAGGATAAAGTTTGGCGCGTTGAGGTGATTCATCGTGGCGAAGTGGATGCAGGCGCCGTCGATGGTCGTCTGCATGGCGTTGTGGATGTGATTATATTCCACCACGCTTCCGCCCTGGTTGCGGAAAGCGAAGACGCCATTGCGCGAGAGGTCGTTGAAATAATTGTGGGAGATCAGATTTCCTGGCTCCATTGACATGGAAGCCGGACGGGAATCGAGGTGCACGCCGCCGCCGTAGTAACGGATCTTTCCGCAGTGTTCGACGGTGTTGCGGGTGACCTCGTTGAGGAAGGGCGCGACCTTGGCCGCCGCCGCGCCGGGGGTGTAGATCTTGGTGTCATCCATGTAGGACAACCGCGCGCCGGTCATGAGCACGCCGCCGCCGCCGGAGTGGCGGACGGTGTTGCGGTCAAATTTGTTGCGGCGGCTGTCGAGGTGCAGCCACAGGGCGTAACCGCCAATGTTTTCGAAACGGCAGTTCCGGACGGAGCAATCGAGAGTGTTCTCGAACATAATCGCCGTGTCGGTGTGCACGCGCGCCTCGATGTGGCCGAGCGAGAATTCCGTGTGGCGAAAGGCGATGCCGTCGAAATGCACGTGTTGCACGTGGGTGCCGGCATTGACGTCGCCCTGCGCGTTGACGATCCGGTTCAGCACCGGGGCGAAAATCTCCAAGGTGTTGGGATCGACGCCCGGCGTCGGCAGGTAGTGGAGACGACGGGTGGTCTGATCGAAAAACCACTCGCCGGGTTGGTCGAGTTCCTCGCGCACGCCCTCGATCCAGAACCAGTTTCCGGGGATCACTTTTGCGTGGCGCTCGCTGTCGGCGAAGTCGATGCGGCCGGTTTGGGTGTCCACCTTGGTCACCGTGTTCCACTGATTAAAGAAGCGCCATTGCGGGACGATATTGGTCTGCGCGTCGCGGGCCTTGCCCCAAGATGCCTTGACCAACTCCGGTGCGATCATGGCGTGGTCGAGGTCGCCGCCCGTGGCGTAGAGGAATGGGTTGGGCGCGTCGGCGTTGGGAAAGCGGGCGCGGATGGCGCGTTGGTCGTTCACGAATAGTTGCCGAAAATTCCACGCCGCAGGACCGACGCCGGTGAGGTCTACCTGCCACACGCCATCGGCGTCCTTGCTCCATTTTTGCGGGATCGCTTGGCCCGCGCACCAAATCACCTTGGCTCCGGCTGCGGCTTTCCAGGTGACCGGAAACTTAGCGGTGCCGGAATCTTCCGGCCGGAGTTCAAGCGGCGACTTCAGCGCGTAGGTGCCCGCCGCGAAGATGATTTCGATGGGCTCGCTGAGCCCGCGGGCGATAGAGCGCCGGGCTTGGTCGCGTGCGCCTTGGGGCGTGGCTAACGGACGCTCGACGGAGCCTGGATTGGCATCGTTACCTTGCGGCGAAACATGAATGCGCGTGGCCCCGAAGAGCGATACGGGCAGCAGAGCCAACGCGAGGCTGGCCGTGAGCGGAAGGAAGGTTCGGATCGTCATGACGGTGTTCTCATTCCTTCAAGGCGAGGTATATGATGACGCGGGCTGAGGGCGTCTCGCCGCTCACGCGCACGACGACCCGCAGCCATTGGCCGTAGTCGCGCAGGGGAAACGAGAGTAGTCCGGCCTGCGCGAGGGTCACGGGCGGAGTGCCTTCGGGAATCCAAAAAAGACCATCGGGAGAAATCTCGGCCGACGCCTCGATGTGGCCGGACAAGTCGAGGGTCCGCACGAAGACCCGGGCCTCGCTCGACCACGCGACTTCGTAGGGTTCAGTTACCAACACGTCGGTGAAAGTAACGTTTCGCTCCAGGACTGCGGTATGGGAATTACGGATCATAAATTTGGGTTAGTGGTGACTCAGCTTGGTCCACGCCACTGAGTTGATTGCGGCGATCCCTCCACCGAGATTTCGAAGTGTCGTGACCGACCTGCCTGCACTCAGGGACTCGATGACGCCGACTTGGAGCCATTTGTGCGCTTCCTGCCGATGGTCGATCGAGAGTCGTTGCGCTTCCGCTCCCGGTGCGGTCAGCGCGATGTCGATCTGCGGCGCGCGGCGGGTGCCGGTGCCATACCACTTCACGAAGACGGCGTATTTCCCGGGCTTGAGATCGGCGGCAAAGGAAATTTCCCCGCCCAGCGTGTTCGTCTCAGCCTGTTTCAAATCGGCAAACGCGAGAAAGTCCGCGATCTTGGTTGGCTCCGAGAGCCAGTCTTTGGTGCGAGCGACTCCGCGCATATCGTCGAACGTCACAAAGGTTGCCTCGCCTTCGAGCGACTCTAACAAGCGTTTTGCGTCGCGCGTGGATCGCGGATTTTTCATTCGGAGGAAAGTGGGCGAACCCGTGCCGAACGCCTCCGAATGGGTCGAGAAATCGATAATCCCATCGGCTGCGACGGATCGTTCGGCGGAACCGTGCTCGCCGCCCCTTTGCTGAATTTCAGCGAGGGTAAACTTTCGGTGTCCGGGCCGCAGAGCCTCGCGCTCGGCATTGGCGATTGTGATGCCGCCGCCGGTGCCGCGTCCCCAATAGACATTTTGGGCCGAGCTCCAATGTTTGGCGGGATAGAGGACCACCTGATCAATGGGCGGCCCCATAAGCCCCGTGAAGTAGCGGACCCAAGCTCCCTGTCCATTCACGATCGTGTTACCGCGGAGCACCAGTCCGCTAACCGAATAAGTTGTCCAGCTCCCGAAGACGACCGAGGCCTCCGGGTCGTCTCCAACTAGGTTGTCCTCGATCGTTGCGTCACTGCCGCCCAAGAGGCGAATGCCTCCATCCCGCGTGTCAGAGACTACATTGCCTCGGATGAGCATTTTGCTGGTGAACCAATCCGGGTAGATCCCGAAGGCCAATCTCACTTTGGTCTCACCACCTTGGTAGCCTACCCGATAAATGCGGTTGTCGATGATTTGCGTGGGAGCGCAAAGTGGATTCATCGAGGCAAGGTGGACCGCGCCGCCATCGTTGGTGCGTTGCAGCACATCGTGGATGTGGTTCGCCTCGATGACATTCCCTCCTTGGTTTCGGAAAAGAAAGATGCCGTTCCGGGGCATGTCATGGATGTGGTTAAATCCGACGTAATTGCCCCGGACCTGGGCGAGCGACAACGGCCGGCTGTCGAGGTGGATCCCCGAGCAGTAGTCGCGCACCACGCCACCGTGATGAATGTGGTTTTCAGCAATCACGTTGCCGATGGGCGCAACTCCTTGCACGGCGGGTGAGGGATCGAACACATCCGAGTCGGACAAATAGGAGAAGCGCGCCCCGGTCAGCAGCACCCCTCCGGCACCTCCGCGGACGATCTCGTTTCGCCGGATCACATTGTCGCGGGAATCGAGGTGCAGCCAGACCGCATAACCTCCGACCGAGTCGAAACGACAATCGGTGATTTCCACGTTCCGAGCGTTTACGAGATGAATCGCCGCATCCTGACTCGTCCGGACGGCCACGTGATCCACGGTGAAATCCGAGCCGAAAAACTCCAAGCCACGAAAGGCGAGGTTGCGCACCGGTTGGGCAACTTGGCCCCGCACGTCGATCAGCCGGTCCATGGCCGCAGCCTCAAAACGGCGTCCTTGGGGCGAAACCGCAGAACAATAGAAGAGTTTTCCGGCTAAACGATCAAAATACCACTCGCCCTCGTGATCGAGTTCCTCGCGCACACCTTCCACGTAGAAACGGTTACCGGGAAGAATGTTTCCCTGTGCTTCGCGCCCCTTCAGCTCGATGCGCTCGCCTGATGGGCCAACGCTCGCGATCCGCAAGATCTGATTATACCAACCACGCTCTGCGATGATGTTGACGGTCGCATTGGGCTCGCTCGCCCACGATACCTTGGCCGTGCCCGGTGGCAGTTCGATGAGAGTTTTACCCTTTCCCCCCGAGGCCGCTAGATAGCCCTGATTCGGGTAGCGCGCCCAAGTCGCGCGCTTCCCGTCAACGATGAGGGTGCGGAAGCTCTCGGTCGCCGCCGAACGAGGTCCGACGTCGAGCGAGTAAACGTTCCCGCCGAGAGACTGCCACGCGCCGGTGAGGAGACGCGTGCCCGCGAGGGTCGCTTTTTCTCCGCGATAAGATTCGAAGGATCGCGGGGCGTCATCAGTGCCGGAATCCTCGCTGGTGAATGAAAGCGGCTCGGCGAGCGGATAAGTCCCGCCGCGGAGCAACACTCGGACCCCCGCGCTTGGCTTGGTTCGACGCAACAGATCCCGCGCGGCTCGGAGAGTGGCCAGCGGACCGTCCGAGCGATCAGCCGTTGGGTCGGCCCGCGTTCCCGACCACGCGTCGTTGCCCTGCGTAGAGACGTAGAATGTGAGCTTTGGGCTTGGCGCGGCGGGTTGCGCAGCTCCAGCAATCAAAGCGCACGTCAGCGCACCTAGAACAAGTAGCAGGACCGAAAACTTCATCGGGTGCTTTCGTTCGCTTTCTGGATCCAGCCAAGACGGGCTGCCGAAAGGAGGCCGTAGTTGTAGAAGCTGACTCCGGCTGCCCCGATGCGCTTCGCCGCCACGGCGCGCTGCACGAGGTCGGCTTCCGTCGCGACGTTGTCCTCGCTGGTCATGGTGCCGAGGACGAAGCGTTCGGCCGGCAGCACCGTGGCCGCCCAGCTCAAGTCGTGGATCGCTTCGCGTGCGGACGGCCAATGGGCTTGGATGAAGATTTTTTCGCAGGACTCGGCGCGGGTGCGCAGTCCGGCGCCTTCGGTCCAAACCCGGGAGGTCGGTCGCGCCAGCAGCGCGCTCTGGCTGTGGAGGCGCACGCCTTCTTCGCGGGCAATCGCCGCGATGTGCGTCAGCAACTCGGCCACGATGTCGGAGCGAATCCGCGCCGCCGCCAAAAATTCCGGGAACTCGAATAGCAACCCGGTGAGTTCATCGCGCTCGGCTTCCGGCGAACGCGGACCCGGGGTATTCGCGACCGTGTGTTGCACCAATTTGATGACTTGGGCGCGCAGGGCCACCGGATCGATTCCCTCGCGCCGCAGGCGTTCGCAGGACGCCGGACAAAAGCACAGGGACAGCAGATATTTTCCAAACGCGCCGGGGCTGACGAACATCAACTCGTGGTGTTCGCGGTGCACCGCATCGAGGTAGGAGAAGCTATCGAGGAGCAGAGAGCTGGGGCGGTATTGCCGGCACAGGTCACGCACGAGGCTACCGAGGAAGGAGCGCACACGTGGCTGCGCCGGACTGAGCGCAAACGCGTAGCGGTCGCCGAGCGCATTCTCCACGCACAGCTCGGGGTGGCTGAGTCCGATCGTCGTGTTGTGACAACCGATCACCGAAACGATCACGTCGAGACCGTTGGCCTTTGCCGCCACGGCGGCTTGGTGGCAGCCTTCGACGCAGCGGGCGTCTGGATTGATCGGCGGCAGCAGGCCGGGCTCTTCGTAGAGCGAGTGATCGGGTCGGAAGTCACACCAATCAATTGGGCGGTTGTAGAAACCCAATGTGCGCGGACGAAAAAGTCGGGCGCGGTGGTAATTCGGACTGAGGACGACGCTGTTGCAGCCGAGGTCGGTGATGGCGCCGAGGCACTCAGCCGCGCCTTCGCTGGCCACGTCCCAAGGGAAGAGATTGATGGCGCGCAGGAAGCTCATTGTTGCTCGAAGGACGCGACGACCGAATCGATGAAGAGAAAATTCCGGACCGGCCGGTGCGTGCGGACATCGAGACAGAAATTCATCAGGCGGCTCAGGGCCTTGTAACGGTGCTCGTAGACCGGGACCGGGATGTCGTGCAGCGGCATGATCTTGTCGTTCACTTGTAGTTCCACGTTACGGCGCAGGCGGGTGTCGAAGTCCCAACGCAGGTAGTGCCAGTTGATCTTGGTTGGAATCTCGTTGTAGCACAGTGGCTGGTGACCGTTCGGCACGGGCTTCCAGTCGTTTTTGTTGATGACGTGGTAGTCGTAGTTCGGCTGCACCATGCCGGACATCACCATCTTGGTGCTGGGTTGCACCGAGGTCTTATACATCCAGTGCTGCACGAGTTTGCCGGTCTCGTCGGTGTTCAAGTAGCGCAACGCGCAATGATAGCGCACGCCGTCGTCGCCTTCGCAAATGTCGTTGCTGATCGTGAAATCACCAAAGTTCGTCTCCGAGGGATCAACATTGCCATCCCAGTTGGTGGCGGCGCCGAAGATCTGCTCCGACTTGTAGGTGAAGTAGCACTCGACCCGCACGCGGCCGTCGGAGCGCGAGGTCGCGCGCTTGATGGTCTGAGCCATGTGCCCGGCCTTGGCGCGGGTCGCGAGCTTCATCGAGTAGGTGCCGGAGAGCGAACCGTGGCTACCGATGTCGAAGAAATTGGCGTTCGAAAGCTGTGGCGGGCGAAGATCCTCCATGACCTTGCGCACCTTGTTCAGGTCGCCGTCGTGATTGCCGATCAGCTCGCACCAACCGTTGATGCCCTTATCGAAGTCATCGGCGAAAAGGATATTCTTTAGCGGGCTGTATTTGGAGAGGAAGATTTGGTCGGACATGGTTGTGACGATTAAGCTGAGTTGAGGGTGACGTTATCTCCGAGGAATTCTCGGATGGAAATGGGCTGATGGGTTTGCGCCGATTCGTAGATTGCGAGCACGACGCCCAAGGCGATCTCGGCGTCCAGCAGATCGGGCGTCGCCTTTCTTCCGGCGATCAATGCGGAGGTGAACTCCTGAATCTCGGTGATAAAAGGACGGTCGTCGGTGACGGTTTCGCGGGCCTGTCCGCCGGGTCCGACCAGTTCGAGTTCCTGCAATGCGAAGGAGCCCACCGAGCAATGCGCCACGAGTTTTTCGCCGTAGATTCCGTAGCGATGGAGGCGCTCGTGGCCGGGGGCGGGCGTGCGATGTGCGACCAGCGAAGCTTGGGCACCGTTGGAGAACTCGAGCAGGGCGAGGGCGGTCTGCTCGACCTCGGAGGCCGTTCCAGGCGTTTTGGTCAGCGCCCACACGCGGGTGATTTCCGCGTCCAGAAGCCAACGTAGACGATCGATCGAGTGGATCATGCCGATCATCGCGATGCCGCCGCCGGCGAGCGCGCGGTCGCGATACCACGCAGGAGCGTGGGGCCCAAGGGCATTGGCCACGAGCCGATCAACAGCGAGCTCGACGCGCCCCAGTCGGCCGGAGGCGATGCACGCTTTGAGGGTGCGCGAAGTGGCGAGAAAGCGGTGCGTGAACCCGGCCATCGCCATCACCCCGCGTTGCGCACACGCGGCCCGCAGAGCGCGGGATTCGGCCAAGGTGATGCAGTGAGGTTTCTCCATTAAGAGCGCGACGTTCTGGTCGACGGCCTCCATGGCGGCATCGAAGTGCAGGCTGTGCGGCAGACAGATGCTCAGGGCATCAGGTTTTTCCCGTAGTGCCTCGGCTACCGTGCCGAAGGCCGGGCCGCCGCTCGCCGCCGCGAGCTCCCGGGCGCGCTCGGCGTTGCTATCCACACAGGCGACAATCTGGGCGCCGCCCGCGAGGAAAGCCTCGGCGTGGGCGCGCCCCATGATTCCGGCGCCAGCGATGGCGATACGTAGAGGACGACTGCTCATGATATCTTATTTTTATGCGGTAGTTGGTGTGAAATTACGCCGAGTTGGCCGACCAACAGTTTGACGGAGAAAAACGCCAGCAACGGAAACACACTGAAGACGGCGAAGATGTAGGGATAGCCCTGATGTCCCGCAGCCCATGCGATGCAGAATTGGGAAATGATGCCGACCACGCCGCCGAGGGTGCCGCCCAAGCCGGTGACAAATGCGACGCTGTGAGAGGGGAAGACTTCGGCCGGCACGGCCAGATTTCCAAAAAGGCCGTGGCCTAGCGCCAGAAACGCCACCCCGGCCAGCGCCAGCGAAGGACTCTCGGTCAAAGCGACCAGGGCTCCTGAAGCGAGGACGAGCAGGGAGGCCCCGAGCATCATGTTCTTTCGCACCCGATCCAGCGCAAAGCCGCGACTGACCAGCCAGTTTACGAGCGCGCCGCCTGAGATCTGGCCCGCCGAAAGGGCCGCAAATGGAATCCAAGCAAACAGACCGATGTCGCTGAGCGTATAACCGTGGTTGGCCGTCAGGTATTTGGGCACCCAGAAACTAATGAAGTAAATAATCGGATCGGTGAAAACCCGGACCAGAATGCAGCCCCACGTCCGCCGGTAACACAGCAGTTCCTTCAAACCAAAGGGTTTGTCCACCAAAGGTGCCGGTGTGCCGCCATGGGGTTGGTTGGTCGAGGTTGCCTCGACGAATTTGGGCGCCGCCCGCTTGCAGACCACAAGCCACGCGATCACCCAGAGAAAGCCGACTGCGCCCACCATCACGAAGGTGGATCGCCAACCATAACTCAGCGCGAGCCACGTCACCATCGGGAAGGCAATCACCGCGCCAAGGGCACCCCCGGAGGCGAAAAGGCCCATGCCCAGCGCGCGCTCCTTGAGCGGAAACCACTCAGAGACCGCCTTGGCTCCCGCGGGGAAATTCGCGGCCTCAAAGGTCCCGAGGATAAACCGGCACACCGACAATTGTGCCACCGAGTTGGCGGCGCCGTGAAGCATGCCGGCCACCGACCAGCCCGCGACGGCCCACGCCAAACTGAGCCGTGTGCCGAGAAAATCGACCAAGCGACCGCTGACGGCATACATGATCGTATAACTGAGGAGGAAATACGTCGTGATTTTTGCGTAGCCGATGTCGTCGATTCCCAGATCTTTTTGGATCGTGGTGGCCAAAATCGAGAGCACCTGGCGATCAAGATAGTTTAGAGCGGTCGAAAGACACAGCAGCACGGCGATCGTCCAGCGAAGAGAGGGAGAAGTTGCGCTCATGGGTTATTTGTTTCCGACGGAGGCGATCCATTGCCGGTGAAGACGCGTGAGTTCATCGACGAGGGCTGGATTTACGTGCGCGTGATTGGTTGTCTCGGCGGGGTCTTGCTCGACGTTGACGAGAGAAAGATCTTTTCCACCCTTTTCCATCAGCTTCCAAGCGTCCCGGCGCACGGCCCAGTCACTGCCAAAAAGCCAATGAAGTGCGCGCTGAGGCGGCTTAGCCTGACCGGTGAACAGCGGCATCAAATCCGTGCCATCGATGACGTGGCCGACGGGCGTCGTCGCTCCGGCCAAGTTGGTGAACGTCGGCAGGAAATCCATGGTCATCACGGTGGCGCTGTTGGTTGCACCGGCCGTGACTACATCCGGCCAAGCGGCAATGAAGGGCACGCGGTGGCCGCCTTCGTGCATGCTGCCTTTTACTCCCTGGAGGCGGCCGTTGGCGGGAACGCCCTGCGGTGGAGCCGCTCCGTTGTCTGAGCAGAAAATTAGAAGGGTGTTTTTTTCGAGGCCGTGCGTGCGCAGCGTGGCGATGATGGCGCCGACCGACGCATCCACTCCCTCGATCATTTCGCGATAGATCTCCGCCGGAAAATTTTTCTGCGCGGGATCCCGGCTCTGCCACGGATCGTGCGGAGCCGCGTGGGAGAAGAAGAGAAAGAACGGCGCGTCTTTGTTTCGGGTGATGAATTCGGCGGCATACTTGGTCAACAGGTCCGTCGTGTAGCCGGCCTCGTTCGCGATTTTTTTGCCGTTCCACCAATCGAGCTGCTGCTCGCCGTGACTGGCGACGTGGGTGTGGTAATCCACGCCGCCGCCCACAAAACCGCGGAACTCGTCGAAGCCGTAATTCATAGGGTGAAACTTGAAATCGTAGCCGAGGTGCCACTTGCCGATGAGGGCAGTGCGATAGCCGGCCGACCGCAGTAAGGCGCCGACGGTCACTTCGCTCGGCGCGAGGCCCCACGCCCAACGTTGCTTAGGGTTCTTCCGGCGCTGTTCATGGAAGACTGGGGAGAGTTCCTCGTCGGGGACCCACGCGCAGCGTTGTGGATAGCGACCGGTCAACAAGGCGGCGCGGGTGGGTGAGCACATGGGGCCGTTGCTGTGAAAATCGGTGAACCGCATGCCGCCGGCCGCGAGGCGGTCGAGGTGAGGCGTTTTGTTTTCCGTGCTGCCGTAGCAGCCCAACGAACCGTAGCCGAGGTCGTCGGCCATGATCAGGACGATATTCGGGCGTCTGTCAGGCCCGGCCGGGGCCGGTGTCCCTTTGGTGGCGGCTTGCGCCCCGGCCGGCGATGCGATAGTGAGCAGCGGGGCGAAAATGTAGAGCGTGAGATTCAGTCGGCTCATTCGTAGGGTTGGTTTTCGTCTGCGAGGCGGGCTTGGGCCTAATTTCCCAAACGATCAAACGCCGCTTGGAGCGACTTGCGGGCCGCAGCTTCCTGCTCGGGCGCGATGTTTTCATCGGGTTTGGCCGGATCTTCCCAAAGTTTCACGACCCGTCGGAGCTGGTTTTTGTTGTTCAGCATAAACTCGCCGTTTCTGACCTGGCGGTCGTCTAGGTTCTGGATGTGAACCCACTCGCGCGGCTGGCCGGGCTGACCGAACAGTTGTGGAGCGAAGCTTCGTCCGTGGATCTCTACTTGAGGCAGTGGGGCACTAGCCAATTCACAAAGGGAGGGGAAGAGGTCGGAGAAATCGATCAGGTCGTTGCAGATTGATGCTGCCTTGATTCGGCCCGGCCAGCGCACGATGAGGGGAACGTGCGTGCCCCGGTCCGTCATCGTCCCTTTTCCGCCGCTGATTTTCTTTCCGTCGCCCCAGGTGTTGACGAGGTCTTTGTCCGTTCCGTTGTCCGCGAGGAAAATTACGATGGTATTGTCCGCGATGCGCAGATCTTCGAGCGATTGCAGGATGCGGCCGATGTGCTTGTCGAGATAGGACACCATGTCCGGAAAATACTTAGGGTCGCCCTTGTGCTCCGAGTGAGGCGTGCGGTAATTCTGGTCCTTGCTGTCCGGGGTGGGTTCCCACGGGAAGTGCGGCAAGCAGGTGGTCAGGTAGGCGAGAAACGGTTTTTTCTTGGCCGCGTTCGACTGGATGAAATCGAGCAGGAACTCGAGGTTCAGATCGGGGCCGTAGCGCTCCTTGATTTGCTCGGCGAGGACCGTCCCGTTTTGGTTGAAGTGAGGGGTCCAGTAACGCCGCCGCTTCTGTCCGGTAGCGTCGAAGATCTGCCAGGTTTGATAGTGGTCGAACCCGAATTCCCGGATCGTGTTGTGTTTGTGCAGGAGCGAGACGTGCCATTTGCCGACGAGGCTCGTCGCATAGCCGGCTTGCTGAAATTGCCGCGCAAAACTGGGTTGGTCGGGATGGAGATAGATGTTCTCTTGAGTCCGGCTGTGCAGGACGGTAGTCAGGCCATGCGCGAACGGGTAGCGGCCGGTCAGCAGCGAGGCGCGCGATGGAGAGCAGAAGGGGTTGGAGAAACAGCGGTCGAACCGCATGCCCTGCGCGGCGAGGCGATCAATATTCGGGGTCTTGAGGGAAGTGCCGCCATAGGCCGACAAACATTCAACCCCGAGGTCATCGGCCAAAATAATTACGATGTTGGGCTGGCTGGACGAGTTGCCGGCAGCGAAGGCCGTGAGGCTCAGAGTCGTCGCGATTCCCAGAGCGATGGCCCACGAAAAAATCTTCTGCGGTTTCATTTTTGCGGATTTGGGCGCTGGCTCAGGAAGGAGGTAAGCTGAATGAAACCGACGTCGAAGTCATGAGCCGACGATAAATCCAGGGCGGGTAATGGCATGGCAAACGACCAAGTGGTGCCGAGGTCGAAGCTGGGTTTCATCCGGTGATTTAGAAAAAGCCGCGTCTTCGGTGGGTTGAGACCGGGGACGGGGACATCAAAAACTCACCGTAGTAGAAATGCCCAGCTTACGCGGGGAGTTTAGCCATTGGGCGTAGCGGAGTGTGCCGTTGGTCGAGCGGACGAGGTAGACGACTTGATTGGCGTCCATCAGATTGGTCACGTTGATCTGCAGGGAGGTGCGGATTTTCCCGATCGGCTTGAACCGGTAGGTGGCGAACAGATCGTGCAGGAGGCGGTCGGGAAAATAGAACATCTTCCGTTTGTTCCCGTCGGCGGCGTCGGTGAACATGTAGCCGCGCTGATTATCGCGCAGACTGCTGCTGTGGCCGACGACCAGTCCGCGGAGCTTTCCTTCGTTGAATTGATAGCGGTTGATCAGGCTGTAGCTCCGCTCGGCGTAGCCGATGGTTTTTTCGCCGGCGCGACGGACGATCAGGGTGCCGCCAGAGGGCGAGACGAAGCCGAGTTGGTGCTCGCTGAGCGGGAGCCCGGTGACGGCGGTGCCGACGCCCGGCGTGCGAAGGCCGAGTAGTTCGGCGTTGAGGATCTGGCCGGACTCTAGGTCGAGCTGCGCGGCGTAAGGACTGTTTGCGTCCTTCATCATCGCGATCGAGAGCGGAATACGGGCCGAGGCCGGATTACTCGGGTCGGAGAGAACGAGCAGAGGTGTGACCGCTCCGCCCGGAGTGGCGCGGACACCGACAACGGTCTGGCCACCGACTGTGGTGGTGTTGAACTGATCGTTGTAGAATTGCGGCAGGTCGACGTTGGCCCGCTCGCTGCCGTTGGCGGTGGCGAAGTTGACGCGAATTTCCCAACCGCGAGTCGGGCGTGCGGAGAGGGTGAGATTGTAGCCGTCGGACGTTCTGCTGAATGTGTAAGAGGGTCCGCCGTTGCGACCGTTGATGCCGTCGGGATCGACGTCGTTCCGGTTGCCGATGTTGGCCGTGAAGTTCTGGGCCTCGGACTGATAGTAATTGAAATTGCCCGAGACGCGGTCCTGCCAAAGTCCGAACTTCAGGCCGATGTCTTTGCTCACGCCTTTGCCGGGAGGCAGGGGCTGGTTGTAGATGTCGCGGGTGGTGTCGAAGTTGATCTTGGCGTTGGTGGCGTAGTTGAGAGAGAGGCGCACGCCCTTCAACGGTGTGTCGACGACGGCGCCGGTCGTCAGGCTGTCGTAGCTGATGGGTCCTCGCTTAAGACCAATGTTTCTGCGGAGGCCGCTCGCCTCCTCGGTCCGGTAACCGGCCATCGTATCGATCCGTCCTTTCCACCATTCGCTGAACACGCTCACGCCACTGCTGCGTTCGGTGACGTCCTCTTGGGAATAGGCCCCGACGGTGCTCTGGCCGGTGGTCGGGTTGATCGGGCCGGAGAGGCCGAGGGGGTTGCCCGCAGTGGGAGGGACGGCGCCGGGGAAAATCAGGGGTTGGGAGACGTAAGTCTTGCCGTTGGGATGCACGAGCGACGAGAAGGGCCATTTCTTGCCTCCGACTAGCGCCGTGGGATTGACCGGGACCCAGAACGACGGCATGGGAACGCGACCAAGGTCGGCCACGCTAATCAACGCCGGGTTCACGGGCGCGTTGCCGGACGCGTCAGCCTCATAAAATCTCCACTGGTCCTGGTTCGTCCAAGACTCCATGTCTTGATGAAACGCGCTGGCTTGATGGGAGCCCCAGCGACCGAGGTTCTTTTGGTAAACCAAGGCGGCGCGGTAGCCGCGGGCTCCGGTATGAAAGGGGTTCAAGACTGGGAAGTTCATGTTGAACGCCCACTTCGTGCCGATCTGTCCGGTCGCCGGATCCGCGTAGAGGTTGCCGGCCGCCCCTGGGGCAAAGATCGAATTATTCGTCGGACTCAGCGCGTTGTTGACGCGCGCGTCGTGGCCGTAGCGCACCTGCAGGCCGAGACCTTCGGCGAGTTTCGCCTCGGCGACGATGGATCGGCTGAGGTTCTTGAAGGCAAAGGCGTAATAGGGGCCGAAGAGCGTATCGGCTTTCGTAACATCGATGAGTCCGTCGGTCAGCGCGCTCGCGTTCGGGAAGGCTGCCAGGTAACGCGTGCTCTGGTTGTCCACCCGCTCACCGGTGGGCAGCAATTGCGTGAGCGGAGCGCGCACGATGCCGGAGTTGGGATAAGTGGTGTCGCGAATCAAGTGGCGCCACTCGCCACGGATTTCGAGGTTCTTCCAGGGCCGGACGGTCGTCGCGAAGGTGAGGCCTTCATTCAACTGGCGGTTGGCGGGTCGGAAATATTTCGTGTCGCCATGGACGGCATTGATGCGAAAGCCCCAATATTTGAAGCCGGCGCCGACATCGAGCGTGTAGCGGCGGCTGCCTTCGGAGTCCCCGCCTGCGGTGAAGCTCCCTTGCTGCCGACGGCCCACGAGCGCGCGTTTGGAGTTGGTGGTGATGACGCCGCCAGCATCACCGGAGCCAAAGAGGAGCGAGTTGGAACCGCCGAGTGCATCGACCCGCTCGACGTCGAAGGAGTCCATCAACGCGGTGTCGGCGCGGAGGAAGCCGTCGCGCCGGGGGTTGCTGATCGTCAGCCCGCGCATGGTCATGCTCTTCGGATCCTGCCGGTCTCCGTCTAGGTCGCCGCGCACTTCCTCGTTCCCGCCGGAGATGATGGCGGAGCCGAGACCGCCGAGCTGGGAAAGCATCTGCGTCATATCGACCACGCCCAGCTCGTCCATGAGCTGCCGGTTAAACACCTTGGCATCGAGGGCGGTCTTGCCGAGGGCGACATTGGTGCCGGTGATGGAATTGGTATTCGTGGCTTGGTAGGTGTCGGAGGCATCGGCCGAAACCTCAAAGGGCGTGAGATTGACGATCTCATTCGCCGTGCCGGCAGCTTCCGCTGCGTTCTTGACCGCCAGCTCATCGGGATCGAGGCGACCATTCTTATTCTTGTCCCACTTGGCGAGGGCAGCCGAATCGACCGGGCTTGGTGCGATTTGGGCGGAGCCGACGGTGGCGAGGATTGGGCAGGCAAGGGCGAGGGCAACGCAACGAAACGTGGACGCGAACTTCATGTTGGGTGGGGTGGATGTCAGCTGAATGCCGGACGATGTTAGACGGCGCTCGGGTGTGGCTTGGGCCCGTTACGCGCCGCGGCGGGCGGCGCGTAACGTCCGAAGCAATGCGTTTTGATTGTCGCTTACCACGACAATGAATACGTGAGGCGCGCGATCAGCGGTTCGCTGAGAATGCCGCCTTCGGTGACGTAGTCATCGTCGAGGGCGTTTTCCACATTCAGACTAATCTGATGCTTGGTTTTGCCCGCTTTGAACTCATAGGCGACCATACCACGGACGATGGTGTAGGGATCACTTAGGCGGAAGCGGTCAGGCAGGGTCGGAAACGTGCGGGTTTCACTCCGGTAGGTCGCACCGGCCCCAAAAACGAAACCGTGAAGCGCGCCCGCCGCGGGGGCATAGCGAGCCCAAACGTTATACATTTTTTCCGGGCTTCTGACCAAGCCGAAGCCGACCTCTTCCGGGGCTTGATCGTTTTTGGTCACTTTGCCGTCGGAGGCAAAAGCGGAGGCAAAGACGCCAAACTCACGATTAGGATTCCAGTTCAGGGACAATTCGAATCCCTTCGATTCTTCTTCGCCCGAAGCCAGTTGGAATGTGCTGATGACCTGCTCGTTTGGAACCCCGACCACGTTGCTCTCCCGCACGAAGAAGTCCCGGGCGATATTGGTGCGTTGTTGTTGATAGCCCAACAACTCGACGCGGAACTTTCCGTCCGCCCGGGCGTAGCGCACGCCGATTTCAGTGCCTTCGCCGGTTTGGGGATCAATGGCGTTGGGTTTGACGGTGTCGACGAAGGCGCGGAGGGCGGCGACCGTGGTGAATCGGGTGAAGTCGGCCGGATTCTGGCGGTTGCCCCGTTGGATGAGGAAGCTCGTCGAGGTGTTAACAAAAGCGGTCCATTTGGCGCTGTCGGATGAGTGCAAGACATACGTGCCGCCCAAGGTGTAGGTAGTATCCTTGCCCGTTGCGACCGCCCGGCCATTACTGCGATAATCGATTTCCGTGTTGTCGCCGTCGCCTTGAGCTGCGCCCCACATCAGGGTGGCCCGGCTGGCGGGTGCCGTGATAAACTGGGTAAAGCGAACGTTCGTCCAATCGAGATTGTTTTTGATGTCGGCCGATTGGACTGTGTAAAGCGCCTTAGCCGGTGGCTGAGGGTAGTCGGCAGCTTCTGCGCTGCGCGTGAGAGGGATGGTGATCGTAATCGGGGTGATCGCCGGATTGGTTCGGATTTGCTGCTGCCGATCTTCGCTCTTGTTCGACTCGGCACCGATGATCGACTCGATCTTGAAATTCCGGAATTCGGTCTGATGCAGAAGATCTGCTTTGTAGCCGTTAACGGTGCGTTTGCGCTCTGAGTTCTGATAGTAGCCCGTCGCGGTCGGTCCGGTGGCCAAACCGTAGACGCCGTCGATCGCGTTTGATTCCCCGTATTGGCGCGCGTAGAGCGCGCCCAAGCGGAGGGTAAGGCTCTCGCTCAGCTTGGCGGTCAGATAACCGGATGCGATCCCCGCTTCGCCTTCACGGTAGGACCATGGACCATGGTAATTGAAATTACGATTGTTGCGCAGGCGATTGTTGGGGTCGGTCACGCGGGCGGTTCCTGCGCCGAGGCTGACGAAGGCGGCCGTGCGGGCTGGGTGGGCTTTGGTGCGATTGCCCTCGGCGTTCACCTCGAAGCTGATTTTGTCGGTCAAGTTGGTGCGATAGGCGCCGTAGAGACTTGACTGACTGGTCGAGAAAAATTGCTGCTTCCGAGTATGCTCCTGGTAGCCGGAGCCGAAGCGAAAGCCCGTGCCGGGTCGACCGGAAACGACTCCCGCCGTCTCCAAGTTTGCGCGATAACCGTCATTGCTGGAGGCGCCCACTGAAGCGGAAGACATGGACTCACCTCGGGAAGCCTCTTTAGGCACGAAGTTGATTGTGCCGCCGGCGGACGACTGGCCGTAGAGGATCGAGTTTGCACCTTTGGTAACTTCAACGCGGCCAATTCCATCGGTTGAGACATTGAGCAGACCGGTCTGAAAGCCGTTATATAGCGGTTCCGAGACAAAGCCTCGAACCGTGAAATCGGTGCCGGCGGCGAGTTGGGCTCCGTCGTTGAGAAACTGATCCTGGGAGCCTCGGGCAACGCCGGCAAACTGCGTCGCGAAATCCGAAGGGTTGTTGAGTTTAAGGTCCTCGATCACGCCACTGGTGAGCACTGAGGTGACGAAAGGGATCTCATCACGGGGCTTGGCCACGAGTGTACCGGTGTTGGTCTGAGTCGCGGAATACCGATCCACGGATTTTTCGGTGACTTCAAACGGGGTGAGGGTGATCGGACGGGCATCAACACCGTAAACGGCCGGGATCAAACAAAGGCAGCTCGCGAGGAGTGCCGACGACTTAGGGATAATGCTCTTATTCAGAGTAGGCATGGGTGAGGGGGTTAACTGTCGGCTGAACACCAGCCGAAGTGGTCACCATATCAGGAACGACGCTTTCGCCGTAGGCTCGTTTGCGTTATTATTTTAATAATTTGCGCCGACGGAAAAATTTGAGTGAGTCGGGTTTGTGCGAATTCTTCGTGGTAAAAGCGAAAGCTCCTGCGGTCATGGCCAAATTGCGTAAACCCAAACGCATCGCGCTGCTCGTCGCCGGCTGGAACCACTACGGCCGGGGCATCATCGAAGGGGCGTGGCACTACGCACAGAATAATTTCTGGAATCTCGACATGCAGCCCACCGGACCCGACGGCGCGATGCAAATGCCGGAAGGCTGGCAGGGTGATGGCATCATCGCCACCGTGCACTCCAGTGCGCTGGGCAAAGAGCTGCGAAGTTACCGAGTCCCGATCGTCAATGTCTCGGGTGCGCGGTTGGAAGGAGTGAACTTTCCGCGTGTCACATCCGACGCCAATGCAGTGATCGAGTTGGCCGCCGAGCACCTCAAGAGCAAGGGGCTGCGCTCAATCGCCTTTTGCGGTGAGCCGGAGCGCAAGTTTCTTGATTTTTGGACCCGGGCCTATGAACGCGTGGCCGAGAAGTTGGGCCTGACGCCGCTGATCTATGAACTGGGGCCTAATGTCGGGCCCGACGCGGGCCTCGTGGAGCGACGACGAGACCGTGCCCGCTGGTTGAAGAGTTTGCCGAAGCCGACCGGAGTCATCGGGTGGGATACGATCACCTGCCGCAATCTGGCCAACGCGTGTGAACTCGCCGGAATCGAGGTTCCGGACCAAATTTCGATCATAAGTCTCTCCACCGAGGACCTGTTGGGGCAGACGATTCATCCGCCGATCAGCGGGGTAGACATTCCCGTGAACCGAATCGGCTACGATGCGGCCAGCATGCTCGATCAATTGATCCGTGGGCGTCGGCTTGCGACCCACGAGCAGGTGCTTCGGCCCCTTGGAATCACGACGCGACAATCGACGGATATCTTTGAGTGCGATGACCCGAAGATTCGCCAAGTGATGCGTTTCATTAAGGACAACTCGAATGCGGGCATAAATGTCCAAGACGTTTTGCGGGCGGTGCCCATTGCGCGGCGCACCTTGGAGAAACGATTCTCCGCGATTCTGGGCCATAGCCCCGCCGAGGAGATTCGTCGGATCAAACTCGACAAGGTGCGCCAACTGCTCAGCTCCACCGACATGGCGATTCCCGACATTGCCGACGCGTGTGGCTTTGCTTACGCCGAGCACATGATCCCGCTCTTCGCTCGGCACTACGGCTCGACCCCGGCGGCCTTTCGCAGAAATCTGCGCGGCACATCGGCCGTCAGTAGCGGTCGGGGCCGGCGCGCGAAATCGCGCCGATAACGTCCGGTGAATCGATCCACTTGCGGGGCCGGCTCGCTCCCGTGGAAACTAGTCCGGCTGGGTTCGTCCGCTTTTGCTCTCGAAAACGCCGCCTTCTGAGCCGGTCTTTCTGAGCGAGTAAGGGTGAAGCCCAAGGTAGTCAGAGAGTTTGTGCGTGGGGTCTTTTGTTCTGACGTGAGCAAGATCGTCTACCCCTCGGGAAGGGCCCTCGGGAAGGGCTAGGCGCACACCGCGACGGGGGCGTCGCGCCTCCAGTGACGCGGTTTCGAAACGAAAGAACCTGAGTTTGCGCTTGGGCTCTGTGCCGCGAGCCCGATGGGGACGTCGGGCTCCACCTTTCCGCGATTTCATCTGCGATAGAGGTTTTCGGGTCGTAGGCCGCAACTGAAGTGGGTAAGAATTCGGATTATGAGACCGTGCCGTGACGTTCGATTGCTGATCTTAGTGTACAGTGTGATATGGGCCGGCTGCGGTCCGTCTCAGCCGCAGCCTCCGGCCGCCGCGAAGCGTGACGATGCGGCGATCATGCGTGAGTGGCTTTACGGCCCGAGGGCTTCGACGCCGGGCGTGACGTGGTCATCCAGCGGTTTGGGCATCCGCGTGCTCGCGCCCGGCGCGGGCCTGACTCCCCAGGCGACCGACAAGGTGCGCGTCCATTATTCGTGCGCGCTCAAGGACGGGACGGTCGTCGATGATTCGCGCAAACGCGGCGCGCCGGCGGATCTGGTGGTGAAGACGCTCATCGCCGGCTGGGCCGAGGGCATGACGGCGTTGAAACCGGGCGGCAAAGCGGAGTT
>Ga0209617_10000078_pt1 | contig 34644 bp, 31 predicted proteins | sample LakEriepJuly2011_2_FD_187459 | JGI IMG/M metagenome (GOLD analysis project Ga0209617, IMG submission 187459) | Freshwater microbial communities from dead zone in Lake Erie, Canada - CCB epilimnion July 2011 (SPAdes) (version 2) | ecosystem: Environmental > Aquatic > Freshwater > Lentic >...
GAGGACTCATAATCCTTTGGTCGTTGGTTCAAGTCCAACACGGCCTACCAAGTATTCATCGATGTTTGCGGGCGATTTGGTCGCTGCGTCACAAGCCGAATTTTGCCGAAAGGTACAAATTCGGTACAGTGGCCAATGACAGATCCTTCAGAGAGCCTGCATGCCAACCATCGTCAAGACCGATTCAGGGACCTGGAAAGCCGTCATCCGCAAGACCGGCTTCCCCACCACCACCAAGACCTTCCGCCTCAAGCGCGATGCTGAGGACTGGGCCCGCACCACCGAAGACGAGATGGTGCGCGGCATGTACGTCAAACGTGCGCCCGCCGAGAAGCTGCTGTTTGCCGATGCCATCGACCGCTACCTGGCCGAGGTCACGCCCAGCAAGCGGCCTTTCACGCAGGCTGGCGAGAAGCACCGAGCGGCCACGCTCAAGAAGCACTTCGGCAAGTACTCGCTGGCGGGCATCACGGCCGAGCTGGTGGCCAAGTACCGCGACGAGCGTCTGGCTGGTCTTGACCGCCTGGATGCCGATGGCAACCCTAAGCCGCGTGCTGGCAACTCGGTGCGGTTGGAGCTGGCCCTGATCGGACACCTGTTCACTGTGGCCATCAAGGAATGGGGCCTGGGGCTGATCTACAACCCTGTTCTGAACATCCGGAGGCCATCGCCAGGTGCAGGCCGCAACAGGCGCCTGTCAGCCAAGGAAGAGGCCACGCTGTTTGGCTTGATCGACCAGTACTCGAACCCCATGCTGCGGTGGATCGCTCGGATCGCCATTGAGACGGGCATGCGCTCGTCAGAGATCGCCACGCTGAAGACGGATCAGGTGGACCTGAAAAAGCGGGTGGTGTTGCTCAAGCAGACCAAGAACACCACGCAGCGCACTGTGCCCTTGAGCAAGAAGGCGACCGAGCTGTTCACCGAGGCTGTGGTCAACCCCACGCGGCCAAAGAAGGAAACCAACCTCGTGTTCTTTGGCGAGCCTGGAAAGGACGAGAAGCGGCGGCCCTACAACTTCAACAAGGCCTGGCGCGAGATCAAGGTCAAGGCGGGCATGCCTGACCTACATTTTCATGACCTGCGCCATGAGGCCGTGAGCCGGTTTGTGGAGGCGGGGCTGAGTGACCAAGAGGTGTCGGCCATCAGTGGGCACAAGTCGATGCAGATGCTCAAGCGGTATACGCATTTGAGAGCGGAGGACTTGGTGGCCAAGCTGGATGGCTTGGCCGCTTCACGGCTGCAGGCAACAAAGCAATGAAGAGCTATGGTGCGTATTCCAGTCAAAAATTTTCCCCTATTCCGATTCAAAGCCGCCGGCCAGCCCAATTTGCTCCATGCCAGTCGTATAGCAGCACCCAGCCAGGAGCGGTCACTACTGAGGGACAACTTGAGGGGCGCCGCACAGCGGAGCACGCGCATCATTCAGAAGTTGAATTGGGTGTTGATCTCGCATGTGACAATCGATGGAAACAATTGTCAGAACTTAGCCATTAAGTCAAGGAAGGCAGGGAGAAAGCATGAGAACCGTTTACGCTACAGCACTCAAGGTTTGTGTTCAGTCGGATATTTCAGATTCACTAAACTACATTGGCAGGTGGATACAGGACTGGTATCTTCGTCAGCGTCTATCCGTCGACGTTTTTCAGAGCCTAGGAGAAGGCGATTTGGAGCTCAGTCCGGCCGAAGGACACCATATCACCATTCGGCACCACATTAGCAGGGACGCGGCGGGTGAGCCGCTAGTTGATCTTCGGTGGGCCTACCCTGACCAATATGATAAGAGCCTTGGATGGATCATTGCCTTATCACTGCTTAGGCAAGGCGATGAACTGTTGCTGTCGCTTGACGTGGGGGTAACCGGCTTGCATCTTGTGATAGCGCCAGCGAGCATCAAGCTCGGTTCGCCGCGGGTCATTCGCGATATCACTCGTCTTCGCTCGGTGCGCCTTGGAAATCACCCTTACAGCCTGACGCCGGAACTCATCGGCGCAGAAGATGTACAACTGTTGGTAAGTGAGCTTGCGGACTCGACTCGCCCATATCCCATTGTCGTCGTTTCGAGGGGCGCTCACGACGATGTCCCCTTGACCAACTCACACGATCTCGCAGAACGTCTTGCCGGTGTGGCCAAGGTCTACGAATTGGCCGACAAGTGGGCAGGATTCAGACTGACCGAAGAAGTCGGTAAGGCGTTGTCCTGTTTTGGCGGAGCCGTTCGTCTCTACTGGCCTCGATTCAATAGCGAGGCTGATCCATTTGCGCATCCACTCTGGATGCCTTGGCAATTTAGGGATGCAGCTGCGGCGGACAGAGCTCTCAGGCAATTGAGCAACATGGTCTTCGACGCAGCAGCTTTCAGGCATGTGGAGCCTCTCGCCATCTCGCGGACTCGCTCGGCTGCAGAGCGAGCCGCACGTGAGGCGGCTCGCAATAGCGGAGCAAAGTCCGAAGACGAACTCCTTGAAGACCTCGTCGAGATGGAGCGGAAGTTGAACGCAGTTCAGGTGGCCAATGCTGAGTTACTACAGGACAACAAGACACTACGCGAGAATGCCGCGGCTCTCGTTGCTCATAACGCCTGGAACGAACGGGAGCTAAATTCTCAGGCACAAGTGCCTGTCGGCACTCCTGGTCCATTACCGCCGAAGAGCGTTGAAGAGGCAGTGCAACAGGCGGAGGCTAAGTCCAAGAACGTCCGCTTCCTGCCATCTGCCCATTCTTCCGCTTTAGATTCCCCCTACAAGCACCCGGAACGCGTGCAAGAAGCGCTAGCTGCATTGGATGAAATAGCGTCGATCTGGGCCGAGACCATCGATTCGGGCAAAGGTGGCGGCTCCCTTCGCAAGCTTTTCAAGGGGCGAGGCTTTGAATACGCCGACGATGTATCGCCGACCTCAAGGGGGAAATGGGGAAGCGAGTACATCGCAACCTACAACGGCCAGGAACTGGACATCTCTCCACACATGACCTTGGGTGCCAAGCAGCCTGATACTTGCCTCTCAATTCATTGGGGCTGGCTCAGGGATGAAAAGGTTGCGGTTGTAGCGCATGTTGGGCGCCACAAGACCAACACGAAAACCTGATTCTCGCCCGCGTCCAAATGCGCATTGCAACACCTGCCGTTACATACAGGCAGTGCCAACGCTATCAGTCAATATGCGATTTCGATAGCGGGCTTGATTCCGTAGCATAATATGATCACCGATACGCAAGTACTATCGTACTACTTCAAGGGTTCGATGCATATGCCGTCTGAGCCGGTTCGGATCTCGTCCATTACGGCGGCGGAATTTCTTCTCATTCAGTCGATGAAGCATAACAGGGCGAACTACTACCCCATCCTTCCTGCTCGGTTGCGTCATCCGCTAGCAACCAATTTCCCGCATTCTCAGGGGCGCGCCTCCCATAATTTGTTCGACTCCAGGAGGCTTGCTGCCTTTGGGAAGCGCCGCACGGATCAGCTTCTTCTTAATCTTGGCCCCAATTTTCCAACATATGTGGAGTTCGGAGGTGTCGCCATCACCCAACTGATCAACAACAAACATGAGGCGCTCTTCATGGCCAGCATTTCGCATCTGAGCAAGCCAGAGCAAAAGAAGTTGCTCGCGAAGTTTCGCTTCCTATTGAAGCAGAGCGTTTCCTGTGTTGCTGTCACCCCAGCGGTGGCATCAATCGGGCTTAACCTCCTTGATCAGTTTCTTGATAGATACCAGCCGAAGGAGAATAAGCGCAACACCGTAAATGATGCGCTAGTTCTTGCCACAGCGATTCAACACTCGTCTCGGCTGCTCACGGAAGACAAGCTGCTCTCGCGTTTCGCTGCTGAAGTAGTGGCAGCTCCTATCGAGTCTCAGGGAGCGCTCCTGAAGGTCGACTTTTCCCAGCCAGCAGTAAACGATCGACGTAGGCCACTCGAGTCTAAAGGATATGTGAATCGCGGGTGGCAAGTACTTGAACGCCAAACAAAGGGCGCGTGAGCCAAACCGCGCCTATAAATTGCTCGCTCACTTGGCTAAGTTCAACCGCTGGCCGGCGGTAATTGAGCGTGAATTCGCACTGGGATAAGACTCGCTGCGAGTAGTGTGCAGCCGAATGTCTCGCTTGAAGCGAGCAGGAATTAGTGGAGGCTTTGATTGAAGTGCGAACTATGGCGCCCAATCGAGTTGCAGTGATTGCCAGCGCTGTGATTCTGGAATGGCTGCTTGTGGCTGCGCCAGATATCTGTCGATTTGAAAATCCGTGACGGGAATGGCCGCTCGATATGTGCGGGAAATTTCTAATTGCGCAGCCTCATGCGCAACAAGTTCCGACACCAAAAGTTCATAAACGCCGAGGGCTTCGAGCTGCAAAAGCAAGGCGAAGTTGTCTGTGCACATTCGCACGCAGCGGTACGCGCCCGAGCCGTCAATCTTTGTAGGCGCGATGCTGTTCACGAAATGATGGATCCGATAAAGGGCAATAGCCTCGGTTAAGTGGCGTAGCTCCAAGGGTTCGGCATATGCCTCCGCCAACAATAGCTCACCTTCAAATTCGCGCATGGCTTCGCAGTAGCCCCTCTCGTCATTGCCCCAATCGTCGGGAGCCAGCGCCTGCCAGATACAACCGTCGAGGCTCGGCCCTGCCGTGCAATACCGTGTTCGGCATAGCGGCCAAAGGTCTTTGTGGTCACTCCACATTGCCAGCCAAAGGTCAGAGGGGCCGGCCCTATAGGCCGCTTGGACGTCTTCGAACTCCGGGCGCTTGCTCAGCCAGTTCAACTGTTGCCCCGACAGCGGCCTGTTGCCATTGAAGTTGTGGCGCCACTTGCCGGACTCCTGCGTGGTGGCGTCAGCTTGCTCATCGAACCACCGGGCGAACTGATTGGGGTTGTCAGCCCCAACGCGTCGGGCCAACTCTTGCATCAATGCCACGGTGCGCATGCGGCTTCGAAGCGCCTCTGTGTCGGTGCGTTTTGGTCGGGCCATAGGGCAATTTGTCCTAGTAAGAAAACGGGCCATTTGTTGCCCTTCAATCCTACCGGCGTAACGACAAGAATTTGTCCGTTCAAGTTACATCAACACGGCTGGAGTACGGAATGACCATCGAAGAAACGCTTCTGCAGCAGTACGGCCCTTTGCTCAGCATTAGCCAACTGGCATCGATTTTGGATCGCTCGCCTGAAGGGCTGCGAATCAGCCTCCGCAGAACCAGCGACTGGGCCACCGAGATCAACACGGCGCGCCTGAAGGTTGGTCGACGCGTGTACTTCCGCACGTCGCAAGTCGCCAGCATGCTGTCCGCCCACTGATTCCCGGCCTGTTGCAATCGTGAGCATCAAGATCATGAGCATGGTGTGGGAGCACTACCCGGCGGGTGGTGGTGACCTGCTGATGGCTTTGGCTTGCGCGGACCACGCGCATGACGACGGAACGAGCGTCCGGCCGAGCGTCGGGCACCTTGCCCGCAAGACTCGCCAGAGCACTCGCACGGTTCAACGGCAGCTGTCCCAGATGCGCGCATCGGGGTGGCTGATCCAGGTCAGAAACGGTCACGGAGGGCGTGGTCACGCGGCCGAATACCGCATCAATCCCCTGTGGATAACTAACCCTGTCAATTTGACACCCTTTGCTGAAAACGCAGGCACAAGGGCGTCAGATGAGGCAGAAAACGGCGACGCTGGCGGTATGCAAAGGGTGACACAGGTGGCGCCCCAACCACCATTAACCATCATTGAACCAACTACTACCCCGCAGACCGGTTCGGATGAGCCGGATTCGGAGCAGATCGACGGTTTGATTTGGCCTCGGTTGCTCACCGAGCAAGAGCGGGTTGTGGGGGCCGCCGTCATGGAGTCCTGTCCGCCTAAATTGCGACAGCAGGTGCTTGACGAGGTGGCTGGGCTGGCAGATCGGGGCGCGGTGCGTCATCCCATGGGTTTGATTTCGAAGTTGGTGGATGCGGCCAGACGGGGGCGTTTCGTCCCATCCGCTGCACTGGACTGGAAACCCAAACGTCTTGCGATGGCCAGAGCGGTGCGGGACCGTGAGCGGCAACTTCGTGAACGGCGCGATCCGGGGCCTGATGAGGGCAATCCGGCGATGAGGGAGGCGGCTCGCGCCAAGATTGCCGAGCTGACCCATCAAATGCGGCTCACACACCCCGATCGGGGGCTGAGGAAGGCCAAGGGTGCTTGAATCATGAAAACGCTCTCAGAACGCATTTCTGCGCGAACTGGCGAAAAGCCCGCGCCAAGCCCCAAAAGCAACCGGGCGGTGGTCTTGGCTTTGCGTGCCGACATCCAAGGCGCACTTGATGACGGCTGGTCGGTGCTGGCCATCTATGAAACCCTGAACGACGAGGGCGTCGTTTTGTTCAGCTATCAATCGTTCCGGCTGTACGTGAACAGGCTGTTGCTTGGCAAGGCCGTGCAGCAATCAGCGAAGCGCGCCGCCAAGAAAGGCGCAAAGGGCACGACAGGTCAACTGGACTTTGGCTCCGCGCCCAACAAGGGGGCCTTGTTGTGAGCCCTCGTCTTGACGCTTTGCCGCACCTTGCTTACGGCCTCATTTTTCCCACCCCTGGCGTTCAAAAAGCTTTCCTTGCTTTCGATAGCCGTTCAGCTTTCGTTCGAACGTTCAAAGCAAGCGCGGAACAAGCTTCGGCAACGCGAGGGCCTTGCGAAAAGCAAGGCCGAGTCCGGGGCAGGATATGTGAAGTGGGCCCACCGCAAGCGGTTGGTCTCACTTCACTGGCCCGTATTCGCACTTCGTGCTCAATGGGCATCCTGCTCTGCGAGGCGGTCGGCTGCCGCCGCTTGGAGGTCTGATGGGGACGCCAGAAGAGGCCGGTGATGCGGCCACGCGCAAGGGCAGTCCACCGATCAAGGTCTACTGCCTGCCAAGTGAGCGCCAGGTCATCGAGCGACAGGCTCGGTCTACGGGGCTTTCGATGGCTTGCTATCTGCGCCGTGTCGGCATGGGCTACCAGGTCAAAGGCATCCTGGACCACCAGATGGTCGGTGAGCTGATGCGCGTCAACGGTGACCTGGGGCGCCTGGGCGGCCTGTTGAAGCTTTGGCTCTCGGATGACCAACGTGCGGCGGGCCTCAGTGATGCCACCATTCGGGCCGTGCTTCGGAAGATCGAGGCCACTCAGGGAGAGCTTCAAGACATTGCCAAGGCGGTTGTTCGCCCCAGGGCGAAGCCATGAACTGCACGAGCGGTGGTCATCCCGCCAGCGGTTTGATACCGTGCCATGAGTGTGCGGCGTTTTAGCCGCTAAAACTTTAGCCGCTAAAAAGTCGGGAGCAATGTCATGCCTCTGGATCATGGGCGCCCACGGATGCTCAGTGAAGATGAGGTCGTTGACTTGCGTCGAGAGATGCAGGAGGCATCGGCTTGGATGCGGGCTGAGTTGCTGCGTCGGCGCAGCCTGGCTGAGGTGGTTGCCCAGCCAAAGCCGCCCCAAGCCCGGAAGACCCAAGATGACCGGCGCCAGGATTGAGGTATTTCTCAAAGTGGCCGCGTTCTTAAAGCAGTCTTGACACAGATCTCAAATGCAGACCCTCCAAGAGCTTGGCCAAGCCGTCGCGCAGCGTCGGCGTGCCCTGGGACTTCGTCAACAAGTTGTAGCGGCACAGGCCGGTATCACACCCGAGTCGCTGTCCAGGTTCGAGCGAGGCCGCCTGGTAGAGCTGGGCACAAGAAAGCTGCTTGCCGTGTTGTCCATTCTGGGCATGGAGCTGGATGTGGTGCTCACACGGCAATCTGGCATGTTCGACGAACTGCGCATCGAGCGCTCTCAGGCCCAAAGGTAGCGCCCGTCCAGTAAACTGCACCGAATTCTGTCAGCCCCCAGGAGTCGGTCATGTCCATTTCAGCCAGCGATGTCGTGCCGTTTACCCAGGCGCGTGCGCACTTGTCCGAATTGGCTGACCAGGTGAAGGCAGGTGCCGAGAAGATCATCACCAAGAACGGCGAAAGCTACGTGGCCCTGATCGACGCAGACCGCCTGGACTACTACCACCGCCTGGAGCGTGAGCGCATCCACCTGCTGCTGATCGACGATGCCCGTCGTGGCCTTGAAGACATCACCGCAGGACGCACACACGAGGCCGATACCGCCTTGGCCGCGATTCAGAAGCGTCGAACATCTGCGGCATCAGCAACCAAGCCCGTGAAGAAGCGTGGCTGAGCGATTGCACCGCGTGGAGCTGACTGACAGCTTTCTGGCGCGACTCGACTCCATTGAGGCCTTCCTGACGGAGGCCGATGCGGCGTTTGCGTATGACGACCTGCTGGCAGGTTTACGCGCCACAGTGACGCCAAACCTCGCCCGCTTTCCTCTGATGGGCCGCCGCTATTTCGACCAGCCGCCCCAGTCGGTGGAGGCCTTGGAGCAGTTGGCTAAGTTGCCTGCAGGTGCGGCCGATGGCTTGCGTGTGCTCCTGCATGGAGACTACCTGATGCTGTATTCGGTGTTTGGTGAAGTGGTGTACCTGCTGTCGATTCGGCATCACCGGCAACTGTCGTTTGACTTCGCTGGCCTGTGGCCGACGTGACGAGCATGCGAGTAGAGAACATAAATCGGGGGATCGGCTCATGACAAAGTCAGAGGCTCAAACACGATCAGAGATCATTGATAGGCACTTGGCCGATGCGGGCTGGGACGTCAAAGACCCCACACAGGTTGTAGAAGAATTCGACATCCTGACCACCCTTCCCGAGGGCGTTGCCGAGCCGCGCACTCCGTACGAAGGCCATCAGTTCAGCGACTACGTCTTACTTGGCAAGGACCGCAAGCCGTTGGCTGTGATCGAAGCAAAGAAGTCCAGCAGAGACGCCGCCATAGGCCGCGAGCAAGCCAAACAGTACTGCCACAACATTCAAAAGCAGCTGGGAGGCGAACTGCCGTTCTGCTTCTACAGCAATGGGCACGAGATTCACTTTTGGGATCTTGGGAATGCGCCACCGCGCAAGGTGGTGGGTTTCCCCACACGTGACGACCTGGAACGCTTCGCCTATATCCGACGCAATCGTAAGCCCCTGACGCAAGAGTTCATCAACACATCCATAGCGGGACGCGACTACCAGATTCGGGCCATTCGCTCTGTGCTCGAAGGCATTGAGCAAAAGAAGCGCGATTTCCTGCTGGTGATGGCCACCGGCACCGGCAAAACGCGCACCTGCATTGCCATGGTCGACGCATTGATGCGTGCTGGTCATGCGGAAAAGGTGCTGTTCCTGGTGGACCGTATCGCGCTGCGTGAGCAGGCACTCGCGGCGTTCAAGGAGCACATACCCAATGAGCCGCGCTGGCCCAATGTGGGTGAAAAGCTGATCGCCACGGACCGCCGCATTTACGTTGCCACCTATCCGACGATGCTCAACATCATCCGAGATGAGGCACAGCACCTATCCCCGCACTTCTTCGATTTCATCGTCGTCGACGAGAGCCACCGCTCCATCTACAACACCTTTGGTGAAGTACTCGACTACTTCAAGACCATCACTCTGGGATTGACGGCCACGCCGACCGACATCATTGATCACAACACCTTCAATCTCTTCCATTGCGAAGATGGCTTGCCAACGTTTGCCTACACATTTGAAGAGGCCGTGAACAACGTGCCGCCTTACCTCAGCAACTTCCAGGTCATGAAGATTCAGACCAAGTTCCAGATGGAAGGCATCAGCAAGCGCACCATTTCGCTGGAAGACCAGAAGAAGCTGATCCTGCAGGGCAAAGAGGTCGAGGAGATCAACTTCGAAGGCTCGCAACTTGAGAAACAGGTGATCAACAAGGGCACCAACACCCTGATCGTCCGTGAGTTCATGGAAGAGGCCATCAAGGATGCCAACGGCGTGCTGCCAGGCAAGACCATCTTCTTTTGCGCCACCAAGGCCCACGCCCGGCGTATGGAAGAAATCTTCGACAAGCTCTACCCGCAACACCACGGTGAGCTGGCCAAGGTGCTGGTGTCGGATGACCCGCGCGTCTACGGCAAAGGTGGGCTGCTCGATCAATTCACCAACAACGACATGCCTCGCATCGCTATCAGCGTGGACATGCTCGACACCGGCATCGACGTGCGCGAGATCGTCAACCTCGTGTTCGCCAAGCCGGTCTACTCGTACACGAAGTTCTGGCAGATGGTCGGGCGCGGCACCCGCCTGCTCGAAACCAGTAAGCCCAAGCCCTGGTGCCTTGAGAAGGATGTGTTCCTGGTTCTCGACTGCTGGGACAACTTCGAATACTTCAAGCTCAACCCTAAGGGCAAGGAGCTGAAAGCCCAGTTGCCGCTGCCGGTGCGGCTGGTGGGCTTGCGCCTCGACAAGATCGAGAAGTCCAAGGACAGCGGCCATGCCGACATCGCTGCGCGGGAAATCGCCAAGCTCCGCCTGCAGATTGCGGCGCTACCCAAAGAGTCTGTGGTAATCAAGGAAGCAGCCGCTGCCTTGGCGCGGCTGGACGACGACAACTTCTGGATCAGCCTCAACCACGACCGGCTGGAGTTCCTGCGCGCGGAAATCAAACCGCTGTTCCGCACTGTGTCCGAGGCCGACTTCAAGGCCATGCGCTTCGAGCGTGACCTGCTGGAGTACTCGCTGGCCGTTTTGAGCGAGGAAAAGGAACAGGCCGACACCCTTAAGGAAAGCATCGTCGAGCAGATCAGCGAACTGCCGCTTTCCATCAGCTTCGTTAAGCAAGAGGAGGCCCTGATCCGCGCCGCGCAAACCAACCACTACTGGGCCAAGACGGATGAAGACGCCTTCGACGAACTGATCGTCAAACTCGGCCCGCTGATGAAATTCCGCGAGCGATCCACCGGCCAGGAACAAACCCACCTCGATCTGGCCGATGAACTGCACAAGAAGGAATGGGTGGAGTTCGGCCCACAGCATGAGGCTGTAAGCATCACGCGCTACCGCGAAATGGTCGAGACCTTGATTGCCGAACTCACCGCACATAACCCAGTGCTGCAGAAGATCAAGAACGGCGAAGCAGTGAGCAGCGAAGAGGCCAACGAACTGGCCGAGCTGCTGCACGAAGAACACCCGCACATCACCGAAGACCTGCTGCGTCAGGTCTACAAAAACCGCAAGGCGCGCTTCATACAGTTCATTCGCCACATCCTGGGGCTGGATCTGCTCAAAAGCTTCCCCGAGGAAGTCAGCGCCGCCTTCGACCAATTCATCCGCGCCCACACCACGCTCAGCAGCCGACAGATGGAATTCCTCAATCTGCTGAAGGGCTTCATCATCGAGCGCGAAAAGGTGGAGAAGAAAGACCTGATCAACGCGCCCTTCACGGTCATTCACCCCCAGGGCATCCGAGGCGTCTTCGGCCCGAGCGAAATCAATGAAATCCTGCAGTTGACCGAACGGTTGGCTGCATAAAACTAGGCAGCTCATGCTACAGAACAACCCCGAACTAAAAAGTAAGATCGACCAACTCTGGAACAAGTTCTGGAGCGGTGGCATCAGCAACCCGCTCACCGCCATCGAGCAGATCACTTACCTGCTGTTCATGAAACGGCTGGATGAGTTGGACCAGAAGCGCCAAGCCGATACCGAGTGGACCGGCGAGAACTACCTCTCCAAGTTCACGGGCACGTGGATTCCGCCCGAATACCGCAGCCAGCCGGAGCGCGAGAAATTCGCCATCGATAGGCGCAGCCTGCGTTGGAGCGAATTCAAGCGCATGCAGGCCGAAGAGATGCTGCAGCACGTGCAGGGCAAGGTGTTCCCGTTTCTCAAGGACCTGAACGGCGCCGAATCCAATTTCACCCACCACATGAAGAACGCAGTCTTCATCATCCCAAAGCCAGCCCTGCTGGTGGAAGCGGTGAAGACCATCGACGACCTTTTTGAGGTGATGGAGAAGGACTCAAAGGAGAAAGGCCAGGCCTTCCAGGACATTCAGGGCGATGTCTACGAGTTCCTCCTGTCCGAGATCGCCACCGCCGGTAAGAACGGCCAGTTCCGCACTCCGCGCCACATCATCAAGCTGATGGCTGATCTGGTGCAGCCGCAACTGGGCCACAAGATCGCCGACCCAGCCTGCGGTTCAGGCGGCTTTCTGCTCGGTGCGTACCAGTACATCGTCACCGAACTGGCGAAAAAAGCGGGCGCCCAAGATCTCACACCCGATGAGGACGGCTTCACCCGCACATCGGTCGCGGCAGCGCTCACCGAAAAGGCTCAGGCCATTCTGGCCAGCTCACTATGGGGCTACGACATCGACCAGACCATGGTGCGCCTGGGGCTGATGAACCTGATGATGCACGGCATCGACGAGCCGCACATCGACTACAAGGACACCCTCAGCAAGAGCTACACCGAGGAAGTCGAATACGACATCGTGATGGCCAACCCGCCCTTCACCGGCAGCATCGACAAGGGCGACATCAACGAGCACTTGCAGCTGGCCACCACCAAGACCGAGCTGCTGTTTGTAGAGAACATCTACCGCTTGCTCAAGAAGGGCGGCACCGCTTGCGTGATCGTGCCGCAGGGCGTGTTGTTCGGTTCCGGCGGCGCGTTCAAGACGCTGCGCCAAATGCTGGTGGAGCGTTGCGACCTCAAGGCTGTGATCACCCTGCCCAGCGGCGTGTTCAAACCCTATGCTGGGGTCAGCACCGCCATTCTGCTGTTCACCAAGGTCTGGGGGCCGAAAGACAAGGTGAGCAAAGCCGCCACCGAACACGTCTGGTTTTACGAAATGGCCGCCGACGGCTATTCGCTGGACGACAAGCGCAGCAAGCAGGAAGGCTACGGCGACCTGCAAGACATCATCGCCAGATATCACTCACGCAATCCCGCCACTGATGCCGACCGCACGGCCAAGTTCTTCATGGTGCCGCGCAGCGAGATTGCCGACGAGAAGAACAACTACGACCTCTCGCTCTCACGCTACAAGCAGGATGTCTTCGAGGAAGTGCGCTACGACGCGCCGGGCGTGATTCTGGATCGACTTATTCAAGCCGAGGTGGGGGATGTGGACGAAGCGGAACTGGGCAAAGTGCAGAGCGGCATCGTGCGCGATCTGCTGGAGTTAAAGGGGATGGTGGGATGAGCTGGACCCCTAAACCTCTCGGCGAAATCTTGGAACAGTCGGGCCGCCACCGTGCTGGTGATCAGGATTTGCCAGTCCTTTCGATCACCATGAAGCATGGCTTGGTCGATCAAGCAGACAAGTTCAAGAAGCGCGTTGCCAGCTCAGACACCTCGAACTATCGCGTTGCATACAAGAACGAATTGGTTGTCGGTTTCCCGATTGACGAGGGCGTCGTCGGTTTTCAGACGAAATACCCAGCAGGAATCGTTAGTCCGGCATATGACATCTGGAAGCTACGAAGCGAAGTAGACTCCCACATCCCCTACCTTGAGCGATATTTGCGGTCGGCGCAGGCAAGGGCTTCATATGCCTCGCGCATGCAAGGTGCCGTTGCGCGGCGGCGCAGCCTGACGAAGACGGACTTTCTCGCCCTGGAAGTTCCGTTTCCGCCCCTCGACGACCAAATCCGCATTGCCCATCTGCTCGGGAAAGTGGAAGGGCTGATCGCCCAGCGCAAACAACACCTGCAACAACTCGACGACCTGCTCAAGAGCGTGTTTCTGGAGATGTTTGGCGACCCGGTGCGGAATGAGAAGGGGTGGGACATTGAGTCCTGCGAGAAGGCTGTGTTAGAAATTTCCTCAGGCACGAGCTACGGCGGCGAAGACAGGCCATTTGAAAATACTGAAGAAATCGGCGTGCTGAGGATAAGCGCAGTGACAACTGGCACGTTTGATCCGGCTGAGTTCAAAGTCGTTAATCGTGCACAGATCACAAAGGCCCTTCGCTATGTAAAGCGCGGTGATTTTCTGTTCAGTAGAGCCAATACGATCCAGCTTGTCGCAGCGTGCTGCGTCGTTCCTAAGGACTACGACCGATTGTTCTTGCCGGACAAGCTTTGGGTGCTGACCCTCAATGAGCATCTTGTTAAATCACAATTCCTGAATTACCTGCTGAAAAATGAGCGCTATCGCGATGTGGTAAGGGCTCTGGCGAGCGGCGGCCATGATTCGATGCTGAATATCTCCATGAAGAAATTCATGACTTTGGGCATCCCATGTCCTCCTGAAGATCTCCAAAACCAATTTGCTGCCATCGTCGAGAGAGTCGAAGCCCTCAAGAGCCGCTACCAGAAAGGCCTAACCGAGCTCGAATCCCTCAACGGCGCCCTGAGCCAACAGGCCTTCAAGGGGGAGCTGGATTTGTCACGGGTAGCCTTGCCTGCCGCCCCCATCGAAGGAGAAAAACCAGTGGCCGCAGCCGTACCCACGCCCGTCACCGCGCCGGTGATCGAGCTGCCCGAAACCGATTTGCTGCTCCCCGCACTGCAAGACCGCACACAGCTTACGCTGCTGCTGCGCTTCTGGCTGGAGGCCTATCGCACGCAGTTGGGCAGTGCGGCTTTCTCCGTCGAACGCTTCATCGCCGCCGCGCAAACCCGGCTGGCGGAACTGCACCCGGACAATGATTTCGAATGGGTTGCAAGCGACTACGAGTCTATCAAGACCTGGGTGTTCGAGGCCTTGGCCGCTGGTGCCTTGACGCAGGCGCTTGACGACAACGGCAACCGCATCGAGCTCAAAGCCGCCGTCGTGTAGAGCCTGGCATGAAGCTACTGCGCCTCAAGATCACCGCCCTCAAAGGCTTTCGCAGCCTGCCTTGCGGGTTTGAGCACCACTTCCGCACCGAGTGGAACTTGCTTGACGAGCTGGCGCAACCGGACGACTTTGCGCCCTTCGTCTGCGCAGGCCCCAATGGCAGCGGCAAATCCAACCTGCTCGAAGTGCTGGCGGCGATCTTCTATCAGCTGGAAGTGCAGCGCGTGCGCCGCAGCTTTCTGCCCGAAGCCTTGCAGGACGAGGCGCTGGATGTTTCGCCCGTCGCCTATGAACTCGAATACTTGATTAAGCTGCCAAAGGAAAGCAGAACCTCTGGCAGCCCGACGTTCGCCCACGTGGTGGTGATCAAAGAAGCGGGAGTGTCGCCCTGGCTGCGTTGGCAGAACCATGAAGCATTCCCTTCTGAAGGTTTTGCTTTCAGTCGCCTGACCGATGAAGAGCGCGATTTCCTGCTGCCGCGATACGTGCTGGGCTACTCCTCAGGCGAGAACGAGATCCTAAGTCTGCCGTTTTTCAAGATGCGCTTCGTGCAGTTCGACGAGTACTGGAATGCACTGACCCGGCAACTGAGCTACCCCGGCCACCCGGAAGCACGTCTGGCCTATCTGGACAGCGGATTCAGCCAAGCCATTCTGCTGTGCAACCTGCTGTTTCAGGACGAGGCCACACTGCAGCCCTTCCGCGAGGATGTGGGCATTGAAGCATTGCAGGAATTTCGCATCATCCTGCGCCGCCGAATTCCCCTCGACGCAGTGCAACTGGAAGCCTTCGATCTCGCTGATGAAGATCAGAAGCGCGAGCGACGAAATCGGATACAGGCTGAAGCTCGAACACGAGGACTCTCAGACTCTGAGATCAGCCAATCAGTTGATGATTGGGTTCGCCGCGAGATCATCAAAGGTAATCCCGCGCTCTCGGAAACTGATGAGCCAGGAAGTACCCGCTATCGTTTGAACTTGCTGCAGTTGCTGGAGGGTGACGAGAAATCCTCGCTTGTCGTGAGCGCCCTCAAGCGCTGTGCCACGCTCAGCTACATCGACGACGCTAGCGATGCGCTGGTGCTTGACTACTGGGTGAATGAGGCGACCCGGCAGGCGTTTCGCGAAAACTTCGATGGTTCGGCGCTGGCGCTGTTCCAGGCGTTTCAGGTGCTGTTGACGCTCAACCTGTACTCGGTCAGCGACGCGCTGAAGTCTGATCTCTATACCTCCACCAGCCACTATGTCAGCGAGACGGTGCCAACGCTGGCCTCAGACAAGCGCATCATGCGCTTCAAGTTCGTGCGCTTCACCAAGCAGGGCGCGCCGCAATCGATGATGCTCAAGGAGTTGTCGGACGGCGAGCATCAATTGCTGCACAGCCTGGGCTTGTGCCTGCTGTTCCGCGGGACCAACAGCCTGTTCCTGCTCGACGAGCCCGAAACGCACTTCAACCCGGACTGGCGCGCCAACTTCGTCAGCCGCTTGCGCCAGTGCCTGCCGGGCCAGGGTGAATTCGCGCAGGAAATGCTGATCACCACCCACACGCCATTCCTGATTTCCGATAGCAAGCCGGAGAAGGTGCTGGTGTTTGCCAAGGACAAAGCCACCGGCGCGGTCAGCATTAGCCACCCGGACTACAACACGCTAGGGGCTTCGATCAATAAGATCACCATGAAGACGTTTGGCAAGCGTGAAACCATTGGAGGCCATGCACAGGCTTTGCTGGATGCGTTGCGGAATCGCTTTGAACAAGGCACAGAAGACAAAGAAGCGCTGATCACGGATATTCACAAGCAACTCGGCGACTCTGTAGAGAAAGTTCTGTTGATCAAGGCCATCCTCGACAGTGAGCAACACGGTGGTGGGGAGGCGCAGGGCTGATGCTGTTTCCTTACATCTATGTGCCGCACCAGATGGAGAAGATGCAGACGTTCATTGACTTCATCTTTCATGAGGTGTGGTGCAAAGCACCGGCAGGGGCCCCCTTTGGCCTGAATCTGTTCGACTGCAACGCCGAGCTGCGCGAGGTGATGGACGCCTTCTATTACTCCGATGCGCAAGGTGCTGATTTTTTCTATGGCCATGTGGAGCGCATCTACGGCCTGTTCTCAGCGCTGAACGCCGTGCAGATCAACCAGTTTCGTCAGTGGTACCAAGGCAATAACGATCTGGAGAAAGTGTGCGCTAATGATCCGGCAGCGCACCTCGCCCGTTACGCCGACATTGCTGTCAATCACAAGGAACTTGCCGACCAGCTCGGCACGTTCTTCAAGGGCTTGTATTCGAAGACGTTACTTGATTTGGCTGAGCTGCGTAAGAAGATCGGCGATATCGACAGCCACTATGCGGCGTTTGTTTCAATCAATAGATCGGGTAAATGCCCGTTCTGCGGACTCAGTGACTTGTTAGGCGAGCACCACACTAAGCGCGAAGCCTACGATCACTATCTGCCAAAGGCAATCTACCCCTTTAACTCGGTTAATTTCAAGAACCTGGTGCCTGCATGCCATCACTGCAACAGTAGCTTTAAAGGCATTAAGAATCCAGCATACAGGCCGAAGGATTCCCCGGTGGGAGTTGTTCGGCGCAGGGTTTTCTATCCGTTTTCAGCAGTAGCTCACGCGATCGAATTGCAGGTGTCTTTGCGACATGCAGATATTGAAAAACTGGCCCCTGCAGACATCAGTTTGACGTTTGGTCCCGCCCCCATTAGCGAGCAGATCGAGACATGGAAAGACGTGTACGGAATTGAGGAGCGGTATCGCGGGAAGTTGCTTAGTGGCGATGGGAAAGCTTGGGCGGTTGAAGTGTTGGATGAGTGGCGCTGGCACGACGAGTCAGGTGGTGCCGATGGCAAAGCGCCTGAAATCTATCTGCGCGATGTGGAGCGCCACACCAGAAGGGCGCCCTTTGCCAACGGCAACTTTCTCAAGCACAGCTTTCTTCAAGCATGCGAGGCGGCTGGTCTTTTCGACCCAACTCAAACAGTCGGGAATGCGCTATGACCATGAGTTCGTTCTCTAGCCAACAGGTCGACGCTTTCTTTTCCTCGATTGAGGAGTGGCGTCGTGCTTATCACAGAGCGCGTCTTCATTTTGTTGCCGTGGAGTCCGACGGGCAGACTCTGATCGTGGCCGCACGCGTCTTCTTGCTCGCAGTCGGAGAAGAGTCGCCGACGAGAAGTTTTCGTGCTGGGCGCATTATTGCTGGTGAGTGGGATTTGCCTCGGGCCGCAGATGGCCTTGAAGAAGTCCTTGCTGCCTTAATGAGCGTAGGGGGCTTCGCCATCGATGGTGTGGGCGTGCTTCGCTTGCCGACAGATGAGCGCACTGAGGTTTTTGCTTCTACCCCCGCACTGTTGCATCCGGAAGGACTCAACGCAGGGAATCGTCTTGCTGTGCTTTCCGTTTATGGTTCCAACTGGAGCCCGATGTTGCCTCAGCCCGAAACGGATTGGTTGCTGAAGGCCGCTGAGGTGCCCTACGACAGCTTCCAAGAGTTGTTGCTGGATTTTGGCTTGGGCCAACTACGCCAAGAACGCACGCTGGTAGAGGTTGTCGCACGCCATGCAGTAGAGGTGCTGGCTCGATCAGAGGTAAAGGGTACGAACGCCAGAGTAGGTCTCTGGATGTCAAACAGGTTGGACCGTGACAATGCAAGATTTGGATATCGTGTCTTGAACAAGGGTCAGGTCATTCAACGGGGCGCAGTGTCAGGCAATGAATTGACCTGGGAGGACGATGGTCCTGCAAGTGTCGGTGTCACTGAGCTGGTCATCCCGGATGGTGCGGTAGTGCAGTGCATCGCCTCTTACGCAGGGCATGCGCACCAAGTTGCATGGCGAGCTGATCCAGCAACGTTTTTGAACCCTCGCGCAGCCGTGGTGAACCTTGTTGATCCCAACATGGCCATACTGAAAGGCTACTTGACGCCTGATTTGAATGCGCCCTCCAAGAGCCGCGCTGACGATTTCGAGTCTGCTGTGACCTGGCTGCTGTGGACCCTGGGCTTTGCTACTGTCGCCTTTGGGACGAACGCGAAGACGCGTGATGCCTTTGACGTGGTGGCCGCATCCCCAGCGGGTGATTTCTTGGTGGTCGAATGCACTACAGGCATGTTGCGGGCCGATGGGAAGCTCTCCAAGCTGATTGCCAGAGCGTCGAACCTGCGTGAATCACTGCGAGAAGCGAGTCACGCCCACCTTCGCGTGCTTGCCGTTGCCATCACAGCGCTTAGGGAAGAACAGGTCGCAGCCGACTTGGGCGCGGCCGAGGAGGCCGGGGTTCTTGTCCTGACGCGGGAGGGCCTTGTCCGCGCACTTGATCAAATCGCTGTCTATCCCGATGCGGATACTCTCTTTGAACGTGGCATTGATGCCGTGAACGAGAAGCAGCAAAAGCGCAGGGCAGCGTTGGCAGATAAGCCTCAGGAGGGGGATCCGCAAACTATGTTGGCCAGTTCTATCCGGCAGGGAGCCTGACCAGTCAATGATGCATTTTGCTCGGCCTGACGACACGTCATCACGACGTGTCGCTGCTTTTTGATTTTGGAGACACGTTGACTGCCAAACGGTTGGTTGGCAGGGCTCAGGCACACCGGATTTTCGGTACACCAGCGGTACAGTCATCAGCTTTGACCGATTCCGGCAAACTTCGCTAAGTTACTGTCAACAAAGTACTTTCAACTCTTCTAGGCTACGGTTGCTTCCGGTACACTTTGCTAGGTACACACCGTTGCCCGCCAACTCATAATCCTTTGGTCGTTGGTTCAAGTCCAACACGGCCTACCACCCCCGCGACACCCCATGCCTTCCCGGCGCAACGCCGATGTGGCCGTTCCCATGGCGCACGCGCGCACGCGCACTTGCGAGCCCATCCGCCCGCCTCCTGAACCACTCTTGTCGCGATCTGTCCATCGTGCAGTGTTGCGACCAACCCGAATGGGTGGGGTGTTTCAGGGAATGCCATCGGTGTGAAAACCCGACGCATCCGATTGAATGGCGGGGTGGCGTTGGTTGCCACACCGGGCCTTGGCCCGAGTCCGATCCTCTGTGGTGTAACGATCGACTTCCATGGCTTCACATCGCGCGATCTTGCTGGATCCTGCCCTCCGCTCACGCCCACGGTACATGCTGTGGGTCGGCGCATGGGCCGCGGCCGTGGTCGCTGCAGGGTGGTGGCGGTCGCACTTGGCGGTTGAGGTGCCGGCGCCCACCGTTGCCGCGTCGGTCGCCACACCCAACCCTGGCGTCGGTCTGGCTGCGTCGTTGCAAGGCACGCGGCCCGATGGACGGCTCCACGCCGGCGACGCCGAGCTCGTGCTGAGCGCAGAGCTGGTTCGTCGCTTCGATTATTGGCTCACGGCCCATGGGGAAAAGCCACTTGCCGCCATCCGCGCCGACATCCAGAGCGATCTGGCCCGGGAGCTCAATCCCGCCAGCAGCGACCGCGGGCTGCGACTCTTCGATGCGTACGTGGCCTACAAGAGCGAATTGGCGCGGCTGCAACCTGAGCCCAGCGGGCGGATGGATGCCGATGCGCTTGGGCGACAGCTGCAAGCGATCCGCACACTGCGCTCCCGACATTTCGCTGCCGATGAGGTCGTGGCCTTGTTCGGGGGCAGCGACGCCGACGACGACCATGCACTTTCTCGTTTGCGCATCGCCCAGGACCCCAGCCTGACCGAAGCCGCACGCCGCCAGCGCCTTCAACAACTCAGCGCTCAACGGTCGCCCGAGCAGCGCGCTGCCGAGACCGAGCCTGTGCTTCACCTCGCGGTTTCCGATGCCGTGGCCGAAGCCCGTGCCCGCGGTGCCGATGCCGCCGAGGTCAGGTCGATCCGCACGCGCATGGTCGGGGCCGATGCGGCCGAGCGGCTGGCCCGTGTGGACGCCGATCAGGCCGCCTGGCAGTCCCGCGTGCAGGTTTACCTCGCATTGCGCCAGTCGCAACCGGCCGAGGCTGCAACCCACAAATCCACGCATTTCAGCCCGACGGAGCAACTCCGCTTGGGCGCTTACGAGTGAGCCACAGCGGCTCACACCCCACCACCGAGCAGACAAGCGAGAAAGTCCCATGAAGAAGACGTTCACTTTGCGCATCGCCGCAGCGGTCTTTGCCGCCGCCTGCACCTCCGTTGGCCTGGTTGGCACGGCATCGGCACAGGCCACGGGCTACACACAGACCCGTCACCCCGTGGTGCTGGTGCATGGCTTGTTTGGCTGGGACACCATCGCAGGCTCGTACGACTACTGGTTCAAGATCCCTCAGGCGCTGCGTGCGGGTGGCGCCAAGGTCTACGTCGCGCAGGTGTCTGCCGCCAACTCGACCGAGGTGCGTGGCGAGCAACTGCTGGCCCAGGTCAAGGAGATCATGGCGATCACTGGGGCCAAGAAGGTCAACCTGATCGGGCACAGCCACGGTGGCCCCACTGCGCGCTATGTGGCGGGGGTGGCGCCAGAACTGGTGGCCTCGGTCAGCAGCGTGGGCGGGGTCAACCGCGGCTCCGAAGTGGCCGACGCGCTGTTGAAGGTTGGGCCGGACGGTTCGCCCTTCAACTCGGTCCTCGGCACGGTGGTGGACAGCACCGTGGTGGCGCTGATCCAGACCTTGTCGGGCAACCCTGAATTGCCTCGCAACGCCAGCGCGGCCCTCAGCTCCCTCAGCACGGCCGGCACCTTGAAGTTCAACCAGAAGTTTCCCGCTGGTGTGCCGGCCTCCGGCTGCGGCGACGGTGAACACGTCGTCAACGGCATCCGCTATTACTCCTGGGGTGGCAACAAGCAGCTCACCAACCTGCTGGACGTGGGCGATGCCGCCCTGGTGCTGACCGGTGCGTTGTTCAATGGCAAGCCCAACGATGGCCTGGTGGCGACGTGCTCGATGAACCTGGGCAAGGTCATCCGCACCGACTACAAGATGAACCACCTCGACGAGGTCAACCAGTTCTTCGGTCTGGTCAGCATCTTCGAAACCAACCCGGTCGAGCTGTACCGACAGCACGCCAACAGGTTGAAGAACGCGGGCCTCTGAGCGGCACGCACACCACGGTTCCCCAGGGTCGGGCTCACTGGCCCGGGTCGCAGGCATCGGCGCGCACAGGCGCGGTGCAGGCGGGCCCGGGTTTGGTGAGCCCGAAGCCTTGGTGGGTGACCCAAGGGCGTGCAAATGGCCGCCTGGGGCGCGTTGCCCCAGGCAAATGTGCCTGGCACGCTTGATGCATTGGCTTCTCCGGTATTACCACTTGTTCAATCCGTAATAACCGTGGATGGGCCAATCATGTTGTCTGAAGCCGTGTCGAAGCGTTTGGTGGGTGGGGTCAAGGCCATGGTGGCCGTGGCCGCCGTGGTGGGGGCACAGTTCAGCTGGGCGGCGCAGCCCCTGAAGGTCGGCTACAGCGACTGGCCGGGTTGGGTGGCGTGGCAGGTCGCCATCGACAAGGGCTGGTTCAAGCAAGCCGGTGTGGACGTGAAGTTCGAGTGGTTCGACTACTCGGCCTCGATGGAAGCGTTTGCCGCCGGCAAGATCGACGGCGTGACCATGACCAACGGCGACGCCTTGGTCACCGGCGCCACGGGTGCGCGCAGCGTGATGATCATGCTGACCGATTACTCCAACGGCAACGACATGATCATCGGCAAGCCCGGCATCAAGTCGCTCAAGGACCTCAAGGGCAAGAAGGTGGCGGTGGAGTTCGGCCTGGTCGAGCACCTGCTGCTGCTCAACGGCCTGAAGAAGGCCGGCCTCAAGGACAAGGACGTCACCCTGGTCAACGCCAAGACCAACGAGATGCCGCAGGTGCTGGCCTCGGGTGACGTGGCCGCCGTGGGCGCGTGGCAGCCGATCGCGGGCCAGGCCATCAAGGGCCTGCCGGGGTCACGCCCGCTCTACACCTCGGCCGACGAGCCGGGCCTGATCTACGACGTGCTGGCCGTCAGCCCGACCAGCCTGGCCGCGCGCAAGGCCGACTGGCAGAAGGTGGTGGGCGTGTGGGACAAGGTCGTGAGCTACATCACCGACCCCAAGACGCAGCCCGATGCCGTCAAGATCATGGCCGCGCGCGTGGGCGTGGCCCCCGAGGCTTACACCCAGTTCCTCAAGGGCACCAAGTTGCTGTCGCTCAAGGACGGCAAGGCCATCATGGTCAAGGGCGAGGGCTTCAAGTCCCTGCACGGCTCCACCAAGATCGCCGACGACTTCAACGTGGCCAACGAGGTCTACAAGAAGGCCCAGCCGATCGATGGCTACATCGACGCGTCGCTGACGAACGCCGCGGCCAAGTGAGGTCGGGCGTCGCCTGACGCCTCGGCTGTCTCCCTGCGAGGCGCGCGTGTGCCGCCTCGCTCCCCACCCTCCACCCCGCTGGACTGGATCACCATGAGTGCCTCCGGATGGTTTGCCGTGCGCGCTCCGCTGTCGCCCCGGCGCAAGCTGGTGCTGGGCATCGGCTCCTTCTTGCTGCCCCTGCTGCTGTGGGCCGCCGTGAGCTACCTCCCCTTCCTGTGGCACCCGCAGGTGCTGGTGACCTCCGCGGGCGAGGTGGACTACCTGGAGGTGGGCATGCGCATGGACCGCGTGCTGTTCGCCGAGGAGGTGGCGGCCATGCAGGAGGCGGGCAAGGCGGCGCCGCAGGGCACGCCGGCCAACCCGGTCTACCTGCCGGCGCCGCACGAGGTGGCGCGGGCCTTCTACACGGCCTTCACCACCGCGCCCGAGCAGAAGGACGGCCTGTGGCTGCACGAGAGCCTGTGGCAGAGCATGCAGGTCATCTTCTGGGGCTTCCTGATCTCATCTCTGATCGGCGTGCCGCTGGGCATCGTGTGCGGCGTCTACAGCCCGATCGCGCGGCTCAACGAGCCCTTCATCGAGTTTTTCCGTTACCTGCCTGCGCCGGCCTTCGGTGCACTGGCCGTGGCCATCCTGGGCATCCACGACGGACCCAAGATCGCCATCATCGTCATCGGCACCTTCTTCCAGCAGGTGCTGGTGATCAGCAACACCACGCGCAAGCTGGAGTTCGGCTTGCTGGAGGCCGCGCTGACCCTGGGCACGAGCCGCTGGCGCCTGCTGACCCGCGTGGTGGTGCCCGGCATCCTGCCCGACCTGTACCGCGATCAGCGCGTGTTGCTGGGCTGGGCCTGGACCTACCTGATCGTGGCCGAGCTCATCGGCACCAGTTCGGGCATCACCTTCTTCATCACCCAGCAGGCCCGCTACCAGCACTTCGACAACGTCTACGCGGCCATCGCCATGATCGGCGTGATCGGGCTGGGCATCGACCTGATGCTGGCCTGGCTGGGCCGCCGCCTGTTCCCCTGGGACCGCTCCCAGGGCAAGTCTTGATCGCGGGAGTTTGGGATGCATGACATGAGCTACCTGAATCAGTCCGAGGCCGTGAAGGCCCGCTTCGAGCGGCTCAAGGCTCGCGACGTGGTGCTCGAGGTCAAGGACCTGGGCAAGGTCTACGACTCGCACCAGGGGCCGGTGACGGCGCTCAAGGGCGTCGACTTCCAGGTGCACCGGCGCGAGCTCGTGTGCGTGCTGGGGCCGTCGGGCTGCGGCAAGTCCACGCTGATCCGCATCCTGGCAGGGCTGGAGTCCTACAGCAGCGGCCAGGTGCTGCTCGATGGCGAGCCGGTGCAGGGACCGGGCAAGGACCGCGGCATGGTCTTTCAGGGCTACACGCTGTTCCCTTGGCTGACGGTCAAGAAGAACGTGATGTTCGGGCTGGAGGTCAACGGGGCCGGGCGCAACGAGGCCGAGTCGCAAGCGCGGCAGTGGCTGGAGTTGGTGGGCCTGACCAAGTTCGCCGACGCCTACCCGCACCAGCTTTCGGGGGGCATGAAGCAGCGTGTGGCGATCGCGCGGGCGCTGGCCAACCAGCCGCGCATCCTGCTGATGGACGAGCCCTTCGGGGCGCTGGACGCCCAGACGCGCGCCAAGATGCAGGCGCACCTGCTGGAGATCTGGCGCAACATCGACATCACCATCCTGTTCATCACGCACGACCTGGACGAGGCCATCTACCTGGCCGACCGCATCCTGGTGCTCAAGGCCCACCCGGGCGAGGTGCAGGAGCTCATCGAGGTGCCGGTGCCCCGCCCGCGCAGCCCGCTGCAGTTCAACAGCCCCGAGTTCCGCGCCACCAAGGCGCACATCGAGGCGCTCATCCACCCGCCGACCGAGCACGCCGAGGGCGACACCGAGCCGGACGTGGTGCCCCAGGTGATCCGCCTGACCCACGTTGGCGACGACGTCGAGTGAAGGAGCGCGCCATGTTCTGGTCTCACCTGACCTGGGCCGAGTTGCCCGACGCCCTGAAGGCCGCTGGCCAAGCCGCCATCCTGCCCGTGGGCGCCACCGAGCAGCACGGGCCGCACATGGGCTGCGGCATGGACACCGAGATCGCCGACAAGCTCTGCCGCGCGGTGTCGCAGGCCACCGGCGTGCCCATGCTGCCGCCACTGCCCTATGGCTGCTCGCTGGGGCACAGCCGCCGCTGGCCGGGCACCATCGCCGTGCAGCCCATCACGCTGATCGAGCTCGTCAAGCAGATCGGCGACGGCGCGTATCACAGCGGGGTGCGCCGCCTGTTCATCGTCAACACGCACGTGACCAACGCGGCACCGCTGCGCTGTGCGCTGGAGATGCTGCGCGCAGAGCACGACGACCTGATGGTGGCCGTCATCAACTCGCCCGACATCAGCGAGCGGGTGAGGGCGTTCCACTTCGCCGACGCCGCCGACTGGCACGCCAACGACGCCGAGACCTCGCTGATGCTGGCGGTGTCGCCCGAGATGGTGCGGCCCGACAAGCTGGCCGAGGGCGATGACCCCGACCGCACGGTCGGTCAGGTGTTCGCGCACCCGGTCAACCGCACCAGCCTCAATGGCGTGACGGGCACGCCCAGCCTGGCCACGGCCGACAAAGGCCGCGAGGCCTTCGCTTGGATGGTGGAGGACCTCTGCGCCCTGATCCAGCGCGGTCAGCAGCAAACGCCCCCCTTGCCGCATTCGTATTTCAACCCCGTGGCCTGAGCCACATTCGGAGTCATCTCATGCATTCCCCCGAACAAGTTGCCGCCATCCAACAATCGCTCAAAGCCAAGGGCGTGAAGTACTGCATCGGCGCCTACGTTGACATCCATGGCGTGCAGAAGGCCAAGGTCGTGCCCATCGACCACCTGCCGCAGATGGCCGCCGGCTCGGAGCGCTACACCGGCTACGCGCTCGACGGCCTGGGCCAGGCGCCCAACGACGACGAGCTGACCTCGGTGCCCGACCTCAACCACATCGTGCAGCTGCCCTGGGAGCCCAAGGTGGCCTGGATGCCGGCCGACAACCACTTCCAGGGCAAGCCTTACCCGCTGAGCACCCGCGTGGCGCTCAAGAACGTGCTGGCGCAGGCCGCCGAGATGGGCTTCGGCATGAACCTGGGCATCGAGTGCGAGATCTACCTGCTCAAGCAAGGCGAGGACGGCAAGCTGTCCGTGCCCAACCCCGACGACAAGCTGGCCAAGGCCTGCTATGACGTGCAGGGCTTCATGGACAGCTTCAGCTGGCTCGACAAGGTGGGTTCGTGCATCAACGACCTCGGCTGGGACCTCTACTCCTTCGACCACGAGGACGCCAACGGCCAGTTCGAGTTCGACTTCAACTACAGCGATGCGCTCACCAGCTGCGACCGCCTGACCTTCTTTCGCATGATGGCCAAGCACTACGCCAAGGAAGAGGGGCTGATCGCCACCATGATGCCCAAGCCCTTTGCCGATAAGACCGGCACGGGCGCGCACTTCAACATGTCGCTCTATGACCTCAAGACCGGCAAGAACCTGTTTGCCTGCGACCCCCAGGACGACCCGCGCGGCATCGGCCTGACCCCGCTGGGCTACATGTTCGTGGCGGGCATCCTTAAGCACGGGCGCGCCCTGTGCGCGGCGTTTGCCCCCACGGTCAACAGCTACAAGCGCCTGGTGCGGCGCGGGGCCATGAACTACTTTTCTTGGGCGCCGGTGTTCAACTCCTACGGCTCCAACAACCGGACCAACTCGGTGCGCATCCCCGCGGGCGGCGGGCGCTGCGAATCGCGCAACGCGGACGGCGCGGTCAACCCCTACCTGGCGGCTGCGCTGGCCCTGGCCGCTGGCCTCGAAGGCATCCGCGAGGGCCTCAACCCCGGCGCGGCCAACGAAGACAACCTCTATGAGCTGAGCGATGCCCAGCGCCGCGAGCGCGGCATCGACTTCCTGCCGCAAACGCTGCAGGAGGCGGTGCAGGCCTTCGCCGACGACCCCCTGGTCGAGCGCACGCTGGGTCGCGAGCTGCGCGACGAGTTCATCAAGTACAAGGGCCAGGAGTGGGAGGCTTACCACCTGTCGGTCAGCCAGTGGGAAGTCGAACGCTACAGCCACATGTTCTGACATGAGCAGCCCGCCGCCCCTCGATCAGCGCAGCAGCCCCGTGGCGCGCATCAGCGTGTCCATGCCCGAAGACCTGCTCAGCGAGCTCGACGGCATGGTCTCGGCCCGCGGCTTCGAGAGCCGCTCGCAGGCCATCTCGGAGATGATCAACCAGCAGCTGCTGGAGCACAAACGCCAGCTGGGTGGGGAGGTGATGGTGGGCACCATCACCTTGCTCTACGACCGCTCGGTGCGCGGCTTGCAGAAGGACCTCGCCGACCTGCAGTGCGACCACATCGACGAGGTCATCAGTTCGCTGCACGTGCACCTCATGGGGCAACAGATGATGGAGGTCGTCCTGGTGCAAGGCCCCGCGGCCAAGCTCCAGGCCATTGCCGACCGCATGGTCACGCTGAGGGGCGTGGTCACGGGGAGGCTGCAGCTCATGGCGGCGACCATGCCGCCGCTGCACCCGCTGTCGCCGTTGCGCGAGTGACCTCAAGTTGCCTCACCTCTGCGGAATCTGGCGCGTTCAACGCCCCCCGAGGCATAGGTAATCTAACCTATTCGTACTAGGGATTTCGATAGAGGCCCGGGAGGGTCGGCTGCTGACAATCCACCACATCGGCGCGATAGCCCATCAGGTGCTTGATCTGCGGGACGCCGCGCTCTGTCGTTGGTCGTCAAGCTAACCCGATCGAGGTGCCCTTGAAAGCAGTACACCCCCCCACGCCGGAAACCGGCATCCCCCACGGCGAGACCCTGGACAGCACGGTGTCTGCCGTGCCAGGCGTCAGCCGCCGCGGTCTGCTCACCTTCGCTGTCTCTGCCCCGGTGCTCACCGTCGGCGCGGGACTGGCCACGTCCACCGAGGCCCAGGCGGCGCTCCCGCTGGTGCCTCCAGACACCACCGATTTTTTCGACCTGGGCGACGCCGTCACGCTGACGTCCCTGCCAACGATGCCGCTGGTCAAGCTGACCATTGGCACCAACGGGCGTGTGACCTTTGAGATGCCCCGGGCCGAATCCGGTCAGGGCATCTCGACGGCTCTGGCGATGATGATCGCCGAGGAACTTGACGTGCCGCTGAACATGGTGGACGTCACGCTGGCCGACGCCCGGCCTGAGCTGCTGGTCAACCAACTGACCGGTGGTTCGACCACGGTGCGCAGTTTTGCCGGCGTGCTGCCGCTGATGGCCGCCCAAGCGCGGGCACGCCTGCTGCTGGCCGCGTCCAAGCAATGGGGTGTGTCCACCAGCAGCCTGAGCACAGCCAATGGTTTCGTGCTGTCCAACGACGGTCGCAAGGCCGCGTACGCCGTGCTGACACTGGGTGCGTCGCTGATTCCGCCGCCACTGGACGTGCTCCCGAAGTCTCCTGGGCAGTACAAGGTCATTGGCAAGGCTGCAGGCCGCATCGATGCGCTCGACATCGTCACTGGCCGCAAGACCTTCACGCTCGATTTGAAGGTGCCGAACGCCAAGCCGACGATGGTGCGCCGTCCGCCCACCATCTTGGGCACCGTGGTCAGCGTCAACAACCTGAGCGCCATCAAGGCCATGCCGGGCGTGATCGGTGTGGTCGTCATGCCCAAGGGTGGCTCCATCGTGCCAATTCCGCCGGGTGTGGCCGTCATGGCAGAGACCTTCGGCCAGGCCTGGGATGCGGTCAACGCGCTGGACGTGACGTGGGGCAGCGGCACGATCGACAAAGAGAACAACGACACGATCACGGCCAAGCTGAAGGCTGCCGTGCCTGCACTGGGCGTGCCGCCCGTGAGCATCCCGCTGCTGGGCTCTGTGACCATCGACGCCGAATTCGAGATGGCGCCTTTGTCACACGCTGCCTTGGAAACCGACTGCGCCATCGTCGATGTGAAGCGCGGTGCCAATGGCCAGCCGTACTTCTGCGAGATCTGGGCTGGCATGCAGACCCCGATCGCGGCCGCCCAGTCGGTCGCCATCGACCTCGGCCTGTTGCCCACCGCCGTCAAGGCCCATGTGATGCCTTCGGGTGGCTCTTTCGGCCGACGCTTGTTCTGGGATCCGGTGCAGCAGGCGGCCCAGGTGTCCAAGGCCCTGGGTTACCCCTGCAAGTTGATGTACCACCGCGCCGATGACATGCGCCATGGCCGCATGCGCCCGCCGCAGTACCACCGCATTCGCGCCACCACGGCGCTGGGTCAGGTGGCTTTGATGGACCACCGCATCGCCAGCCCGCGCCTGGACGGTCGCCATGGCTTTGGCGACCTGGTGACCGCCGCAGTGGCGGCCGTCCCATCGGTGTTCCAGCAGACGGTGGGCAACTTCGGTGTGGAAGAGTTCCTCTTCAAGACCATGGTGTCCTCGCCGTACAACTTCGGTGTGAGCAACAAGCTGCTGCTGCCGGTGCCGATCATCATGAACACCGCGTCCTACCGCTCGGTGCACATCCAGCCCGCGCGGATGTGCGAAGAGATCATGGTGGACGAGCTGGCCAAGGCTTTGCGCAAGGATCCCGTGGCTTTCAGGCTCGAGTTTCTGCGCTCTCCGCGTGCCATCGCTTGCCTGAAGGCCGTGGCTGCGACCGGCCAGTGGGGCAAGGTCATGCCCAAGGGCTTTGCCCAGGGCATCGCTGTGCACCAGGAAACGCGATCCTTCACCGCTTGCCTGGTGGAACTCGATGCGCGCCCGGCCATCGCCGGCACGGGGCCAGCGCTGGTCACCAAGGCCGTCATTGCCATCGACGTGGGCAAGCCCATCAACCTCAGTGGCATCGACGCGCAGGTGCAGGGCGCGCTGGCCGAGTCCATCTCGATCGTGCTGAGCTCTGGCCTGCACGTGCAGAACGGCCTGCCGCTGGAGGGCAGCTACTCGCAGTACCACTTCAGCCGCAACCGCCACTACCCGAAGGACGTGAAGGTCATCATCATGCCGCCCAACGGTGAGGCCATCGGTGGCCTCGGCGAGGTCGGCCTGTCGGCGTCGAGCGCTGCGATTGCGAACGCTTACGGCCGTGCCACGGGGACCAAGCCGCGCAAGTTCCCGCTGTTCTTCCCCGTGGACTTCACGCCCTTCCCACCGGGCAAGCTGCCCATTCGCCCGATGTTGCCCCTGCCCGCCTGAGGAGACTTTCCCATGACCATCCAGAACTTCAGCGTCAACGGCAAGCCCGTCTCTGTGGACGCCCCCAACGACATGGCCCTGCTGTGGGTGCTGCGTGACAAGCTCGGCGTCACCGGTCCCAAGTACGGCTGCGGGATCAACGTGTGCAAGGCCTGCACATGCAATGTCAACGGCAAGGCCTTCACGCCGTGCTCGACCCCGGTGTCGGCGGTGCGCGGCCAGAACATCACCACCATCGAAGGCCTGGCCGCCGACGGCACGCTGCATCCGGTGCAGCAGGCATGGCTGGAGTTGGACGTGGCCCAGTGCGGCTACTGCCAGCCTGGCCAGATCATGGCGGCGGTGGCCTTGCTCAACCGCACCAAGACGCCGACCGATGCTGACATCGACGCCATCGACAACGTCTGCCGCTGTGGCACTTATGGCCGCATCCGCGCAGCCATCAAGCTGGCCGCATCGCGCATGCCCTGAACCGCAAGGCCAACGCCATGGAAAGTCTCGACCAACAGGTGCTGGACGCCATGGGGCGTTGGCACGCGCAAGGACACCGCTTCGCGCTGGTGACCGTGGCCCAGACCTGGGGTTCGGCGCCGCGGCAACCAGGCGCCTGGCTGGCCTTGTGCGATGACGGGCGTGTGCAAGGGTCGGTTTCGGGCGGGTGCATCGAGGACGATCTCATCGAACGGATGCGCTCGGGCGCTTTGCGTGCTGCCGGTGCTGGGCCCACCTTGGTGACCTACGGCGGTACCCGGGAGGCCGCCCGCCGCTATGGTCTGCCTTGTGGCGGTACGCTGGCGCTGGTGGTCGAGCCCGAACCCGATCTGGCGGCGTTGCAGCAATTGCAGCAAGGCATCCAGGCAGGGCGGCTCCTGCGACGGCGTGTGGACTTGCGTGACGGCTCGGTCACGGTGATGGACGCCGCAGCCGGGCCGGAGGTGCAGTGGGATGGCGAGGTCCTGACCACCACGCATGGCCCGCGTTGGCGCTTGCTCGTCATCGGCGCGGCACAGACTGCGCGCTTTCTCGTGCCCATCGCGCAATCGCTGGGCTTCGCTGTGAGCGTGTGCGACCCTCGTCCCGAGTACCACACCGAGTGGGATGTGGCCGATGCCCCCTGGATCCCTGGCATGCCCGACGACGTCGTGCTGGCGTTTCGGCCCGACCCACACACCGCGGTGGTGGCCCTGACGCACGACCCCAAGCTGGACGACCTGGCATTGATCGAGGCCTTGCGCTCGCCGGCGCACTACGTCGGCGCGTTGGGCTCGGTCGCCAACAACGAGGTTCGCCGCGCCCGCCTGTGCGAGCACTTCGACCTGAGCAAGGACGAGGTGGACCGGCTCCACGGCCCCATCGGCTTGTCCATCGGCAGTCGCACGCCGCCTGAGATCGCTGTGGCCATCGCGGCCCAGCTGGTGGCAGTTCGCCGAGGTGCACGCACCAGTGCGCCTGCCGCCGAGGCGCCTTGGCCTGCATCGCGCACGCCGGTGTGCCAGGCGGGTTGACGCGAGGGCGTGCGTTCCTCACAGGCAGGGTGATGCTTCGTGCGTGCGTCATCGGTTTGTCACATTGTTGTCATGTGGTCTGTTTCCACTGGGACGTGCCTGCGCCATGCAGCGGGCACCCTTCCCGGGGTGTGCGGCGCGGTGCGCCCGAGGAGGCCATGAGATCCCGCAGGGGAGCGTGATCGCGTCACCACTCGCCCCCAGGCGCGGAAGAGGCCGATCTCATGCCAGCTGTGCAATCCTTGTCTCTGCGTGCCCGCCTGGGCGTGCTCGGTGTCCTCGTGGTGCTGGCCCTGGCGGTGGTGGGGGCGGTCAGCGCCTACAGCCTGCGCCACCTGGCCCAGCAGTTCGCTGATTTCCGCGGCAACGAGTTCGCCCAGCAAGGCCACCTCGTGCAGTTGCGGCAGCACCTGGGCAACATCCGCCGCTACGAAAAAGATGTGCTGCTCAGCATCGACGAGCCCGACGCGGCCAAGTCCTACCAGATCAAGTGGCGCTCGGCCTTGCAAGGCGCCCGCGACACCCTCGGCGGCCTCGGCGCCACGCAGCACACGGACTCGGTCTCGCGCATCCTGGCCTTGCTCAAGGACTACGAGGGGCAAGGTGGCAACGTTCTCCAACGCAGCATCAACGGCCAGATCGTCACCTCCACCGAAGCCAACCAGCTGATGACGCCGGCCAAGGAGGTGATGCGCCAAGCAGACCCTTTGGTCGAAGCCCTGGCCAAGGGCTTGCAGGACGATGCCACCGCGCGGGCGCAACAGGTCGGCGACATGGCCGGCACCCTGCTGTGGGTGATTCTCGGCGTGGCCGGTGCCACCCTGCTCGTTTTCGTGCCGGCCACGTGGTGGACGGCGCTGTCCATCACCCGGCCGATTGGGCATGCCGTGGGGCTGGCCGATGGCATCGCTGCCGGTGACCTGTCGCAGCGCATCGACATCCAGGGTTCGGACGAGGTGGCCGCTTTGATGCGCGCCTTGGCGAGCATGCAGGCCAGCCTGCGCGACATCGTGACCCGCGTGAAAGCGGCGGGCGATGCCATTCTGTCTGCCAGCAGCGAGGTGGCGCACGGCAGTCTCGACCTGTCCAACCGCACCGAGAGGGCCGCGGCGGAGCTGCAGCGCACAGCCTCGGGCATGCAGGAGCTGGCCGCCATCGTGCAGGCCTCCCGCACCGAGTCCCTGGAGGTTTCGCGCTTGGGTTCGCAGACTTTGGGCTCGGCCCGTCAGGGCGACCAGATCGTCCATCAGGTGGTCAGCAGCATGGGCGAGATCGAAGGCGGTTCGCGGCAGATCGCGCAGGCCGTGGGTCTGATCGACCAGGTCGCTTTCCAGACCAACCTGCTGGCACTCAATGCGGCGGTCGAGGCAGCGCGGGCCGGGGAGCAAGGCAAGGGCTTTGCTGTCGTGGCAGCCGAGGTGAGGCAGCTGGCGCAGACCTCGGCCGAGGCGGCCCGCGAGATCTCCCAAGTCATCCGCGCCTCGACCCAGCAGGTGACGCAGGGCAGCACCTTGGTGCAGGCTGCGCGCGCCGAGATGCAAGACGTGCTCAGCTCGGTCGATCAGGTGGCCGGCAAGATGTCCGGGATGAGCGAGCGCATCGGCGTGCAGTCCGAGGAGATCTCGCGCATCGCCACGACCATCCAGGAGCTCGACGCCTGGACCCAGGAGAACGCTGCGCTGGTCGAACAGTCATCGGCGGCCGCGGCGTCGCTGCGCCAGCAGGCCCAGACCCTCATGGCAGTCATCGAGCGCTTTCGGCTGACGGCCTGAAAGCCTGCCGACACGCCCCCACGAGGCTCACCAACTGGCCGGGTTCAGCCGGTAGAAACGGCTCAGCTCCCGGTACAGCGCCGGATGTTCGACCGACAGTGCCCTCGGCCGTTCGAAAAAAACCTCGGTGACGACGGCGAAGAACTCTGCCGGATCGGTGGCGCCATAGGGGTCGAGGAAGGGCGCGGGGCCGCCCGCGTCCATGGCATCGGTGGCGTCGCAGAGTTCGTCGTAGGCCGACTGCATCACCTCGGACCAGGCCGCGTAGCGCTCGGCCGGGCCGAGGTCGGGCGCGCCATTGGTCAGGCCGGTTTGCGAGTCCAGCTGGTGCGCGAATTCGTGGATGACCACGTTCCAGCCATCGTGCGGATCGGCCGCACCACGCAGGGTGTCGTCCCAAGCGAGGATGACCTGACCTTGGCTCCAGGATTCGCCAGAGCGCAGATCCCGCCCAGCCTGCACGACGCCAGCGTCGTCCACTTGTTCGTGGGCGACCAGGAAGGCGCTCGGATAAACCAGGATTTGCCGCAGCGCGGGGTAATAGTCGCCCGGACGGTTCAGCAGCAGCAGGCAGGCTTGCGCGGCGATGGTGACGCGCACCTCGTCGGTGATGGCTTGGCCTTTGCATCCGATGAAGGCTTTTTCGGCGAGGAAGACCTGGACGTGCTTTTTGAGCTGCAGCTGCAGGTCGGCGGGCAACAGCGCGATGCCAGGCACACGCCGGCGCAGGATGCGTCGCCATGCGGCAGGGAAGGCATCGGCTTGGGCCTTGCCACGCCGCCATGCCACCCAGCGCGGCTGGCCAATGAACCAGGCCACCAGCAGCAGGGAGAGGAGGGCGACGATGAGGATGGGCAAGGTGGCGCGGCCTGTTCGGCCTGTTCAATGCGACTTGGGCGCAATTGTGGGCCGGGCTGGGGCATTTCAAGCCCCACCAAGGGCTCGATCGGCCATGTAGGCACGCCAGCCTCCGTGGTGGCTGATGTCTTGCGCGCCCACCAGGCCGGCCGGTTCGCAGATGAAGCCTTTCACCCAGCGGCCATCGGCCAGCTCGACCGTGCCCAGGCCCAGCGGAGAGGGGATGAGCGCGAGGAAAGAGCCCACAGCGTCCTGTGGCATCTCGTAGACCTCGACCTCGATGGCCACGCCAGCATCCACGCCGTCTGCTGCGACCCTGGCCAGCCCCGGCTTGGGCGGCACGGTGCCTGGCAGAGCGAAGAGGCGG